>ENA-ORDI01001724-ORDI01001724.1-marine-metagenome-genome-assembly--contig:-NODE-1724-length-11644-cov-1.814040_pt1 | contig 11644 bp, 20 predicted proteins | sample MGYA00248628_ERZ508525 | MGnify/ENA primary metagenome ERZ508525 (study PRJEB26195, sample SAMN05422138) | marine metagenome | isolation source: East of Porto Seguro, South Atlantic Ocean | place...
GCAAAGCCCATCACATGTTCGGGCCCGTCATGGCGCAGATACCGCCCGCGCCAGCGCCCGAGGAAGACGCCGTCCTCTCCCAGGAGCCCTGCGCGTTTGAGGTCTGCGCCCTTCGCCCAGCGCGCCGATCCATAAGTGGTGACGTTGCGCTCATGCCGGCTGCGCAGGACCGAGCCGACAATCGCCGCAAGAAATCCGAGCGCCGAACCGGAAACGGCGATCAGGCCACCCCGCGCGAAGACCTCCGGCGCATAAGCCTCATAGGCATACCACCACTGGAAAAGCCGCCAGGGTTTGTAGACCGGCGCGTCGCCGACGAAGAACCAGGGCGCGCCGAGCGCGACCTGATAGCCGAGCGCCTCCGCCGTCATCTGGGTAGCCAGCCAGACCGCCCCGATGATGAGCGCAAACACCACCGCGATCTGGCCGATGAGGATTTTCGTGCCGGTCATGGCGGGTTCTGCGTTCAAGAACAAAGGTGTGCAGGCTATGCTCGATGCGGTGATTGACTACATGCCAAATCCTACAGAGGTTCCCGCCATCCGAGGCGTCATCGCCGATGGGGAAACAGAAGCTGAACGTAAGTCCAGTGACGACGAACCCTTTGCTGCGCTTGGATTCAAGATTATGACGGACCCATTTGTTGGCCAGCTGGTATTTTTCCGCGTCTATTCGGGGGTCCTGGCGGCGGGAGATACCGTCTACAACCCGTCCAAGGATAAAAAAGGAAGAATTGGCCGCATTCTGCAAATGCATGCAAATTCCAGGGAAGACATCAAGGAAGTTCGTGCAGGGGATATTGCGGCGGCAGTCGGGCTAAAGAACGTGACGACTGGCGATACGCTGTGCGATCCAAATCATCCGATTCTTCTCGAGCGGATGGAGTTCCCAGAGCCGGTAATATCGCAAGCGGTTGAACCCAAGACCAAGGCCGATCAGGAAAAACTCGGTATTGGCCTGGCTAAGTTGACCCGAGAGGACCCGTCATTCCGGGTGCACAGTGATGAGGAATCGGCGCAGACCATCATTTCCGGGATGGGTGAGTTGCACCTGGAGATCAGCGTTGAGCGCCTTCGCCGTGAATTCAATGTAGCTGCCAATATTGGCAAGCCGCAAGTTGCCTATCGGGAGTCTTTGCAACGAACCGTCGAGCAGGAAAACAAATATATCAAACAGACCGGGGGTCGTGGCCAGTATGGCCATGTTTGTATCCGCGTAGAAGCGCTGGAGCGGGGTGAAGGATTTGAATTTGTCGACTCGATAAAAGGCGGGGCCATTCCAAAGGAATACATCTCGGCGGTCCGTAAAGGTATTGAGGAAGCAATGGAATCGGGCGTTGTTGCGGGATATCCAGTAATCGACGTCAAAGTCACGTTGTTCGATGGTTCGTACCATGAGGTAGATTCGTCTGAGCACGCGTTCAAAGCCGCCGGAGGCCAGGCATTCCGGGAGGCAAGTCGCAGGGCCGAACCGACGCTTCTCGAGCCGATTATGAACGTCGAGGTCGTAACCCCGGAAACATATCTGGGCGGTGTAACGGGAGATCTTAGTTCGCGCCGAGGAATAATCTCCGAAATGGAAATCGTTCCTAGCGGGAAAATGGTGCGCTCGCTGGTACCACTGTCGGAGATGTTCGGTTACGCAACGTCGTTGCGTTCGGCAACCCAAGGCAGGGCGACCTACTCCATGGAATTCAAGAAATATAAACCAGCACCCATCAGCGTTGCCGATGTAATCGTAAGGAAAGCCAGCTGACAATTTTTCATTGAGAGGAAACAGAGAGTGGCCAAAGAGAAATTTGTACGCACCAAACCGCACGTGAACGTGGGGACCATCGGTCACGTTGACCATGGCAAGACCACGCTGACGGCAGCACTCACCAAGATCTTAAGTGCCAAGTACGGTGGTGACGTCAAGACATTCGATGATATCGACAATGCCCCCGAAGAACGCGCGCGCGGCATTACGATTGCCACTGCTCATGTTGAGTATGAAACCGAGGCACGCCACTACGCGCACGTAGATTGCCCTGGCCACGCCGATTACGTGAAAAACATGATTACCGGTGCTGCCCAGATGGACGGTGCGATCCTGGTGGTGTCGGCAGCAGATGGCCCGATGCCGCAGACACGCGAACATATTTTGCTGGCCCGACAGGTCGGTGTTCCCTATATGGTGGTGTACCTGAACAAAGCCGACATGGTGGACGATGCCGAGCTGCTGGAACTGGTCGAGATGGAAGTGCGTGACCTGTTGTCGAGTTACGAATTTCCCGGGGACGACACACCGATCATTACAGGCAGTGCACTAAAGGCTCTGGAAGGAGATGGCACGGAGCTGGGCGAAGGTTCTATTGTGCAACTGGCCGAAGCACTGGATTCTTATATTCCGGAACCTGAGCGTGCCGTAGATGGGGCATTCCTGATGCCGATCGAGGATGTGTTCTCTATTTCCGGTCGCGGTACAGTGGTGACCGGACGGGTCGAGCGCGGGGTAGTTAAGGTCGGCGAAGAGATCGAGATCATCGGTATTCGAGACACCGAGAAGACCACTTGCACCGGAGTCGAGATGTTCAGGAAATTGCTGGACGAAGGCCAGGCCGGAGACAACATCGGGGTATTGCTGCGCGGCACCAAGCGCGACGATGTGGAGCGTGGCCAGGTCCTCGCTCACCCCAAGAGCATCACGCCGCACACCAAGTTCGAAGCCGAGGTATACATCCTGTCGAAAGAAGAAGGAGGTCGTCATACGCCGTTCTTCCAGGGTTACCGGCCACAGTTCTATTTCCGTACCACGGACGTGACCGGTGAATGTGAATTGCCGGAGGGTATAGAGATGGTCATGCCCGGCGACAACGTCAATATCAATGCGACCCTGATTGCACCGATCGCGATGGAAGAAGGCCTGCGTTTCGCCATCCGTGAAGGCGGCCGTACCGTCGGTGCCGGTGTTGTCGCCAAGGTCATCGAGTGACGGTGAGAGGATTCGCATGGCTCAAGTAGAGAATTAACGATATGGCTGCAAAAGTCACTAAACAGACGATTCGAATCCGACTGAAGGCGTTTGATCATCGAATTATTGATCAGTCGGCAAGGGAGATTGTGGATACCGCGCGTCGAACTGGCGCTTTGGTGTGTGGTCCAATCCCACTGCCGACGAAAAAGGAGCGATTTAACTTGCTCAGGTCGCCGCACAAATACAAGACCTCGCGCGATCAGATGGAGATTCGAACGCATAAGAGAATCCTGGATATCGTGGAGCCAACAGATAAAACCGTGGATGCCTTGATGAAGCTGGATTTGGCTGCTGGGGTTGACGTTGAGATAAAATTGAGTTGAGGCAGCTAAGAAAATGAAAGCGGTGAGAGAGCAACAATGTCGTTAGGCCTCATTGGTCGTAAGGTTGGAATGACCCGCGTGTTCGGCGAGGACGGTCAGTCTACGCCGGTCACGGTGGTCGAGGTGGAGCCCAATCGAGTGACCCAGGTCAAAACAGTTGAAAGAGACGGGTACTCGGCGCTCCAGGTTACCGTGGGGCGTCGTCGCGCCAGTCGCGTCACCTCGCCGTTACGAGGGCATTTCGCTAAGGCTGGCACCGAACCGGGACGGGGATGCTGGGAGTTTCGCGTGCATGCGGACACAGCTTCCGAATATGAGGCGGGATCGACGGTCACGGTGGAATTGTTTGAGGCTGGTCAGCGAGTGGATGTGCAGGGCACCACCATTGGGCGTGGTTTCGCAGGGGTTATGCGCCGCCACGGTTTTGCCGGGGGTCGGGCCACCCACGGCAATTCCAAAGCCCACCGAAAGGCCGGCTCTATCGGTCAGAACCAGGATCCAGGTCGGGTTTTCAAGGGAAAAAAAATGGCCGGGCATATGGGTAATGCGGTGCGGACGCAACAGAACCTGGAGATTCACCAAGTGGACCCAGAGCGCAATCTGATTTTGATTCGCGGCGCGGTACCTGGTCCACGGGGTCGCGACGTGCTTATCCAGTCGTCTGTTAAATTCCGGGCAGCCAGTGAGAAATAGCGGAAATATTCGACCGTGGAAATAGAAGTCGTCAAACTCGATGGAAGCGTGGATCACCCGATCGATGTAGCCGACTCGATATTTGCTGGGGAGTTCAAGGAGCCGCTGGTCCACCAGGTCGTTACCGCCTACCTGGCGAGCGGTCGCAGCTGCAGCAGCTCGCAGAAAAATCGCTCTGATGTTCGTGGGGGTGGCAGCAACCCGTGGAGACAGAAGGGTACTGGCCGTGCCCGAGCTGGTACGATTCGAAGTCCTATTTGGCGGGGTGGCGGCAGAGCATTTCCGGCTACCAATCGAATTTATGCACAAAAGGTCAACCGTAAGATGTATCGGGCGGCGGTCCGCTCGATTTTGTCAGAGCTGGTTAGACAAGACCGACTGAAAGTCTGTGACGATATTCAGCTGGATCAGCCGCGAACGAAGATGCTGGCAGAATTGTTATTGAAACTAGATGCCCGTAGTCGGGTGTTGATTGTGACGGCGGAATATAACCAGAACTTAACCATGGCAGCCCGTAACATGAAAGATGTTGAGGTGCGAGAGGTCGCCAGGTTAGATCCGGTCGGTTTGGTGAACAGTGAATCAATCTTGTTTAGCTCGAAGGCGCTGCGGGATGTGGAGAATTCCCTCCAATGAACGAAGAGCGAATGCATCAGATCTTGTTGCGCCCTGTAGTCTCGGAAAAGAGCACTACGGCGGCAGAAAAACACCACCAGGTAGTTTTTGAGGTGTTACCGGACGCGAACAAGACAGAGGTCCGTGACGCGGTTGAAAAGCTGTTCGACGTCACCGTGGAGAGCGTGCAGGTGATTAACGTTCGAGGCAAGATTAAGCGATTCGGCCGTACTCCCGGTCAGAGGTCGAATTGGAAGAAGGCATATGTGCGATTGGCCGAGGGCCAGGACATTGATTTTCTAGGGAACGCTTGAGCGATGAACAGATCAGGTAAGCCAGTATGGCTGTAGTCAAGCAGAAGCCGACAACCCCGGGCCGACGGGGAATGGTAAAGGTGATTACGCCGGGTCTACACAAGGGTAGTCCCCATAGACCGCTGGTGGAATCTCGAACCCGTACCGGTGGGCGCAACAACGATGGCCGAATTACGGTACGCCACCGGGGTGGCGGACACAAGCGCAGCTATCGGATCATCGATTTTCGGCGCAGTAAAGACGGGGTGGTGGGCCGTATAGAGAGACTTGAATATGACCCGAACAGAAGTGCACATATCGCCCTGGTTCTTTATGCGGATGGTGAACGACGTTACATTGTTGCACCGCGCGGCATCTCGGAGGGAGACCAGATTGAGTCCGGCGAGAGTGTGGCCATACGGACCGGTAACGCATTACCACTTAAGAACATTCCTGTTGGAACTGTCGTCCACTGTGTGGAGATGAAACTGGGCAAGGGCGCCCAGTTGGCTCGTTCGGCCGGCGCCTCGGTGCAATATGTTGGACGTGAAGGCAGTTACGCGCTGTTACGGTTGCGCTCGGGCGAAGTTCGCCGCATTCACCTCGAGTGCCGAGCTGTAATTGGAGAGGTCGGCAATGAGGAGAATTCGCTCCGTAAGTTGGGTAAGGCCGGCGCCAAGCGTTGGCGGGGAATTCGACCAACGGTGCGCGGTGTCGCGATGAACCCAGTGGATCATCCCCATGGCGGCGGTGAGGGGCGTACTTCAGGAGGCCGTGATCCGGTTACACCCTGGGGTGTTCCAACCAAAGGTTTTCGAACGCGAAAGAATAAGCGGACAGATCCGATGATCATGCGTCGAAGGAAGAAAAAGTAAATATGCCTCGGTCAATTAAGAAAGGTCCTTTTGTTGATCACCATCTATGGGACAAGGTGATCAAGGCGCGTGCTGATGGTTCGCGACGGCCCATCAAGACTTGGTCGAGGCGTTCAGTCATCATGCCGGAATTTGTCGGCTTGACCATTGCTGTACACAATGGCCGCCAGCACGTACCGCTCCTGATTACCGAGAACATGGTAGGGCACAAACTTGGTGAGTTTTCGGTAACGCGGACATTTCGAGGCCACGCCGCAGGGCGAAAGGCCACATAGGAACACCAGTGGAAACCAAAGCGGTAGCGAAATACGTGCGGGCCTCACCCCAGAAGTGTCGACTGGTGGCGGATCAAGTACGCAAATTGCCGGCTGGGCAGGCCCTTGAACTGCTGGAGTTCAGTTCGAAAAAAGCGGCCAAGCCGATCCGTAAGGTTTTGGAGTCCGCGATTGCAAACGCGGAACACAATCAGGGTGCGGATGTGGATGAACTTAAAGTCAGCGAAATCATGGTGGACGAGGGCCCGGTATTGAAAAGATGGCGACCACGTGCCAAAGGTCGAGCGACACCCATTATCAAACGCACCTGCCACATCACCGTAACCGTCGCTGACGAGACCATCGGGAGGCTGTAATGGGTCAAAAAGTACATCCAAACGGATTTCGATTGGGCGTGATTCGGGACTGGGATGCGAAGTGGTTTGCTACCGGTTCGAAGTACGCGGTGTCGTTGGTTAGTGACCAGAAAGTGCGGGCCTACTTGCGGTCTAAATTAGTAAATGCGGCAGTCAGCCGGGTTGAGTTGGTGCGCCCCGGTGGAAACCTGATTGTAACCATTTACACGGGCCGCCCTGGCATTGTGATCGGCAAAAAAGGGGAAGATATTGAGCGATTACGCAAAGGACTCATGAGTTTAACGGGTATACCGGTTCAAATTTCGGTTGAGGAAATACGCAAGCCAGAACTTGATGCGACTTTGGTGGCAGAGAATATTTGCCAGCAGTTAGAGAAGCGCATGATGTTTCGGCGCGCAATGAAACGGGCAGTGCAAAATTCGATGCGCCTTGGAGCACAGGGAGTTAAGGTAATGGTTGCCGGCCGTCTGAATGGTGCCGAGATTGCACGCAGCGAGTGGCACCGAGAGGGCCGGGTTCCGCTGCACACGTTGCGGGCCGATGTCGATTACGGAGCTTCCGAGGCTCATACCACCTATGGCGTCATCGGAGTCAAAGTCTGGATCCTTAAGGGCGAGATTCTACCGCCTGCCGAGATCGCCCAGTCCGCTGCCGCACCGCTTGATGTCAGCGCATAAGGATGCCTGGAAATGTTACAGCCTAAGCGAACTAAATATAGAAAGCAGCAGAAAGGACGAAATCGCGGGCTCGCGCTGCGGGGTTCTCGAGTGAGTTTCGGGGAGTACGGCCTAAAGTGCACCGGTCGGGGTCGAATTACAGCCCGCCAGATTGAAGCGGCCAGAAGGGCCATCACTCGACACGTGAAGCGCGGGGGGCGGTTGTGGATACGGGTTTTCCCAGATAAGCCGGTTTCCAAGAAGCCTCTGGAAGTTCGTATGGGTAAGGGAAAAGGGAACCCTGAGTACTGGGTAGCGCTGGTCCAACCCGGTATGGTGCTCTATGAAATTCAAGGCGTTGATGAGTCATTGGCACGACAAGCATTTAAATTGGCGAGTTCCAAGTTACCCGTTTCGACTGAGTTTGCTCAACGGCAGGCAGCGTAGCAATGGCCGAAAAGAACGCTTCCAAGATGGATAGGTCCGAGTTGCGGTCCGAGTTGCTTGAGTTGCGCAAGGAGCAGTTCAATCTGCGTATGCAAAGAGGAACCGGTCAACTGGCGAATCCATCGCGTTTCAAAACGGTGCGCCGGCAAATAGCAAGGATTAAGACTCGAATAAACGAACTAACTGGATTGTGACGATGAGCGAAGAGAAACCAGCGACAATTGAAGCGCGAGCACGACGCGCTGTACGAGGCAGTGTCATCAGTGCCCGAATGGATAAGAGCATCACAGTGCTGGTGGTTCGCCAGTTTAAGCATCCGCTATATAAGAAGTACATCCGCCGTTCTACGCGACTGCATGCTCATGATGAGAGCAATGATTGTAAAGAAGGGGATAACGTTCTGATTGAGGAATGTCGTCCGCTTTCGAAGACGAAATCCTGGCGGGTAATCCGGGTACTCGAGCGGTTGGAGTAGGGGACTATCCACACATCATGATCCAGGTTCAGAGCATATTGGAGGTTGCCGATAACAGCGGTGCACGACGGGTACAGTGCATCAAGGTGCTGGGAGGTTCAAAACGCCGATACGCCGGTATAGGTGATGTGATCAAGATCAGTATCAAGGAAGCCATTCCCAATAGTCGAGTGAAAAAGGGAGAAATGTTTCACGCTCTGGTGGTGCGTACCCGTAAAGGGGTGCGGCGGCCAGACGGATCCCTGATTCGTTTTGACCGTAATGCGGCTGTTCTGCTCAACCCCCAACTGCAGCCGATTGGCACAAGAATATTTGGACCGGTGACGCGGGAACTGCGGTCAGAACGTTTCATGCGAATCGTATCACTGGCTCCGGAAGTACTTTGAGAAGCGATGGCTACCAATAAAATTCGCAAAGGAGATGACGTCATTGTGCTGACTGGGCGTGACAAGGGTAAACGTGGCACCGTGCTGAGAATCCTATCGGAAGGAAAAGCACTGGTTGACAATGTCAATGTGGTGAAGAAACACGAGCGGCCAAACCCGAATAAGGGTCAGACCGGTGGGATCATAGAGAAAGAGGCGCCGATCCACTTGTCGAATATCGCTCTTTACAACCCGAATAGAAAGCGAGGAGACCGCTCGGGAATGAAAACACTGGAAGATGGACGGAAGGTGCGAGTTTTTCGTTCAGACGATGAAGTGGTTGATCTCACGTAGGTGGGCAGGTTACTTATGGTCAGGCTAGAAGCGCATTACAAGGATACGGTGGTACCCGCGTTGATAGAACGTTTTGGGTACTCCAGCGCCATGCAGGTGCCGCGGATCGAAAAGATAACGCTAAACATGGGTTTAGGCGAGGCCCTGACGGACAAGAACGTACTGGGTGCCGCCGCTAACGATCTCGCCGTAATTTCTGGCCAAAAGCCGATAGTGACCAAGGCAAGAAAGTCCGTTGCAGCGTTCAAGGTTCGAGAGGGATGGTCGATCGGGTGCAAGGTAACGCTGCGTCGACAGAGAATGTACGAGTTTCTAGATCGAATCATATCAGTAGCAATTCCCCGGATACGCGATTTTCGTGGTTTATCGGTTAAGGCATTTGATGGCCGCGGGAATTTCAGCCTTAGTTTTCGGGAGCAGATTGCTTTCCCGGAGATCGACTACGACAAAGTAGATGCCTTCCGTGGGCTTAACGTGACGCTTACCACTTCCGCACGTACGGACGAGGAGGCCGAGGCGTTGTTGCGCGAGTTCCGGTTTCCATTGCGGACGTGAATTCAAGAGAACCGAAACAATATGGCTAAGAAATCAATATTGGCTCGCGAGGCTAAACGCAGAAAGCTTGAAGAACAGTTTGCCGAAAGTCGCGGTGAATTGAGAAAACGGGTGCATGATCAGACTCTTGCCGAAGAGGAGCGATGGTTGGCAATGATGACATTACAGAAGTTACCTCGTGACTCGTCGCGAAGCAGACAACGAAATCGCTGTGCGATGACGGGTCGTCCAAGGGGATTTTTTAGACATTTTGGCCTAGGCCGCAATGCTTTGCGTGAGGTGATCATGCGCGGCGAGGCGCCTGGTGTGGTGAAGGCAAGTTGGTAGTGCACAAAGGAGAGTTGAACAAATGAGTATGTCTGACCCGATCGCCGACATGTTGACTCGCATTCGAAATGGGTATGCGGTTCGGAGTGTCTCTGTGAGCATGCCATCATCAGGCATCAAGGAAGCAGTTGGTCGTGTTCTGCAGGAAGAAGGATTCGTCGACGGGTGCACAGTGACAGAAGAGAATGGGAAAAGAACATTGACGGTGGCCCTACGGTATTTCGAGGGGGGTCCAGTGATTAACCAGTTGCAGCGTGTCAGTCGACCGGGAAAACGGGTGTACTGCCGTAGCAGTGAGATCCCAGCGGTGAACAATGGACTCGGTGTTGTGGTTGTATCCACCTCGAAAGGGATCATGACAGGCCGACAGGCGAAGGCTTCCGGGACTGGAGGCGAATTGATCTGTACGGTCAGTTGACATTTCAGGCAAGCAAGAAAACGTCCCTAAATATGTCCCGCGTAGCGAAAAATCCGATTTCCCTTCCTTCCGGTGTTGAAGTGACAATCGACTCCGGAAATGTCACAGCAAAGGGCCCCAAGGGAGAACTGTTTATGGAACTGCACCCTAGTGTCATATTGGAACAGGAAGACAACATATTGCGGATCCGGTTGTCCGAAGAGGGCTCCACAGCGATCGCTGGGACGATGAGATCACTGGTGAGCAACTTGGTTACTGGTGTTGCTGAGGGATTTGAGCGGAAGCTGACAATTGTCGGCGTTGGTTATCGGGCCCAGGCACAAGACAGGAGCCTCAATATGAGTTTGGGATTCTCACACCCGGTTCTCTACAAGGTGCCCGATGGGGTCACCGTTGAGACGCCGAGTCAGACCGAAATCGTGGTTAAGGGAATTGATAAGCAATTAGTCGGGCAGACTGCAGCCGAAATTCGGAGTTTCCGACCGCCAGAGCCTTATAAAGGTAAGGGTGTCCGGTACGAGGGTGAGTACGTAATGCGCAAGCAAGCCAAGAAGATCTAGGCTTTTGAGACGCTTATGGGCACTAGAAAAGTCGCCAGATTACGTCGCGCAGGAAAAACCCGAGCTCGGATTAGGCGCGCGGCAACAAACCGTTTGTGCGTATTTCGATCTCCACAGCACGTTTATGCACAGATTATTGAACCTTCTGCTGGACGGGTTCTAGTTAGCGCATCATCGGCCGAACGGGAGGTTCGAGAGCAGATTGGATATGGCGGTAACGTAGGTGCAGCCGCTGCAGTTGGGAAACGTCTCGCCGAGAAGGCGAAAGACGCAGGCATACTCCGGGTGGCATTCGATCGATCTGGGTACAAGTACCACGGGCGGGTCAAGGCGCTGGCCGATGCCGCGCGCGAGGGTGGACTCGAGTTCTGATTGTTGAGGGTGATCAAAATATGAAAAGACCGATGGGAAACTACGCAGATACCAACGCTGCTGAGGCAGAGGGCATGCAAGAGCACCTGATCCAGGTAAACCGGGTGGCCAAGGTGGTGAAAGGAGGCAGGATTTTCGGGTTTACAGCGCTGGTTGTTGTTGGGGATGGCGATGGCCAGGTTGGAATTGGTCGAGGCAAAGCACGCGAAGTACCGGTGGCGGTGCAGAAGGCCATGGAAGATGCCCGACGCAATCTTTTTCAGATCAATGTCATCGACGGAACCCTACATTATCCAATTATCGGGCGACACGGTGCGGCTCGAGTCGTAATGCGGCCGGCATCTGACGGTACAGGAATTATCGCTGGCGGCACGATGCGTGCGATTCTTGACGCGGCTGGCGTGCGTAACGTCTTGGCGAAAGTGATCGGTACGACCAATCCAATCAACGTTGCCCGCGCCACTATCGATGGACTTCGGCGTATACAAAGCCCGGAAGAAGTAGCCGCAAAAAGAGGGAAATCTGTAGTAGAGATCCTCGGTTGAGGAACAAAACATGGCAGGCAAGAAGTTAAAGGTAACCTTGATTCGGAGCAAACATGGGCGTGGCCATAAGCAACTAGGCTGCGTAAATGGTCTGGGCCTACGTCGAATCAATCACTCGGTTGAGC
>ENA-ORDI01001726-ORDI01001726.1-marine-metagenome-genome-assembly--contig:-NODE-1726-length-11641-cov-7.672259_pt1 | contig 11641 bp, 12 predicted proteins | sample MGYA00248628_ERZ508525 | MGnify/ENA primary metagenome ERZ508525 (study PRJEB26195, sample SAMN05422138) | marine metagenome | isolation source: East of Porto Seguro, South Atlantic Ocean | place...
CATAATTATAATTATCTTGATAAAAGTCCAGCAATTCGGATTTTTTATATTGATCTAATATTTCATTATCAATACCATTTTCTCCAATGTATTTAAATGTTGATAAAACTGATTTTTTAAATTTATGAGGAGAAACATTTTTTACTACATTAAAACCTATAACCGAAAAATTAGAAAGACCTAATTTTATATTATTGTTTACAAAAATAACATCACATAACCATCTATTTTTAGTAATTTTCTTAGTGAATGGACCATTTTTATTGATATCTAAAGTTATAATACCTTCTAAATGATCAAGTATCATTGTATCATCGTTTCTTGCAGAAGGCATAAAGAAATTAACAACTATACCCTGCTCATAAAATGGATCCCATTCGTTTGTTCCAACATATTCCGGGATATCATCTCCAACATCTGTATTAAATAAAAAATCAGGGTCAGGGGGTATGTTTTCAGAAGGTTTAATAGAACCAAAATAATTATAAATTAATGCCGTTGCATCTTCTGGAACAATATCACCAACAATTACTAATACCGCATTGTTAGGCGCATAATATTGATTGTAATATTTTTGGCAAGTTTCAACAGAAAGAGTATCTATTTGCTCCCAAATTCCATAGTCATCTATTTTATAAGGGTGATCATCAGGCAGAATTTCTTTATACAGATTATTAAATCTCCACCAAATATAATTCTCATGGTAATTATCGTAATCTAATTTGTATTCTTTTTTTACTTTAATAAGAGACTCAGTATTAATCATTGCATTTTGCATCCGATCGGATTCAACATCTAATCCAAATTCCAATTCATTTTTTGGAAGTTCAGAGTAAACTGCGGACATATCCCTGCCATCCCAACCACCCCAATCCAGCGAAAATTTATCACGAAGTTCTCTTAATTTTTCTTTTGGATATTTTTCAGTACCCTCGAAAATCAATCTATTTATAATTGGGGTGATGCCCTTTTGACCCCATAGTTCATCATGAGACCCAACATTATAATAAACACCTAAACCAATTTTTGGTGTAGCATGCTTTTCCATAAGTATAACCTTCATTCCATTCGGCAGGAAAAAGTCATACATATCACCATCTAATGCATATGATGATGAAATAAATAGAAAACTAAATAATAAGGAGGGAAGGAATTTTGAGGTCATTAAGGGGTCAGTCTACAGTCCCGGTATCGTAATTATAAATACCAGTGATGGTTTCTCCTGGAATTTCAAGCACATCATCAATTTCTATAAGACTAACTTTACTCCAACTCATTTCATCTGAAGCATTAATGTTTAATTTAAATTTTGCTTCATAAGCTAAACCTGATGGACGATAAAATATTCTAACTATCATAACTTCTTTTGAAGGATCCCTTGCATATAGTCCAAGTGAGCCGGGTTTAATAACACGCTGATTATCATTAACTTGTATTTGATTATTCTGATTTTGGGCTTGTTGACTCATTTGTAATACCATTGCCTGCAGTATTTGTTGATAATCTAATTCTTTTTCTTGCTCTTCTTTTTGCTCAACCTTGGTGATGAAAATAATTTCACCCTCATGTGGGGTAAACCGACGTATTTGCGGTGTCTGAAAATTATCAGTATCCAGGCTTACTTTTTCCTGAAGGTACATTCCAATCTCCGATCCGGTGATAATACCATCATCATTATAGTCCGCCCGCTTTTCTTTTAGTCCAGAAAGCAGATTTTTAGTAAAAGCGCTATGTTCCCACTCATCCTTTTCCAATACCTGTTCATCTTTACCGCCGGCAGTAATAATCTGGCGGGAGATATCCTCCGTAATTTTGTCTAAATAATTAGGTGATGTTGAAGCCAGAGATCGGGTATTCATGGCTGCTAATCCACCGTAACAGGCATCCACCAAAAATAGCATATGTTTAGCCTTAGACCAACTGGAAATCCGCCTCAGTTCATCCATAGGTATTGCAGTAAGATAGAGATCCTCTGCATCTCCATCGGCAGGGATTAAAAATCCCATATCGCCCCCTTCAATGCCCAGGGTTTCAGTTTCACCATGTCCGGCAAAATAGAAGACCACCCGATCGTTTTTTCCAACTGATTTTACGAGGGAATGAAGTTCTTTTTTTATATTGGACCCAGTGGCTTCACCATTAGTAAGAACCCGTACATTATTCCGTGGGAATCCATAGACATTAATGAGCATATTTTTCATTGCTAAAGCATCTTCCACAGCATAGTTAAGTCCACGAACATGTTCATAGTCATTTATGCCAACAATTAATGCCCAACTATTATCATAAACATCCTCAGTCTTTAGATCAACCGCGAAGACCAAATGAATAAAAACCAACCAATATTGAATATATTTAACCATTTCTGAGGGTAAGTTACATAAATAACTGAAATTATGCAAAATCGTTTAAAATATCTCTGGCATGTGATTTTACAGACACCTTTTCATATACTTTTTCTATAACTCCATTTTCATCTATAATATATGTTACCCTCGAAATTCCCATATATTCTCTACCCATAAACTTTTTCTTACCCCAAACACCATAGTCTTCAAGCATCTCATGGCTTTCGTCGCTAAGCAGAAAATATGGAAAATTCTTTTTCTCACAAAATTTCTTCTGTTTTTTAGGAGGATCTGCTGAACATCCTAAAATTTCCACATTTTTTTCTTCAAATTCTTGGAATTCATCCCGGAATCCCTTGCCTTCAATTGTTCAGCCAGGCGTACTTGCTTTTGGATAAAACCATAGGGCAACTTTTTTATTCTTATAATCCGATAAGGAAACAGAATTTTCATCTTGGTTCTTCAAGGTAAAATCTGGGGCTTTATCTCCAACTTTTAACAAAATTATTCTCCTAATTTAATTGATTATTTGATTTACTTTACTCTATTACATACAGTTTAAATTACCACCCATTATTAATGAGGGGAAATGATAAAAATTTATACAACTAGTTGGTGAGGGCCCTGTATAGCAGCAAAAAAAATGCTGGATGGCATGGACATGTCATATGAAAACATAGATATTGAAGAACAGGGATTAAGCCGTGATGATCTAGTAAAAATTACTGGTGGCCATACGGTTCCACAAATTATCATCAATGATAAAGCAATAGGAGGCTTTAATGAGCTCCTTCAATTAAACAATTCTGGTAAACTGAAAGAACTTATAAAAGATGATTGATTCTATAACTGAAAATATTCATGGGTATTGTAAAGAACATACAGCATCTGATAATAAATTGCTATCTGAAGTAGAAAAATATACTTGGGATAATGAAGATGTTCCCCAAATGATTTCAGGACAAATGGTGGGGAAATTTCTTCAGTCTATTATCAGAATGATTGCCGCCCAAAAAATAGTAGAAGTAGGTACTTTTACTGGATATAGCGCTCTGCAAATGGCTGAGGCCATTCCTTTAGATGGAGAAATCCATACATGTGAACTTATGAAAAAACATACTGAAACAGCACAGTCTTTTTTTGATAAGTCAGATTATGGAAAAAAAATAACTATACATCAAGGTCCAGCCCTGGAAAGTCTTGAAACTCTAAAAGTTGGAGATTTTGATATGGCTTTTATAGATGCTGATAAATCAAACTATCTAGAATATTATAAACGTTGTTTAGTGCTTATACGAGCTGGAGGTGTAATAATTTTAGACAATATGTTATGGAGTGGATCAGTCATTGATCCAAAGGATGATGATTCACAGGCGCTGAGAAAAACGGGGGATTATATACAAGAAGATACAAGGGTATTTAATATGCTACTTCCAATCAGAGATGGACTTATGCTGTGTATTAAAAAATGAAAAATAAAAATATTCTTATTGCGGTCACCGGTTCTATTGCAGCTTACAAGGCCTGCGAAGTAGTGCGCCTGCTCAGGAAGGAGGGCGCCAATGTACAGGTGATGATGTCCAAATCTGCATTGGAATTTGTTGGCAAGGCAACCTTTGCTGCTCTCACTAATAATGAAGTTATCACCGAAATTTTCCCTGATACACCCAAAGGAGGGCTTGAGCATATCGAAATGGCAATTGACTTAGATGTCATTGTGGTAGTTCCTGCAACTGCAAATACCATCTGTAAAGCAGCCAATGGAGTTGCAGATGATGTGGTGAGTACAACTCTCTCCGCCTGTGAACAGCCCACACTTTTTGCCCCAGCTATGAATTTCCGCATGTGGCAAAATCCCGCCACTATGGAAGCGGTAGAAAAACTGAGAAAAAAAGGCAGTATAGTTTTAGACCCTGAAGAAGGTCAGCTTGCCAGCCTGCATGAGGGAGAAGGGCGACTGCCGAAAATTATTGACATCATGAATGGTATTCGTAATTTATTTGAGATGCCATTACCATTGGCAGGAAAAACAATATTGGTGACTGCAGGACCAACCCGTGAGGCCATTGACCCTGTGCGTTTTATTTCAAATCGATCCAGTGGGAAAATGGGATACGCCTTGGCTGAAAAAGCAAGAGATATGGGTGCATCGGTAATCTTAATTTCTGGTCCCGTATCACTTCCACCAATCCCAGAAATTGAAATGATTTATGTGGAAACAGCAGAAGAAATGGCCGTTTCCGTACAGGCAAATTGCAATGATGCTGACTATCTGTTTATGGTGGCTGCTGTTGCAGATTATTCCCCTGTAAACCCTGCAGATCAAAAGATAAAACGAAACAGTGAAAATAAATCCATCGAACTCAAGCCGGCACTAGATATTCTAAAATCTATTAAAGGGAAAACAAAAGGTAAAGTCATCGCTTTTGCTTTGGAAACCCATGATGGAGAATCTGAAGCACAGAGGAAATTGGTGGAAAAGGGAGCTGATTTTATTGTTCTCAATTATGCAAATGAAGAGGGGGCCGGCTTTGAATCTTCAACCAATCGTGTTACAATTTTCAGTAAATCTGGAAATCAAATTGAATTAAAAAAAGACCGCAAAGATAGAATTGCCCAAAAGATTATCGAGTATATCCTGAACAATTAATGCCAAAATTTTATAAAACTATTCCCTAACTTCATTCAATACTAACCACCAGGGTTTAAATTTTTGTAAATTACAGGCTAGGCATTATGATAGAATCCTACAAAGACACCAATCAAATCACATCACCAGATAAATTCGAAGAAGACGTATTAGTCGAGCAAACTTTACGTCCAAGCTGTTTTGACGACTTTATAGGGCAACAGGAAACAGTAGAAAATTTAAAGGTATATATTGAAGCGGCATCTCAAAGAGATGAGGCTTTAGATCATGTACTGTTGTTTGGACCTCCGGGACTTGGAAAAACGACTTTGGCTGGCATCATCGCCAGGGAAATGAACGTAAACATAAAGGTTTCTTCGGGACCGGTGATGGACCGACCTGGAGACCTGGCAGGAATTTTAACCAATTTCTCAAAACAGGATGTATTTTTTATAGATGAAATTCATCGTCTTTCCAGCGTAGTAGAAGAGTATCTCTATTCCGCCATGGAAGATTTTACCATTGACATTATGCTGGATAAAGGACCAAGCGCGCGGTCTGTTCAGCTAAATTTAAATCCGTTTACCCTGGTGGGGGCAACGACCCGGCTTGGAAATCTCACCTCACCCATGCGGGATCGATTTGGGGTGGTACTGCGTTTGGATTTTTATGAAGATAAAGAATTATTGGAAATTATTACCCGGTCTTCAAAAATATTGGATATTGAAATACATGCAGACGGCGCCGTAGAAATTGCCCGCCGCAGCCGGGGGACACCACGTATTGCAAATCGTATATTGCGCCGTGCTCGGGACTTTGCACAAATTAAATCTGACGGTGTTATCAATTTAGATGTAGCCAAATCGTCTTTAAACAGGTTGGGAATTGATGAAAATGGATTAGATGATATGGATCGGAGAATTCTCACAGCTCTGGTTGAAAAATTCAATGGAGGTCCTGTTGGATTGGAATCGCTGGGTGTGGCAATTTCTGAAGATGCCAGAACAATTGAAGAAGTATATGAACCCTATCTCATTAAGGAAGGGTTTGTCCAAAGAACATCTAGAGGAAGAAAGGCTTTGGCTAAAACCTTTACCTACCTGGATGTTGAAAAACCGGATGAAAATGATCAAGTTAAATTATTTTAAATGAAAGGAAGAGTATGTTTTTTGGGTCTGTAGAAAAACCACCAAGATTATCAGAGTTTGAATTAGAAGTTCCAGAAAAATTAATTGCCCAGGATCCCTGTGAAAAAAGGGACGAGTGTAAACTAATGGTATTAAATCGAGCAGAACAAACTATTGAACATCGTCAATTTAAAGATGTTGTGGATTATTTCAATAAGGGTGATGTGCTGGTAATGAATAATACCCGTGTGTATCCAGCAAGATTGTATGCCAATAAGGATAAATCCGGAGCAAGGGTAGAGGTGTTTTTACTGCGAGAGTTGGCAGATGATTTATGGGAGGCAATGGTAAAACCTGCACGGAAAGTCCGTATTGGAAACAAGCTTTGGTTTAATAATAAAATTTCTTGTGATGTTATAGATAATACGGTTTCTGGTGGACGGGTATTGCGGTTTGAATCGGACGCTGCATCCTTATATCCCTTCATCGAAAAAGTGGGGCATTCACCTTTACCGCCTTATATTGATCGTGAATCTGTTCCATCAGATAAAAAATATTATCAGACCGTTTATGCTTCTGAAAGAGGATCTGTTGCAGCACCTACTGCGGGGATTCATTTTTCAAAGGCAGTATTAAATAAAATGGAAAAAAAGGGCGTTATATTAGCCTATGTGACTCTTCATATTGGGTTGGGAACATTCCGCCCTATTATGGTTGAAGATTTAACCAGACACCAAATGGATTCTGAATATTTTCATGTTCCCCAGGAAACGGCTGAAATTATTAATAAGGCTAAGGCTCATAAAAAATTAGTGGGCGTGGTAGGAACTTCAACAGCACGAACGCTTGAGACGGTAGTTGTTTCTGGATTTCAAATAACCTCCAGAAAAGGGTGGACTGATAAGTTTATCTATCCCCCATATGAATTTAAAATGTGTGATAAATTTATTACCAATTTACACCAACCAAAATCTACGCTTATGATGTTAACGGCAGCTTTCGCAAAAAAGGATTTTATATTGAAAGCCTATAAAGAAGCTATTAAGAAAAAATATAGATTTTATTCTTATGGTGATTCCATGATTATAATATAGAACATTCTGAAAGGATAATTCTTTACATTGCCTACACGCATCGGAAATGGTTTTGATGTACACCAGCTTGAAGCGGGAACCCCTCTTATTATCGGAGGGGTTTCTATTCCATTTCATCAAGGATCAAGGGGGCATAGCGATGGTGATGTATTGTATCATGCCATAGTTGATGCCCTATTAGGATCATTAGCTCTGGGTGATATTGGAATGCATTTCCCCTCTGATGATGCCCGCTGGAAGGATGCAGACAGCAGAAAATTCTTAGAACATGCCTTTTCACTAATAAAGGAAAAAGGGTATTCAGTTAATAATGTTGATTCTGTAATAATACTTCAAAAACCTGCTTTAGCCCCCCATATTTTGGGAATGCGAAAAAATATTGCTCAAATACTTTCTACAGATTTAGCCCAGATATCTGTAAAGGCTACCACTACCGATAACTTAGGCTATATTGGTAAAGGTGAGGGAATTGCAGCAACAGCAGTAGTTCTTATTTCCAATGAAAGCTAAAGTTAGATTCGCCCCCAGTCCTACTGGGCATCTGCATGTTGGGGGACTCCGAACTGCACTATTTAATTACCTCTATGCTAAAAAAGTGGATGGCAAAATTGTCCTCCGAATAGAGGACACGGACCAATCACGCAAAGTAGAGAATGCGGTTGAAAATCTAATTTCTACATTTGAAGCATTAAACATTAGCTTTGACGAAGGTCCAACTCAAGGAGGGGGTTGTGGTCCCTATTTTCAGTCTGAACGACTCTCAATTTATAATGAACATATTAAACTTCTGCTTGATAGTGGTGATGCCTACCCCTGTTTCTGTCCGGCGGAAAAATTGGAAGAAACACGAAAAAAACAATCCGATGCTAAACATACTATCAAGTATGATCGTCATTGTTTAAGATTAGATGCAGCAGAAGCGCGGAAACGGATTGAAAAAGAACCGCATGTGATCCGAATGAAAGTACCAAGTGAAGAAGAAGTGGTTTTTTATGATGTGGTACGGGAGCGTGTTGCCATTCGATGTGAAGAATTGGATGACCAGGTTTTAATAAAGTCTGATGGATTTCCCACCTATCATTTTGCCAATGTTGTGGATGATCATTTAATGGGAATCACCCATGTTCTGCGCGGGGAAGAATGGCTGTCCTCCACACCCAAACATGTTCTCCTGTATCAATTTTTTAATTGGAAACAGCCAAAGTTTATTCACCTTCCATTATTATTAAACCCAGATAAAAGTAAGCTCTCAAAACGGCAGGGAGATGTAGCCGTTGAAGATTATTTGAACAAGGGTTATCTGCCGGAAACACTTATTAATTTTGTTGCCCTATTAGGCTGGCACCCAAAAAATGAGCAAGAACTTTTCAGCCTTTCTGAATTGGAAAAGGAGTTTTCAGTAAAACGGATTAATAAATCCGGGGCGGTGTTTGATATTGAAAAATTAAAATGGATGAATAGTCAGTATTTAAAAAATCTGCCTATTGAAACCATTATGAATTATGCTGCACCTGTTTTTAAATCTGAAGGATTGGAAACTACAGATGTTAGAAAATTTAATGCTGTTGTAGAAAATGCACGAAAGCGGGCAGATACCATCCATGAAATGATAGAACATTCTATTCCCTTTTATACTGAATTACAATATTCAGATGAGGATAAAAATCTATTACAAAACGAATCTTCACAAAAAGTATTGACATATTTCTCTGAAAAATTATCGGGGCTATCGAAGTGGACCGATGCAGAGATAAAATCATTGGTCAATGAAACGGGAGAAACGACCGGTGTAAAAGGAAAGGACCTTTATGCACCATTACGACTGGCATTGTTTGGGACAGCACATGGACCAGATATTCCCCTGCTCATTAATATTTTGGACGTGGATACTGCAGTAAATAGGATAAAATTGCATATTTAGAAACCACTTTTACCATGATATCTCATAGTTAGTGTTTGATATTTCAAGGTATAATTATTAAAAATAATGACAGATAACGAACACCAATCTAATTTTATTCGGGACATCATTGACTCAGATCTGGAATCGGGAAAAACGGATAATAGCGTTCACACTCGATTTCCTCCCGAACCAAATGGCTACCTTCATATAGGTCATGCAAAATCAATTTGCCTGAATTTTGGTATTGCAGAAGATTACCCAAACGGAAAGTGCAACCTCCGTTTTGATGATACCAATCCTGTGAAAGAAGATGAGGAGTATGTTGAATCCATTATTGAAGATGTGAAATGGCTGGGTTTTGACTGGGAGGAGCGATTGTTTTTTGCATCAGATTATTTTCAACAACTCTATGAGTACGCAGTACAACTAATTAATGCTGGCAAAGCCTATGTGGATGATCAGTCCGCAGACTCAATTCGTGATACTCGTGGAACTTTAAAAGAGCCAGGAGCAGATAGCCCTCACCGCACTCGATCTGTGGAAGAAAATTTAACCCTTTTCAATAAAATGAAAGCAGGTGAATTTGGTAATGGTGAAAAAGTACTTCGGGCAAAAATTGACATGGCACACCCTAACCTGAATATGCGGGACCCAGTAATTTACCGCATTCTGCATGCTGACCACCACCGTACTGGAAACACTTGGTGCATTTATCCCATGTACGACTGGGCTCATGGATTGGAAGATTCCATTGAAGGTATTACCCATTCAATCTGCACTTTAGAATTTGAGGATCATCGTCTATTATACGACTGGTTTTTAGATCAGCTTGGAGTCTATCATCCACAGCAAATTGAGTTTGCACGCCTGAATTTGAATTATACCATTATGAGCAAACGTAATTTAAAACGTCTTGTTGATGATAATCATGTAGCCGGATGGGATGATCCACGCATGCCAACTATTTCCGGGTTACGGCGACGCGGGTATACATCAGAATCAATTCGTGAATTTGCCAACCGCATCGGGGTAGCAAAACGTGATGGTGTGATTGATATTGCTTTATTGGATCATTGTCTCAGGGAAGATTTAAATAAACGCGCAATAAGAGTCATGGCAGTATTAGATCCTATTAAAGTGGTTATTACCAATTATCCTAAGGATCATGTAGAGGAATTAGAGGCAGATAATAATCCCGAAGATGAATCTGCAGGAAAACGAAACTTACTTTTTTCAAGAGAAATATTTATTGAACGTTCTGATTTTATGGAAGACCCTCCCAAAAAGTTTTTCCGCTTAGGACCGGGCAGAGAAGTCCGGTTAAAACATGCCTATTATATCACCTGCACTGATTTCATTAAAAATGAAAATGGAGATGTAACCGAAGTACATTGCACCTATGATCCTGCTACAAAGGGTGGATGGTCAGATGATGGGAGGAAGGTTAGGGGTACACTGCACTGGGTATCTGCTCAACATGCGGTAGATGCAGAGGTACGACTTTATGATCATCTTTTTAATGTAGAAAACCCCGAGACAGATGGGGATGATTTTATAGAGCATCTAAATCAAGATTCACTGATAATAAATAATCAGGCTAAATTAGAATCCAGTCTTCAAAATGCAAAGAAAGGCATTCATTATCAATTTCTCAGGAACGGGTATTTCTACATAGACTCAGATTCTACTGAAGAAAAGTTGATTATTAACAGAACCGTTGGACTTCGGGATAGCTGGGGTAGGAAGCAGAAGTGAAAATATAACGAATAAACTCACCGGTGGATGGCGAATCCATGCCACTAATTTTATTACTTCACAAATTTTTATTTTGTCTCCAAACCCAAATCACTCCATCAAAAACGCCGCCCTATAAAGTGAGCATTAGATGTTGAAATTTAAAAATAAAACCTAACAATAAATCTAGGAATCAACACACTTTGTTTGAGTGTTGTTGTGGAATTTTCTTCGTCCTCTTCGTAGGTAACCATAGTATACATACCCTCTCCACCAAAGGAAAAATTATCTGAAATGTAGTATTCAGCGCCTATTGTTGGCGCAATAATTAAAGTTTCATCTTCTACATCATCATCGTTATCATCATAATCCTCTTCATGCCATTGTTTGCCAAACCGTATTCCAAAATAAGATCGTATTTTCCCTCTTACTGTTGGCTTTAATATGCCAATTAATAATGTTAAATCTGATTCTGTGTATTCAGAATCATCAATGGAATAATCATCGTAATCAACCTCTGTTGATGAAGAGGAATACATAATTAGGGGTTCAATGAGTAATGAACCAGCGTTAATAGGTACATATATTCCCAAGGCCCCCCCTCATCTTCCATAAATGCAGATGGAAAAGTATGGAACTCGAACCCCAAACCATATTTTGCCTGTTCTTGACCGAATGAAACACTCAAAAACATACCTAACATTATAATACATATTGACATTTTCTTCATTTTATCTCCTTGATTAGATATGTAAACTTAATATGGTTAGCCGATAAATAAACAAGCCCCACAAATGCAGCGAGGG
>ENA-ORDI01001729-ORDI01001729.1-marine-metagenome-genome-assembly--contig:-NODE-1729-length-11621-cov-2.942481_pt1 | contig 11621 bp, 6 predicted proteins | sample MGYA00248628_ERZ508525 | MGnify/ENA primary metagenome ERZ508525 (study PRJEB26195, sample SAMN05422138) | marine metagenome | isolation source: East of Porto Seguro, South Atlantic Ocean | place...
CAGCTTTTCGCCGTCGTTTGTCTCGGGGAGGAACCGGTCGAGCCGCAGCCCGAACTGGAGGGGGTCGATGTGCGAGAGGCCGGTCAGGTACCCGATGAGCAGAGACACTGACGAGCCGCGCCCGCGACCCGGCGGGTTTTCTTCGAGGGGTAGCCCCGGCTCGACGAGCCCGAGGTCTTCCTGCACCTCGCGGGCGATCCTGATGATGTCGTAGTACTGCAGCAGGAACCCGACCAACTGGTGCTTCTCCAGCAGGGCGAATTCTCTTTCGAGTCGCTCGGTCACTTCGGGCGTCAGACTGCCGTAGCGACGCACGGCCGCCTTCTCGCAGATCTCCCTCAGGTAGCTCGATTCGGTGTAGCCCGGTGGCAGAAAATCGTAGGAAGGGAAGTCGTAAATCGCATCGGAAGTGATATCGAACTGGCACCTGTCGGCAATCTTCACCGTGTTGGCTACAGCCTCGGGATGCTCACTGAAGAGTGCGTTCATTTCAGCGGGTGATTTCAGGAAGAACTGGTCGTTGGGACGACGCTCACGGTGGCTGGCTTCGAGCGACTTGCTGTGCTTGATGGCGACCAGCGCGTCGTTGAGCCGGTGGCGGTCGCGAATGTGGTAGTGGACGTTGTTCGTGCCCACGATTCCCACGCCGAGATCGCGACCCAGAGCCGCCATGCCGCGGTTCCTCGCGGTGTCGCCCATGACAAGGTTTTGCTGTAGTTCAAAAAAGAAGTTGTCCCTGCCGAAAACGTTGATACACCTGCTGGCGGCATTCCGTGCCGAATCGATATCGCCAGCCGCCACAAGAGAAGATATTTCGCCCCGGCGGCATCCCGAAAGGCAAATGACGCCATCGGCATGCTCGGCAAGCAGTGCGGGGTCGAGGTGAGGGTCGTTGCGCTCTTCAGCGTCGATGTGGGCGCGGGTGGTCAGCAGCGAGATATTGCGATACCCGGCGGCGGTTTCGGCGAGCAGGGTTATGTGGGGCCGCTCCGCCGGGTCGTGTTCGGTTTCCGCCGGTTCACCCAGCCCGCGTGCGAGAGTCAGCTCGATGCCGATAATCGGCTTGATGCCAAGCTCTTTCGCAGCCTGGGCGAACTCCATTACGCCGCTCACGTTGTCGTGGTCGGTTATGGCGAGTGCGTAGATGCCAAGCTGTTTGGCAGTGAGCAGAAGGTCCCAGGCTTCGGACGCCCCTTCCTGAAACGAGTAGTTGCTGTGACAGTGCAACTCCGCCCACCCGCCAGTGGGGTCTCCTGCGCCCGACGTGCCGGTTTTTCTGCGAGGTCGGGCGGTGCTGGCCGAATCGACAGGATCTGGTCGCTGGGAGGCATCGGAAGAAAACCCGGAGCGCTGGGTGTCAGGCAGGTCGGCTTTATCGATTCGATCAAGAGAATCCGATCTTGCAGGAACCTCGGTTGGCCGACTGGGCGAACCGTTCACCTCTTTGGCCGGCAGGGCCTTTTCAATTTTTGAGAAATTGTCCATCAGTTGTAGCGATGTCCTCTACTCAGCCAGGCTCGCGAGCGACGCGAGAGATGGCCCTACAGGATGTCCTGATCGTTGATGAACTCCCAGCGTGGGTGTCACATCGCGGGCCGTCAAAGACGACAGGAATGGACAGCGGTCAAGCGTGGTGACCGCGGATGCGGTTGCCGAGGCATGCACATTTAGATGGGCTGAACCATGCGGATTGAACCCCGGTACTTCGCTGGATCGGACTCTGGGTGCGAAATTGTCCACTGTCAGCACACCGGTGTGTGGATCGCACGACATGATTATTGCACCGCGTTTCGTCGGGCTCTGCGGTACCGATATCCAGGTTTTCCGTGGTGCCCGCAGGGTCCTCGCCAGCACTCTGGGCCACGAGGGTGTGGGGGTCGTCGCGGAAGTTGGCGAGATGGTCGAGGGGTGGCCTCCGGGCGATTCGGTCGTTTTCAATCCCGTAAATCCGTCTCATCCCGACCAAATGCTGGGTTACACCTTCGACAGCCTGTTCCAGGAAAAAATCCTAATTCCGGATGTCAGATCTCGGAACTGGCTCATTCGGTCAATCCCGCACGATTTGTTGAGTCCCGTCGGGTTGCTTATTGAACCGGTCGCAACGGCGATTTACTCGCATGACCTTGTGAACGGACCGTCCGGTGACCGCGTTGCTGTGGTTGTCGGTGATGGCCCAATAGCACTGATCAACTCGATTGTGCTCCGCCTCCGCGGTTTTAAGCAGGTTTTGCTGATCGCCGGTCGTTCGCCGCGGTCCCGCTGGGCTGTCGAGTGCGGTTATTTCGATGCTGAGGATGTGATTCTCGGACAGGGCGATGTCCCTGACAGCGTCATTGGACGGCTGAATGGTGAGTTCGCCGATGTGGCCATCGTCTGCACCCCCGGTGAAGTGGTTGAACAAGTCCTGGGAGATGCTTTCGGCTATCTGAAATCCGGCGGAATAGTCGATCTCGTTTCAGCTGCCACGCCCCCCGTCGTTTCTCTTGAAGGACGCGATCTGGACGTCGGGGTCATACGCAGCAGAAACTGGTGCGGTCAGCCCTTACCGGGCTATTTTGAGTTGATCGAAACAAAGGATGGTAATGGCATTCGCGTGACGAGTCAGCGTGGGATTTCTTCCAGCCACCTGAGTGCAAGCATCGAACTGTTCGGTACCCGGTCTGGTGATTTTGAAGCACTCGTCACCGATGTCGTACACCTGACCGACGCCCCGGCACTTGTATCGTCTGTTGTCGCTGGTCGGTCGGCGGGCCAGGGAGTGAACGGACAGAATCTGACAGGCCCATGAAGGCCGTGATCCAACTCAACCGTGGCGAGTTTTAGATAGCAGATCTCCTCTCCCTCGCAGGGAGAGGGTTAGGGTGTGGGTGGATGCCAGTGGCCGCCAGTGGCACGTCCGAGTTCCTCAACAATCCTCAACAACGTCACACACAAAACGTGTCTGATCTCTACCCGGCCTGGCGGTACCAGCTGTTAGCGATGAGGTCGAGGTAAACGGTCAGGTGCTGGCTGTTTTCAAGCCGGACCGTGTAATAGAGCCGAGCGATCCCTTCTTCAGGCCCCCGCCACCACTCGTCATTCACCTTCCACAGATCTTTGATCTCGACGACTCTCACCCACCAGCCATCGAATGCCGGTTCCCTCTCCCTCGCTCTGGCGTGCCCCGCGGAGCTTCCTGCGCGACCAAGTACGCCTCGCACGCCCGGAGCTAAACGGAGAGGGTTAGGGTGCGGGTCGCGCGCATCCGATGCGAGGCCGCGCGCTTCTTCAAGCGCCTCAACGATCCTGAACAGCACCCCCTCCAGATTCTCGAGCACCTCGTTATTCCAGAACCTGATTACCCGGTAGTCCTGGGCCTCTAGGTACCGCTGCCTGTCGGTATCGAACTCCTGCTGCGTTGCGTGCTGTCCACCGTCCAGTTCGACCACCAACCGGGCCCTTGTGCAGCAGAAATCTGCGATATACGGCCCTATCGGATACTGCCGGGTGAACTTGTACTTTGGGACCTGAGTTTTTCTGAGGTGCTTCCAGAGCAGGTTTTCCGTCGGGGTAGTGTTTCGTCTGAGATCGCGGGCTTTGTGGGTTAATGCTGCTGAAGGACGCGCGCGCCTTCGGACTAACCCACCCTCTAACTCCCTCCCTCGCGGGGAGGGAGGATATGCGCTGCGCCTCCCGCGCGGTGACCTAATCGCCGGTGGCGCCTGGACGGCGACCGGGTTTCCGGCGGAGTCGGTACGGACATATACGACTCGCGGGGCGTTTAACGGCTTGATCCCACCAGAACGATCGGGTTGGAATGTAGCTGACTCACCCAACACCTTCCGACCTCTCATCAAACATGCCGCCGTTGGTATTGGCACCGCTCATCTGGACCAGCGCATACCTGCGCTCGGGGATTCGCGACCACGGCTCAAGCTCTCTCACCTGGTAGATAGGCGGTGCAATCTTCAGCCGGGCACGCAGCTGGCTGATCATCTCCCGCAAATCGTCGTCACGCTTCACGTCTTTCCACATCGACTCCTGCCGACCCGCCTCGCCCGTAATGCCCGACAGAGTCAGTCGCATGTCCTCCAGCGGCCCCGGGAGCGTGACCGTATCGAGCTTCGACTTGATGGCGAACAGGGCATGGTTCTTGCTGCCCGCGGGGTCTTTGAACGCCACCCGCATGGTCCACGGCGCATGCTGGAATACCTGGGATTGGATACTGGCCTGGCGGGCGAAGCGACGTGAAAGCTGGGACCGCCCGTAAGCGCGGCCAAGCAGACTTTCGAGGGCCGGGACGATGGTCGCAAGACTGGCCGTGGGGTCGGGGAAGTCCAGGTGCTCCGACACACCCAGCACGCTCCGCTTCGGTATCAGCGGGCGGTTGTCGATCCCGTTCGCCAGTTCCCAGGCAGCGCCGCCAGCCCGGCCGAATTGCGCTTCCATAGGGCCGCGCGGAATGTCGGCGATATGGCCCATCGTCGTGAGACCGAAGGCATGGAGCCGCTTAATCAATTGATAGGGGACGGGCAGGGAATCTACGGGGAAGCCATCGAGGAACCGACCCGGCTCGCCCGTTACCTTGCGGCCACTGCTTGCACGGCTCAGAAGGGAAGCGGCATAGGCCAGCCACTTGTTGTCGCCAACGCCAATCCGCAGGTCGAAACTGTCGACCGCGCTCGCCAGCAACCGCACCACGTGGGCATCGTCGCCGTACAGACCTTCGAGTCCCCAGATACCCACGTAGGCAAGCCCCGGAGCTGTCGCCTCGATATCGGGGACCAGATGCTCGAGATTCTCGATTATCTCGTCGAACACCAGCGCATAAAGCGGGGTGTCGGCCTCAATGAGAAGCACCCCGCGGTGGCGTGACATCGCCTCGGTGAGCGGCATCCCCGGCATCGCATCGGCAAGGTCAGGAGACGCCGCGAGCACAACGCGTACCGAAAGAGAATCGCTATCCGAATTAGTCAACTCTTCGGCAAGGTCGATCGCCCTTCCGGCAACTATGGCCGACCGATCTTGAAGTTCGGGCTTCCTCGCTACCTCCACCTGCCAGGGGAAGTTTGGTATCCGCAGACAGGCGATAACTCTGGCATTTTGATCAACGGCGCGCACGGAAGGAGCGGGACGTAAGCCGACAGTGCGCCGCGAGGCAGAGGATGTTTTGAAAGTGGATATGGCTCGTCTCATTTATCGCGCGTGCCGTGGTGCCGATAGGGCTAAAGCCAGAGGTCAGAAAAGCCGTCGCTCGACGTGCTGCCCTTGGCCGGGAGACCCATTGTAGAACAAATGTTCTACAATGCAAATAGGTCTGGCACGGGTTTGCAGGGAATGAAGGAAATCGGGCAAACCGAAGGGCTAACTGAAAGGCAAACCGAAGGGCAAAAGCAAAGGCCCGGACATCATGTCCGGGCCTGCTTCGGAGGAATTTTTGGCCGGAGATTAGCCGGCCCTGCGCAAAATGAATAAAATCGCTGCGAAAGTGGAGTTAACTTCCACGCGCTTTGTACATGGAGCTAAGTATCTGATCCATTGCATTACGAAACGATTACGTGTAGCCGGTGCCACCGGTGCCATCGGCATGTTTTCCGAGAGATCGGTGGGTGGCGGGCACAATTGGGAAGGTTGTGCTTCTGAGGGAGAGCATGCCCTGGGTCTGTCAATGCAAGTGGGTTGAACCGTTGCGTCGTGGAAGTAACCGGTCCACTGCACGACCGCCGAGCACCGGCGACCTAGCGATAGAACGGCACCAGCCCTGCATCGGAGGGGAGATACAGCGGGTGTCTGGGCTGACCCCGTCCGGTAAACCCGAAACACTTCACCGGCTTGACTGAACGTTCGATCAAGGCCATCACTTCGCCCGTTCTGTCAGCATTAGCGTTATTGCGAGCGTTGTTGCCCCACGCGACGATCACCACATCGGCTCGGCCTAGCGCTTTCCGAATCTCGCCAGTATTGTCGGGCCCAACAGGGTCGAGATCAGCGAACAAAGCGGAAGGAGACTTGCTGCGGAACGCGTAGAGGTTTACGACTTCCAACCGACCAAAACCCTCTCGCTTCGCAAACCCGATGCACCGGCGGATCGTCGGGTCGTCCTGCACGGCATCGGCGCTCGACGGATTGAGCATGATGAACAGGCAGGTCGAATCGCCACCAAACTCGCGGGTGAGCGTGTAGCGATAGCGACGGCTCTTTGAGATACGCGCTATGTTAGGGCGATTGGTAACGGTCATGGTTGGTCATTTAGTATGGATGATGTGCCGCTCGTCTTGTCGACTAACGCCAATCGACAGGCTCGACCCACCCTCTAACTCCCTTATAGGGAGGATGTGACAAGTCCCATCTCCCTGTGAGGGAGATGGGTGCCCTCCGGGCGCGGGTATGGGTGATGCCTGCCATTTGAACTGCAGGAGAGGTCATGGTCAGGGTAACGAAACAGCATACCGATCAGGCACACGCCAGCGTGCGAGCAAGCGTGCGGGACCAGGTTTTGTGGCTGGCAACGGCCATCGTTAACCACGCCAATAACGTCCGACCAAACACCGATGGTACGAAGGTCGGGGGGCACCAGTCGTCTTCTGCATCATCGGTCGCAATTCTGACAGCCCTCTTCTTAGAGGTGCTTAAAAGCGAAGACCGCATCGCCATCAAACCCCACGCCTCGCCGGTCTTCCACGCCATCCAGTACCTGCTGGGGAACCTTGACGAACCGTATCTTGAAAAGTTCCGCGCCTTTGGCGGACTACAGGCATACCCGAGCCGGACCAAAGACCCCGAAACGGTAGATTTTTCTACCGGTTCAGTGGGACTCGCAGGTCCGGCGGCGGCCTTCGGGGCACTGACGCGTGACTATCTTGACACGCACGGGCTTCAATCAACTTCCGGGCGTTTTTACGCGCATCTCGGTGATGCGGAGCTAGACGAAGGGTCGATGTGGGAAGCCGTAATCGAACCTGCGCTTGCTGGACTCGACCGCTGCACATGGATCGTCGATGTCAACCGGCAAAGCCTCGACCGCGTCGTTCCCGGTATTCGCGTTCGGCAGTTCATGGACATGCTCAACGCCAACGGCTGGACGGTCCTGACCGCCAAGTATGGCGACCGACTTACGGAACTCATGGAGCGTCCCGGCGGCGAGGCCTTGCGCACACGCATCGACGACATGTCGAACGAGGAATACCAGGGACTGCTGGTGGCTGGCGAGGGTGAGGTACGTACCAGACTTCTTGACGGTTCCGAACTGGGCCGCAGCGATATCGACATGTGCATCGGCGGTTCCGGCGATGGGGAACTTTACGAGCGGATCACAAACCTTGGCGGTCACGACGTTGGCTATCTCGTACGCTTGCTGAACGAGGCATCAAGCACATCGGGCCCAACCGCTATATTTGCTTACACAGTTAAGGGCTGGGGTCTGCAAAGTGCCGCCGATCCCCGCAATCATGCGGCCGTGCTGACTTCCGATCAGTTTGCAAAATTTGCCGAGTTGACAGATCGGGATGCGGCAAATCCGTGGGTCAAATTTGCAGCAGGCACGCCAGAAGGGAAGTACATCGCCAGCGCGGCAGGCAGGCTCGGCATGCGTTGCAGCAAGCCTGAACCTCCGCTGAGGTTCAACGAAACCCGGCTCTCAATCCCGAATGTCACATCGACCCAGGATGCGTTCGGGCGGATGCTGGTCGAACTGGACCGCACGTCGCCCGAATCGACAAGCCGTATTGTCACGGTCTCTGCAGATGTCGCGACGTCGACAGGTCTTGCATCCTGGATCAACCGGGTGGCCGTCTGGTCGAAGCAGGAGGAGCTCGACTACCTGGGCTTTGGTGAGCGGATACTGAAGTGGATTGAGAAGCCGGACGGACGCCACATAGAGCTCGGCCTGAGCGAGATGAACATGTTCCTGCTGCTGGCGCAGCTCGGACTTTCCGACCGGATGTCGGGCAGGCGGCTTGTGCCGATCGGCACGGTGTACGACCCATTTATTGCCCGTGCGACCGACGCCCTGATTAACGGTCTGTACCAGGAGTCGCGGTTCATCCTGGTTGCCACTCCATCGGGCATTTCACTGAGTACCGAAGGCGGTGCGCACCAGGGCCTCACAACCCCTTCACTGGGCATCAATACACCCGGCATTACTTATTTCGAACCGGCGTTTGCCAGGGAGGTCGAGTGGATTTTGCTCGACGCAGTGAGATCCATTGGATCCGGTGAAGGGGAGTCGTATTTGCTACGATTCAGCACGAAACCGGTTGACCAGACTCTGTTCCCTGCGGAATCGGGCCAACTGCGACAGGACGTTCTTAAAGGCTGCTACCGGTTCCGAAGCGCCCCGGCTGATTCCGAAGCTGTGATGAGCGTTTTTGCCGTTGGCGCGATGGTGGATGAGGCGATCGGGTCGATCGAACTACTGGAACGGGAAGGAATTGGGGTGAGCCTGTTCATCGTCACCAGCCCTGATTTGCTGTTCAGGCAGTTGAACGCAGCTCATGCTAACGAACAGGCCGGAACAGACGACACCCGATGGGATCCGCTTGATCTACTTAATGATCGCGAGATCGGTCAGCCGGTGTTGAGCGTCATCGACGGGCATCCGCATTCGATGGCTTTCCTGGGTGCGGCGCTCGACTGCCCGTCCACCGTGCTCGGCGTTACCAACTACGGCCAGTCGGGTTCGCGTGCCGACCTTTACCGCCACTTCGCTGTAGACGCACAGGGCATATTCGAGGCAGGACTCGGCCTGGTAGACCGCTGGCGAAAACGGGTTTTGTGATCTGAACTTCGTTACTCACCACCAGCCCTCCAGCGACAATTCACGACCTGATCGAATCGTAAATTCTGAAGAAAATCCCAGTGATATACCGAAGCTGCGCCAGCCCTGGAGCAGGGCGTCGGCCGCCCAGAATTTCGACTATTTGCCAGTAGCCGTATCGCACAGCCAGTTGTAAAGCGGTGCGGCCCGTGCTGTCGGTTTCGTTCGGGCTGGCACCTGCACGCAGCAGGGTTTGTACTACGTCTGGATTGTTATTTGTGGTTGCCAGAATAAGAGCATAATCACCACGATCGTTGGGTTGGTTCGGATCGGCACCGCTCTCTAACAGTCTCCGAACACCGTCGGCATCGCCGCTGAGGGTGGCAAACGTCAGGCGCGTTCGACCTTTGAAATATAAATGCTCGGACACAGCAATCCCCTGGTCGCTGATCGGAAGTGGCGATGCGGCCTGGCAATTCCCAACCCGGCGCCCGGCGCTATGTTAGCTGTATGCCCGGATTGGCCCACTACACGCGGTCTCGATAGATGAGAGCTGAGGTAGCTCAGCGCCACGATTCCGCAATCGGAGTGTTCACCCGGTCGATTGTCCAGATACAATCCCGCCGTAACGATGGCACCGACATTTCAACTGATCGCTGGCCATTCTCCACCTTGAGCTTCGCATAAGGAACAATCGCATGACCATCGACGTTGCAACCGGCATCGCAAGAATTCTCAAGGCCGAAAACGTGCCGTGGGTTTCCACGTTTCCGGTAAGCAAGGTCAACAACTCGTTTGGCCGCGAAGGATTGAAGCTTCTGATGATGCGCGACGACCGCTACGCCGTGGCCGTGGCCGACGCCTTTTCGAGAATCAACAACGGCAACAAGATCGGCGTCTGCACCTTTTCTGGCGGCATCAACGGAGCAGGCGCCCAGGTCGCGTACTCCGGCATCGCACAGGCCTACGAAGACGGTTCGCCCGTACTCTGTATCGTCGATGCGGTAGCGGCAGGGACCACCGAAAACACCCGCTGGGACCAGGCTGCCACCCTCCGTGGCGTCTCGAAGTGGTACGGCTATATCGACCAGCCAGAACGCGTGCCCGAATTCATGCGGCGCGCCTACACGATGCTGCGGACGGGTCGGCCCGGACCCGTCGTGCTCGGGATCCCAAACGCGGCCGCGACGTACGATGAAACCGCCGATCCATACTTCTCGCCAAAGGGATGGAAGTCCCTGCCCGATCCCGACGATGTCGCGGCTGCAGTCGCGGCCATTAACGCGGCGAAAAAGCCCCTGCTTTTCGTTGGCGAAGGTGTGCTGTACGCCAACGCCACCGACGAACTACTCGCATTTGCCGAAAAGGCAAACCTCCCGGTCGTCACCACGCTCAAGGCCAAGGGAGCGTTCCCCGAGAACCACCCGCTTTCAGTCGGTGTGCGGGGCGACCACGTAGTGAGCTACATGAACGAGGCCGACGTGTTTTTCGCGATCGGTGCGAGTCTCTCGCCGGGACGGTTCGGCCACGGCGTTCCCGGTGCGGTGGACAAGACGATCATCCAGTGCAACATCGACGAATTCGATATCAACCGGCTCTACCCGACTTCGCTCGCGATAGTCGGCGATGCGCGGGAAACGTTGCTGGCCCTTGTCGCCGAGCTGGGCGAAACTCCGAGCAGCCGGGCCGATGTTTCAGCCGACATCAAAGCCGCCACGGACACTGCGCTGGCGGGGATTCGCGAGGTGATGGTCTCCGACGAGAAGCCCATCAACCCCTACCGGGTGTACGGCGACCTGATGAAGACCCTCGATCGGGAGGCGTCGTTTGTGACGCACGAATCCGGCAACACCCGCGACCAGCTCAGCACGATTTACGAAACGCTTATCCCGCGCGGCTTCCTGGGGTGGGGCAACGTTTCGTCGCTCGGTTTCAGCTTCCCGGTCGTTACCGCGGCGAAGCTTGCGCACCCCGATCGACAGTGTGTTGCGGTTATCGGCGATGCGGCGCTCAGCTACATGCTGGGCAACTTCGAGGTGCTCAACCGGCTGCAACTGGGGCTCACTATCGTCCACATCAACAACGGCGGTTTCGCAGGCTACGGCCCGGGTTTCTGGGGGGAAGGTCACGATCCCTTTACGTTCGATGTGCTAGGCCCTGACGAGATCAACATGTCCGAGGCGATCAAACATATCGGCTGGCAGACCGAGCGCGTAACGGAGCCCTCAGAGGTTATTCCGGCTCTGGAACGCGCCTTCGCGGCCAACCAGTCGAACCAGCCGGCCTACATAGAGATAATCGCCAGCCAGTACCCGATCTACGGTGACTGGGCGTCGGGCTGAGCTGGCCGTCGCGTTTCTTGAAAGATCGGAGTGCCTACCGGTCATCCTGAGCCCGCCATCCTGAGCTTGTCGAAGGGTCAAATGGGTTGAAAGGCTGATTCAGGATCTGTGCCAGCGCGGAAGGATCAAGCGAGTCAGGGAACTCCATCCTTGCCATCCCGAGTCGCCGCCCCGAGATCCCTCCACTGGGGTCGGGAAATGGGCCGGTTGCTATAGGAATATCTTACGCGCAAGTTGACGTGGGCTCTCCCCGCTGCAGTCGAGATGACGGACGGTGAGCCGCCTCGAGTGCAGAAACGGCCTCGTTAGGGGCGACTGCAAGCTACCCAACCCTCCGCAGCTTGGTGTATCTGCCGCCGATCAGCCATTCGGTTACATAGATGTTGCCATCGTTGTCCGATGTAATGCCGTGGGGGCTGTTGAACAGTCCTTCGACCAGCCGTGAAGTGCGGCGGGGAATGTCGTTTTCGTCGGGCTCGTTCGGCCAGGCCGGTTCTTCGGAAACCGGCGTGTTGTCGCCGAGGTACCCGACCAGCTCGTCGTTG
>ENA-ORDI01001731-ORDI01001731.1-marine-metagenome-genome-assembly--contig:-NODE-1731-length-11600-cov-7.259655_pt1 | contig 11600 bp, 7 predicted proteins | sample MGYA00248628_ERZ508525 | MGnify/ENA primary metagenome ERZ508525 (study PRJEB26195, sample SAMN05422138) | marine metagenome | isolation source: East of Porto Seguro, South Atlantic Ocean | place...
ATTCTGTATTCTTCTTTAGTAAATGAGTGCAGTAATAATATGGTTATATTTCTAATGTCCCCTCCTAAGGAATAGGTATACCTTAAATTTACGATAGAATCCTCCTCTTATTAAAAAGCTAATTTCCGGGCAAAAGAAATATGTGACATTGGTCACATATTAATGGTTCATTATAAATTGTAATTAAATTGCCAATACAATCAGATTGCAGGCGATTGGTTAAACTTTACTTCTACCAGGAAGATTTCTATTACTTATTCGTCAAACCATTTAAGCGGTCAGACGGCTTTAGACAGAAATAAAATTACCCTAAAATAAGATTCACCAGAAGGATAACATCTAAAACATCTACCACATTATTTTCATCTAAATCTGCAGCCAACCACTGATAATCAGTGGGATCTATCTGATGGAGAATAATGTTAATCTGCACAATGATATCCTGGACATTTACCATAGAATCCCCTGTAATATCTCCCTCCATAAATGGAACGGTGTTTGCTAAGGTGAATTCAATTTCCTCACCAGGTTCAGCAGTATATTCCGATGTGATTAAAAGAGCATGATTATCCCCCGCTGGATTATATAATTGGAAAAATGATTCTTCACCATTTACTTCAATTGAGCTCATTAATATCTCATCTTCTTCACTAAACGAAATATGTTGTACTAAAAGGTTATCATAAGCAGATGAAGCCAATACTAAATTAGTTTCATAGGGCAGTAATTTCACCAATCTTGCCCCACCCTTTTCGGAAGGGAAAGTTGTTGGGGTTTCTTCTATAGCTAACAGATTAGCCGTACAATAACTGGCAGCCTGCATGAAAAATTCACCAGGCCGTGATCGGCTTCCTGTAAAATAGCGCCAAAGGGCATAGTCTTGGTAGGCATCACCTAAAGTTGTTACTCCATCAGTTACAGTTTGCAGGGCAGATTCATAAATGGGGAACATATTTACAGGATTCCCAGTAGCTGTTTCCAATCCAAAACCTTCCCAAATTAATCGATTAATCGTTGAATCTCCATAGGCTTCTACAAGAAATTTCTGCCAGAGTGCTGACCTGTATTGGTAGATGTCTACGGAAGAGTCAATACTGATTTCAGGATAGGTTAAGGGAGAGGTGATATTGCAATTTCCCATCATAACGAGAAAGTGATAGGACGCCGGAAAAATAACATTCTCCATATAGGTGGATGTCTGTTCATACAGCCAGCCATTATAGGCATAATTCCCCGGTTCACCAGATACGGATGTACCATAGCGAATCTGAATGGCATGATGCAGTTCATGAGCGATGACATGAACACTCCAATCGGGAACAAACGTATGTTCATTTCCCAGAGGTGTCACCTGCATAAAACTGGTGAATCCTCCGATATAAGGTTCAACAGGATAGGGATTTTCGGGTGCCACTAATCCTACCGCATCATTTGCTAGATAAATGTCATAAAGAGCATTCCCACCGAAATTATTGCAGTGATTGGGAGATTCTTCATCCGTGATACCTTCATCACAATCTGGGGGCATCATTTCCCAATCCGCTTCCATAAAAATAGCCAGGGCATATTCGGCTAATTCAATAACGGACTGGGCATAGCCAAAATTGCACTGTAGGTTTAGCCATTGTTCATTTACAAATTGTGAATCTGCATTGGAGGTAGTAAAATGCACAATAAAATGCTCTGATTCAATTTGCTCTGGAAATGTGAATTGGAATCTTTCAAAAGTACGTGTATCGGGGGCTACGATACAGTTTGACAAAATATTAGCTGAAAATATTAATTGATTGAATAGTAATATACTTATTAAAACTCGCAAATTAATTACCCAAAATAATGTTAACCAAAAGCGCTATATCCAGAACATCTATAATACCTTTTTTATTAAAAATTAATATTAGCCTAGGCATCTAAAATTAATCCAACCAATACCACTACATCTAAAATATTGATGGTGCCATCTGAATTTAAGTCACCAGATGGATTATATTCATTACTAAGAACCATATTAACCAGTAGCACTACATCTAAAATATTAACTAATCCATCAGAGTTTACATCTCCAGAAAGCGAACTGACCAACTTAACCGGAAACACAAGCTCTTTGAGCGCATAATCATGATGGATAGGCCAGATAGATAGCATAATTTGTGTGGAAGTAATACTGGCCTCATCATTAATCGAGAATGATAAATCATAACTTCCGTAGGGTTCAATATCTACCACTCCCTCATCATAGATAAAGAGCTGGGTTCCTCCATCCATTAAGTCCGAAAACATATATTTATACGGCAGGTTATAGCCACTCTTATTAATAATTGTAAAATCAAGTGAATTCCCTGATAGTTCAATCGTACTTTCATCTTCCTCTACCGTGTAACCGCTTGCAACCACACTGAATGCATCGGGATGGAGAGATGGAATTTTATATGTTCTATACCAGGCTGCATTAGATGCACCTTGATAATTCCATACAACTTCATGGTTAGGTGTAACTTCCCTAAGAGTCGGCTGCCCTTGATTCAGACCATTTCCAAATGTATAAAGTAAATAATTACCATTATCTAATAATTGCACACTACCCATACCAAGACCATATAAATTAGGAGGTAATTCATATTCCCACTCAGTTTCACAATAGCTATTATCGATAACCCTAATTCTACGTACTCTTGAAGTTGGGTTTGAATCTCCCATAAGCATTTCACTCAAATTGCCATTATCAAAGAAAAGCAGACTTCCATCATTAAGTAATTGAATATTATGCTGAAAACTATTTCCTAAATCAGTGCATATATTATCACTACCTGTATTATACTGTTCTGGCATCCCTATATTCCATATTACTTCGCCAGATGGATAGGCTATTTTACTAATCCTTGATAAATGGCGATGTGAAACATAAATAACACTTTCTTCCTCATCAAAATGAAATGCATTTGAATGCATCCAGTCATGTGCTCCTGCGTTGAAATCCCACCATATACCTCCATAAGCATCATAATCATCCATTGTAAAATGCTCAAATGGATCCCAATTCCATACTTGATTCCCATCTTCATCCCACTCAACTATTCTCATACCTATCCAAGGATATTCATCAGTAACACCATCTGCTATATACCCAATAGACTGATAAATAAATGTCCAATCACCTTGAGGAATAGGACCAAGTCTTAAATCTGGAACAAAGGCCATATAGTTACCATTAGGGATTTGTTTTATTTCATGAATATCAATAGCAGCTTGATCAGTTACCGGAGCACTCCAAAGAAAATCAAGTTCATAATTAACTTTAGTGCCTGTATTATTTGGATAATCATAGGCACTCAGGCCATAAATATTCCCAAATTCATTAATATGATTAATTATGAAATCAAAACTACCTTCTTCGCCTGTATTCCAAATTTCATTACCATATTTATCAATAACAGCAGAAGATAGTTCTGGCGCAAAACCACCAAAGGCAACCAAACCATCCTGGACAAGATTATCATTATAAATATCAGCATCTCTTTCAGGAAATTGCTTATCTCCTATGCTAAAATTCGATATTCCAGACCATTCTCCAAATTCACCATTATCATAAACAGGTCTTACCTTCCAGTAATAATTGTCATTCCAACTAAAGATATCCTTGTTAATATAAACTGTGGTAGCTTCATTAACATCTAAAAGTAGATTATTGAAAGACAGGTAGGTTGAAGCTTGGAGGTTATATACCATTGCATCTGGCTCCTGCTCCCATTCAAATATCACATGAATATAGTTCAGTTCAACGCCAATTGCAGGGCGAATTAGATTCCCGAAAGCGAAGGTATTAAAGAGCAAAATAAATAAAATACTATCTCTCTTAAAATTCAGCATATCAGTTTAGAATAGTATTGATAAGTGTAACAATATCCAGAACATTAATAACTCCATCCCCATTCATGTCGGCAACTCCATCATAGCCGTCATCCAGTACCATATTCACCATGAGAACGATATCCAGAACATTCAGAATTCCATCATCATTGAGGTCCCCCACCAGGGCATCATCTGGGCAATCCTGAGGGGCATCCATTATAAAAGAGTAGTAATATTGATCTAAGCTGATTTCAAAATTTGAACTATTTTCCACACAGTCAGGAATAAGATTACTATCACAAAGCTGATTGCCGCCACTGGCAAAATATGGATAATTAGCATAATCCATCCCATCCCAAATAAGCGGCAGATTACAGATGGATTCAGGCAGTTGCGACAGCTGATTATAAAAGAGCCAGAGATACATAATATTCTGAAGATTTCCTATGGATTCGGGTATACTGCTTATCTGGTTATAACCCAAATCCAAAAAGAAGAGATTTGTAAGATTCCCAAAATCCTCTGGAAGTGATGTTAAAAGATTATTGGAAATTACAAGATTAAACAAATTAGTTAAGGCAGAAAAACTTTCTGGCAAAACAGTGATATAATTCCATTCCATATATAAACTAGCCAGGCTGGTTAAATTCCCAATATCCTCCGGCAGAACTGTCAGCTGTTGGTTCACTCCATTGCTTCCATTTGGAGTATAGGTTAGTACCCAACTGACTAAGCGGCTGGTATTCCAGGACTGCACTCCCGTTTCCAATAGATTTGAATAATTGAGGCTATTCAAGGTAATCAGATTATTAATAACAGCCAGGTCCTCATTAAAAAAGCACTGATCTTCATTATTGTTATTTACCAGATTATCTGGCAGATCTTCAATATAGGTATAGCTTTCATCACAAGAAGATGTGTTTGCTTCCGGTAGGGCACCTTCATCAATCCACTGGGCAATGAGATTCACCTGGGCATTGGTGAGATCATTATTCCCCGGCGGCATCTGGCCCGAATTCACCCGTTTCCAGAGCTCACTGGCTGCATGGTCATAGGGGATAATTACATCACCGTTCATTGAACCTTGCATAATATTTGCATATGAGCTGAGATTCAATCCCGCAGAACTTCCATGGCATTGGATGCATTTTGAATTAAAAATAGGCTGAATCTCTGAATCATAATCCACTTGGGCAGTCAGAGGCACCAGTAGAAGTAGCAAAAAGATCCTTTGAATTATTTGTATTGTCAATACTCTCTTCCTAAAAATTAAAATTATTTTACTAATATAATTAGCTAAATTACAAAATGGATTCTGCAACATAGTGTAACAAGCATTTATAAATACCCATCATCATGAGATTAGGGTTCAGGATTCATTATAATAAATACCACCTGAACCACATCCAGAATATTAACAGTTCCATCCCCATTCATATCGGCCAAAGTAGAATAATCTCCTGATAGAACCATATTAACAATCAAGATTATATCCTGAATATTTAATAGTCCATCACCATTAATATCCCCCTGGATGTTGTCTTCAATTATATTCAGTGAAATGGGTATTAAAATAGGCTCGGTATCTGCATTTGAGGCTACAATAATATCTCCCAGATATTCATTGCCATTATCTAACCCATTTGTAGTAATCCCCACCTGAATTATTTCAGACTCACCAACACTTAACCATGAACTTTCCGATGCTATTGCCATCCAATTGGGAACCGGTATGAGATCGCCTGACCAAATGGGTCCCACTAAAACACCATCATGGCCATTGGGTGTGGTATCAAATAAGATTTCCCCGGACATTGCCGTCATAGGATAAGACGCAACTAAAAATTCGGAGCTATTGAAATCAGCATGGTTATAAGCTGGATTAAATCCAAAGCCATTATCATAGAGAGTGCCTATCTCCGTTCGAGCTAAAGCATGATTAAATACAAAAACATCATTTATCGCACCATTTAAATAATTCACAAAATCCCTCATATCAGCCCCTAAATGGGTATGAATGGCTCCATCCAAAAAGACAATTCCACCAGAATTTGAATCCAATTCAATTCCATCCACATACAGCCTACCGCCATTAATATCACCATCCTGCACAACAGCAACATGATGCCAGATCCCGTCATTAAATGTTTCTGGGGAGGTAACTGACCACTGGGAGCCATTGCGGTAGGTCCAGAAATCAATTTGCCCGCTGCTGTTAAACCGCAGTTGGTATTCACCATTGAATCCGCCATTGCGCTGCTGCATAATAACTGCGCTGAATGATTCAGACTTCACCCAGAGGGATATTGAAAAATCTCCATCTCCGGAAAGCAAATTGGCACCCAGGTCAACATGGTCATCAATACCGTCAAAAGTAAGATAGCCATCACCCTCTAAAGTAAGCTCTGTGAGGGCATTATATACGAGAAATGACCCTGCTTCGCCAACGTTTTGAATTTCCACCTCCAGCGTATAGTCAGATTCAAGGGGCAGGTTTAGTTCAATTAGGGATGATTCAATACCCACTTCCGGAGCATTGGAATTTATTATGGATATAAAGGAATTATTGATATCGAAGAATACATTATCTGCACTTTTCACCATAATTCGGCAGTTTTCCAGAGTAGGATATTCAGGCACGATAATAGCATAAGATCCATTATTGGGTATATCTTGCCCTAAAACAATGTCAAAGTCGTTGCCACCATTTAAAGATAGGAGAATATGCACCAATGAAGAATTGACCCCTTGCACATCAGTGGTATTAGCAACATCCCAGGTAATTTGCTGGGTTGAACCTACTTCCCAATTTTCAGAATTGGATTGAGAGGTTACCCTGAATGGTCCAGCATTTTCATCCACCGTTAAGTGTACATTTTTATAATTGAATCCACCTGAATGCAAATCATTGTCTCTAACCAAAAGGCGCATATTCATTTCCCGGGAGGCAAAGGGTAATTTTTCTATATTACCAGTAGAATATTGATTCATGAGCAGGCTTTCCATGCTGGGAAAATGGCGTGTATTGCCATCGATCTTACCCTCAACACTGCAAAAGAGGGGGCCGGTATCAGGGGGAAAGTCTGGGGGAGAAAAGGCAATACTGGAGGCATCATTCTGCTCCCAGGAATAGGTGAGTTGATTATCTGCGTCTAAGTCCTCACCATAGCCTTCCAATACAAAGGGAGTGTCCTTGGGGATTATCACCATATCGTTAATCAACTCCACGCTGGGAATATTATTTTCGGTAGATTCCCGCCGCCAGCCTCTCTGGTAATCATAACCATTTCCGCTGGTCATGATGGTCTGGTATCTAATAGCAATATCAATGGTGTGGGAGCTATACTGATTTCCATAATTTCCCGGTAGACTGTTGCTTCGGTTACACATGGCGGTACCACCAAAGGAGCTACGCCAGCCTCCTTCTACGGTGCAATTATGCCCGGAGCCCAAATTATGGCCGATTTCATGATTATGAATATCGTAATAGGGTAAATTAGCAGAAGTAGCCCCGGGAACATAGGCCAATCCGCCAGCATAGCCCGTATTAAAAACAGCGCCATATTCCCACAATAAATCTTCCTGATTCACATTGGTGCCCCCATAGCCAATAACCCCATATAAAAACGTATGGATTCGAGGCAGTTCTATGCCCATATCGTAAGCAGTAAATTCTTCGGGAGTAGGATTTTCATTGGTATATATGATGAGATCAGAATTTTCAATTAATTCCAACCTAAAACTAAGTTCACGCACCCAGAGCAGATTAATCTGATTGGCCATGGAGGCAATCCACGCCAAGCCACCTTCTAGGGTACCATCAGCCACATAATTATTGGCCTCAGCAGTGAGTATGCCCGCATAGCGGTAGGTCACCAGTGTATCGCCAATGGCAAAACATGGTTCATCCTCCCCTACGCAATAGGAAAAATCTCGGTTATCTCTATCGGTTTCAGTGAAGGGACCGGTGAAGATTGCATCACCATTACCACATTCGGTGAGTGGAATTTCGATTGGGTCTGCCGTGAGGTCCGACTCATTATATGTAACTAAATAATCACCACTGCCATCCAGCTTTTTGCCAATGTAAATATTTCCTTTTGACCCGATCATGAGGACTTTCACTGTGTTATTGTTTAAGGTAATACTCACTCTGTCATTGGGGTTGTTAATTCCCCTACCAGTAAAGGTCCGGATGCCAGGGAATCTTTTGGCGAGTAATTCGGGCATAACAGGAGTTTCAACTATTTCAAATGCTACCAATTCACCCCATGGCGTTGGGAATTCCAGGTGCACCGGTGCTGTATTTTTTAATGATGCTAATGGCGCTAGCAATAATGCTTGTTTTATTTTAGGTGCATCCATGGTTACCGTGATTGCTTGATTAGTGTGTAATCCCTCTGGTGCATTATGCTGAATCTGCCAATAGTCTGTACTGGCAAATAGGCTGAGGTGAAGCAGAAAACCAAGTAGAATTATGTTTCTCATAAACTGCATATTTATTGATTTAATATTAAGTCTACTAATTGAACAATATCCAGAATATCTACAGCTCCGTCATTATTCAGATCAGCAAGATCATCATATTCATCAGAAAGAACAATATTCACCGTCATTACCACATCCAGAATGTTGACTGAGCCATCTTGATTGACATCGCCATTGATAGAGGTCTCAAATTCTAATTTTAAAGCCACAGGGCGGTGATCAGAAATATTTTCATAATAATCATCAAAACCGCCTTCCATATATTCATCTATCTTTATTGTCTGCACAGCTGAACCACCATTTACAAATTCATCGAAAAGCTCATTAGTAATGAGGATATGATCAATATGCGAGGGCCACCAGGGGTAGGACCAATCGGCACTGCTCCCTTCAGCAATTTCCATATCAGCAAATAGATAATTTTCAGTATCATTAATAATCATCTGAAACACATTGTTTGCCACGGCATCTGTGAGAATATCATTTAAATCGCCTAATACAATCACATTTTCATTTGGTAAATTGGTATCAATATACTCCTTTAATAAATTGCTGGCAGTATATCTCCGAGTTTCTTCATCACCTAAATCATCCAAATTCATAATGCCGTCACCACAACATTTAAAATGGTTATTAATAATGAAAAGGTTTTCTCCCATAAAATTCAAATCCATAACCATTGGTGAACGAGGAAAAGCACTCCAATAGGGTGAAGTAGTGTAAATTTCATAAATGTCATTTATTTCGATGACATCCGTTTTGTAGATATATGCCAAACCAGCAAACCATGCCGACTCTAAATACCCTGTGTATTCGGGAAGTTCATTGAGCATTTGATCAAACATATCGGTATCATCAACTTCCTGAATTGCCAGTAGATCAATATCAAGTGCTTGAATAATTTGAGTTACATAGTCCACCGTTATTTGATCATTCTTGGGAAACCACTCAATATTCCAGGTCATGACTTCAAAGGTCTCATCAGTTCCAAAATTTAAATCATCTAAATCCTGTGCATTCAGAATTGAATTAAAATATAGTATTGTAATTATTGCCCATTTTCCTATTTTTGCAAGAATTCCCATGGTTAGCCTAAAATTATATTCACAATTAAAATCACATCCAGAATATCCACATTGTAATCACCATTTAAATCGGCATCACTATTAAATTCACCATCTAAAACCAAATTTACCGTGGCAATAATGTCCAGAATATTTATTATACCATCCCCATTTATATCACCCTGCATAGATTCGGCAGGGCAGTAATTCCCATCAGGCGCTATCTGGGGCAGCTTGTACTGAGGGTCATTCACAATGGCAAACATGGCCAAGTCGGTTGACTCAAACAGAGTAGGAGAGCAGAGTTCCCATTCATTATCAATACCATTACAGGTTTGGGTATCATTTAAAATTCCCATATCCGAAACAATACACCAGTAAAGATATTCCATGGCCATACATTGATAGTCGCAGGTCCAGTCATCATAATGGTACCAGGCTTCTTCAGGATAGTTATTGGGTATATTGATAAACTGACCGCCTCGGGCAATATCCATGGCATCAGACATGAGGGATGAATTTGGTTGTAGTCCAAATGCTTGGGGATATACCTCTAGCTGTCCGCAGGTATTGATAGTATGGAGGATTTCTTCTACGGAGGCATCATCACCCCAATGCCCCGGCTGGGATGGGTCTATTTCATTGTTATACAGAACTGCCCCCAAACAACCGTCATAATAATCAAAAACATTATCCTGTCCAGATGACCATTCGGAATTAAAAAGGGGCATCATGGTGTCTAGATTTCTAAGAGAGGCTTCCACAGCGGGGTCATCTACAATACCGTCTTCATTATTATCTAAAAGTTCAGCGGCAACTGCAGCAGCATGGAGCATCTTAGCATCCGAAATCTGGGATTCACCGTAGATGTGGATGCAGTCCAGTACATTGATGTATTTAGGAAAACTAGTGAGGGCAGGATTAAATGGGTCCGGATTGGACTCAATATCAAAACAGACCTCATTTTGAGCACTCATAAAAAGAGGAAATAAAATAGTAATTAAAAATGGTAATTTGTTAACCTTCACACGCTTCCTTTCTAATTTTAAAAATAATCCGGTTAATTTACAACGGTTGGCTCCATTAAATGAAGGGATTACCGAGGAGATATGACATATGTGATATAAATCACAGAAATGATGTAATTTTTCATTTTGGAGTTTAGAATATTGCATGTCAAGTTTTGTAAATTATCTATCCACGCAATATCAAAATTATGACAGCAGAAGACATACAGAAAATATTGGAAAATCTGGGTGAAAAGGTGAGTATCCTTGCAGAAGAAAACAGGGTGCTCCAAACTCGTGATGATGCAGGGCAACAACTTATTTCATTATTAAGTAACAATATTAATGAAGAAGATTGGGTAAAAATATATCAATCTACCGATGACGTATTTATTAAAGAGATTATGTTGGATTGGGGCGCAGATTTATTCCCTGAAGGTTTTGTAAAATGAGCAGTCCATTAATAGGAATTAAAAAAGGTCAGCAACTCACTATGCCAATGGCAAGAAATGAAGAAAGCCCCGATTCACTATCTGGACACGAGCTTAAAGCCATAGACATCCGATCCCATTGGAAAGATTTGCTTCCCATAATATACAGCAATGAAAATGTCCAAAATATAATGGAAAAATCTTATCAGGATTTTCAAGAAGGGTTTAAGCTGAGAGATTTCAAGCATAAAGATGCCTTAAAGGGCGCATGGTCATTCCAGGACATTCATCAGGGCATTTATCCCTACACCCTAACAACCACAGACTGGGTTTTTGAATATGAGAAAAAAGAATGGGATACACAAGCCAATGACCAAGACAGGGAAGCAAAAATATCCATAATTAATGCCCTGGAAAAATGCACTAAAATAAAAGGAAATATTGATATTCTACATGGCTTAGATCAGGCCAATCAACACCTCATGCAAAAGTATTCTCCCCGACCTACCCAACCTGAAACATGGAGGCCTCAAAACGCAGCACATTGGGCGGTGAAATGGGTTAAAGTATTGGCAGAGATTCATTACTCAAATTTATCTAATGATTGGCGCATTATTGCCACCAATAACCACGCTGTTGTGGCAGGATTTACGAAAGATAGCACCGTGCATTTATTGGATATTATACTGCTCTCAACAGATCCGCAGGAATTATTAAATACCCTATTACAAAATTAAGTTTACTCAAGGATTTCTGAAATA
>ENA-ORDI01001732-ORDI01001732.1-marine-metagenome-genome-assembly--contig:-NODE-1732-length-11599-cov-2.567436_pt1 | contig 11599 bp, 18 predicted proteins | sample MGYA00248628_ERZ508525 | MGnify/ENA primary metagenome ERZ508525 (study PRJEB26195, sample SAMN05422138) | marine metagenome | isolation source: East of Porto Seguro, South Atlantic Ocean | place...
TATTCATTCCTGTAAGCAAAGTACCATTAACCAAAATAAAATTTGATGAAGGATTAGAATAATTTTAACACAGCCTCAAAATTTTGAACAATTAAAAATTTGTCAATTTCTTTTATCTTTTTAGTATATTGGAAAATATCATTGTCCTCTCATAGAAATTTGATCTATTATGTATAAGAAAATGGCAGAATATAGAACTCATATGAAAATTATTGGAGATATTCTATCAACAACTCAAGATGACTTAAAAGATGAGAATGGATCATCGGTTACTTATCTGATTAGAAAGGCAAACATCCCTCATTCCAGAATTTCAAGAATTTTGAAAACTCTAGTATCACAAGGGCTTTTAGAACAAGTTGAGTCTCAGGGCTCAAATAAATATAGAATTAGTCAATCTGGTAGAAAATTTCTTCAAGCATATCATACATTTACAAACTTTGCAGATAGTTTTGGATTAAGCATCTAGTCTTCTATGTCATCAAATTCATCTAATTCATCATCAAAATCATCTTCAAAATCTGTATCCCCAGGATTAGTAGAAGGTTTCGACATACTTTAGAAATAAAAATTTTCCACTGTTAAAAACTTATTCAAAAGTAAATGGTAATTAAACAAAAAAGAATAGAAATGTTATTGAAAGTAACGTGTGATAAAGAAGGAATTGAAAAAGCATTTCAAATTATTAATCGAGGAGGGATTGCTGTTTTCCCAACAGATACAGTATACGGAATAGGATGTGATCCATACAATAAAGATTCAGTGAGAAAAATTTATGAGATTAAATCCAGAAACATTTCAAAACCATTCCCAGTTTTAGTATATTCAAAAGATATTGCAGAAAGGATTGCTTTTTTTGATGAGTTTACTAAAAAAATTGCAGAAAAGTTTTGGCCAGGACCACTAACAATGATTTTAAAATTAACTGATGAAAAGCTAAAAAAATCATTAAATGTAACCAACAAAATAGCTATAAGAGTTCCTAATCATAAATGTACATTAGAATTATTGAAGAAATGTAATTTCCTAGTAGGTACTAGTGCAAATATTTCTGGACATTCATCATTTACAAAGCCGGATGAATGTTTTAACAATTTGAGAAAATATGATATTTTTGTTGATGGGGGAATAATTACTAGCAAATCAGAATCAACCATAATTGAGATAGAAAATGAGAAGATCAAAATTATTCGAGAAGGCTCATTAAGTCACGAGGAGATTTTGGGATTATGAATTTGATCATTACTTGTGCTAGGCATCTTGAACCTGAAACTGAGAAAGAACTAAGTGATATTCTAGAAGAATTGGGTGATTCTAATGCAAAAGTTTCAATCACAAATATGTCAGGAATTTTGACTGCTGAAACAAAGCTCGAGCCGATTGAGGTTGTAAGAAAAATTAAAGAAATGCTTCTTGATGAACCTTGGAGTGTTAGATATTGTCTAAGAATCATACCAATTCAAAAAGTCATTAAAACAAAAATTGAAGAAATAGAAAAAGCAGTTACAGACATATCCGGACAAATTTCTAATGAAGAAACATACAGAATATCAGTAGAAAAAAGAAATTCAGACTTATCTAGTCAAGAAATTATTTCAAAAATAGCAAGTAAAATAAAAAATAAAGTATCACTTGAATTTCCAGATAAAATTATCTTAATCGAAATCCTAGGTGATAAAACAGGTATTTCTATATTAAAAAAAGTAGATGTGCTAAGCGTTGAAAAGACTAAACGTAGTATCTCAGAGTAAAATTGCTGCCTTTTCTATCAAAATATCCTCGAGTGGATTTTTTGAAAAAACTGAATCAAGTTGTTTTTTTGTAATCTTAAAATATTTTTTTAGAAACAAATCATTATTTTTTGAAAATAGATTTACTGATAATGGTAATAATTCCTTGTATAATGAATTTAATATTTTTTTATTTCCAACTGCAATCAAAATAAAATTAGTTTTTGGTTTTATTCCAGCATTTATTATTGCATCAGAAATTTGTTTTGTCAATGCAAAACGCATCAAAATATCAGTTTCAAGTTTATTTGAAAGTAAAATATCATTTTTTTCTGATTCTAAAGATAAAGATAAAATTTTTTTCAAGTGATAATTATTCAAGATAAAATTACTTGATACCGCCTGAAGTTGAATTTTTGGATATCTCTTTCTTAAATTATCAAGGAACTTTAGATCAATTGTTTTTTGACCTATAATCTCAATTATTTGAATTTGTTTTTTTAAGACTTGAAAAGTTAGTTTTTTGGAAGAGCCCCCATGAATTACAGGTATAATGCTTACAAGATCATTGTTTTTTATCTTAGTAGATTTTCCTTCCATTGCAGAAGAATCAGTTCCATTTATTGCAATCAAAATATTTTCAGTATCCAGATCAGGAGTATCATCAGGTTTTAATTCTAGCAATAAATCAACCAGTTCTTGAATGGAGATATTAGATTTATCAATATGTAATTGCTCTGTTGAGAAAGATTTTTTTGCGCCACCAACAAGTTTTACAGTAATCATAGTAATCTAATTCAAAATTTAGAAAATTAATGTCTTATTTATTAGTCAGTTTTCTCTTCTATAGTTTCAGTTTTCTCTTCTATAGTTTCAGTTTTCTCTTCTATAGGGGTTATTTCTGCAATGGTTTCAGTCATACTTTCTTCAGCAGTGGTTGGTTCAGAAGTCTCTGATTGAACTTCTTTCTCTACTGATTCCTCAGATTGTGTAGGTGTAATTTGTTCTTTTTTAGATTTTTCTTCACGAATCTCTTTTTTGATATATCTAGTGATATATCCTGTTATTTTGTTTTTTAGGCTTTTAGAACGTACGATAGAAACTTCATCTAAGATTTTTTTATTATCAGCAAAATCTTCGCCAAATCTAGATTTGTGTTTGTCTAGCACCTCATAGGAGATACGTTTTATTCTATCCACTCCTCGTCTGATGAATTGGGTGTTTTATACCTATATTCCAAGGAATGATTTTGAATTGTTTTCTAGTAGAGATGTCATTTCATCAAATGTTTTTCCTAGAATTTTTGAAGCACAAAAAATTACACTGGGAATAAAGCTAATTTGTCCAGATTTCATTTCAAAACACCTTGAAAATCTTACAGGACCGTCAGTTTCAACAAGAATTTTTGATTCATCTGTTTTAGACAGTAAAGTCTGCTTGTCATTTGCATAAACCATTACAGGTCCATATGACACAAAAAATCCCATATCCATGGCTTTTTGAAGTTGTTTTTTACTACCATCAAACCAATGAAGCAAAGCATGTTTAGTGTTAAAGGAAGTCATTATTTGAAAAACATTATCAATACTTTTTCTTGAATGAATAGAAACTGGTTTGTTAAATTTTTCTGCAAGTGATAATAATGTTTCAAAAACATGGATTTGTCTTTTAGAATCTTCATCACTATTGACAAAAGTTGGATCTAGTCCTATTTCTCCTATTCCAGAAAGATTTTGGTAGTTTTCTTCGATCATATTTGTCATTTGTTCAAGTTTGTCATTTACACATTCGGGATGAATTCCAATGAAGGGTAAAACTAAATTACTTTTTTTTGCTAGTTTTAAAGTTTGTAAAGAATTTTTATTATCCATTGAGACACAACATGCTTTAATTTTCAGATAATCCATTTCCTTTAAGATAAATTTCATATCAGAAGAATATGCAGGATCAGACAAGTGTATATGAGAATCAAAATACCATGTCATTTCTTTATCAGTTCTTAAAATAGTCTGTATAAATCGATTCCTTAGTGATATTTTTTCATTCATTATCTTTTTTCGGAAAAAACTAAAATAGAATTTATGAAATCGTCAGAGCTAGGATTATCTGCTATGTATAGAATTTTGAAGAAAGCAGGAGCCAAGAGAGTTAGTGACGAATCAGCAAATGAATTAAGAAGGATAATTGAAGAACTTGCAGATAGTATTGCAAATAGTGCAGTTGATATGACATCTCACGCAGGTAGAAAAACTGTAAAAGCAGAAGATGTTAAGTTGGCTTCAAAACCGTTTAACAAGTTCTAATCTGAAGAGTTTAATTATTCATTTTGTGTTTTTTAAAACGGTACTCTGGCAGAACGGTTATGCGTGGGCCTGCAAAGCCTATACAAGGGGGTTCGACTCCCTCGGGTACCTTATTCTACTATGACTTGACCTTCCATCCAAGGGTGTAATGTACAATGGTAATCATAGATTCCAGTTTCATCAAAAGTAAGAGTATATGATTCAAATGGATCTAAATATCCACTGTCAAAAAGTTCAGTAGGTGCATCGTAAAAACCTGAAGTCACACTATGGAAGGCTGAATCTTCATTGACCCACGTTACCTGCTTTCCTTTTTCAATGACAATTAGAGATGGAACGTAACAATTATCATTAGTCTCACATCCTGGACGAGAAACTTTTGTAGGCATTATCACATCGCCTTTAATAATCAAGTCTATTTCTTCAACATTTTCTTCTATAAGATAATTAGAAAGAGATAAAGTAATAGTTACAAGAATTACTGCTCCAATTAATCCTATAGCAGTTATTTGTTTTAGCAAATTATATCACATCCAGAACAGAGTTATTATATAATTACCATATTCTCTAAATATATAACATATTAGAAAAATAGATTGTCTCAAAATGGAAATGGGTTATTGGAGTACATACCAGGTTCACAAACATTACTAGTACAAAAAAATTCTAGTCTACCTCTAGAAGGATTTGCAGAAAATGTTCTAGGAAGTATTCAAGAATATGCTGAAAATGCTAAAAGTGATGTTGAGAAAGGAAATAATTTTCTTCAATGGGTGTTAACAAGAGTTTTTGAGGCTACCGAAGATGATGCAGCAGATGCAATTGTTGATGGGGCAAACGATCTTGGAATTGATGCCTATCTTCCAGTAGATTTTTCAGATAATACAATCAGATTATTCCAATCAAAATATGGTACATCACATTCACTAGAAGCGATTGCCAAATTCAAAGAAGACGTAAAACGATTACTTGCAAAAGATGTTACAAAAATGAGACCTGAACTAGCTCAGCTTGTTACAAAAATTAAAGAAAAAAATCTTAAGATAAAATGTTGCTATGTTACAGATCAGAAAGTAGAATATGAGGATGAATTTGTTGAGATCATAGATGGAGAGAGAATAATTCAAAAATTATGGGACAGAATTAAAAAACCAGCAGCAGGCAAAAAATCTTCAATTAAACTAGAAAGAATGCTCAAACATGAGAACACCATACTAGGAATTTTGAAATTACGGGAACTTACTGAATTTGTAAATAAGAACAAAGATTATGTCTTTGAATCAAACATTAGGCAATGGCTGCAATTCAAAACTACAGTTAACAAAGGATTACGTGAAACATTACAAAGTAATCCAGGTAAATTTTTCTATTATAATAACGGAATTACTATTGTGGTAAGTGACTTTGTAGAATTAGGAGAGAATTTGATTGAGCTTCATGCTCCACAAATTGTCAATGGCGCACAAACATCAAACTCTATTCTTGATCATTCAAAGAGAGTAAAAAATATGGAAGGATCCATGACAGTTACAATAATCAAAGCAGATGATGAACAAGAACAAAATAACATTACAAAGTATAGAAATTCTCAGAATTCAGTAAGAGGAAAAGATCTGGTTTCATTGATGGATTTTCATAAATCTATTAAATCACAATTGAAAAATTGTGGCTATTTTTATGAAATTCAAGCAGGTTCTTTTGATACAAAAACAAAATCAAAACAGTGCGAATATGAAGGAGATGCAATATACAACAACTATCTTCCAGATAACCATAAGAAAGTCATTGTTGCTAAAGATGCAATTCAGTCGCTAGTTGCAGGAATTGAACAAAGACCAACTGAAGCATATAGCTCACCAGCACAATTTCTTCCAAGAGGAAGAAAATATGATGACATCTTCAATGATAATCTAAAAGATGATTACAGAATTTTGTTATATCCATATCTTGTCAAAGAATTTGCTAAAAAATCATTAATGTATGGAAAACAAGGAGGTCACAAAACAAAAAGATACGCAACGTTATTTTTTGTAGCAGTTTACTTTAGAATACTCCACAAGAAAATTCTTGAATCAAATGAAGATTTCAAGCTAGATGTAAGAAAATTAGAGCCCATTTTTCGTAGTTTCAAACTTAATTCCAGAATTTTAAAGCTAGCAGATGTAATTGTGACTAAATTTCTTGAAGATACTGTAGTCGATGATGAAATTGAGTTGGCCAATACAAAACATAATTTCTTCTCTCAACATGTATGGAATAACACAATGCTTCGTGTAATTGATAAGAAAATTAGACATGAAGAAGATGAGATTCTGGCATTGAAAAAACTAACAAATAGTTTATTTTAAATTCAAAAGGTAGAAGTCCAACCAAGTAAAAATCTTGCAGGAGGTTTACATTGGCCAGACAACCTACCCAAATCCAATACAAATAAGTGATATTTAACATAATTTTTGAGTATAGTTTATTCTAGAATGTTTTTTATATAGATTAAAAAGAGAAAAAATACTTTGGGTTCAAAAGATAAATGTGTAATTTGTAGTGAAAAAATCCAACTTCATTACAATCCTATGGAAGAATGGGGAATAGAGGGTTCAATATGTGGAAAATGCTATTCAAAAAAACTTAGTGAACACTATCCAGGAGAACATGTAAGAGTGAACAAACACTTAGATTAATTTCATTCTGATTTTGAATATTTGTTGACATTAAGGCAATTCCATGTAAGAGGATCATTTTTTACGTCTTTTTCTTCTAAAAATGCAATGTCAGTAATCATTTTTTTTCTTTTCAGTAAGTTTACTTGAAAACTATGAAATTTTTTGCAATCACAACTGTTGTAGAGACATGCATCGTTATCTCCTTCATCATGATCTCTAGCTTCATGACCACAATTGCACCTTGCGTTCTTTTTTACATCACCAAGTAATTTTTTTGCATATACTCCTAATCGAAGATATGCTTCTCCTCCATAACCTTTTTTAAATCGTTCATAATTTTCAGATTTTTGTAACACTTTAAAAAAAGACAGATTAGTATCAGGTTTTTGAGAATCTGAGCCCATGATAAACCAATATTTATCACCAGTTTCTACAAATCGGATTTTAATTGATGGACCTACCCACCAATGAATAGTATCATGCCAAAGAGATGCTGATTGTTTTCTGTCTGTAATTAAAGGAATAACATTCATTCTAAGGTCATAAAATCTGTAAGCAACGCCCATAAAGTCATCAAACCATGGAATACTAGATTGAGAAGACATTTGAGAAAAATCAGCTCAGAGCATATTTATCTGATCTGAATTAATGGTAAACCCTTATAGTTGAGTTTTTTATTAGATTACGTATGGTTACCTATAGAACTAGTATGCAGATTGTTGCAGATTTACTTACTGTTACTGAACAATCTGGGCTTGAAGGCATCAAAACAACATCTCTTCTAACCAAGGCAAACTTATCACATTCAAGATTATCTAAATTCTTGGGAAATTTGACCGGTGCAGGTTTAATCAACAGAATTGAATTTGACGGTAAGAATACTTTTGTAATTACTACAAAAGGTAGACAGTACTTGGATTCTTATGTAAAATTCTCTAGTATTGCAGAATCATTTGGATTAGAGCTTTAGAATCTATTTTCTAGCTCTTCTTTTAGCATTTGCTTTTTGTCGTTCTTTTCTTTCTTTGTAGGAGCTGTAAAGAACAATAATTGCTATTCCTGCAATGGAAAGATAAAATAATCCTAAGTAAGGTGGATCTCGAATTTCTCCTGTAGATGGGTCTAAAAACGATATTGGTATACCTACAATCATAAAAATTAGGATTACAGTAAGATACTTGTCCACAAAATATTAGATTTACAAAACCATATATCTTTTTGATTTTACAAAATGATAATAGAAAAATTATGGCAAAAATGCTTGAAATAATAGGATTAGCTCTTGTGGCAATAATGACATTAGGTTTTGTGGGTGTATTCGAATCATATGGAATTAACAAAGGAATGTCACCATTATTTTGGGGGTGTGCAGGAGGAGCTCTTATGATAATCATATACAGAAAAATAAAAAGAAAAAAAGAAGAAAAAGAGAGCTAAAAATATTTTAGAATTTGCTATGAAGTAATCAAATGTTAATCAATCGACAGATCTATAAAGGACAATTATACGTAAGTATGAGGGGAGTATGACAGAACAGACTAAACAATGGTGGAAAGGTTTAGGAAAAGAGTTAGAAATAGACATTGAAACCTTCGTTAAATAATCTCTTAAGGATTTTCTGTACAATTTAAAAAAATTTCAAGATAAAGCCTCGGACGGGGTACGAACCCGCGACCTAACGCTTACGAGGCGTTCGCTCTACCAGACTGAGCTACCAAGGCACGTTTGGATAAATCCATCAGAGTTAATAAAAAGTCTTTCCGAGTTGGATTAATTGAAGAAAACAATTTCTGGAATTAGGGGGATATTTGGAGAAGATCTTAACCTAAAAGATGTACTAGAATTTTGTAATAATTTTTCGTCTTTAATTAAATCACAAAAATGTGTGATTGGAAAAGACACTAGGCCTTCAGGTTCCATGATAAAAGATACTGCTACTGCTGCATTAATGAAAAATGGAATTGATGTATTTAATTTAGAAACAGTTCCAACTCCTGTGGTTTTTAGAGAAGCAAGAAAGTATGGTGCTGGATTAGTAATTTCTTCATCTCATAATCCAATAAATTGGAATGGAATGAAATTCATTATTGAAGGGAGGGGCATTAATGAAGCGGAATTACCCCAAATTATTGAACATCAAGAAATTTTAAAATCTGAAATTGGAACTGAACAGGATATATCATCGTCATATATTGACGATGCAGAAAAAATCATAGGAAATATCGAAAATCAACCAGAAATAGTGGTGGATATTGGTGGAGGTGCTGCAAAGGGATTTGCGCCAGATTTGTTAAAAAAGATAGGATGTAAGGTTGAAGTGATAAATGAAGAACTTGCAGGATGCTCTAGAGGTCCTGATCCAACAACTGATGACTTATCTGAATTAATTTCAGCATCTAATAAAAAAGAAATTGGATTTGCATTTGACTTAGATGGAGATCGTTTAGTTGTTGTTATAAATGGAAAGAAGCAAATTCCGGATGTGACACTAGGATTAGGTGTTGCGAAATCTTTGGAGTTAGGATACAAAAGATTTGTTTTAAGTATAGATACAAGTATTTCGATTGAAAAATTCATCATGGAAAAAGGAGGTACTGTTCAAAGATCAAAAGTAGGAGAATCAAATGTCATAGATCTTATGTTAAAGACTGATGCACAAGCAGGAGGAGAAGGAAGTAGTGGAGGTTTTATTTTACCAGAGTTCAATTACTGTAGAGAAGGAATTCTTGTCAGTGGTTTAATTTCTTCGATGTTGGGAAATTCAAAATTTGATGAAATTTTGAATTATATGAAAAGTTATTATCAAATAAGAGATAAAGTTGAAGTTGATTCAAATTTTCATGATAAAATAATTGAACAAGTAAATTCTAAATTTGCAAAAGAATATTCAGAAATAAGTACATTGGATGGAATTAAAGGAATTATTGATGAGGATAGTTGGGTTTTGATTAGAAAATCAAACACCGAAGATCTCATAAGAGTTTCAGCAGAATCAAATAATGAAGAAAAATGTAAAAAAATTATTAAAGATACATTAGAATTAGTGAAACAAAGCTATGACCAAATTAGATGAATCTTCAATAATTAAAATTTTTCAGAGGAAATTAGGAAACAAGAAATTTATTTCTGAAGATGTAGAAATTTTCAATTTAGGTAAAACCAAAATTGTAGCTAAAATAGATACCCTAGTAGAAAGTACTGACATTCCATCTAAAATGAAATTAGCAGATGCCGCAAGAAAAAGTATTGTTGCATGTGTTAGTGATTTTGCTGCAAAAGGCATTAAACCTCAATATGGAATTATTTCTGTAAATCTACCAAAGACAATTTCACGCTCAAAAATTGATGAGATTGCAGGAGGTTTCAGAAAGGCATGTGATGAATATGGTATTTCAATTATGGGCGGTGACACAAATGCAGGCAAAGAAATTGTGTTTAATGTATGTATTTTTGGAAAAACCGACAAAATAGTTAGCAGAAAAGGATCTAAAAAGGGAGATCTGATATTTGTGACAGGGCCATTTGGCTATACTTCTGCAGGATTGAATATGCTTCTTGGTAAGAAAAAGGGAAAAAAGAATTTTATTAAAAAATCTATCAAGTCAGTAGTTAACCCAAAACCAAAACTCAATTTTGGGATTAAAAATAAAAAATATTTTTCTTCCTCAATGGACTCTAGCGATGGATTATCTACCACTTTAAATGAAATGTCAAAACAGAGTAAAAAGAAATTTATCATTAACAACATACCTTCAATGAAAGATTTGCAATATTACGCCAAATCTCAAAAATTTGATTTAAACACATTAATTTTTCATGGTGGAGAAGAATATGAGATTGTATTTACAATATCACCCAAATATAGGCAGATAATTAAAAAAAATGCAAGATTGCTTAAAACACCAATTATTGAAATTGGATATGTTACATTAGGTAAAGGAGTTTTTGTTCAAGAGAACAACAATAACATTCGTTTGAAAGATTTAGGATGGAAGCATTTTAAATAACTATTCACCATGAGAAAAATCTCGATCTACATTATTTGCAATATTTATTATTGAATCAGCTGGAAGAACAGAAACACATTCTTTCATCCATTTTTCATCTAGATACAACAATCGTTTCATATCATCCATAGGAAGTTCATCAGGATTTGAATTAGGATAAAGTGTATGAATTTTGTATCCTTCATTGGCAATTTGTTGACATTTTTGTTCCAAAGGTAACAAAATCATATCATTGATTGGTGTTTGAAACTGGAAAGCCACAGATCCTAGCAAAGCAACTGTAATTCCAATTCCAATAGCCAATAGAAGAATTGATGTCATTAAAAAAATTCAGTTGATAATAGTATATGAATAATCATTAATTTCAGGTCAATTGACTAAATTAAGCCAAGATTGGAAAATCAATGTTTTTTAAACCCTTTAAGATTTGGTAGTCATTGTCAGAAATTGAAGCCAAAGTTGAGGAAGTTTTAGTAGCTAAGACTGAAACACTAGTTGAGGAAGTAAAATCTGAGGCTAAAGTAGAAACAAAATCTCAACCAGAGGTAAAAAAAGAAGGTCCTGAAAAATGGGGAATTGTTCATATTTACAGTAGTTACAATAATACAATTATTCACCTAACTGATCTTACTGGTGCAGAAACCATTGCTATTAGTTCTGGTGGAATACATGTTAATGCTGACAGATACGAATCATCACCATTTGCCGCAATGAAAGCTGCAAATGCAGTAGTTGAAAGTAATGTTGTCGTTAAAAGAATTAAAATAAATTTATTGTTCATAACCTCATATCTTTGAACACCGTAGCCCTCATCTATAAATTCTAATTCATCTTTTGATTTCGTTGCTTTTCTATTTTGAAATACAGCATCTTCTCTATCATAAGTATATAGTGCATTT
>ENA-ORDI01001733-ORDI01001733.1-marine-metagenome-genome-assembly--contig:-NODE-1733-length-11592-cov-4.741033_pt1 | contig 11592 bp, 17 predicted proteins | sample MGYA00248628_ERZ508525 | MGnify/ENA primary metagenome ERZ508525 (study PRJEB26195, sample SAMN05422138) | marine metagenome | isolation source: East of Porto Seguro, South Atlantic Ocean | place...
ATGTTGATTAGAATTGGTAATGTGTTAATTAATGATAAAAACATCGATTCAATTACAGATTCTTCCGAAGGTGTAAAGGTTAGTATGGGCGATGGAGAAACACGTGAATTCCCAGATGCTAAACTTGATGATGTAGCATATCCATTTGCGTTGAATCAAGATACGGAAATAGATATAGAGATGATTAAAAAAATGCATGAGGCTGGGTATGAATTAGTAGGGGTAGATAAGGTACGTGCCTAAAGAAATCCAAATAACTTACGCCACAAAAGATGGCAAGTTAGTTTTCATAGATAATGTGGGAAATGGGTTGGCTTGTGGTTGTAAATGCACCAAGTGTGGGGAATCATTAGTAGCTAAGAATAAAGGTAAAATCAAAGAGCACCACTTTGCCCATGCTATTGATTCTGATTGCAATGGAGAATCGCTTAAACACTATATGGCAAAAAAAGAGATTGAGGAATGGAAAGTATTAAATCTACCAGCACCACCCCCAAAGCATAGGCCTTTTGGTTTTTCATATTAAGACTATCCGCGTTATCAAATGGTTACTTTTGAAAAGGTGAAACTTGAAAAGCGGATAAGTGACTCAAAATATATTGCTGATGTTATATGTACTACTTCTAACGGCAAACAGTTAGTGATTGAAATCGTTGCCACCCACGAGCTTGGGAAAGCAAAAGAGCAATACTTACAGTACAATAAGATTACCACTCTATTAATAGATGTGAATAAGTGGAATCATCATACAAAATCATTAAATACATATATGCTTAAAGGAAACAATCGATGGGTATATAATCCCAAGATTCCTTATGAACCATCTCTTTGGAGTGCTAAAACAGATGAAGTTTACAAAGGAATAAAAGGATTCAACGGATTACGGAGTCATTGGAAAAAATATGAAGAAATCAAGCCGAAGCCAATTAAAGCATACAAATCGCATAATCCATACCATTGGAAAACGGATTCTGACTTACCGGACGATGAAGACTTACCAATGAGCGTCAAAATAAGTAAAAATCAGTGGCAAAAATTTAAATCTGGAAACGAAACCTAATAGCCCCGCCAAATAGCGGGGTTTTTTGTTTGTGGAATGATGGGTAGATTTCGGTATATGATAGGAAATTTTACTATCTCAATTATAATATATTTTCAATTATTGTTGGCTCAAACTGGTTGGTCTCACATCCAAAAAAAGGAAGAAGGATGAAAATATTAAGAGATTTATTGATTGTTGTGTTTCTGGCCTTGATAGGGGGATTGGCAGGATGCAGTGATTCTACTGGCAGTAGCAAAGAAAATACAACTACGGTTGTAGGATTTTGGTTTGCATGTGAATTTGGTTCTTCGAACGATTGTATGATCCTTGATGATGATGGTTATCAGTTCACAACTGAGGGTGAAATTTATGATATTGAAGAAGTAACGCAAGGATCTGAACCAGAATGTGGACAAAGCCCATGTTTCCGGGCTGATCAAAAGTCATTAACGGTCAATCGAGAGTTAATAGGTACTTACACTTATGATGATACGTCTGTAACCATCGCTTTGGATCCTAATGTTAGACCAGCTTGTACTGAAAATGTTATCTGGAACACAAGTGTTGATTTTTTTGAAACTCAATCATCGTGTCTACCTTTTGAATCCACACATGTAAAAAGATATACAGGTGTGGTAACTATCAATTAGGTAACTATGTCGTTCTTCATAATAACAAGACTGGCTCATTAAGAATGGGTATGATTGGTAGGCTGTCTGCTGTTAGTTTTACATCAAGCCCCACATTCGTGGGTTTTTTTGTTTGTGGGATGATGGGTAGATTTGGGCGTGATTAACCGCATCACTCGTTACCATTAGATACTTCCAGTAATACCAGTTCTTCATTTTCGATTCCGTACTTAATCTGATTCGGATTACAGCACACTTCACAATCCCATATTTCAGTATTTAAGCCATCATATACATCCACTTCAATGGTGAACTTTTCAAAGCAGAAGTGACAGGTGATTTCTAATTCCATATGTTGGTATTTGTTTGTTAAGGGATGTTAGGGTTCGAATCCCTCACTCTCCGCCAGTTAATAATATTTTATATGTCTTTTTCCATCCTAATCATGGGCACGGTTTGATTGGTTTCGGTTTTGTATAGTATTTCCTCTATTGGCTTATAACCCTGAGTTTCATATAGTAGTTTTCCTGATTGTGTAGCCATTAATTCACATTTCTTAAAGCCCAGTTTTTTTGCTTCAGTTTCACCTAAATGCATCACCAGTGAACCAACACCCATTCTGACCCAATCTGGATGCGTGTACATGGCTCGAATACGAGCTGAATCTTTTTCTGGATTCAGGAATTCATTATCTCTGTTTGGTGTATGATTACCTCCAAATAGTGTTTGTCTTTTGCTCCAACCACCACATCCAACAAAAATGTCACCTTTGAACACCATAAAATATGTCCCATCTTTAATCAGTTGGTCATCTAAGCCCATGCTATCAAAGGAGGCTTCCAATTGGCTGGATGTTAATAGGGGTCCAAGCAGTTGCTTGATTGATAGCTCCATTAAGTCTTGAATCTTGGGAATATCATTAATGCAAGCAATTCTATGCTCAAAATCTTTCCAACTATTTGACTTTTTATTCATGGAACTCGTATAGGTTTCCAAATGTATAGGATATATTAAACATCAAGCCCCACATTCGTGGGGTTTTTTGTTTGTAATCGAAAAAAATTATATAACAATGGGTGTTAGCCTTATTTCATAACCCCTACCCCTGTGGTTGTGGATTAGGTTGAGATTATTGAATTGAAAAAGTGTAATCTCTTTTTTATGCACGTGCGTAAATAGTAGCCCGATTATTTAAACACTATAAGTTTTAAAGGAACATTAATTCAGCCGGTAGGTAGTATAAAGGGTAGCAGAATGGCAGCAGATTTCTCCGCTATTAGATGCTAAAAGTAGCAGTTATTAAAACGTCAATGCTGTTTCTATAAAGAAGAAAAATCCTCAATCTCAGGACGAGAAACTAAGACTTTTTCTGTGCGGGGTGGACGTTACACTCAAAGAACTCTTTTTACCGTACGGATTAGTACTTAAACTCAATTCTCCAAATCGAAATTCCTGAAATAATAAATCTTTGCTAAACTTGTGGAATGAAAACTAAGTTGATTTACAATACTTGCTCTAATACTTTTCCAATCAGTGGGCGCTGGTCATGAATAAACTAATCTTAAGTATCTTAATTACTTTAAGTACTGTCTTATTTGCGCAGGCAAGCGATAGTTCAAATAATTACTTTTTTAATATAGAGTTAAGTTTAATTCATCCTATACTTGGAGGTTTTGGAGGTACAGTCGGAATTGAAAAAAATCATTTCAGCTACGGATTAAACAGCTTTGGAACAAAACTTAATCACATGACCAAACATTATCTTCTTGAGAATGCTGAAGAATTAGCAGTATATAACTGGGGAGTAGAATTATATTCAGATTATTACTTTAAACAAAATCATACAGGATTATTTTTAGGATTAATATTAAGTCTTAATGGCTTTCGATTCAATGACATCCCAAATCCTCAAACGATACTTGTATTATATTCAGCCCCCAGAATTGGTTATAGACTATGTCTTCCCAAAAAACTTAAATCATTTTATTTTCAATATTCACTTACAACGCATTTCAAGGTTTGGGATGATGAGAAAAAGTTTTTATATCGAGAAATAGATACAAAAAGCATCTTTTTATTATCTCAACTAACATTGGGAGTGAAAATATAATCATTGTTTCAGAATCGAATTATTCAAGGTAATTCAATCCAACATTCTCGGTTTACTAATGGTATAATCTTAATAGGTACCATAATATTCACAGTGTGCCACTAGGGTATATCCATCTCAATAAACTTACTCTTAGGTGAAATACAGCGAAAGTCTATTAATTTTAACCATGATGGAATGAGATAAGTGTTGGTACTTACAGTAGGTTATATTTATCCCATTACTAACGAATCTCTGTCTGGCGATAATTATAAATACCAAGCTTTTAGAGTATGGAGTGGACGTTACACTCAAAGAACTCTTTTTTCCGTCGGTGTCCCTTTTTGATTGGTTGTTTTTGACTCCTGTTTTTTGAGCTTTTTAAGACACTCAATCATTAGAGGAATATGTGGGGCGAGTTCAGGCAAGTAAAGAAGATGATTCTTCTGAAGTAATATCAATTTCACAACATCAAGCCCCGCAGTAGCGGGGTTTTTTGTTTATAGACATTTAGGACTACTGCTTTGTAATATTGGTCTTTAGAGGTGTCAAAATGAAAAAGAGTTTAATTGTAAGAATGTGGGGATTTATGTTTCCACTTATTGACATTAGGTTAGTGTGGCTTGCAGGTTTTGCTTTAGGACTAATGATTGCTAAACTATGGGAACCAATACTCTATTTAGACTGGTATTGGTATTTGGTTATTACTTTATTGGCTTTAATAAAACCTGTAATGACATTTTGGAAACAGGTATAAATTATAAATACATCAATCCCCGCCCATTAGCGGGGTTTTTTGTTTGTGGGGGTGGTGGTAAATTTTATCTCACGATGAAAATTATAATGGATATGAAAGACGTTTAATCATGGGCTGTTGTCAATGTCAGGGTATTGAAAATATGTTTGACAAAAAAGCTGCCAATCGCCAAATAAAACGATACCTTAAGAAAGGTCCAAGCAAAACGACTAGCATGCTGCTGGACGCTATTCACAAGAAAGGTGTACAGGGGCTGAACTTTTTGGATATCGGCGGTGGAATTGGAGCAATCCAGTATGACTTAATCAAAGCGGGCGCTTCAAACGGAACAAGTATTGAAGCCTCATCAGCATTTTTTGATGTAGTTAAGGAGGAAGCACTCCAAAATGGTTTAGCTGAAAGAGTAAATTTTAAGCACGGCGATTTTACCACAACGGCATCAGATGAAGACTCGGCTGATATTGTAACCTTGGACAAGGTTATTTGTTGTTACGATAATATGTCTGAATTGGTGGGACTGTCTTCTAAACTTGCTCGAAAAATATACGCTGTTATTTATCCCCGTGACGTTTGGTGGACAAAATTAGCTCTTCTAATGGTGAACTTTTATCCCAGAATAAAGGGCAGTTCTTTTCGGGTATTTATTCACCCTACCAAAAAGGTGGAAGAAATTATCTTTGGGAATGGGCTGAAGCGAAATTATTATGCCACAACCTTATTCTGGCAAGTGGCAATTTTTACCAGATAAGTATCAACTAATTGTAAACAATAGCGAAGCCCAACAATGTTAAAAGAACCCTACATATTTTGGGTGCTGAGAAATACGCTGATAAAGCACTAAGCCCCGCCAAGAAGCGGGGTTTTTTGTTTGTGGGATTATGGTTAAATATTGGTAATAATATAAAGGGAGGATATTATGACACCGAAAGAATTAGTTTTGAGTGGATATAAGTCTTTTGCTGAGGGTGATATGGTAAGCCTTGGCAAAATTTATCACAAGGATGCGTTGATTAAGGTCAATGGAAACCACGAACTATCAGGATAATATCGCGGTTTTGACGATTTTCTAAACAATTTCTTGGCACAAATACCAATTAAATTCCCAAACTTTAATGTGGAAATTTTAAATGTAACGACAGAGGATGACCGTGTTCATGTCTATCTACATTACACAGCAGATAATTTAGATGCACAGTCAGTTCATATGTTTGTAGTGAAAGATGGATTGCAAACAGAATTTCATCTATTTGATGATTCGCAAAAAATGGCAATGGCCCTGAATAGCTGATAACATTTTATTGACTTATTGATTAATAACCATCAAGCCCCGCCTAGTAGAAGGGTTTTTTGTTTATAGACATTTAGGACTTGTAGTAGATTTTAATTATGGTATGGTCAAAATACATACAGCCTCGATTAATATCTTTAGCTTGTAGTGGTAAACCATTTAGAATTCAACGCACAAAGATTGTACCTCTAGCAATGGGTAATGTGCTTGAAATAGGTTTAGGGTCTGGACATAACCTTCCATATTATAATTTAGATAAAGTTGATAAGATTACTGGGGTTGAGCCATCAGAAGAAATGCAGAAGTTGGCAGTTAATAGGATTATAAATATGGAACTCGATGTCAATTTAATTACTTCTGATGCCGCAGATATACCAATAGATGATAATTCTATAGATACAATAGTCTGTACTTATACTCTTTGTACAGTTTCAAGACCTTTGGAAGTATTGCAGGAAATGAAAAGAGTATTAAAGAAAGGTGGAAAGTTTCTTTTTTCCGAACATGGTCAATCTCCTGAAATTAACATAAGACGGTTCCAAAAAAAGATTGAGCCTATATGGAAAATTTTAGCAGATGGTTGTCATTTGACAAGGGATATAAAAGATTTATTAGATGAAAGCGGTTTTATTATTGATTCACTAGAAACTATGTATTTACCAAAGACTCCACGTTTTGTTGGCTATAATTATTGGGGGTCTGCAATAAGTATATCTTAAGCCCTGCCAAGTAGCGGGGTTTTTTGTTTATAGACATTTAGAGCTGGTGGGGTGTACATTTACTCTGCTGAAATTTCATTTCGGAAATTAAATAGCAAAGGAGAAACAAAATGGAAAAACAAAGTAATAAATTATGGCTTATAGCTATAACCCTAATACTATTTGTGGTAACTGCATTTGCAGAAAACGAAAAAGAGATTCCCCTAGATAAAGTTCCAACTGCAGTATTGGAAGCAGCACAAAAGGCTGTCCCTGGTATTGAATTGACAGAAGCCGAAGTAGAAAGAACCATCAAGGGTTTGGTTTATGAAATTGAAGGAACATTAGATGGAAAGGAATACGAAATTGAAGTGTCTTCCGATGGCAAGGTTTTGGAAATTGAAGAAGAAGATGAGGATGGTAATATTGATAATGCAGAATTAAAGACAAAATTACTATTGAGTTCTCAGCGGTTCAATATTCTTGAAAGACCAATTGTCTATCCAACGCAGCAGCCCGCTGAAGTATCCAGTGTCATTAGGGTACTCCAGCCCGCTGAAGAAACTGGCTGGCACAAGCATATGGTTCCACTGCATGCATATATTTTGCAAGGTGAAATGAATGTAGAGTATGATACTAGTGTAATACATACAGTTTCTAAGGGTGACGCATTTGTAGGCGTTACTGATGTTTGGCACAATACTACAAATACATCCAATAAGCCAGCAGTGGTATTAGTTGTTTTCATGGGTGCAGAAGGATTAGAAAACACAATAAATAGAGAATGATATAATTATTTTTTGTTTAAATGATTTTCATCGGCATCAAGCCCCGCCAAGTAGTGGGGTTTTTTGTTTGTGGGAGTGGTCGTAGATTTAGTTGATGTCTGATAATAAAACCACCATAAATGAATTAAAATCAATTGTAGAATCCTTTGTGGATGAAAGAGACTGGAAGCAGTTCCATAGTCCAAAGAACCTGGCCATGTCACTGTCAGTTGAAGCAGCGGAGCTGATGGAATTATTTCAATGGCTCAGCCTGGATCAGGCAAGAGAGGTAATGAAAGCAGGTGAAACGAGGGAAAATGCTATTGGTGAAATCGCTGATATATTGATATATACCTTAGCGTTCTGCAACAGAAACAACATAGATATTACCGATGCGGTAAAGAAAAAAATGGAAAAGAATATCCAGAAATATCCGGTAGATAAATTTAAAGGACATTTCTAATATCTAAATCAAGAATGAATAATCAGTAAACACTACTTATTGGTCTTATTGCGACGGCAGTTACTATCTGTGTGGTAGAGACTGGCGTTATTCGTTTTAACAAGCAAGGTATACATGCCCAGACTGGATCGAAGATAAGGCAAGATGTTATACTACTTAAATCTGGGGATGATTATAGAGGTATATTTTTTGGCAAGGTGGAGGAGAACATATTTTTCAAAGTAGAGGTACAAGCAACAACAACAAAGTTTCCAGTTAGCGATGTAGTAAGTATTGCAACCAGTAATGATACCTTATTTCATCCTTTTGAAGATCTATCATTTCTTGTGGTTGAAGAAAACATGGCTAAAGTGGAAGATCCTAATGATGCAGATATAGGTCTGTTATTTTGCGCTACTTTGATAAGTGGTATAATATTAAAATTTTGACTGAGCCATGCTAGTCATCACTCTTACCTTTTTACCTATGCTATTTTATATTTCATAATTACCCAGCGAAGTTTTTTGTTTATGGACAATTAGGACTGACGGGGTGTAATATTGATTTCTATTTTATGTAGGAGAACTAACGATGGGCAATAAACCAAAAACGTTTTCTTTGTTATGGGGGAGTGGCATTGTTGAAGAGGAAGCGCAAATTCAGTGCGAGTATCATCTGCCAACCATCCAACTGCTCAAGTTCACTGCAGGGCAAGCGCGGGGCAGGTACGAAATTCGCTTTTGTCACTACAATCATGAAGGACGGTTTCAGCGCTCCCCCCTTATCCTGGATGCGGAGGATACTCCCCGGATGAAACAAGCACTGGAGCAAACACCCAAACTCAAAAAGTTCCTGGACCAATTGGTCAAGTAGGCACGCTGCATTCCAGTTGAAGCAATTCCTGTTACTATTAATCCTCGCCAGCTTGGCTTTTGGGAATAATAGTAAAACTATAACTGAAATATCCTATTCAGGTGTACCCGGCTATGATACAGCCGCCGGTCAGATTCTTGAATGGTCCGCCGCAAGTGTGGACAATACTGAGCCAAACATTAAATCAGCGGTTAAAGCAATGCCCGGCCTGCGTATTCGCTGGTTAGGGACCTTCGGTTATGAAATTAGTGATGCACAAACGACAATCCTGATTGATCCGTTTATTACCCGGCCGAAGCCGGCGGAACTGTTGAAACCAATTGTAATTGATACAAGTGCTGTCCAGCATTATTTATTGTCAATGGTCGATTTAAATAAACTTGCGGCCATTCTGGTAACACACAGCCATTACGATCACCTGGAAGATGTCCCGTTCATCCTGGCCCAGTTCCCCGATGCAAACAACCGCCCGATTGTTGCGGGCGATCCAAACACAGCCCGTATTATTCAGAGCTATAAGCATGGCAGCGGCATAGGTTGGGTCGATCGCAGCGGTGGTCTTGCGGACAGTCGCATAAACATATTAAATCTGAATAACGATAATCCTACGGTGGAAGTCGGTACATTTGGCCGCTTTACGATCACTGCATTTAAAGGTCAGCATTCTCGCTATGATTATGTTCCCTGGCGCGGGCCCAAAGGACCTGTCAAAGATAAACCACCATATAATTACTGGGATTACAAGCTTTATAATAATCTGTCCATTGGATACCTGGTGGAAACGAATGGGTTGCGTATTTATTTTTCCGATTCACCGCTTGTTATTAATCCGGAACTGATCGGACAAGTTGATATATTCATTCAAACTATCACCACCAGGGCTGAAAACAATATCAGTACCTGTCTGGAGGAGTTAAAGCCGAATTATTATATCCCGGCACACTATGATAATTTCTTCAAACCGCTGGATGCTTTCAGCAAGTTTGATACAGTAATTGGGCTAGATCTACCGGAAAACATATTTGATTCACCAGGACCAAGTCTTGTCAATTATAGTCGCTATAATGAATTTTTAAACGAGTTTGAAACCCAATACGTGCCGCAGGCAGTAGCGTCCAAAAAGCTTGATAGAAAACCCAAATTACGGGTCTTAAAATTGTTTTATTATTATTCACTGGAAAGTTTAATTCTTAAGTATTGATCATGTTGTCCTGGTGCGGTTTATTGTTTATAGCTAATTAGAGTTAGCTAGTGTAAAATTAGCTGGGAGAAATATTCGATGATAAAACAAGGTCGCAATGATCCCTGTCACTGCGGGAGTGGAAAAAAATTCAAGGTTTGCCACGGCCAAGCCGCCAAAAGTTTCAACCAGCAGTGGGTTATTGCAGTCATTGTGGGGGCCATATTCTTGTTGTTCTTTTTTATGGATTCAGGAACTAGCACCATCACAACAACGAATAGTTCAATACCAACCTCCGTAATCCCCCAGGCGCGTACCGGATTGGCCGCACCGCCACTGGGTGAAGCACCCCCTGGGAAAGTATGGTCACCGGATCACGGGCACTGGCACGACATCGCGACCACTCCTGCGGGTCCAGTACCTGGCGTTGCGTCAAATCTTCCCCAGTCACAACCGCCGGGTGAAACACCGCCTGGGAAAGTATGGTCCCTGGAGCATGGCCATTGGCATGATATTCAGTGATCATTTCTCACACAAAGTTTTCCCAGGCTCATTTGACATTCGTTCACGCCAGCATTAAAATCTAACACATTAATTATTACATTTGCTTCGAGGAGGGCATATGAAGCGATTAGATCGACGACAGTTTTTGGGTTCCATCGCCAAGCCGGCGGTGGTGGCTTCAGTGGCCATGGCCAACCCGGCATTGATGGCCAAGGCTTTAGCTGCGATCAAGGGGGCAACAGGCAGCCCCAGGGATATTGCTCGGGACGAATCCTACTGGTTTGAGATTCAGCAGGCCTATACTGCCGACCGCAGTATGATTAACCTGAATAATGGTGGTGTCAGTCCTGCACCAGCGGTAGTACAGGATGCTATGAAGCGGCACCTGGATTTTTTGAACACATCCCCGGCCTATTCCATGTGGCGTATTCTAGAACCCCAGCGGGAACCGGTACGACAGCGCCTGGCCCGGTTTCACCACTGCGATCCAGAAGAAATAGCGCTCACACGCAACGCCTCAGAAGGTCTGCAAATTTGCCAAAACGGGTTCGACATAGAACCTGGAGATGAAGTACTCACCACCACGCAGGATTACGGGCGCATGATCAACACCTTTAAACAACGCGAATGCCGTGAAGGCATTGTGATGAAACAATTCAAAATACCCATCCCGGCTGAAAATGATGATGAAGTGGTTAGTCTTTTCGAAAAGAATATCACGGCCAAAACGAAAATGATCCTGATGTGCCACATGATCAATATTACCGGGCAAATTCTACCGGTTAAAAAAGTGGTACGGATGGCACGTAAATATGACATTCCCGTCATCGTTGATGGTGCCCATACATTTGCCCATTTCGATTTTAATGCCGATGATTTGGATTGCGATTACTACACCACCAGTCTACACAAGTGACTTTGTGCGCCCCATGGAACGGGGATGCTTTATGTCCGCAAAGACAAAATCGCCGATCTGTGGTCCTTACAGGCACCCCAGGAATGCAGCCAGGATGATATCCGTAAGTTTGAGGAAATTGGTACCCATCCCGCTGCCAATTATCTGGCCATCGGGGATGCACTGACCTTTCACCAGGGAATCGGTAGTAAAAATAAGGAAGAACGGTTGAATTATCTGCGGGATCGATGGGCAATAAGACTATTGAAAATTGATCGCGTAAAACTCCACACCAGCCTAAAACCGGGGAAAGGCTGCGCTATTGCAACCGTTCAGATCGAAGGGATCGATTCTACCGATGTCGCCAAACATCTCTGGGATAAATACCGCATTTTTGTCGTGGCCATCAAAACCCCGGAATTTGAAGG
>ENA-ORDI01001735-ORDI01001735.1-marine-metagenome-genome-assembly--contig:-NODE-1735-length-11580-cov-3.774407_pt1 | contig 11580 bp, 10 predicted proteins | sample MGYA00248628_ERZ508525 | MGnify/ENA primary metagenome ERZ508525 (study PRJEB26195, sample SAMN05422138) | marine metagenome | isolation source: East of Porto Seguro, South Atlantic Ocean | place...
TTTGTAGCCTTCGTCATAGTGCTTCTGGCCGCCTCCAAGGAGCACTGCCAGAGCCTCGCTCTGGGCCGTGTCACGGGCGGCGGGATTCTGGTTGCCCGCGACCAGGGCGCGTTCACCCTCGTCGAGATAGGCGTGGACTTCTGCCTTGCGTTCCGGCTCAGTTTCAGCGAGGTAACGCATGTGCATAACGCCGAATGCGACGTGGCGAGACTCGTCCTGTCCGCAAAGACGGTACATGTACTTCTCGGCCTCGTTATAGGCCATAAGCTCGCCCATGCGGAATATGGTCAGCACCGCGCCCTCACCGGAAATATGGAGCCGGGAGGACATCTCAGTGAAGTCTTTGGAGAGGTCAATGCTTCCAACAACTCCGCTTGTTGTAACGTCGGGCCTCTGCATCAGGCCGCCGCCGTTAGCGAACGCCCGCTTTCGGAACACGTCCAGGTGTCGAGACTCGTCCATTATCTGGGTGATGAGGAACATCCGAGGCTCGAAATAGTCGGGGCTGGTCGCGGCCACCCACTTGCCAGGCACGTCCGCCGCCACGAACTCGACCTCTGTCAGGAACGTCGCCAACTGGCACTGCGCTCGCTCAACATCGTCGGGCAGCGGCTTGATGGTGTCCCAGGGGATGTCGGTTGCCGAACTCCACTGGCGCTGAAGGGCCTCTTCATAGAGCATGGCCGCGTTGGTCAGCCAGATATCGGACTTGGTGCGCACGGTGTAGCCCCCCGTGCGGTAGGCTCCCTCCCGTTGCGCCGCGCCGCGAAGTCGGCCCGTCATGTTGTCGGTGTGGTCGGGCACTTCGCCGTAGCTGCCGGTCTGGATGTCCTCAAGCGTGAGACCCTTGCGAGCGTCGGGCGTCGCCTTGATGCCCCACTCGCCCCGGGTGTCGAGCCAGTCCAGTTTGAGATCGTAATCGTCAGCGTAGTCCTTCACGGCCTCCAGGGATTGTTGTTGTGTGCTCATGATCGGGCCTCCTGTAATGTCATCGGGCTAAAACCAGGGCCAGTGATACCAGGATTCGATTCCGTGATTCTGTTGATTCTTTGCGCAATTAATATTAACCACTATAAAGGTTATACCTCTTGTAATCAACAACTGAAAGACGCTTCTGTAGTCGCGAATTGGACGTTATTTCGCGATTAAGAAATATCCAGCGGTCTCGCAGCCAGCTTCAACTGCGCAAAATTTCCCAATCGAACCAGAATTCGCCTTTGTCTGTTGTTATCGACACGACAATCACCAAAAGCTAAGTTGTCATGCTGAATTGAGTGAAGCATCTGGTCGCTGGTCGAGAGACCGTTGTCCAATCGGCGACTGGATTCTTGTGGCGCCAGCTTAGTCCAGCCTATAATGACGTCACCAAACGCTCGTTTTCCTAAGGACTCAAGAATGCCAAAATTCGCCGCCAACCTGACTATGATGTTCAACGAGGTCGAATTCCTCGACCGATTTGAAGCCGCCGCCAGAGCGGGTTTCAAAGGCGTGGAATACCTTTTCCCATACGACTATGATAAGGGCCAGTTGGTCGAATTACTGTCAAAGCATGGACTGGCTCAAGTCCTTCACAACCTGCCTGCTGGTGATTGGGACGCCGGCGAGCGCGGCATCGCCTGCCATCCTGACAGGGTAGGGGAGTTCCAGGATGGCGTTGGCAAGGCGGTAGAGTATGCCACCACGTTGAACTGTCCGATGGTTAACTGTCTTGCGGGCATTGCCCCCAAGTCCGTGGCCTCAGACAGGATTCACGCGACCCTGTTGGACAACCTGAAATTCGCAGCCTCGAAGTTGGGTGAGGCAGGTGTCCAACTGCTCATCGAGCCAATCAACACAATCGACATTCCCGGCTTTTACATCACCGGAACCCAGCAAGGCAGGTCCATAATTAACGACACCGGGTCGTCAAATTTGTTTCTCCAGCAAGATATTTACCATATGCAGATTATGGAAGGCGACCTGGCCCGCACCATCGAGTCCAACCTGGACGTGATTCGACATATGCAATTGGCAGATAACCCCGGACGAAATGAACCAGGAACTGGCGAGATCAATTATCCTTTCCTGTTCGGTTTCATCGACAACATCGATTATGAGGGATGGATAGGCTGCGAGTATCGGCCTGCCGGAGACACCATCGAAGGCTTAGGTTGGATTGAACCGTACCTCGAATAGCGTCTCGAAACACCGAAAGGTCGGAGGGCATCATGGCTACTGAACCCACCTCGGAGCCTGACATTTTTATCGACAGAGACGACGTTCTGGAGGAGATTCAGGACCGGGTTCTGTGGATCGCAATGCAGTTGGTCCACCACGCAAACAACGTGCGCCAGAACCCCGATGGCTCGAAGGTTGGCGGGCATCAGTCCTCCAGCGCTTCAGTTGTCACAATGATGACTTCCCTGTACTTCGATTACATGAACGCAGGCGACAGGGTAGCCGTCAAACCCCACGCCTCGCCGGTGTATCATGCCATCCAGTATCTTTTGGGAAACCTGGATCCCAAGTATCTGACCGAAATGCGGGCCTTCCACGGCCTTCAGGCATACCCCAGCAGGACCAAAGACCCGGACAATGTCGACTTCTCCACAGGCTCCGTTGGACTGGGGCCTGTGGCTCCGAACTTCGCGGCCCTGGTGGACGAATACAACAGGACGCACCGGTTTTCGACTACTCCGCCGGGACGCCGTTATATATCAATAGTCGGGGACGCCGAGTTGGACGAAGGATCGGTCTGGGAGGCCATCGCAGAGCCGGCCATGCACGGCCTCTCCAAAATCCTCTGGGTCGTTGATATGAACCGACAAAGCCTGGATCGTATCATCCCCGGAATCCGGGTTCGCGCATGGCGGGAGATGTTCGACGCCAACGGCTGGAATGTCATCGACGCCAAGTACGGCAAGAAGCTTCAGGCAAGATTCGCCGAGCCAAATGGCGAGCTTCTTCGCATGGCCATCGACGAGATGTCCAACGAGGTCTATCAACGGCTGCTCAGGGTCACCCCTACGCGGCTTCGGGAATGGCTCCCCAACGCCAGCAATTATCCACGGGACATGGCCCGCCTCATCAGCAGGTGGGACGATGACGAGCTTACAGAGGCGTTCCACAACCTCGGCGGCCACGACTTCGCAATGCTCAGGGAGGCGTTCCAAAGGGCTGACGCTCACGACGGCCCCAACGTCGTGTTTGCATACACACTAAAAGGCTGGAGACTCCCCAGCGTCGGCGACCCTCAGAATCACTCGGTCACGCTGTCCGAGCGGCAAATGGATCAGTTGAGCGTCGAGCTTGGCAGGGACGGCGAAGACGTTTGGTCGCGATTCGCCGAGGACTCCGAGGCTGGCAAGCTGTGCATCAAGACCAACGAACATCTCGGTTTCGGAAACAGGCCTGAATACGTTATCCCGGAGATGAAGATTCCGAAGGATTTCGGCCAGGTGTACCAGGGATATATGGCTACTCAGCAGATTTTCGGGCTGGTTCTGACGGCCATCTCTCGCAACATTCCCGATGTCTCAGAGCGTGTCGTCTCGGTCAGCCCGGACGTCGCCAGCTCAACAAATCTCGGAGGGTGGATAAACAAGGTCGGCGTCTGGCACACAGAGGACGACAAGGAGCCAATGCCCAACGAGGAGATCATCCGCGCTCTGCGGTGGGAGGAACATACCCAGGGCCAGCACATCGAGCTTGGAATATCCGAAAACAACCTGTTCATGATGCTGGGTCAGTTGGGCCTGTCCTACGAGACAAGCGGCGAGATGCTGTTCCCGATCGGCACATTGTATGACCCCTTCGTCCGGCGAGGGTTGGACGCATTCGTTTACAGCGTATATTCGGGTGCCAAGTTCATCGTCGTTGGAACGCCGTCGGGCGTGTCGCTGTCTCCGGAGGGCGGAGCGCATCAGTCTCAGATTACGGCGTCAATCGGCATGGAGATGGCCGACCTGGATTTCTACGAGCCGTGTTTCGGACACGAACTGGAGTGGATTCTGCTGGCTGCGATGGAGCAGCTTCGGGTTCGAGGCAGGTCGACGTATCTGCGCCTGACCAGCAAGCGGGTCGACCAGTCGCTGTTCAAACTGCCAGCTGATCTAACCGAGCGAGAAAGGCTGCGCCAGCAGGCTCTGAACGGCGCCTATATGCTCATCGACCGCAGTGCCCATTCCGATTATCAGCCCGGAGTGAATGTGGTCCACATCATGGCTAGCGGAGCAATGCTTCCAGAGGCTGTGGCCGCTTCTAATGCGTTGCTGGACGAGGGAGTGATAACCAACGTGGTCAACATAACTGGCCCCGGGCCCCTGTATCGAAGCTACCAACAGTGGGTGGCCGATGCCATGTCTGCCAGAGGCGTGGAGGAGATATTCATGGCCGACACGATCCCCGCAGATTCCCGGTCCGCTCCTGTGGTGACGGTGATCGACGGCCATCCCCACTCGTTGGCGTGGATAGGCAGCGCCCTCAAGACGGCGACTTTGCCTTTGGGCGTCTCCGAGTTCGGCCAATCGGGAACCAGGGCCGAGCTTTATAAGGAATACAAGATCGACACAGACAGCATTATCGCCGCGTGCCTCGGCGCGCTGGAAATCTAGGCTGCCGAACACGACTGTGTCATTCTGAAACCGCAGTTGAAGAATCTGGCTTTGCGGCACAACTGTGGAATTGCTGCGGACAGATACTTAGCGCCGCTCAGCATAACAGCCGAATTTTTGCCACACACATTTATGGAAGGATGCGAAATAATGACCAAGATTCTCATACTGCACGGCGCAGGCATGAACATGCGGGGCAAGTCTCAGATTTCGACATTCGGGACTCAGACGCTTGATGACTACGACAAGCAGATCACCGAGTACGCCAACCAGCTTGGTGTTGAGACCGAATTGTTCCACTCCAACATCGAGGGCGAAGTCGTCAACAAGCTCTACGAAGGCCACGAAGGCGACGTGGACGCCGCGCTGATAAACCCGGCGGGGTATAGCAATGGCTACCCGGCGCTGTTGGCCGCGATCGCTCAGGTGGAGTATCCGGTTTTCGAGATACACATATCCAACCCGGCGTCACGAGGCGGGACTTCTCAAGTCTCCGGGCCGTGCAAGGGCGTCATCGCTGGATTTGGTCTCTACGGATATTATCTGGGGATGTCCGGGGCGCTGGAGGCGCTGTGAGAGGCAACCTTCGTTTCTTATTTTCGACGAGGGCCTCCGCAATTTGAATTGATTCCAACCGCCGTTGCTGACTCCAAAGCGCCGCGACGTGCACTCGGACTATGAGGGAATCAGAAAACCGGCCCGTTTACGCATCGATTCGACTGGGGAATAAAATATTGCCTAAGCGATTAATCAATGCGGCATGTCGAGATAGCGACGTGGTTTCTTACTGCGCTTCTTGTCAGCGTGCGCCCACGCTAGACGTGATTGCGAGTTGATCAATGAAGTCGTTGATTGACGCGGCGTTTTTGCCCTTCGACGCGATTTCTATTGCCATGGCAGCCACTTCTCCTGCCTGCCGGCTCACTCCTCGTGGTCTCACGAAGTCGATCAAAAACTGAGCCCATTCCTCCACTCTTTGATCTTTCCCCCGGGTCAATCTTTCAATGATATCAACGCAGCCTTCTGTATCGTGGGCGATCTCCAATACATCAGCTTCCAGTGGGTGATGGAAATGCGCCGCCTCCATCTGGCTTTTGTAACGCTCGGCGATCACAGTTACGCAGGGCTTGTTGTTGATGAGCGCATCCACCATGCCTGCGGTGTTCATCGCTCAACGGTTGGGCGCGCCTGTGCTGGTGGTGTATGGCTCAGCGGCGCTGGCGACATTGGGGCACAACTTCGCGCCGTTTCTCGGGTTCCGAGGATGCAAAGGGGCCACTACGGTCATCGGTATTTCCGCTCTGACACTGTGGCAACTCACCGCCATAACGGTGGTGTTTGGAGGGGCACTTTATGTCTCAACTCGACACGCTGTCTGGTCCATGACGGGCGTGTTCGTGCTGTTGAACGAGCTGACGTCGTGACCTTCCAACCACCGGGCCAGATACTGCTTTACCAGACGCTTTCCTTCGTGGTAGCTGGCACCCACTTCTGGAGGCAATACCCGCAGATCGCTCTGGTGGTGCGACAGAGACAGTGGCGAAAGTTCATGACAATCGAGTGAACCGGATTGGCCCGGACTGTCCGAACCAGACAGGTGTGGCGCGAGAGCAACAAAGACAGTAGAATATCTCCAGCCTGAGACATGGCTCTGAGGCGACACCGCACAGCCGACGCCGCAAAAACAAAATATTCAGGAAGGCGAAAAGCTCAGATGACACGTTGGAATATACGCTACGCCCTGGCCGCCGTGCTGATGATCCTCACAGTGGCCGCCCTCGCATGCGACTCGGACGAAGAACCCGCTCCCGCTCCAGCCGCGCCCGCATCGGCGCCAGCGGCTGCTCCGGCGCCCGCCCCATCTTCTGGACCGAAGCAGTACGATGCCCCCCCGGCGTTGACTATTGACACCAGCAAGACCTACACGGCGTTCATCGAACTGGAGAAAGGCGGAGAGATCGAGATCGAGCTTCATGCCGATAAGGTTCCGAACACAGTCAATAACTTCGTGTTTTTGGCGAGAGAGGGATTTTACGATGGCGTGACTTTCCATCGGGTGCTCGAAAATTTCATGGCCCAGACCGGAGACCCGACGGGAACCGGCTCCGGCGGCCCCGGCTATCGCTTCGGCAACGAGTTCCATCCCGATCTTCGGCATACAGGCCCCGGCATCCTCTCGATGGCGAACGCCGGAATGAGGAACGGAGTGGGCACGAACGGGAGTCAGTTCTTTATTACGTTCATTCCAACTCCTCCTCTGGATGGACTGCTGCCCGACGGATCGCCAAAACCTTGCAGCGCTCGAGGCGTGTCCTGCCACTCCGTGTTTGGGCAGGTCACCAACGGCATGGATGTGGTGAACAACATCAGCCTTAGGGACCCTGGTAGCGCCAGAACACAGGGTGACGTCATAAAGACAATTCGCATCGAAGAGAGTTAAGCAACACTCCGCCGGAGCATATCCGAACGACGCAAGTGGACACCCCAATATGAGGTGTCCACCCTTTATAGGGACGGTCGGCGGCCATGATGCGGACCGAGGGTGCACTCAGAATGTCAGTCCTCGGTCCGTGGCGCAGGTTTGGTCGAGAATTTGTAGAGCCTGCCGGACGTGCCGATCCATGTGCTGTCGTCGATGGCGCGTTCCTCAATTAGCGGTTGGTTGTTGACCCTGACTGTGGCCGGAGCGACTTGCATGCTGGACATGAAGACGCCGGAGCCTCGGAATGTGAACGTCACGCCCTCTAGCCCAGGGATTCCGACCTCAACTCCTCGAACGACATTGCGGGAGATAAGGTTCGACATGGGAGAACGCACCAGACCGGCAAAGTCCACCACCACCTCGCCCTGATCGTTGTATAGGAAACCGTGCGGCGTCGGGCGGGACAGCCGGAATATCACCAGAATCACGATTATTCCGCCTACTACCGCTAACACGACGATCAGGATGATCGGCGGTTCGTCGTCTGTTATCACAGGGGCAGGAACGGGAGTTGGAAGCGGCGCCTGTGTCGGAACAGGCACGGCGGTCAGCAGGAATGGAGTTGGAAGAGGCGCAGGCACAGGCGTGGGCAGGTACGAAGACAGGATCAGCGTGTCTGTGGCGAAAGAATGTTGTCGCCCCGCGTACTCAAGGTTAAGGCGCATGATCACTGTGGTAAACGCCTCTGCCCCCGGAGTGTAGAAAAGATCGTACATAAAGGCCCGGCCCTGGGTGATGACGCTCTGCGGGACCAGCTCGAGGTTGCCCGCTTCGCCCGCGTTGGTCGCCAGTTCCAAAGTGATGTCCTCGACAAGCACGGAGAAAGGCTGGCCGTTGACGTTGGCGAATACCGTCGCGATCTTGGCTCGGACTCCGGGAATCAGCAGTTCCGTTCGCTCCAGAGTGACAGAGAGGGCAGGGAACGTCTGAGCCTGGAAGGAGCCGCGTGCGGTTATCGTGTGTTCAAAACCGGGCCACGAAAGCTCCAGGTCCACACGATATTCGCCCTCAGCGGTCAGCGGTGGAATCGTCACCGCATAGTGACTGTCCTGGGCGACGGCGTCTCCATCGACACCGTCGTCATTGAGCTCATGGATAATCGACAACCCGTCCGGCGCGGTCACCTTCACCGACAGCCTGGCGCTTTCAACCGTAGTTCGCGTTCCGTCTTCATTGATAAACGCGGTGATGGTCGTCGGCTCCCCGACTGGGACGGCTCCGAAATCCTGAAGGCCCAGCGTGTACTTGTTAGTGGAGATCACCCAGACTGAAATCTGACCCTGGTTGCCTCGGACCTCGATCTGCCACTTCCCTGCCATGGGGCCGACAAGCTCCCACATCACAAGATGGGGAAGCTCGACAAAGGATGAAGAGGTTCGATCGCCGGTCGACGCCTCGAAGCCGTAGGGGTTCTTCAACCGAAAGTCTGTGACTTCGTTATCTTTGAAGAACATTAGCGTGGTCTTATCGGTGCCGGGGGCGATGTTCAGGCTAATCTCGATTACCGTGTCCGGGTCTAACACGGCGCTGTCCACCTCGGTCAATGACCCCTTCCTTTCCAAGCGAAGAGTCCTATCGGTAAAATCTCTGAAACCGTCTGGGGTGTCAAGAAAATAAGACTCGCCGCCTGTTATGTCCGAAACATCCTGCAGGACTCTCCCGAACCCAGGGTTCGTTCCTGGAAACACGACGGTGAAAACGGGCCATCCAGCCTCAATATGAAGATTCAGAATAGGCTCAAGCCTGTCGAATCTGGCGTCTGGATTTGTGCCTGAATCTGACGCGGTGACGAAATATATGACGGATTCGGCGCCGGCGCTGAGACCGTTGAGCAGGTTGTACACTTCCGCAAGCGTGCCGGCCAGCCCGACGCTCGGCGTGCTGGTCGCCAACAACGCCTCGTCAAGTTGAGCGCGGACGCCGCTGAAGTCTTCGCGGTCAGTCTCTACCGGACCGAGGGGAATAGTCGGATCATCCAACTGGATGAACACAAAGGGCTGTCCCTCTTTCAGTTTGAAAAATAGGCCCAGAAATGAGTTAATTAGGTCGATGTTTTCCTGGCTACCCTGAATCGACGCTCTGTCGATTATCAGCACAGTGAGCCGATCCGAAGGCGTTTGGGCCTGGACGGCAGGAACCGCGGAGGTGACGCCCCAGAGGGCGAGTCCAACCATGAACAAAACTGATAAAAGTATTAGACGCATATCAAAAATATCCTCGACACAACACTACGAAAATCCTCTCTGCACAGTCAATTTGTTTTATGTCCAGGTTTCTTCGGATAACCGATGATGGGCAAATTGGCGATGCTGATTTTGATGGTCATGATCGCGTTGGCGCTGGGCTGTGGAAGAGGGGGCACGGAGTCACCGTCGGCCGACGAACGCACCGTGCGTGGACGTTTGACGGACGTGAAAGCGGCTGCACTGTTGGAGGTCGAGTCCATCACAGTGGAGACCGAAACGGGAGAGTCCTTCCTTCTGGAAGCGGACAACCGGATTTTCTCAGGATTTACGCCCAGCCATCTGCGCGAGCATATGCTCCAGGGAAATCTTGTGACGGTGACGTTCCATCAGGAGGGCGAACGATTGGTGTTGAACGACGTTCTGGACTAGGCTATCGTCGTTCGTCGCCGCTGTGCCTTCTTGGCGCTGAATCCAACGTATACTGTGCCGCCTATGATCGCCACAGTCACCAACAAGAAAATCCATGTCCCCAACGGATTTTCTATGGGAGTGCCAGACCTCACGGTGAAAGGCGCCCTGAAGCTTGTCGATCCGAGGGTTGGGCTATCCAGGTCAACCCTCAGCGTATAGCGAGCCGGAAGTTCGAAGGTGAGGTTGCCCTCGTAGAAGTCCGGCGCAAGGGGAGTGTTCAACACTAGCGTTTGAATCGTGGGCGCGTCCTCTTCGTCGAAAACAACGATTAGAATACGGGCGTCGGTTACGATTTTCGCCGTTGCCGTGTCCGACACCTTTACCGTGAAGTGGACCGGCCCGACGACAGGCGTTCTAGGGGAAACGTCAATCGTTACCTCGAAGGCATCAGATTGGCCCCGGAATATCTCGAAGCTGTCTCCGCCAACATGGGCCGAGACAGCCGCCGCTCGAAATCCGCCGCCGAATCCCAGGAATACCAAAGCAAGTAGCGTGAACACCGCTATTTTTGCGATCGTCATTTTCCCCGTCATCCACCTACGTCCGTTTCTTGTTTCAAATTATGGAGCCACTGAACTGTATCAATTCTTGCTGTTGGAGGCGTCTGGCGTCAATGTCATTTTTCGGATGGCCTGTGATATCGACAGACAAAAACGAACATCTGGTCGCGCGCATAAACAGATTTGGACTACTGGCAAACAAGCCGTCCGTCTACGGGCTCAAGTTGGCTTGAATGGTTTCGAGGGAGCAGGCGACGCGCGGTGATCGCAAGCAGAAGTGAACAAGCCAAGGAGTGGGCCCGACAGGGTTCGAACCTGTGACCAATCGGTTATGAGCCGACCGCTCTACCACTGAGCTATATTCCTCTGCCCGTAGCTAGCAGTATAGCGGTTTCGTCAGATAATTCTAGGCAACCAACCGCTCTAACTGCTTATTGAGACACAGAATACCAACCACCACACAGGTGTATCTATCGGTTACAGTTAATCACTTTGAGGAAGCTACTGGGCTGGCAGGTGGATAGCGAGGATGCTATTAAGGCTTATAAGGCTGTTGTGAGGTAAGCTACTCTCTGCCCGTCCTTCTATCTTTCATTCTTATGATTACTCGCTCTAAACCACTGAGCTAACCGCTCTATTTACGGCACTAAAAACGGGTAACAGCGCAGGCTTATGGGGGTTAAAACGGCTAAAAATAATTTTAGCTATTTGCGTATTTGCTAGTTCCTCGTACCTCAGCAACGATAGACATGATGTTTAGTAGGATAGTGAATAACCAGAACGGGATTAGTATGTACACGCCCCATCCAATGTCCTCATCGCCACCACCCTTTAATGACTCAAACATCTCTGGTGCATTGGTTGCAAAAACGAATAGGTAACCAAGTGTTGGAAGAGCAAGTAAAGCGGCTCCAATCTTACCCTTGACGAAATATGCCCCAGCGACCAGACCGCCAATCGGAAGGACGATGACGAGGAAACTTACTCCTTCGACCGCGAAAGCGATGTAGATGTGAAAGACGACAATCACTGCGTTAGCAATTGCTGCGTTGCGAATGTCTGAAAGAAAATTCATTATAGCCATGTTCATACCTCTACTTCTCCTGAAACCCGGCCAGATCCAATCATTCTGATGAAGGCTACATTTTCTTAGCAGCATCATGGCAGTCAGAACACACCAATCCTATCCCATTCTCCGGACTGTCATCGGAGACCTCACAACCACCTAGAGACCAGAGACCGTGGTGAGGGAATCTGGAGTCAATTGCGAATATGTCGGAATCTGGCGTCGGCATCCCGTAGAAGACCGGCACTTCTTTTTCCACCAACTCCGTCCCGTGGACAGAGCA
>ENA-ORDI01001739-ORDI01001739.1-marine-metagenome-genome-assembly--contig:-NODE-1739-length-11563-cov-2.991381_pt1 | contig 11563 bp, 10 predicted proteins | sample MGYA00248628_ERZ508525 | MGnify/ENA primary metagenome ERZ508525 (study PRJEB26195, sample SAMN05422138) | marine metagenome | isolation source: East of Porto Seguro, South Atlantic Ocean | place...
GTGGCCTTCACCGGATCTACCGCCACAGCGCTGCGCATCCGGTCCGCGATGGCTGAACATTGTAACCCCGGTGCGATCCTGATCGCGGAAACCGGGGGGCTGAACGCCATGATCGTTGACAGCACCGCCCTGCCCGAACAGGCCGTGCAATCGGTTGTCGAAAGCGCGTTCCAATCTGCCGGGCAACGCTGCTCTGCCCTGCGCTGCCTCTATATCCAGGAAGACATCGCCGAAGATGTGATCGAGATGCTCGAAGGCGCGATGGACGCGCTGGTCATGGGCAACCCTTGGGACATCTCGACCGACGTGGGCCCCGTGATCGACGAGACCGCGCAAAAAGGCATCGCCGAGCATATCGAGACCGCCCGCGCCGAGGGCCGGATCATCGCCGAGCTGACCGCCCCAACCGTCGGCACTTTCATCGCGCCGACAATGATCCGCGTGAACGGGATCGCTGATCTGGAGCGCGAGATTTTCGGCCCCGTCCTGCACATCGCCACTTTCAAGGCGACCGAGCTCGACAAGGTCATCGACGCGATCAATGCCACGGGCTACGGGCTGACCTTCGGGCTGCACACCCGCATCGATGACCGGGTGCAGCATGTCTCTGAACGGATCGAGGCGGGCAATATATACGTCAACCGCAACCAGATCGGCGCGATCGTCGGCAGCCAGCCCTTCGGCGGCGAAGGCCTGTCGGGTACAGGTCCGAAAGCGGGCGGTCCGAACTACCTCCCCCGTTTCAGCGCGCCTGACCTCAAGGTGGTGGAGGACACATGGGACAGCACGCAGAAAGACCTGCCCAAGCTGCCCGGCCACAGTGGGGCCTTCCTTGAAACCATCACGCTGCCGGGGCCTACGGGCGAATCCAACCGGCTCAGCACCCTGCCGCGTCCGGCGCTCTTGTGCATGGGGCCGGGCAAGGACACCGCAGCCGAGCAAGCCCGCGCGGTCACGGCCCTTGGCGGGAATGCGGTGGAGCTGTCGGGCAGCATCGACGCGACCGCGCTGACCGATGGGCCAGCCTATGGTGGTGTGCTCTGGTGGGGTGACGAGGCGACCGCGCGCAAACTGGAACAAGCCCTGTCTGAACGCGACGGGCCGATCATCCCGCTGCTGCGCGGGCTTCCAGATACCGCCCGCGTCCGCGCCGAACGCCATGTCTGCGTCGACACCACCGCCTCTGGCGGGAACGCGCAGCTGCTGGGGGCTGCCGGCTGATCTGCCACATGGGCGGGCGTTCCGACGCCCGCCCTTGACCACACCCGCGCAATGGCTAAGGGTCAGCCCATGTTCCCCATTCGCGATCACAACCCGTCCGGCCGCACGCCCTATGTCACCTATCTGCTGATGGCGGTGAATATCGGCGTTTTCCTCAGCTATGTCGGGCTTTTCAGCGACGACCGCGCGCTCAATATCTTCTTCTTCGACTGGGCGCTCATCCCCGGCCGCGTCACCACGGGGGATGGCTATACCGGCATCCTCACCTCGATGTTCCTGCATGGCGGCTGGATGCACCTCGCGGGTAACATGCTGTTTCTCTACATCTTTGGCGACAATATAGAGGACGAGATGGGCCACGGCGGCTATCTGCTGTTCTACCTCGCCTGCGGGCTGCTGTCGGCGCTGGCTCATGTGATCTCTGCCCCCTATTCGCCGGTCCCGACAGTCGGGGCATCGGGCGCGATTGCGGGGGTGATGGGCGGCTATCTGTTGCTTTACCCCAAAGCCAAGGTCGACATCCTGATCATCTTTATCGTGTTCTTCCGCATCTTCCCGATCCCCGCATGGATCATGCTGGGCTTGTGGCTGGGGATGCAGTTTATCGGTGGCGTCGGGGCGGACCCGACCGTGGGCGGCGTCGCCTATTGGGCGCACGCGGGCGGGTTTATCGTGGGCATGGTGCTGACCATTCCACTGTGGCTGCGCTTGGGCGGGCCGCGCTTCTGGTCGGCCACGGACGGCCACCCGCCGCACCCGCAAGCGACCTACCCCACCTCCGCCAGCCGTATCCCGAAAGTGAAACGAAAATGACCGCCAGCACCCATAGCGCGACCTGTCACTGCGGCAGCGTCACCCTGACCGCCACCCTGCCAGAGGGGCTCTCCTCTGCCACACGCTGCACCTGTTCCTTTTGCCGCCGCCGCGCGGCACCGGCGGTGACGGCGCTCACCAGCACGCTCAAGGTGACCAAAGGGGCCGAGCATCTGACGCTCTACACCTGGGGCACCCATACGGCGAAACATTACTTCTGCAGGATCTGTGGCATCTACATGTACCACCAGCGTCGTTCAGACCCCGCGCAATGCGGCGTCAATCTGGGGTGTATCGACGGGGCCGCGCCTTGGACGCAGGAACCGATCCCCTACACCGACGGTATCAACCACCCGTCGGACAAATAGCCGACGGGCGCTTCCAAATGGTTTAAATCCTCGCCGAAGGCATCCCGCCCTCGGCCACAGGATCACCCGCGTGCAATTTTTGAAAATCCGCTGAACAATGCCTCATTGGCGCAGACGATCTCGCCATCGTCCAGGATGTTGCCCTCGGGGTTCAGTGGCTCGACCATGCCGCCTGCTTCGCGCACGATCAACATGCCCGCTGCCAGATCCCATTTGTTCAACCGTCGCTCCCAATAGCCGTCATAGCGACCGGCGGCCACATAGGCCAGATCCAGCGCGGCAGAGCCCCAGCGACGCACACCGGCGCAGACCGGCAAGATGCGGCCCAGATCACGCAGGGTGTCCGGCAAATCTCCGCGACCGCCAAAGGGCAGACCGGTGGCAAAAACCGATTCAATCATCCGCGAACGGCCCGAGACGCGCAAACGGCCTTCGTTCATCCAGGCACCGGTGCCTTTTTCGGCAAAGAACATCTCGTCCTTGGCGGGATCAAAGACGACGCCGGCAACGATCTGGCCTTTATGCTCCAGCGCGATGGAGACCGCCCAATGGGGCAGACCGTGCAAAAAGTTTGTTGTCCCGTCCAGCGGATCGACGATCCAGCGGCGTGTGGGGTCTTGCCCCTCTTCCTCGCCACCCTCTTCGGCCAGCCAGCCATAGGTCGGGCGTGCGCCCATCAGTTCTGCCTTGAGCGTCTTTTCCGCCTGAATATCGGCGCGGCTGACAAAGTCGCCGGCCCCCTTCATGGACACCTGAAGGTTCTCGACCTCACGGAAATCCTTGACCAACCCGCGCCCCGCCCGGCGGGCCGCCTTGATCATGATGTTTAGATTTGCACTGCCAACCATATTTCCGTGTCCTTTGATGGATCAGGCCGTGCGTATAAGCCCCCATGCCGCATTTGCCAAGGGGGCAGCGGCATCTGACGCAACGTGGCGCGCGCGGTTGCCTTGCTTGCCTTCGATTTCCATATAACGTGCCAGAAACATTGCTAAGGAGGAAAGCAAAATGTCCGACCAGATGAAACGAATTGTGCTTGCATCGCGCCCTGACGGGGCCCCGACCGCCGATAACTTCCGCCTTGAAGAAGGGCCCGTGCCCACCCCCGGCGATGGCGAAGTGCTGGTCCGTGTGAAATACATGTCGCTTGACCCCTATATGCGTGGCCGCATGGACGACGCGAAATCCTATGCGGCCCCGGTGCCTGTCGGCGGCACGATGGAGGGCGGTTCTGTGGGGGAGGTCATCGCCTCCAACAGCCCCGACTTCAAACCCGGCGATCATGCGTTCGGGATGCTGGGCTGGGCCACACATGGCGTGCTGCCAGCGAACCAACTGCGCAAGGTCGATCCGGATCAGGTGTCGATCACCACGTCGCTTGGTGTTCTGGGCATGCCCGGATTTACCGGCTGGCAAGGTTTGATGGAATATGGTCGCCCGAAGGAGGGTGAAACACTCGTCGTCGCGGCGGCAACGGGTCCGGTCGGCTCGATGGTCGGCCAGATCGCCAAGTCACACGGGCTGCGCGTCGTGGGCATTGCAGGCGGCGCGGACAAATGCGCCATGGCCAAGGAACACTTTGGCTTTGACGAATGCATCGACCACCGCGCTTATGACGACGCGAAATCCCTGCGCGCCGCGTTGAAAGACGCCTGCCCCAAGGGGATCGACATCTATTTTGAAAACGTCGGTGGCAAAGTGCTTGAGGCCGTGATCCCGATGATGAACCCGCATGGGCGCATCCCGATTTGCGGTATGATCGCATGGTATAACGCCGGTGGTCTGGGTGCCGGTGCCGCCGAAGAGGCGCTGACCGCGCCGAAACTCTGGCGCACAATCCTTGTGAACTTCCTCAGCGTGAACGGCTTCATCATCTCGAACCACTGGAACAACTTCCCCAAGTTCCTCAAGGAAGTCGCCCCCAAGGTCGCCGACGGCACCATTGCGGTGAAAGAGGACATTACCGAGGGTCTGGAAAACGCGCCACAAGCGTTCATGGACCTGTTGACCGGTGGCAACCAAGGCAAGGCCATCGTCAAGGTCGGCTAACACCCTACCGGCGGGGGCGTGCGCGCCCCTGCCCTTCATCGCATGAATGCGAGCCCCCCGCCCCCTTGAAAAACACCGCGTCACGTGTCATATATTTTACGACACATGACGAAAAGGAGTTCAGCCATGGGTGCGACGGCCTTTCAATCCGACAGCAGTGCAATCCCCCTGATCGACGTGGATGCAGAGGACGCCGTGCGTGCCTTTCATCTGCTGGGCGGGCGCAAGGTGATCAACCAGACGGTGCGCAACTCGCTTGATGCACATGATGTGATCGTCAAAGGCATCTCCTCTAAAGCGCTGCTGCATCTGGTCGATACCGTGTCGGTGTTGTCCTCGGGCGATGCGCTGAACAAGGCGATCGGGATGAGCCTGCGCACGCTTCAGCGCAAGAAAGCCGACAAGGGCAAGGACCGTCTGTCCCCCGAACAAAGCAGCCGCGCGTGGCGCTTTGCCGAGCTGCTGGCACAGGCGACGGATGTCTTGGGCGATCAGGACGCCGCAGAGGCATGGATGCTGGCCCCTGCCATCGGCCTTGATAACCGCCGCCCGATTGACCTGCTGTCGTCGGCAGCGGGGGCGGAAGCCGTTGAAAACGCGCTCACCCGGATGGAGTACGGGGTCTACGCTTGACCCCTTTGCCCCCGCCGCTTGGGACGGGCGAGCTGCGTTTTTGGCGGCTGGATCAACGGCAGCATGCGCCCACATGGCACAGCGGCGAAGGGGCTTACCGCGTCGGGGGACGCTGGAACAGCAGCGGTGTGCGGGCGGTCTATACCGCGCTCGACCCTGCCACCGCGATCCTCGAGGTTGCGGTGCACAAGGGGTTCAAGGCGCTGGACACCGCGCATCACGTGCTGACATCAGGCCGTGTGATCGACCCGACGACGGTGCATATGGTGCAAGCCGCGGATGTCCCCAACCCGAACTGGCTGGTGCCCGGTGCCCATGGTGCGGGGCAAAAGGGATTTGGCGACGCGCTGCTGCGCGATCACCTGTTTGTGCTGATCCCGTCAACGGTATCGCGGCACAGCTGGAACCTGATCTTTGACGCCCAAAAGGCAGCCGATCACTACGACGATGTGGTGCAGGAAGACTTCGCGCTCGACCCGCGGCTACATCGCTAAGGGCAGCAGCGATCAGGCCCGCTGCAGTTTGCGCGCCTCTTCCCCTGCCAACCCCAAGAGCTTGGTCATAAAAGGTTTCTCCAGATCATCCTCGCGCACCGCCGCATAAAGCCTGCGGGTGATGCCGTTATCGGTCAGCGGACGGGTGACGTAATCATTGCTGTATTTCACCTCGCGCACGACCCAATCGGGCAACACCGACACGCCCCTGTTCGACGCGACCAGCAGCAGGATCACCGCCGTAAGCTCCACCTGCCGGATCGCCAGTGGTTCGACCTTGGCGGGGATCAAGAGCTGGCTGAACACATCCAGACGGGTCCGTTCCACCGGATATGTAATCAGCGTCTCGCCCCTGAAATCCGCCGCTTCAACATAGGGCTTCTGCGCCAAGGGATGCGTGCTGGAGGCGACAAAGACCGCCTTGTAATCAAACAGCTCGACGAATTTCACGCCCGGCAGCTCTTCGGGGTCGGAAGACACCACCAGATCGACTTCTTCGCGCAGCAAGGCAGGTAAGGCGTCAAAGGCCAGACCGGGGCGGATATCGACATCCACATCGGGCCAGCTTTTGCGGAATTGTTCGAGCACGGGGAACAGCCATTCAAAACAGGCGTGACATTCGATCGCGATATGCATGCGCCCTGTGCTGCCCGCGCGCAGACCCATGAATTCGGCCTGCGCTGCTTCAAGCTGCGGCAAGACCTGCTGCGCCAACTTAAGCAACCGCAACCCGGCAGGCGACAATTTCAGCGGTTTGGACCGGCGCACGAACAGTTCCACGCCAGCCTGATCCTCCAACCCCTTTACCTGATGGGACAGGGCTGATTGGGTGATGTTCATCGTCTCTGCCGCGCGGGCCAGCCCGCCTGCTTCGTGAATCGCCTGAATGGTGCGCAGGTGACGGAACTCGATATGCATATGAGGCGTTCCTCATGTTGAAAATGAAAGTTATGAGTTTGTTTCACAACCGCATCTGTGCGACAAGAGATGAAAGCTAAAAACAGGATCGTAAAAATGACCAGTCCCGCCGTTTCATTCGAAGTCTTCCCGCCCAAATCCGTGGACGCGTCGTTCCGTCTTTGGGACACGGCGCAGGCCCTGGCACCGCTGGCCCCACGTTTCTTTTCCGTGACCTACGGCGCGGGCGGGTCTACCCGCGACCTGACCCATGATTCCGCGCATGTGCTGCGCCGCACCTCTGGCCTGCCCGTTGCCGCGCATCTGACCTGCGTGGGGGCCAGCAAGGCCGAAACGCTTGAGGTCGCCGACAGCTTTGCCGAGATCGGCGTGACCGATATTGTCGCCTTGCGCGGGGATCCCGAAAACGGTGCACCGACCTTTACGCCCCACGCGGACGGCTTTGCCGACAGTGTCGAGCTGATCGAGGCGCTGGCAAAGACCGGCAAGTTCACCCTGCGCGTCGGGGCCTACCCCGAACCGCACCCCGAATCCCACGATCAGGCACAGAACGTCGAATGGCTGAAACGCAAGTTCGACGCTGGCGCGGACGAGGCGATCACCCAGTTCTTCTTCGAGACCGAAACATTCCTGCGCTTCCGTGACGCCTGTGCCGCGGCGGGGATCACCAAGACGATCACCCCGGGCATCATGCCGGTGACAAACTGGAAATCGGCGCGCAACTTTGCCACCCGCTGCGGGGCCAGCGTGCCAGCAGCACTGGACGAAGCCCATGCCGCCGCGATCCGCGATGACCGGCACGATCTGCTGTCCACCGCGCTCTGCACCGAAATGTGCAGCGAGCTGGTGTCGGAAGGTGTCGAGAACCTGCACTTCTACACGCTCAACCGGCCCGAGCTGACCCGCGCCGTCTGTCGTGCCCTTGGGGTGACGGCGCAAACATCGTTGTCCGACGTGGCGTAAAACCACCGCACAACTTGCCCTTGAGTCAAGAACAGAACAGTCTTCTCCGGCATTCAACTGCCGGAGATTTTTTATGCCACGCCTCGCCGAAACACCCGAAGATTTGCTGAGCCAATCCGAAGCGCTCTCTCTCAGCGGGTTGGAATTCATGCAGAAGATCCTGGACGGCACCAATCCCGGCCCGCCCATTGGCGGCACCTTGGGCTATGCGCTGCATGACGTGTCCGAGGGCCGCGCGGTATTTCGCGGCACGCCCGAGTTCAACGTGACCAACCCGATGGGGACCGTGCATGGGGGCTGGTACGGCACCTTGCTCGATTCCGCGATGGCCTGCGCCGTGATGACCAAAGTCCCGCGCGGGTCGGTTTATACGACCCTAGAATACAAGATTAACATTCTGCGTTCGATCCCCTTGGGCATGCAGATCGACTGCATCGGCACGACCGATCACGTGGGTCGTTCTACCGGTGTCGCACATGGCGAAATTCGCGGGGTCGAGGATGGCAAGCTGTATGCCACCGGTTCAACCACCTGCATCGTGATGAAGATCACGGGCTAACCCCCTGCCTCGGGGTGGGTGATGCGCCCCGAGACAAGCCAAGCTCACTCTGCCGCGATGGCGCTGTCGTTCAGCAAGGCCCAGACTTTATGCGGTGTGAACGGCATGTCGGCCTGACGCACGCCACGCTCCCACAGGGCATCCTGTACCGCGTTCGACACGGCCGCCAGTGCGCCCACGGTTCCCGCCTCGCCACAGCCCTTCATCCCCATCAGGTTCGCCGTAGATGGCACGGGTTCGGAGTTGAAGGATACGAACGGCACATCCGCCGCGCGCGGGATCGCGTAATCCATGAAAGAGGCCGTCAGCAGCTGGCCGTCTTCGTCATAGACCACATGCTCCTGAATAGCTTGGCCGATGCCCTGCACCACCCCGCCATGCACCTGACCTTCGGCCAGCATCGGGTTGATCAGATTGCCAAAATCATCCACCACCGTATAGCGGTCGACGGTCACAACGCCTGTTTCGGGGTCGATCACCACCTCGGACACATGGGCCCCGTTGGGATAGCTGCGCCCCGGCAAGGTCGCCCGTTCGTGGTGCACCAGCAGATCGTCGCGGCCTTTCTGGCGGGCCATCTCGGCGACCTCCAGCATGGTGGGGGTCATGTTCGACCCATCCGCGCGGAAGCGTTCGTCGTCAAAGCTGATCTGCGCCGCAGGCACGCCCATTTCGTCAGACAGAAAGGCGGTGAAAGCTTCGGTCATCTTGGCCACCGTCGCCAGCGTTGCCGTGCTTTGCGTGGTGACAGAGCGCGAGCCGCCGGTCCCGCCGCCCTGTTTGATCAGATCGCTATCGCCTTGAATGACATGGATCAATTCAGCCGGGATCCCGGTCTGATCCGACAGGAATTGCGCATAGACGGTTTCATGCCCCTGCCCGTTCGATTGAGTGCCAACATAGATGAACACGGTGCCGTCTTCGTTGAACTCGACCTTGGCCCCCTCTGCCGGATCGCCAAGGATGCTTTCGATGTAATAGCAAAGCCCCTGCCCGCGCAGCAGCCCCTTGGCCGCATCCGCCGACTTGCGCGCTGCAAAGCCATCATGATCCGCTTCGACGGCGACGCGGGTCAGCAAGCGGTTGAATTCGCCCACATCGTAATGCTCGCCCGTGGCAGAGGTATAGGGAAACTGTTCAGGCTTGATAAAGTTGATCCGGCGCAGTTCCCACGGGTCGATGCCCAACTCGCGCGCGGCGCGGTCCATCAAGCGCTCCAGCACATAAATCGCCTCGGGTCGGCCGGCACCACGATAGGCATCGGTCTGCACCGTGTTGGTGTAGTAGCCTTCGACCTGCAGCCACGTGGTCTGCACATCATAGACACCCATCAAGACCTTGCTGAACAGCAGCGCCTGAATGGGCTGGCCGAACTGGCTGTTATAGGCCCCGAGGTTGCATTTGGTGCGGACGCGGTAGGCCGTGATCTTGTTGTTTTCGTCAAAGGCGAATTCCGCAAGCGAGGTCAGATCGCGCCCGCCATTGTCGCTGAGCATGGCTTCGGTCCGGTCCGACATCCAGCGCACCGGACGCCCCAAAGCCCGCGCCGCCTGCGCAACCGAGAAATATTCGGGATAGGCCGCTGCCTTCATGCCGAAACCGCCGCCTGTGTCGGGGTTTGTGACCTGCACATGGTCATCATCCAGCCCGAAAACGCGCTTGAGGTTGCCCTTGTGCACCCAGACGCCCTGCCCGTTGTTCGCAAGATGCACCTTGCCGTCGTTCCATTCCGCATAGCAGCCGCGCGGCTCCATCGCGTTGACGATGATACGGTTGTCGCCCACGTTCAGGCTGACGGTTTTCGCTGCGGCATCAAATGCCTTTTGCGTCGCCGCCTCATCGCCCATGCCCCAGTCAAAAGCCATGTTATCCGGCGCTTCGGGGTGCAGCGTCTCTCCGCCTCGCTCCAACGTCATATGGGTGGGCAAATCGTCAACGTCGAATGCGATCAGCTCCGCCGCGTCGCGCGCCTGGTTCAATGTCTCGGCAATCACCACCGCGACGGGCTCCCCCACGAAGCGCACGCGCCCCTTGGCGAGCATCGGACGCAAGGGCTTGGCCCCTTCCGTGCCATCGCGGTTCTGCAACACGGTCGCCGCCATAGAGATATCCATCCCCGCCGCTTCCAGATCCTCGATCGTGAGCACCGCATGCACGCCCTCTGCCTCGGCCGCATCTGTGACATCCAGCGTCGTGATCACCCCATGTGCGACGGGCGAGCGGAAGAAATAGGCATGCAGCGCGTCGGGTGGCGCGATGTCATCCACATAGCGCCCCTCGCCGGTCAGAAACCGCACATCCTCGACCCGTTTGACCGGTTGGCTTTTCCCGAATTTTTCCATCTGGCGGCATCCTTTGATCATCATCTTGGTGTTGCGCCCGACCTTAAGCGCCAAACCGGCGATGTCCATACGACGCGGGGCGAAAGCTGGGGCTGCTACGCCAAGTTTTCGGCCCCCCAGCCTTCCCCTTTACGCCCCGCTCGGCTAGATCATCCCAAAGCTCAAAGCGCTACGTGAATAGAAGGACGCTGATCATGGCCCTCGACAAGAATTTTGACGCCGCCCAGGCCGAAGCCCGCCTCTATGCCGCATGGGAAGAGTCCGGTGCCTTCAAGGCCGGTGCCAATGCCTCGCGCACGGAAACCTTTTCGGTCATGATCCCGCCGCCCAACGTGACAGGATCGCTGCACATGGGCCACGCGTTCAACAATACATTGCAGGATATTCTGGTGCGTTGGCACCGGATGCGTGGCTTTGACACGCTATGGCAGCCCGGTCAGGACCACGCCGGTATCGCGACGCAGATGGTGGTGGAACGCGAGCTTGCCAAAGACGGCAAACGCCGCACCGATTTCACCCGCGAGGATTTCACCGCCAAAGTCTGGGAGCAAAAGCAGAAGTCCGGCGGCACGATCATCGGCCAGCTCAAACGTCTGGGCACCTCGCTTGATTGGTCGCGCAACGCCTTTACCATGTCCGGTGCCCCCGGTGCCCCCGCGGGCGAGGAAGGCAACTTCCACGACGCTGTGATCAAGGTCTTCGTGGATATGTATAACAAAGGCCTGATCTATCGCGGCAAGCGTCTGGTCAACTGGGACCCGCATTTCGAGACCGCGATTTCCGACCTCGAAGTCGAATCCACCGAAGTCGACGGGCACATGTGGCACTTCAAATACCCGCTGGCCGATGGCGCGACCTATACGTACGTCGAGAAAGACGAAGACGGTAACGTGACGCTTTCCGAGGAACGCGACTATATCTCTATCGCCACGACCCGCCCCGAAACCATGCTGGGCGATGGCGCGGTCGCGGTACACACCTCTGACGAACGCTATGCGCCGATCGTTGGCAAGCTGTGCGAAATCCCCGTCGGCCCCAAGGCGCAGCGCCGCCGCATTCCGATCATCACCGACGAATACCCCGACAAGAATTTCGGCTCGGGCGCGGTGAAGATCACCGGCGCCCATGACTTCAACGACTACGGCGTCGCCAAACGCAACAATATCCCGCTCTACGCGCTGATGGACACCCGCGGTGCCATGC
>ENA-ORDI01001740-ORDI01001740.1-marine-metagenome-genome-assembly--contig:-NODE-1740-length-11560-cov-2.759645_pt1 | contig 11560 bp, 14 predicted proteins | sample MGYA00248628_ERZ508525 | MGnify/ENA primary metagenome ERZ508525 (study PRJEB26195, sample SAMN05422138) | marine metagenome | isolation source: East of Porto Seguro, South Atlantic Ocean | place...
AGGAGCAAAAGCTATGATAGTTTACAATAACAGACCAGGAATTTTTTTGGGTGAATTGATTCATGAATTTATGGAACCAGGATACAAACCACAAATTCCTGTTGTATCAGTTGATAGAGAAGAAGGAATAGAGATCAAAGAATCAATAAAAAACGGTAATGAGGCAAGCATGCATTTATTTTATAATCCAGATTTTGTAGCACATTTTAGTTCTAGAGGACCAGTATCACCATTTTACTTAAAACCAGATATTGTAGCTCCCGGTGCATATATCAACTCCACACAAAACAATGGAGGTTACAATTTTACTAGTGGAACTAGTTATGCAGCACCACATGTTTCTGGAGCAGCAGCACTACTACTTCAAAAAAACCCAGAACTTCACCATCATGAGATAAAGTCTCTATTGCTAACTACAGTTGAGCCTGTTTCAGATGCCTACGGGAAAGAATTTTCAGTACATGAAGCAGGTGCTGGAAGATTAGATATAGGAAATGCTTATGGTGCAAAATTAATCATCATACCTCCAAATTTTGTGGTTAATGTGTCATCAGATAATCTAATTGCAGAAAAACAATTTGAGTTAAAACTGATTGATAGCACATTGGATAATTTTGATGTTAAATTTGAAGGACCAGAATTCATAAAATTTGAATCTTTTCTTGAAGATGATGCTCTACAAATTAAAATGAATATTACTGAAGAAAATTTTGGGGATCATGAAGGAAAAATAATTGTCAATCATGATGATACTCGATATGTAATTCCTTTTCTATTACATTACACACAAGGTTCAATTTCTGTAAATCAACAAAATCAAAAACTTTTCTTTGATATTTATCATCCCGAAGAATGGAGTTTTGCAAAAATTTCAGTTACAAATAGTAAAGATGGAAGAACAGACACTACAACTGCGGTGCCAAACAAAAATGCATCAATAGAAATCTATGAAAATGTAGAATATTGGATTGATGCCAAAATTAGAGTTGGGGGAAACACAACAAATGCGTTTAACACAATTGTAATTAGTTCACTTCCAGAAAATTCCCTTAGATCAGAAATAATTGACATTCCAGAAAAGCAGATTGGAATAATTGCAGGAATTGTAATAATAATCGGCATTATTGGACTGATTAAAAGGAAGCAATCTATGCAGCAGGTTTAGGGCCTGCATCAATTATGTATGATGAAACATTTTCAAATTTCTTAAAGTTTTCAACAAACATATGAGCTAATTTTTTTGCGGAAAGAGCATACGAGTCTTTGTTATCCCAAGTATTTTTTGGATCTAAAATTTCAGAAGGAACACCATCTACTTCAGTTGGAACATCTAGATTGAATAAATCATCATGGTGATATTTTACAACATCTAGTGCGCCTGAAAGAGCGGCAGTAACCATAGCACGGCTATATTTGATCTTAATTCTTTTTCCAATTCCATATGGACCGCCAGACCAGCCAGTGTTTACAAGGTAAACGATGGTGTTATGTTGATTGATTTTTTCTCCAAGTAATTTTGCATAAACTGATGCTGACCTAGGCATAAATGGAGCCCCAAAGCACTCAGAAAATACAGATTTTGGTTCTTTGATTCCTCTTTCAGTTCCTGCCAATTTACTGGTATAACCTGACATGAAGTGATACATAGCTCCTTCTTTTGTCAGTCTAGAAACTGGAGGTAAAACTCCTAACGCATCAGCAGTCAAAAATACAATCAACCCAGGATGTCCACCAACACTAGGAAATACTGCACCCGGAATGTAATCCAAAGGATATGCTACACGAGTATTTTCTGTTAAACTAGTATCATTATAATTTGGTACATTATCATCAAGTACTACATTTTCTAAAACTGAACCTGATTTGATTGCATTCCAGATTTCAGGTTCTGCTTCTTGGCTGAGATTGATACATTTTGCATAGCATCCACCTTCAAAATTAAATGTGCCATTATCAGACCATCCATGCTCATCATCACCAATTAGTTTTCTATTAGGATCTGCAGAAAGGCTAGTTTTACCAGTACCAGACAATCCAAAGAATAATGTTGTATCTCCTTTTGCACCAATATTTGCAGAGCAGTGCATTGGAAAAATACCACGTTCTGGCAAAAGGTAGTTCATTACACTAAACATTGATTTTTTCATTTCTCCAGCATATTGTGTACCTCCAATCAAAACAATTTTTCTTGTTAAATCAACTAGGATAAAGACATTAGTTCGGGTTCCATCGATTTTTGGAACTGCTTCAAAGTCATTAATACACAATATAGTAAACTCTGGTTCATGATTTTCTAACTCTTCATTTGTAGGTCGAATAAACAAGTTTCTTCCAAACAAATTTTGCCAAACACGATCATTTATCACTCTAATTGGCAAACGATTTTCTGGATCAGAACCTACAAAACCATCAAAAACAAAAAGTTCCTTATTTTCTACAAAGCTTTTCATTTTTTCAAGAAGTTTCTCAAATTTATCACTTGGAAATTGATGATTGATCTTTCCCCAATCAATTGTATCATGAGTTTTGTCGTCATATACGATAAAGCGGTCATCAGGAGATCTACCAGTATATTTTCCAGTATTGACAGAAAGGGAACCTGTTGAATTTATGACGCCTTCATTTCTTTCAACTGCGAGACGTGCCATTTCATATACGCTAAGATTTCGGTAAACTTTAGAAGGATTGATTCCAAATTCTGTTAATTGTGATGAGAATTTCTCAGTTACGGCAGAACCTACGACTTGAGTCAGAGTGTTACAGCTCCAAAAATAATTTTATCAATCTCAGGTTTGTTCATGAGATATTTCGATTCGCCTTGAATTTCCTTATTATCTCTTTGTTATCTGAAATTTTTATAGGCTAGGAACGTATTTATTTCAAAATTCAAGAATCACCGTGATGTTGATCAACAAAGATAAACTTGCAAAGAGGCAGGAAGTAAAAGAACACAATCCTGATTTTGTTAGACCAGAAAGTTGGCGTTATGTTAGACTTCAAACTAATTGGAGAAAACCAAAAGGAATTGATCATCATCAAAGAAAACAAAAGAGTAGAGGTCGTCCAGGCCTTGTTAAAGTTGGATATCGAGGACCTAAAGAAGCAAGGGGATTACATCCTTCAGGATTTACAGATAATTTAGTTCATAATTTAAATGATTTAGAAAAATTAGATCCAAAAAAAGATGGCGTTAGATTTGGACATAGTGTTGGAACTAAAAAGAGAAAAGAAATTGCTGTAAAAGCAATTGAAGGTAAATTCAAAATTTTTAATGCAAGAGTGAGTGCAATTGGTAGTAAATCTTAAAGCTAAGAAAAGACTGGCATCTAGAGTTACGGGTGTGGGAATTCATAGAATCAGATTTGACACTGATCATCTAGATGATGTTGCAGATGCAATTACAAGAGAAAATATTCGAAGTCTTATCACAGCAAATACAATTAGAATCAAATCATTTACAGGTACATCTAGGGGCAGAGCACAGACAAAGAAAGCCCAGAAAAACAAAAGAGGTGCAACTCAAGGTTCAAAACGTGGTAGAAAGGGAGCACGAGTAGGTAAAAAAGAAGTATACGTTGCTAAAGTTCGTTCATTGAGACGATTGTTAAAGATTGCAAAAGACAGAAAAGATTTGACTAATCTAGAATTTTGGGCACTCTACAAAAGAGTTGGTGGAAATACGGTTAGAAATAAAGCACATCTTAGAACTTTGATGGAAGAAATCAAAGTAGGTAGAAAGAACTAGAATCGATAGACCTTTTTTTCCAAATCTATAATTTTACCATTTTTAATTTGAATACCTTCGTCATTTAGTAATTTTGTTTTGATATGTTCCCCATATGCATAACCACCAATTTTTCCAGTAGACATTACAACTCTATGACATGGAATAATCACAGGGTAAGGATTTTTGTTCATTATTTTTCCTACGGTTCTCTGCCCATTTTTCAATCCAACAGCTTTCGCTAATTTGCCATAAGTTGTGATTTGACCTTTTGGAACCTCTAGTAATTTTTTGTAAATCTTTTGTTCTAGATTCAAAGTTTGATAACCTCAAGTTCTGTTGATTTAAGAAAATCAAGTACTTTCTGTTTATTGGAACCCAATCCACCCCAATCTAAAAGAGCAGTTTTTGCCATGCTATTTTGTGCAAGAATATGAGAGAACAATTTTTCATCAAGATCGTCTAATGCATGTTTTGGAATAACGGTTCCAAGTGCATGTTTTCCTTCAAGGAGTTCATTAGTAAATTTTGAAGGATAATGAGTTCCTCCAAAACAAATTGCAACAGGATTTTCTTTAATTGGTTGTGAAATTACTTGGTGAACCAAAGTTGCTACTGAATTGCACAAGGATGTATCATTCCATTGTTTTTCAGATGTGCCTATTTCTATGAATATGGATGGTTTAGTTAATGCAGTAGGTCCATGGTGTGTGGCCTCAATAGTGATTTGAAATTCTAAAAATTGAGACTGGTTTTTCTTCAAAGTTTGAAGATATGCTTTTTGAAGATGTGGGTGAGGGACTGCAATCTGTCTATTGTTTCCACCAAATTTAGCTTCAGAAAAATTTCCGGTGCAATGGCAAGTCAGAGCCAATACTCCAGATTCTGCAGCATGTTTTGAGAGAAATACAAATCCGTCATAGTCATATTTTTCTTCTAACCAATCAGCAGAAATGGCAGGAGTTGGAATTATTACCAAGTCATAATATTTCCCACGAAAAATATCACCTTCTTGAATCATTTCTTTCGAAAGAAATTTTGCCATGTTGTGACCTGCAGGGTCATCTCGATATGCAACTAGTAAGTCCATGAGATAAGAGATATAAGGACACCTTATTAATTTCCAGTCAATGAATCTACGACCAAAGCAGACTTTGAGAAACATGGCCAATACTATGAAAATGGCCAAAAAACCAGACAGAGATGAGTATTCACAACATCTTAGATTGGTAATGTTTGGAATAGCAGGAGTTGGTTCGATTGGGTTTATTATTCAGTTTGTTTTTTCGGTAATTACGTTTGGTAGATAGAATTGACAGAGGAAATAAAATCAACTGAGGAAGTAAAAATGTCAGAAGAGGTAAAATCGACTGAGGAAGTAAAAATGTCAGAAGAGGTAAAATCGACTGAGGAAGTTCAATCAACTGAGGAAGTAAAATCACATTTATTTGCAATTAGGACCACTGGTGGACAAGAAAAAGTGGTAATGAGATTATTAGAAGCTAAAGCAAAGGCAGATAAAATTAACATTCAATCAGTTTTGCTAGTTGACAATCTGAAAGGCTATGTTGTAATTGAAGCAATCAATCCAAGTGATGCTTACATGGCAGTTGAAGGAATTAGACATATTCGTGGTCAATTAAGAGGAGAATTAGAATTCAAGGATATTGAGGGATATCTTATCAAAAAATCCACAGTTTCACAATTAGCAATAGATAACATAGTCGAAATCACAGGAGGTCCATTCAAAGGAATGAAGGCAACAGTTACTAGAATAGATGTTGACAAAGAAGAAGCAACTGTGGTTTTGTTGGATGCTTCATATCAATTACCAGTTACAGTAGACGCAAACTATCTGAAACTATCAAGTGAGGCTTAGTAAGGATTAAATTTTTCGTATAGAGTAGATAAAAAATGGGAGAACAAAAAGTATCAGCACTTGTAACTGGAGGAGGAGCATCTGCAGGTCCGCCATTAGGTCCAGCATTGGGTCCTCTAGGAGTTAACATTATGGAAGTTATCAAGGCAATCAATGATAAAACAAAAGACTTTGAGGGAATGAAAGTTCCAGTAACTGTTGTTGTTGATAGCGATACAAAAAAGTATGAAATTGAAATTGGCATTCCGTCAGCTGCAGCACTCATTATGAAAGAAGCAGGAATCCAGAAAGGTTCAGGAGCATCAGGTACTGAATGGGCAGGAGATGTCACCATGGATGGAATTGTCAAAGTAGCAAACACAAAACTTGAGAAGTCTTATGCTTCTTCATTGAAATCTGTTGCAAAAACCATAGTTGGTACATGTGTCGCATTAGGAGTAAAAATAGAAGGAAAGACTCCAAAAGAAATTACTGTCGAAATTAATGAGGGCAAATGGGATGAGAAATTCCAATAATTATTGAATTAGATAAACAGGATCTTTATTGGTTCTTTGTAATTCTACAAAGGTTTCAGTATTTTGAATGCCATCTATTTTTCCAATTTTTTCAATAACCACAGCATGAAGCGCTTCAAGGCTCTTGGCATAAACTTTAATCATTATATCAAATCTACCAGTAATTTCTGAGATTGAGACAACTTCTGGAATTTCCATGAATTTGTTATGAATCGCATTCTTGAATTTAGGATCTCGATTGATTCCAACTGTAGCTTTTAAACCAATACCTAAAAGGGAATCATCTATTTCTACGGTAAATTTTTTGATCAGTTTTTTCTTCTGCAATCTCTTGATTCTGCTATACAGCACAGAAGCATTGATTCCAAGTTTTTTTGATAAATTAGGAACAGAGATAGAACCATCTTTGGTTAATTCAAAAAGCAACTTCATATCAAGATCATCAAATCGCTGCAACGTATTCGAAAATTATGATTGTGATTTAATATATGTAGGTTTTAGGATAAATTTCTCGCGGAATTGCAATTATTTTATATAAAACGTGTAATTTTTTTAAAAAAACGAAAATCAGAAATTTCAATCTATAAACGATTTTAAGTAGGCTTTCTCGAAAATGTTCGTAATGATTACAGAGACACAGCTAGTTGAAGTGATTAAAGAAGCCAAGACTACAACTAAACAGAGGAAATTTACTCAAGCCATAGAATTAATCATAAATTTCAAAGATATTGATGTCAAGAAGGGATTTGCCCTTAATGAAGTGGTTCAGCTCCCAAAGACAAGTTCTCCAGCAACTGTTTGTGTTATAGCAACAGGAGATATGAGCCTGAAAGCAAAACAGGCAAATGCTGATGCCGTTATTGGGACAAGTGAACTAGATAAATTTGCAGCTAACAAAAGAGAGTCTCGAAAATTTATTAACAAATATGATTTCTTTTTGGCAGACACTAAAGTCATGCCACTTGTAGGAAAAACTTTGGGTCAGCTTTTAGGTCCTAGAGGAAAGATGCCAACCCCAGTTCCATTTGATGCACCTATTGAATCATTTTTACAAAGATTTAGATCATCAATTAAAGTTAGAACAAGAGCATCTTTATCCATATCATGTAAAATTGGAGATGAATCTATGGAAGATACTGACTTGGCAATTAATGCACATGCTGTTCTTACTGCAATTGAAAAGAAGTTGCCAAACGGGGAGAGAAATATCAAACGAATAATGGTAAAAACTTCAATGGGTAAACCAATAAAACAAGTACAAGAGGTCAAGAAGAAATTTGCATGAGAATAGAACATCTTATCCTAAAAGAAAAGCCCAAATGTATCAACAGTTACAAGAGCTGCCAAAAAAATACAAAGTTCTAGCTCTAATCAAAATGTACAAAGTACGTTCTACACAAATATTGCCTTTAAGAAAAATTCTCAAAGATGACGTAGAATTTGTTAGTATAAAGGATAAAGTTGCACAAAAAGCCCTGGAGAAACTAGACGTACCAGGAATCAAAGACATTGTTGGAGAGCTTTCAGGACAATGTATGTTCATGTTTACCAATATGTCACCATTCAAGCTAAATGTCCTTCTAGCCAAAAATAAAATCATGATGATGGCGAGAGGAGGAGATGTTGCAAGTCTAGATGTTGTAGTACCTGCAAAAAACACAGGAATTGCACCAGGACCAATGCTTACAGAATTTAAAGAAGCAGGAATTCCAACTAAAATTGATCAAGGAACAATTTGGATTGCAAAGGATACAACTCCGGTACTAAAAGGCGAAGTTATCAATGAAAAATTAGCATCAATTCTTGGAAAACTAGATATCAAGCCTGTAGAGGCTGGAATTTTGCTCTATGTAGCCCTAGAAGATGGCGTCAAGTATGTTGAAGCAGAGATGGTAATTGATGTTGAGAAGATTAGAGGAGAATTTGCACAAGCACACCAAGAAGCAGTTTCATTATCTATTGCAGCAGCTTATATCACACCGGACAACATTTCACAAATTCTTAGTAAAGCAGCACAATCTGCACGCTCTGTATCTGTCGAGTCAGGATTTATGACTGATGAAACAAAGGAACAGATTTTGCAAAAAGCAGATGCTCAAGCAAGAGCAGTTGCTGGAAAAGCAAAAGATTACACACCTGCATAAATTAAAATCTAGAACTAGAGAAATTATTAATTAAAAATTTGATTCAGTTACTCGTTATCTGTGTTTTTTATAATTAGATCAATAACATCTGATGCCCTAAATGAACTTCTAACAAATGGGCCAGATTCTACATGCAAGAATCCAAATTTTTTCAAATCAAGCTTTAATTGGTAAAATTTTTCTGGGGTTACAAACTCCTTTACTGAAAGATGTGACAAAGTCGGTTGCAAGTACTGGCCAAGAGTGATGATATCAACATCAACATCTCTAAGTTCTTGTGCAGTTTGTAGAATTTCTTCTTCGGATTCACCTAATCCCAACATCAAAGATGATTTTGTAAAAATGTTGGAATCTAATTCTTTTACATATTTCAAAACCTTCAGTGATTGTTTGTAATTTGCTCGAAGGTCTCTAATAGAGGAGCTTAGTCTTTTGACGGTTTCAACATTATGACCTATTACGTTAGGTTTTGCTTTTACTATTGTTTCAATGAATTTTTCATTTCCACTAAAATCAGGAATTAATGACTCAACTACTGTATTTGGGCATTCAGATTTTATGCATTGTATGGTTCTGGCAAAATGCTCAGAGCCTTCATCTGGAAGATCATCCCTGCAAACAGACGTGATTACCACATAACGAAGACTCCATTCTTTGATTGCTTCTGCCACATGCTGTGGCTCCTCAGAGTCTAATTCAAAGGGTTTTCCAGTTTCAACATTGCAAAATTTGCATCCACGTGAGCATACATCACCCATAATCATAATTGTTGCAGTTCCCACACCCCAACACTCAGAAACATTTGGACAAGAAGCCTCTTCGCAAACAGTGTGCAGATTGTATTTTTGTAAAGTCTTTCTTACTTTGACATAGTTTTCACCTGAAGGAATTTTCATTTTTAACCAGCTAGGCCGGATTAAGCTCATCGATTCAATGAACATATAACAAATAATAACATTTTACTTTGCATGCGATCACCATTTTTCAAAAACCATTTAGAACTAAAAGCTAAGATGGTTGACTTTCATGGATGGGAGATGCCGTTACAGTACTCTGGAATTATTGATGAGCACAAGAATGTTAGAGAAAGCGTTGGATTGTTTGATGTTTCTCACATGGGCAGATTTAAAATCAAAGGGGAAGCAGAATCACAAATACAACATTTGATAACAAATGATATTTCAAAGATTGGTGACAAACAGTCCATCTATTCCCCAATGTGTAATGAAAATGGTGGAATAATAGACGATGTAATAGTTAACAGAATCAATTCAAATGAATTTGTAATTGTTGTTAATTCATCAAACATTAAAAAAGATCTTAACTGGATCACAAAAAATGTTAAATCATGTGAAATTCAAAACGTCACAGAGGATTATGCGTTATTAGCACTGCAAGGTCCAAAAGCCGAAAATGTGCTAAAAGATGCTGGGGTTGAGCAAATAGAAAATCTCAAGACATTTCATTTGCTGGAAGCAAAACTATACGATGTTGATTGTATTATTTCAAGAACTGGGTACACTGGTGAAGATGGATTTGAGTTATTTTTTGATTCAAAACAGGTTCAAGTTTGGGAAAAATTATTGGAAACTGGTACAAAATATGGAATAAAGCCTATTGGTTTGGGGGCACGGGACACACTGAGACTTGAAGCAGGACTGATGCTTTATGGGAATGATATTGATGAAACGATTACTCCACTTGAGGCACCACTAAAATGGACTGTCAAATTTGAGGCTGAATTTATCGGAAAAGCAGCACTTGAACAGAAAAAAGTGGAGAGAAAAATTAGAGGTTTTGAAATTATCGAAGCAAAAAGAGTAGCTAGAAAAGATAACAAGATTTACGATGAAGAAAAAGAGATCGGAATTGTAACATCAGGCAGTTTTTCCCCAACACTAGGCAAACCAATTGGATATTGCTTTGTACCTATAGAGTATTCTTTGGAGAGAGAAATTAAGATCGATATTGGTGGTAAATTCTTTGACAGTAAGTTAACATCTACCAGATTTTACAAAAGATAAAACAACTTTTTTTAAAGAGATTATTAGAGAGTTTGCCGTGGCAGAGAAAAAATTTACTAAAGAACACGAATGGATTGAAAAAAGCGATCAAATCATAATTATTGGAATAACAGAATTTGCACAAGATCAACTTGGCGATATAGTATCAATTGAATTACCTCAAGTTGCAAGTTCATTTAAACAAAATGATGTTATGGCAATCATAGATTCCGTCAAAGCATCATCAGACATCTACTGCCCAATTGATGGAGAAATTATTGAAATTAATGAAAAATTATTAGAACATCCAGAATTGATTAATCAGTCACCCTATAATGAAGGATGGATTGTAAAAATAAAACCGAATAATACAGAGCAAATAGATTCTTTGCTTTCTAAAGAACAGTATGATGAACTAGTAGGACAAAGTAAGGAGTAAACAATGAACTTCATTCCGCATACAAAAGAAGACATTTCTAAAATGCTTTCAGTTGTTGGTTGTTCAACATTAGATGAATTGGTTTCGGAATTCAAACCAAGACTTTCTGAATTAAAGATAGACAGGCCATTGAGTGAGATGGAATTAGTTTCATACATTACAAATTTGTCAGAAAAAAATTCACAAATGAAATACTTTGCAGGTGGGGGGTCTTATGATCATTACATACCATCGGTGATCAATCATCTTGTATCAAGAGGAGAATTTTTGACATCATACACACCATACCAGCCAGAGGCAAGCCAAGGAGTTTTGCAGATTTTATATGAATTTCAGTCATTCATATGCCTGCTTACAGGCATGGACGTCTCAAATGCATCTCTTTATGACGGCGCATCAGCCTTGGCAGAGGCAGTATTGATGTCCAGTGCATATACTAAACGAAAGGATGTTTTTGTAGATGATGGACTTAATCCAGTATATCTGAAGGTTCTTCAAACATACTGTGATGGAACAGAACTTACAATTACAAACACAATTGATGAAAACACTGCATGTGTGATTTCACAGACTCCAGACTTTTATGGTAACATCAAAAACCCTCAAGGCTTGATTGATAAGGCTCATCAAAATAATGCACTGTTCATAAACTGTATCTCTGATCCAACCTCTTTGGCAATACTCAAAACTCCTGGGGAGTTTGGTGCAGACGTTGTTGTAGGAGAAGGTCAAGCTTTTGGTATACCAAAAAGTTTTGGCGGTCCCTATTTGGGATTCATTGCAGTAAAACAATTTTTGACAAAAAAATTGCCAGGAAGAATTGTAGGAATGACTACAGATAACCAAGGCAATGAAG
>ENA-ORDI01001744-ORDI01001744.1-marine-metagenome-genome-assembly--contig:-NODE-1744-length-11534-cov-8.113904_pt1 | contig 11534 bp, 7 predicted proteins | sample MGYA00248628_ERZ508525 | MGnify/ENA primary metagenome ERZ508525 (study PRJEB26195, sample SAMN05422138) | marine metagenome | isolation source: East of Porto Seguro, South Atlantic Ocean | place...
TTTGGATATCCCATATCTTCAAGAGTTCTTGCTTCGTGATCTCCCCAGTCAAGTAAACCACCTTTGTCAAGAGCTGTTGTAAATGATTTACCAAAAGCAGATTCCCAAACTTCGTGTGATATATCTACATCACCAATACGAATTGATTCGTAAACAGCTTGAGAGTCAGCCGGTACATATTCCACATTGTTTCCCATACTTTCAAAAATTCCACCAATCACGTAAGCCATTACAACTTGACTTGACCAATTGTGTGTTGGAATTCTGATGGGTTTTTTACTGTCAGCTGCTTGAACAGTAGTAAAACTTACTAACGAGATCAATACAGCAGACATTAAAGACAATAGTCTTTTCATTACCCCTCCATTATTTATTTGTATTAATAATTATTAATAACTTTAATTATGCCTCTATTTTAAAAGCATAGTCAACCCGGAATGTTTATATTTAATATATATTAAATATATATTTAAGTTATTACTAAACAATATTAGGAGTTTTACTTAATTACCATGTGTTGATAGGATTGTCTTTGAAGTAAAAAAATAATGCAAACAAGTCTTAACATAAAAAATCCTGGTTTGAGAACACTACCACCTGGAGTTGAACGTTATTTTGTTCCAGGTGGTGGTATATCAGTTATTGAAATTAATTCTGAAGACAAGATTGAAATTATAAATGATGAAGGAAAACAGATTTGCGAAGTTACAGTTTTTAACTCAAAAGGAAAAAGCGATTTATCGATATTGAGCTTAAAAGAAAATTCAAAAGGCGAATTTTCAAAAAAAACAATTTCAAAAGATAAAAAAATTTTAGATTTATTTAAAAGAAAAAATATCAACATAAGCAGATCTAAATCCTCAAATCTTTTTAATCAAGACTGTCCGATGGGTGAAAAGATTACATTGCAATCTAAAGACAAAAGTATTGTTATGTTGGCAGCTCCTGGAGAAGCCATGAACGTACATAATCAAAATCCTCCAACTGATCTCACTGTTTTTTTAAACAAATCTGAATTTGAAGTTAGTGAAGAACAATTTATTCTTCCAGATCCTCTTGGCAATCCCAAATTTGAAAAACTAATCAATAGAAGAACTGTTGAAACTTATGAAGTGAAAGCTGGAGACTATATTCAAATCATTGATACTGCTGGAAGACAGTGTTCAGATTTTTTAGCTTTTGACAAAGCAAAACTTGATAAAAGAATTGAAAGTATAATTGATGCTACAGCTACTCGTACATTTATGGGATATGCTTATCCAGTACCTGGTTTATTTTCAAAATTTTTTGACATGTATCATGATCCAATGATTGAGGTTGTTAGAGATACCGTTGGTAGACACGATACTTTTAATTATGCATGTACTGCAAAATACTATGAGGATATGGGTTACTTCGGTCACATAAATTGCTCAGAGAATTTTAATAATGCTTTAAAAAAATATGAGGTAAAATCAAGAAAAGGTTGGACTGCTATTAATCTTTTTTTTAATACAAATATTAATCAATTAAATGTTGTATCTTTTGATGAACCTTGGTCGAGACCTGGAGATTATGTATTATTTAGAGCATCAAAAGATTTAATATGCGCTTCTTCTGCTTGCCCATGTGATGTTGACCCCGCAAATGGATGGAATCCTACTGATATATTTGTTAGAACTTATCCAAAAGAACAAAAATATTCAAAAGCAATAGCATTTAGAATGAAAGAAGATTCAGAACCAAAATTAACAAAAGAAACTGGATTTCATAAAAATACATCTAAGTTAACAAGAAATTTTATTGACTATAATGGTTATTGGTTAGCAAACAATTACAGAGACTACGGAACCATTAATGAATATACAGCGTGTAGAGAAAAAGCCATTGCAATTGATTTATCACCTTTAAGAAAGTTTGAAATAACGGGTCCCGATTCTGAAAATTTAATGCAATATGCTTTAACTCGTAATGTTAAAAAAATTTCAATAGGTCAAGTTAGTTATTCAGCTATGTGCTACGAAAATGGTTGTATGATAGATGATGGAACAATTTTTCGATTAGGTAAAGATAATTTTAGATGGATTGGTGGCCAGGAATATGGAGGTACTTGGTTAAGAGAATTAGCTAAGAAAAAAAATTATAAAGTTTGGGTTAAATCCTCTACAGATCAAATTCATAACATTTCAGTTCAAGGACCAAACAGCAGAAAAATTTTAGAAAAGTTTGTTTGGACACCTCCTGCTCAAGCAACAATAAATGAACTCAAATGGTTTAGATTTTCTATTGCAAGAATTGATGACCATATTGGAATACCGATTATTGTATCAAGAACTGGTTATACAGGAGAACTAGGATTTGAAATTTGGTGCCACCCTAAAGACGCTCCTAAAGTATGGGAAAAAGTATGGGAATCTGGAAAAGGATTAGGTTTAACACCAATGGGATTAGAAGGTCTAGATATGGTAAGAATTGAAGCGGGACTTATTTTTTATGGTTATGAATTTAACGATCAGACAGATCCTTTTGAATCCGGCATAGGATTTTCTGTTGCATTAAAAACTAAAGAAGATGATTTTGTTGGAAAAGATGCTTTAATAAAAAGGAAAGAGTCACCACAAAAAAAACTGGTTGGTTTAGAGTTAATTGGTAAAGAACAAGCTAGCAATGGAGATGGCGTACACGTTGGAAGAGCTACAGTTGGTGTAATAACCAGTGGAATGATATCTCCTAAATTAAGTAAAAATATAGCGCTTTGTAGAATGGATGTTAAATATTCGGACATTGGTACAGACATCGAAGTGGGTAAAATTGATGGTCATCAAAAAAGAATTCCTGCAAAAGTTGTTGCCTTTCCTTTTTATGACCCCAAAAAATTAAAAGTAAGAACATAAATGAAAAATACCGAAAAATTATTAGAATTTTGGGAAGAACAAATGAGACAATCCCATCGTTCGAGCAACTTTTTTTTTAGAAAATCACCTTCCCACTATCATATGATGTTGTTGGTGATGGCCCATTATAAACAAGATAAACGTATAACGATAGAAGAACTAAAAACAAGGTTATTTAAAACTTCTAGACCAAAATCAGCATTGATAATTAATGAAGCATGTGAAAAAGGATTCTTTTACTTAGAAAAAACATTAAAAGACCAAAGGAAAAAAAATATAAAACCTAGTACAAAATTTGCAGAAGAGTTTGATCAATATTTACAAACTCTTAAAGAAATAACACTTTAACCTACGTTCTTCATTGCTGCTGCTATACCAGCGATTGTAACTAGCATTGCATCTGTTAAAATTTTTTTATTTTTAATTTTTAACTTATTCTTATAAAGTTTTTTCATAATATCTGCCTGTAATATATTTAATACCTCCGCATAAGTATTTCTTTTTCTTACGGACTCTCTGTATTCTTTTCGTTGTTCTAAAATGTAAGTTGGTATTATTTTTCTATTTAAATAAATTAATGTTGATAATTGTTTTCTCAGCTTTTCGCCAGTATTTTTTAGATTTTTATCCCCAAGACATTCTTCATAAAATTTTATTATTCTTTGGTCCGTTTTTGCTAAAACCATATCTAACATATCCATCATTGCATAAAAATATGGCCATTGATTTAACATGTCCTTTAACACGTTTATTTTTTTATTCTTAATAGAATAATTTAATGCTTCATATATTCCCAACCATGCCGGTAAAAGAAAACGAATTTGTGTCCAAGCGAATACCCAAGGAATTGCTCTTAAACTTTTTATATTTTTTGATTTATTTCTTTTTGCTGGTCTAGAACCTATAGAAAGTTGTTCTAATACTTTTTGAGGAGTGATTTCAAAATAATATCTTAAAAAATCCTTATTAATAAAGTTACTTCTATAAGCGCTAGTAGAAACTTTGCTCATAACATTCATTAATTCTCGCCAATGTTTTTTTGGTTTTATTGGTGGTGCCAAAGTTGCTTCTAATACGGATCCTATATAAGTACCAAGACTGTATTCGGCAATTGACTCTGTTGCATATTTTTGTTGTATAATTTCTCCTTGTTCAGTTACGCGTGTTCTGCCATTAACTGTTCCAGGGGGTTGTGATAGTAAAGCTTCATAAATCGGTCCTCCTCCTCGACCAACCGAACTTCCTCGTCCATGAAACAGAGTAAGATTAACTTTATGCTTGTTAGATAATTCTTGTAACTTTTCTTGAGTACAGTACTGAGCCCAACTTGCAGCCAATTTTCCTGCGTCTTTACTTGAGTCAGAATAACCAATCATCACTTCTTGTTTGTTTTTAAAATATTTTAAATACCAAGGTATTTTGTACAATTCTTTCATAACATGATGAGCATTTTCAAGATCACTTAAAGTTTCAAATAAAGGAACAGTTCTTAAGCATAATTTCATTCCAGTTTCTTTTTGTAAAACCATTACAGCTAAAATATCAGACACTTTAGATGCCATTGAAATAATATAAGCCCCCAAACATTCTCTTGGTAATTTTGAGATCATTTCAAAAGTAGACCAAGTTTCGCTATCTTCTTTATCAAAAGAAATATTTTTTGCTATCAAAGATCTTCTTGATTTAAATTCTTTTGATAAAAAAGAAATTTTTTTATCTTCTGACCACTTTTCGAAATCACTTAAACCCCGATGTTTGCAAATACTTTTCATTAATTTTAAATGTTTTTTAGATTCTTGACGAATATCAAGGCGAGCTAAATTTAAACCAAAGGAATAAGCTCTTCTAAGTAAATCCAATACGGAACCATCTGCAATCGCTTTACATTTAATTTCGCACAAAGAATTGTAAACCGCTTTTAAAGGATTGTTTATTTCGTTAACAGATTGGACCAATAGTGACTGTTTTAATGGTTTTTTTTCATTTAAAAATAGTTCAATTTCTTTTTGTGTGGTCTTTAATTTATTTCTTATTGGTCTTAAAAATACTCTATAAGGCTCTTGGCTATTCCCAACTTTTTTCTTTAATTCTTTCGAACACTCGTGCATAGATAATTTTTCAATTATTTTGGTAAATTCTTTTTCATATAAATTCGCTGCTTCCCATCTTGATAACAAAACAACTTCTTCAGTTGTTTTTGTGGTAACGTTTGGATTTCCATCTCGATCTCCACCCATCCAAGATCCAAATACTAGTGGAGAAAAATTTATTGGTAATTTTTTTCCAGTATAAATTTCCACAGCCTCAGTAAATCTTGAACATATTTTTGGAACAGCATTCCATAAACTATCCTCTATTACCGCTAGTCCCCATTTAGCTTCTTCAGTAGGATTTGGTTTAGCTCTTTTTAATTCATCTGTTTTCCATATTGATGTGATTTCTTCGTGAAGGTTTCTTTCCATGGCTAATGTTTCTTTTTTAATATTTTTTATTTTAAATATTCTAGATTTGTTAAATTTTTCTAAAATATTATTCACATTAGTATATTTTTGTATAAGTGTTCTTCTTTTTACTTCTGTTGGATGTGCTGTTAAAACTAAATCAACTTTAATTGATTTAGCAGCTTGATAAAACTTTTCTTTAGAAATTGATTTTTGTTTTAACAATCTATCAATAGCATCCTCTAAAATTGTAAAAGCATTTGTTCCTTGTGCTTTTTGAACTTTACCTTCATCAATTTTATGAACACTATCAAGTGACTCTGCTAAATTTGAAAAATTTAAAAATTTACTAAAAGATCGTGCCACAACCAAGGATTCTTTTGGTTTTAATTTATTAATTTTAGATATTAGTTGACGAAATTTTCTTGTTTCGTTTAATTTAATTTTTTTTTTACTCTTTGTGCCTCTGCTTGCTTTGGATAAAGATCTTATTTCTTCTATCTTGTTGTAAAGAAATAGTCCTTCTTGTTCTTTAACTACAATCCCTAAAATTTTTCCTAATAAACTTACAATTTTAGAAAGTTTAATGTTTGCAATTTTATATTTAACTTTTTTTACCATTTAAAGCTGTCTTTACAGTTTCACCCATAACAGAAGGGTTTTTCGAAATAACAACTCCACATTCTTTTAGAAGTTCAACTTTCTCAACTGCACTTTCTCCATAAGCAGACACTATTGCTCCTGCATGACCCATGACTCTTCCTTTTGGGGCTGTCAATCCTGCTATGTAAGCTATTACTGGTTTTTTCATATTTTCTTTAACAAATTCACCTGCAGCTACTTCTTGTGGTCCTCCTATTTCACCAATCATTAATATTGCTTCAGTTGCGTCATCTTGCTCAAATTTTTCTATAATATCTTTAAATGAACTTCCGTTTATAGGATCTCCACCAATTCCAACGCTCGTTGAGATGCCTATATTTAAATTTTTTAATTGTTGAGCAGCCTCATATCCAAGTGTGCCAGATCGTCCAATAATTCCAATTTTACCTTCTTTATATATATGTCCTGGCATAATGCCTAACAAAGCTTTTCCTGGACTAATAACTCCAGCACAATTTGGTCCAATGAGTGTCATTTTTTCTGCTTTAGAATATCTTCTCATATAACGTTTGATTTTGATCATATCGTGCGAAGGAATTCCGTCTGTAATTGCTACACAAGTTTTAATTCCAGCATCAGCTGCCTCCATTGCGGAATCTGCTGCAAAAGCAGGTGGTACAAATAAAATTGAAGCATTTGCTCCAGTATTTTTGACTGCTTCTTTAACTGTATTAAAAACAGGAAGATTTAAATGGGTTTGTCCACCTTTTCCAGGAGTGACTCCACCAACAATATTAGTACCATATTTAATCATCTCTTCTGCATGGAAAGAGCCAAACTTACCAGTAAAACCTTGAATTATTATTTTTGTTTTCTTATCAATTAATATCGACATTAATTTTTCCCCAATTCTTTAAGTGCCTTAACAGCTTTGTTTGCCGCATCTTCTAAAGTTGAGGCCTCAATGTAATTTATTTTGCTTTCTTTTAAAATTTTATTACCTTTTTCTACATTTGTGCCTGCTAAACGTATTACAAGAGGCATATTAATTTCTATTTTTTGTAAAGCTTGAACTATTCCTTCAGCAACCCAGTCACATCTATTTATACCAGCAAAAATATTTACTAAAATAACTTTCACTTTTTCATCTTGAGAAATTAATTTAAACGCTTTAACCATTTTTTCAGGAGTAGCACCTCCACCAACATCAAGAAAATTTGCTGGCTCACCTCCGGCTAATTTAATCATATCCATTGAAGCCATAGCTAAACCGGCTCCATTAATAATATTACCGATATTACCCTCAAGGCTAACATAATTAAGGCCTCTATCTGAAGCATAAACTTCATTTGAATTTTCTTGTGCCTTATCTCTTAACTCAGAAACTTGGTTTCTACGAAACAAAGCATTATTATCAAAACTCATTTTACAATCGAGAGCTAAAATATGATCATTTTTTGATATTATTAACGGATTAATTTCTACCATAGTTGCGTCTAATTCACTGAATGCACGGTAACACCCTATAATTACTTCTGCCGTTCTAGAAATGAGTTTAGGATCAATGCCCAAACCAAAAGCAATCTCTCTTGCTTGAAATTTTTGCATTCCAACAGCAACTTCTATTTTTGATCTAATTATACTTTCGGGTTTCTCTTTGGAAATATCTTCTACGCTCATACCACCTTCTGTTGAAGCAACCACCATTATACATTCAGAACTACGGTCGAAAACTAATCCTAGATATAATTCTTTTTTAATATCCGTAGCTTCTTCAATATAAACTCTATGGACAATTTTACCTTGTGGGCCTGTTTGTTTTGTAATTAACTTTTTGCCAAGAAGCTTGTCGGCTGCTTGGGCAACTTCTAAAGCGCTGTTGCAAATTATAATTCCTCCTGCCTTACCTCTTGCTCCAGAATGAACTTGTGCTTTTACAACCCATTTTGATCCACCAATTTCACGAGCTTTATTTTCAGCATTTTCTGGACTGTAAGCAATTCCTCCTCTTGGAATTTCTATTCCAAAACCTGAAAGTATTTTTTTTGCCTGATATTCGTGTATATCCATTTTATTTATTTGCCTTGTATAAGTTTATTTATATTTACAATATTTTCTGCCATCCTAGCTGAAGCGGCATCAATCATTCTTCCATCTAGCTGTGCTGCGCCTTTTCCTTCTTTTGCCGCTTTATCCAGTTCTTCTAAAATTCTTTTTGCTTTATTAACTTCAGATTCTGGCGGGGAAAAAACTTTGTTAGCAAGATCAATTTGAGAAGGGTGTATTGCCCACTTTCCTTCAATGCCAATTGCTGCTGCTCTTTTAGCTGATGCAATATATGCATCTGGATCATTAAAATCTCCAAAAGGTCCATCAATTGCTCTTAATCCATAAGCTCTGCAAGTCATAACTAACTGGGATAAACCATGATGCCATTGATCACCTGGGTAATCAGGATTTAATCCACCAATTACAACTGTTCGTGCTCTTAAACTTGCTGCATAATCAGCAACTCCAAAATGAAGTGCTTCTAATCTGTTACTAGACTTTGCTATTTCTTTAATATTTGACATTCCTAGAGCAGTTTCTATTAAACACTCTATTCCAATTTTATTTTTAAATTTTTTATTAGTTTCAATTTGCGTTAACAAACAATCAACCATATACACATCACTAGCTGTGCCAGCTTTTGGTACTAATATAGTGTCAACTTTATCACCAACTTGCTCTACAATTTCAACCACATCACTGTACATGTAATGTGTATCAAGGCTGTTTATTCTTACTGAGATAGTTTTGCTTTTTTCTCTCCAATTAATTTCTTTAAGTGCCTTAATGACATTTTGACGGGCAGAAATTTTGTCATTTGGTGAAACTGCATCTTCTAAATCTAAAAAAATGTAATCTGCATTTGAATTTAAAGCTTTTTCAAACATTTTAGGAGATGATCCTGGTACTGCTAGTTCACTTCTTTGCAACCTAGACCTTGCAGGTTTATAATATTGGTGACTCATACAAATTAAAGTATATTTTTATAGTAATTCTAAAAAATAATATAATATAGCATTAATATTAAGGTATTATTATTATATATACTTTTTAGTAATAAAAAAAAAACTTTTTTAACTTTGGTGTTTTTGTTATTCGTCGCATATGAATTCAATAAAGATTATTCGCTAAATTATGGCATTTCCAACTAAAGCTAAATATGTTGTTATAGGGGCTGGAATACACGGTTTAAGCACAGCTTGGAATCTAGCAAAAAAAAATAAAAAAAATGGAAACGGAAGTAATAACGATATAGTTGTTATTGACAAAGGTGGAATTGCTTCAGGTGCTAGTGGAATAGCTTGTGGTGTAGTAAGAAATAATTACTTCCAACCTGCCATGAGAGAATTAATGGCTCATTCTGTTGAGGTTTGGGAAAGTGATCCAAAAACATTTCATTATCATCCAATTGGCTACATGCAAATAAGTCCTGAAAGTATGAGAAAAGATGTAACCAGTATCTATGAACAACAAAAAGCAATCAGTTATGAGTCTGTGTTCATTGAAGGAGAAAAAGATTCAATGAAATACATGAAGGAAATATTAGATGATTGGCAAGCCAAAGGTATAACTTCTGTATTACATGAAAAAAGGGGTGGTTATGCAAATAATTCTGCAGCAATTTATGGTTTAGCAGATAAGGCTGAAGCTTTAGGGGTAAAAATTATTACAGGTACTGAAGTTACAGGTTTTAAAAGAGGAAGTAATAGTAAAGCGGTAACAGGTGTTAAAACTTCAAAAGGCACAATTGACTGTGAACAGGTAGTTGTGGGAGCAGGTCCTTGGGTAAAAACTTTTTGGGATATGCTTGATCTACCAAAAAAGATTTCAATTAAAGATAAAAACGGCGTTCTTCATAAAGATAGACCAATGTGGATATATTGGTTTTTAACCGAAGGTGTTTTAGGAGTTGATCCAAATTTTCAAAAAACCAATGATGGAAAAATGCCTCCGGTAATTCATGTTGATAGTGATGCTCCATTATATTCCGATGTAGATGGCTCACTTATAACTGATAAAACGTGGGGAATATATTATAAACCTGATTTTAACTTTAATGGAATTCAAGGCGGATCTTCTCCATATATAGTAAATAAGTCAGCTGATGAAGTAAACGTTGATCCTTATGGAATTGACTCAACTGAATTTCAAACGACAGATGAATTTGCACATATGTGGTGTTCGGCTTTAGCACATTGTCAAAAAAGATTTGAAGGACAAATAAAAAATTATCAAGCAGGACCATCTGGCGGATTGGGTTGTTTCACTCCAGATTCATTTCCTATCTTTGATCGTTTCTGTGAAAATGTATATATAATTGCAGACTCTAACCATGGTTATAAGATGCTTGGTGTTGGAGAATTAGTTGCTAATGAGTTACTAGGCAATGAAAGTGAATTATTAAAACCATTTAGATTCAACCGATACGAGAAAGGTAATTTGCACCCAACTTCGAGTAGTCCTTTTCCTTGGAGTTAAACTTACAGTGTGGACACGAATTCAATTATCAGATAATTTTATTTTAATATAAAATTCTTTGAAGGGGGAAAATGACCGATCTGGAAAAACATGTGAATAGATCTGGTAGAGCGAAACTAGTTAAACAGGTAAGAGAAAAAATTAATGAATTAGGAATTACATATATTTATTTTCAATTTATTTCTGTTACTGGAAGAATTGTTGGAAAAGGTATACCCGCTGATCACTGGGAGAGAATTTCAGAAAAAGGTTTTCAGTTAGTTTATGGATCAACAGCAAATTTATTTGTAGATCGTAATAAACATTATATTGGTTATGGACCAGAATCTTTAGAGTTAGTTGGAATTCCTGATCCAGAAACTTTTGTTCAAGTGCCTTGGGATAAAAGAGTTGGAAGAGTATATTGTACTTGTTTTAGAAATAGAGAAGAAAGAGAAAATCCGGGTAGTCATTTAACTTCTGATTGTAGAGGTAATTTAAGAATACATCACGAGGAATTTACAAAAAAAAATAAAGGTTTGAAATTAAGAATTGGAACTGAACCAGAAATGATGTGGTTAACCAGAAATCAAGATGGAACACCAACTGGTAAAGGATTTTCCAAACCATATTGTTATCACATAGACCAATTTGAATCCTTAAGACCGGTATTTATGAAAGTGATTGAATACTCAAATGCCATGGGATTAGACATGATTCAAGGAGATCATGAAGATGCTCCTGGTCAGTTAGAATTAAACTGGATGTTTGATGATGTGTTAAGAAATGCAGATAGACTTTCAACATATAGACAAATATGTGCACAAGTTGCTAGAGAACATGGAATAATTGCATGCTTTATGACAAAACCTTTTATGGGAGTATCAGCCAACGGATGTCATACAAACATGTCTCTTTGGAAAGGTGGAACTGAAAAAGTAAATAAACTACATCATAAAAGTTTACCTGGTGTAGAGGGGGTTTTCACTTACGTTGAAGGTGGGATAAATACTTTTATGCCTGATACAAACGACGTTCAGCTGCCAGGTAAAATTGGTTTAAAATGTATTGGTGGTGTTATGAAACACTTAGGTGCTTTAACTGCTATTGG
>ENA-ORDI01001747-ORDI01001747.1-marine-metagenome-genome-assembly--contig:-NODE-1747-length-11509-cov-3.603132_pt1 | contig 11509 bp, 10 predicted proteins | sample MGYA00248628_ERZ508525 | MGnify/ENA primary metagenome ERZ508525 (study PRJEB26195, sample SAMN05422138) | marine metagenome | isolation source: East of Porto Seguro, South Atlantic Ocean | place...
CAGATCCAAGCACAAGCGGGAAAAGCGAGAAGAAACGACAGAGGAATTCGTGAAGCGCATTAATCAGCATAAGGAATGGGGTAAGCGTAACGGGTCAAAGAGACGAACTGGTCGTCATCATCGTTGAGGGGTATGTCTTAGAGTTTTCGTTCTGTGTGGGTGCTTGTCCGTGACAGGCTATAATGTTTGAAAGGTCCTAAGTATTCCAAAGGCAGCGCAAGTAGAACTGGATTCTCCGCAAGGCTTATAAGGCTGTTGTGCGGTAAGCTACTCTCTGCTCGTCCTATCTTTCATTCTTATGATTACTCGCTCTAAACCACTGAGTTAATCGCCTATCTGGAGGAGGCTAGGGGTAGTTTCCGACCACGACCTCAACTGTATTTCTTAAGATTGCTGATTATTCAGTTCTGCCCGTGCTTTGGGATTTAGCAGATGTGTGAGAACTCCGACCTCAACTAAACCTGTCACGGGGATATACCAGATAAATTCCAAGTTGTTTCCTATCGTTGCGAGGAAGCATTCTATTAATTTCAGAACACTTAGGACTATAACTACCCAGAACGCTATTTTTGAACCTTTGCCAACCAGAATAGGCGCCAACATCCGGATTATGCCAACTCCTACCAATATCCAGACAAAACCTCCAACATCGTCCCCGACAGTAATTATTTTTGAGGGCAGCAGGACAAACAAGCCTGCAAAAATCAGCAGCAGTCCGCCAACCTGCGACAGGATTAATCCCGTCTGCAAATGCCCTATTTCTTTTCCTGTTAGGAATTTAAACAACATCCAGCCATCTCCTCAATCTGTTAGACACAGCTTTTATCCAACCTGAATAATTATTTCATGCCAGACCAATGCCTCTTTCAAACCGCTACGAATAAAGTGTGGGTAAAGATGAACGCATTTACAGTGGAAGTTGCCCGCCGCGCGGACGGAGTAAACGCGATTGTACTCAGTTTATGTGAGGCAGAACCCTCAGAGTGTGGACACCCTCAAATAGAAAGCGTCCACACACTATGCTGTCTTTAGCGGTATCTCACTGACCTTCAGACCGATTTCTACCCATGCAGGTAATGGATTCTGCTGATTGTTCTGAAATAGGAGTCAGTAAGGTCTATCATTTTAGCCCTCTGTGTCTGAGCCTCGGGGCTTTGATTATTAAGAGCTGTACTCAAGTCTTCTAAGGTTTCATAAACTGCGCTGATTCTGACGCGATTGACCATTCCGAGAGGCTTGAGAATGGAGGGTTTTATGCCGCTCATGCCAGAGCGGATTTCTAGCATCGCATCGATTAATTCCTGCCTCATCCCTCGCTTCGCTTCAAAAATATGTCTGACCATGTACTTGGGCTGGAATCCTTCTGATACGCCCTCTACAGGAGCCACATATTCAAGGAGTGCAATAGTTACTGACTTACACATTGCAGCTGTTTGGTCCCAGCTGTCCTGGATTTCTTCGCTGTCAGCGAATGCACTGATATAGTCGTCCATGCTAGAGAGCGAATCGTGGTTGATAGTTGTCATCACGTTCCCACCTGTTGTGGGGTCAGGAGTTGTAAGTGATGATGTGACGTTGCCTCTTACACCCCTTTGTTCCAATGCATTGATGGCAGCCCTAAGGACGTTCTTGCTTTGGCCCTCAAGTGGCCTTCTCATTATATTGATGATTCCCCCAGACATTTAGCCCTCCTTACTTGGGAAAAAGGTTGTTTCCAGTTAACTGTCTATTTGCATTGAGTATATTAGGGAATGAATCTCAATTATCCCTGACTAGCGTATTCCACTATGCTAAGGGACCTGACTGCACGAACTGTTAGACCTGTAATATTTTCCACATACGGCCTAATCTTGTCAGACGTTATTTCATCGCCTATAGTCTCCAATTCTTCAAGGGAAGAAACCCCAATAGTAGCCCTGACTATGTCCAAATTCCCAGCTACTGACACCGTAATCAACGGTGTAGCCGTGTCCAAAGCATTTCTGAGTTCACTCATCGCTCCTATGAGATTCCGAGCCTCGCCATGCTTGGCAAAGAAAATAGTTCTCGATAAGTACTTTGCCCCCCCCTTTGGCATCACGGTCGGCTCAATAACTCTGAGAAGTTGAATGTTTACGTTATCGCAATCAGACGCGAGGTCATCGAATCCCTTCACCGCATCAGGGTTACTCCTGAAAGCATCGTGAAAATCCTCAACCTCGGATATAGATTCAAAAGTCAGGGCGGTTATGATGGCGCTATCGATGTCTATTGGATTCGATACACCAAATGACACATTACCCGGCCTGTTTAATGACTTTAAAGTCTCAACCTGTCTCTCAAGGACGGAGTTGAACTTCCCTGGCTTTGGAACTCTTCTTATGTTTTGAATATAGTTCGGCATAAATTACTCCTTCATATTTAACTTATGGTCAAATCGACTGTATGTTTACTAACCTCCTTTGGCGCTAAATATAAAACCTGCCTCAGAATTAGGTGAGTGTGGTCAGTGCGGTCCAGTTGGTTCTCCATTATGACCCAGGTGCTGCGCTCAGCCCGAGTACGGCGCATGACAAAGCTACTAGAGCCTTTATGTCCCATCCGATACCCCATATGCCTCTGCGGGCAGTATAGCCTAGGGGTCAAGGAGGTAGAGGAGGTGTGATGGGTCGGCGAATCGCCACCGGCCAGACCCTTAATTCTTGGTCACAAAATGGTCACTGTGGACCAGCGCCCTGTCCGTGGCGCCGGCGGCATCGGAATTGTGGAACTGGCGAAGGTGGTGTACGAGACCAAGCAGCGTGGAGTCGGTAATGGCGCCAGCGAGAATGTTTAGGCTTAACAGGTGGGCTGGTCGAGGGTTGGCACGGGCCTATCTACCCGGTGCAGTTGGGCCACGTGTTCATGGCCCTCCTCCACCTTGGTGTCCGACGCCAGGTTATGGCGTCTGGGCGCCGGTGACGTTCAGCTTAATGGAGTAGAGGGACCTGTCGGCGGTGATGAACAGTCGGCTCTTATCAGGCCCTCCGAAGGAGCAGTTTGCGGTCCTCTCCTCCGGAACCAGGACCTTGCCCAAAAGCTCCCCCTCGGGGCTGTAAACCTGAATGCCGTCCCAGGCGCTCGTGAACAGATTGCCCTTCGTATCCACGCGGAAGCCGTCGGGCATCCCGGGCCTTACCACCGCGAAGATGCGGCCGTTGGATATCCGCTCGCCGTCAACGACGTCGAACGCGCGAATGTGCCTGGGCTCGCCGGAATCCGCGACGTACAGGATGCTCTCGTCCGGCGAAAAACACAGGCCATTGGGCCGGTCGAAATCGTCGCCGACGATTCGGAGTTCGCCGGTCTCCGGGTCGAACCGGAATACGTAGTTGGCTCCCAGCTCACTTTCCGCCTTGTGGCCCTCGTGGTCGCTAAGGATGCCATAGGGAGGGTCCGTGAACCATATGGTGCCGTCGGACTTTACCACCAGGTCGTTCGGCGAGTTCAGCCTGTTACCATCGTAGCGGTCCACAAGCGTCACCACACTGCCGTCGGGCTCGGTGCGGCTGATGCGCCGGTTGCCGTGCTCACAGCTCACGAGACGCCCCTGCCGGTCCCGGTAGTTGCCGTTGGTATATCCTGCCGGCTCCCGGAACACCGATGCGCCCTCGGAGATGGACCACCTCATCATGCGGTCGTTGGGGATGTCGCTCCAAACGACGTAGTCGCCATCCGAGAAGTAGACCGGTCCCTCCGCCCACGCGGTACCCGTAAAATGCCTCTCCAGTTCCACCCCTTCGGGCAGCATTTGCCGGAAGCGCTCGTCGTAGACCTCAAAGCCCTCCCTTATCTCCTCCTTAGGGCGATACGTGGTCATCGTGACATTCTCCTAGTGCAGGCCATCCGAGCTTATGGTGGGTGGGATGTATCTCCATGCCCTCATTGTACCCAATCCCCATGGGACTCCTAGCCGTTAGGTGTCGCCACCCCGCATGAGCCTGCCTCTGGGGGCAGTGTAGTCTAGGGGACGTATCCGAGTTCTTTCGCCTTCTGGAAATCTCGTTCTGCCAGTTCGCGCTCACCAAGACTTTGATACGCTACACCTCTATTGTTGTAGGCAACCGCGTATGTTGGATCAATCCTGATGGCTTCGTCCAAGTCCTCTATCGCTCGGTCGTGCTGACCTAGTTCATCGAATGCATAGGCCCTCTTGAAATACGCACTGGCGTCATCTGGGTCAAGTCTTATATATGCATCGAAGTCCAGTATGGCCAGTTCGTACAGACCTAGTTTGCGGTACGCATTGCCCCTGTTGTAGTAGGCGTTAACGTGCTGCGGGTCGAGGCGGATGGCTTCATTGAGGTCTTCTATCGCTTGACTATATCGCTCTTGGTCAAGGTGTTCGGTGCCACTGGTGTAGTATTGGTTGGCAAATTGGTCTGCATATAATCCATGATCACCTAGCAGGCCAGACGCATTCACGATGCTCCAAAAGAAAAATCCAAAGATGATGAACCCAACAAATACGAATAAGTAAGACCGTATAAATTTTAATGAAGAACCAGACTGGGAATCATTCTCTATTTGTCGGCCAAAACACAATAATACGCTGCCCGAAATACCTGCAGCAAACGCTGAAAATGGCCACCCAATCAAATCAAGATGAAGGCCCCATGAAACCCCAAAATCTATAAACCCAAATATTATTAGCAGCCACCCTAATATTGGAAATAGAGTAGCCAAGATTCTCATTAATCGTGTCGTTGTTACATTGAGATTAATTCCCCTACCCCCCGTTGCACTTAATCCCCCATGGGACTCCTAGCCGTTAGGTTCTAGCATACCATCCCACATGGGCGTGCCTGTGGAACGCAGTATAGCCTAAGGCAAGGGAAAGTCTTCACGGGCAGGGAATTCGCGGTCGGAATGACCCACGAATCTTGGTCACAAAATGGTCACGAACTATCAGGGACTACCCGATATCTGAAGTGATGTACCGATATGACTAACCACTTATTTAGGCACATGTAGGCACTCTTAGGGAACCACTGGGACAGGCCAAAACAGGCATCGTACAATTTGTAAGTCGCCGTTGCCTACGGCAACGACTTCCTGGCTGTTGACGCCAATAACGCCATCACTACATTATTGAGAACCTCTCGGGCCTCGAACATGTCGTCAAGCTGACCTCGCTCGACCTTTTCGACACCCAGAGCGATGTCAGTCCACTGGCGTCTCTCACTTACCTGACAGGACTCGATCTTGGCGACAACCAGATCATCGACGTCAGTCCCCTGGCATCACTCACCAACCTGACCTGGCTCCACCTCGAGGACAACCCGCTAAATCAGGAGAGCGTCTTTGTTCACATGTCTAACTTCAAGGCCTGAGGAGTGAGGTAAATCCTGTAACCGCGCGAGACATAAGGCGGGAATGCCCCAATGTTGCTCATGATGCTCAACATCGTCAATCTACGCTATCAGCCCCCCTTATTCAACAGCCTGCTAGGTGGCTGAACGTATACTGTTCAGCTACAATAGTGCACTATCGAGGACATCCGAGTGATCGATGCAACACCAATTTCGAGAGGAGCGACGTGGTCTCCGATAATAACGGTCGATCCCTTGTGGTTATCCAGCTCACTGGGGGCAACGACTATCTGAACACGGTCATCCCATACGAAAACGAACTTTACTACGACAACCGCCCAACTGTACACCAAAAACAGATCGACGTGATTAAGCTGGATGGCGAACTGGGGCTGAGCCCAAGCATGGGCTCCATCAAGCACCTTTGGGACGACGGAAAGGTGGCTATCGTGAACGGCATCGGCTACCCAGAGCCCAATCGCTCCCACTTTCGCTCCATGGACATATGGCACACCGCCGAGCCCACCAAGGTGATCGGCGATGGATGGCTCGGCCGAGCGGTCAGGGACCTCGACCCCAAGGGTGAAAACGTGCTCACCGGGCTGAACTTGGGTCGAGGGTTGCCCAGAGCGCTGTCATGTAGGGGCGTTCCTGTAGCTTCTGTGGGTAACCTTGAGTCCTACGGGCTGTTCCCTGATGTTCGCGAAGAGGAGGCGCGCCGAGACACCCTCAATACCTTCGCCCAGATGTACGGCGGGGCTGAGGGAAGAGACGCAATCTCTCAGTTTATTGGAGAGACGGGCTCCGCGGCATTGAAAGGCGCGGACATCCTGAGAACGGCCCCTGAGAAGTATTCATCTAGCGTCGAGTATGCGGCTAACCCGCTTGCGCAGAGCCTCAAAGACGCGGCACAGGTGATGTGCGCCGATCTGGGAACCAGGATCTACTACGCCCAGCACGGAAGCTTTGACACCCATGGCGGTCAGCTACCTACGCACAACAAGCTGTGGGGTGAGGTCTCATCGGCTGTAGGTGACTTCATGCAAGATGTCAGGGAGCACGGTCGGGATGAGGAGACGCTAGTCTTTGTCTTCTCCGAGTTCGGCAGGCGTATCAAAGACAACGGCTCGGGGACTGATCACGGATCTGGCGGCGTGGCGTTCTGCATCGGCGGTTCAGTTGAAGGCGGTCTCTACGGAGAATACCCCTCGCTGAAGGAGCACGACCAACTCGAAGGCGATCTCCATTTCAACAACGATTTTCGGTCCACTTACTCGACAATCCTTGAAGGGTGGCTTGGTCTGGACGCCGTGCCTATCGTCAATGGGAATTTCGAACAGTTCGATTTTATCAGAAAATCCAAAATCAGCCATAAGCTATCAGGTGTCGGGTAAGAAATCTTACGCTGGAAGCTGACGGTTCTATATGCGTGGAGGAGGAAATATGAGTAGTCAGGATATCGAGTTGATGGCCCATCTGATGCGTCGCGCCGGCTTCGGAGCGACGAGGGGCGAACTTGAAGAGATGGTGGACAAAGGCTACGAAGAGACGGTGGAGGAGTTGCTTTTTCCACAGGACGGTCCGCGTCTGGGAGATGATGTTATCCGACGCTACCACGTAGACATCCACGAATCACGCATTCCTGAGCCGCCCGCTACTGAATGGCTGTATCGTATGGTCACGACAAGTAGCCCGCTGGAGGAGAAGATCGCACTTTTCTGGCACGGTATTTTCGCCTCTAGTTTCAGCAAAACGCAGCAGAGCCGCTCGCTTGCCGTCCAGATCGACATGTTCCGGCGGTTCGGCCTGGACAGGTTCGACTCCCTTCTCCTGGAGCTTTCCAAAGACCCGATCATGATTATCTGGTTGGATAATCAGGACAACCACAAGGGGGCCATAAACGAGAACTTCGGACGCGAACTCCTGGAACTCTTCTCCATGGGTGACGGCAACTACAGTGAGCAGGATATCAAGGAGTGCGCTAGGGCTTTCACCGGATGGACACTGGGCAACGCCGAGTATATGACAGCCCGCGCGATGAAGGCCTCGATCTGGCCTTACGGCGCTATCGCCTGGCACTTCGGGTACCGGGATTACGACCACGACGACGATGAGAAGACCTTCTTGGGAGAGACGGGCCGATTCAACGGCGAGGACATCATAGAAATCATCTGCCGCCAGACCGCTACCGGCCGCTTCATGGCCAGACACCTGTACGACTTCTTTGTGGCAGACGAGGCTTCCGTACCTCAGTGGCCCTACACTCCCCCGCTCGATCCAGACGCTATCGAGACGTTGGCCAGGGCTTACGTGGAGAACGATCACGACATTCGGTCCGTGTTACGGATCCTATTTAATTCGGATTTCTTCAAGGACGCCAAGTTTGCCCGAGTCAAATGCCCTGCCGAGTTTGTGGCTGGCGTGATTCGGCTGGGTGGTGACGTCGCCGAGCCATCGCTGGAGATGAACGAGGCGGGCAATTTGATGGGGTACATGGGCCAAAGCCTCTTCGCACCTCCGTCGGTAGAGGGGTGGCACGAGGGCACGGAATGGATCAATAGTGGATCGCTGGTGGAGCGGGTCAACTTCGCCGCTGAGTATTTCAATGACGTCGAAAAACCTGGAGTACGGGACATCATCGAACGGCTCGCAAAACAGAACGGAGGTAGCTTCTCGCCTGAAGATGTAGTCAACAGCTGCCTTGACCTCATGGGCCCGATCACGATGTCGGAAGAATCTACTCGCTCAGCGCTGATTCAACATGTCGCAAAGAAGGGTGACCTTTCTCTCCGAGAGCGCGAAAGTGGCAAGGCCGAGGACGATCGCGTGGCAGAGTTACTTGGCTTGATCGCAGCGACGAAGGAGTACCATCGCGCTTAGCCTGGAGCTGGCTGCGAGCATCAGGCTCCTCGTAGCTCCTAGTAAAGGAGAACCAAGCCACTGAGTAACGAGATCGCGACCAACGCCTTTAGTCTCAGCTACTTGAAGACTGTCGGGGTGATGAACAACAACCCAACAGGTCGTGGATTCGGGCACCCCGTCGACCTCACTGTCGGGCAGGACGGCCGTATTTTCGTGCTAAACCGGCACGCGTTGCTCGCACGCGTCGGCGTTTGCACCTTAGAAGAGGAGTACCTGGGCGAGTTCGCGTCCTACGGACACGGAGACGGCCAGTTCTGGCTGCCGACGGCAATCGCTATCGATCGACGTGAAAACATCTACGTTGCAGACGAGTTCCACCACAACATCACCGTGTTCGACTCGTACGGAGAGTTCGTAGGGAATTGGGGAGATTATGGCAGCGGCGACGGCCAAATCAACGGACCCTCTGGCCTGGCCGTCGACTCTGAGGACAACGTGCTCGTGGTAGACCAGAAGAACAATCGCATCCACAAGTTCACCGCCGGTGGAAAGCACCTACTTCAGTGGGGTGAGGGAGGCACCGGCGAAGGGCAGTTCGACTTGCCCTGGGGCGTAACTCTGGACTCCGAAGGGAACGTGTACGTCGCTGACTGGCGCAACGATCGCATACAGAAATTTTCCCCGGAAGGGCAATTTATGGCAGCGTTCGGCGAGTCAGGGGACGGCGATGGGCAGTTCAACCGACCCGCCAAGCCTGCGGTGGACTCGCAGGGTTATATCTACGTTGCCGACTGGGGTAACGAGCGAGTGCAAGTGCTGGGTCCAGACGGCAGCTTTCAGTTGAAACTGCGAGGTGCGGCCACCGTGTCGAAGTGGGCACAGGAGTTCCTTGATGTCAACCCCGACGAAAGCCTCACCCGGGACCAGTCGAATCTAATTCCAGACCTGCCTTCGCACCTTGACACACCCTACCTAGTTTCCACTCAGACTGAGCCCTACTTCTGGGGTCCGACCTCCGTAAACCTGGACGCACAAGGTAGACTGTATGTGACAGAGTCTTCCCGCCACCGTGTCCAGATCTACCAGAAATAAGACACACTTATACTGTCGGTATTAAGCGCCGCTCGGCCTTAGCCCATAGCGACCTAACGTTTCATATCCTTCGCTCCATTCAAAATGACATTGGCGCAGTTCTATTAGGACCTGATCTCTACACCCGCCATTTCCTCCTGTAGCCGATATATGACGTGGGTGTCCATGTCTCCCCACCCACGGTTTCCAATCTGAATGGAGATCTGTTCCACGAGATTGGCGACCGGCATAGGTACATTCAACTCTCGACCCAACTCGTTAGCCAGCCCGATGTCTTTTCTCGCCAGAGCCTGCCGAAAGGATGGCGGGTCGAACTGGCCTCGAAAAACAGTTTTTCGCAGTCCTTCCTCCTGATGGCCCAACACCATTCGATTTCCGGCTTCCATGAGTGAATCTAGGTCGAGACCGGCCTTCACTCCCAGGGTAAGCCCCTCGGCCACCACCTGCCTCACCGCCAGAGTAATCATGTTGTTGACAAGTTTGCAGGTGCTTCCCATCCCTAAAGGTCCTTGGTATACGACTGTGTCTGCGAAAGAATCGAAGAGTGGACGGAGCTTTTGGTAGACTTCTCTGTCGCCACTGGGCATTACTACTACTTGCCGGTCTGCAGCGGTCGCGGGGCTTGTGAGCACCGGAGCGTCTAAAACCTTCACGCTTTTCTCCTCGAATATCTCGCCGATCCTACGGATCAGCGAGGGTCGGCTGGTGGAGAGGTCCACGTATATACCACCTTCCTTGATACCATTCACCACGCCATGAAGACCTAAGGTAACGTCCTCTACCTCTCGAGGGCCTGGCAAAGACGTGAAGGTCACGTCACTGAGGCTAGCGACTTCGTCTGGCGCCCCTGCCAATCGGGATCCTTCCTTCAGCAAAGGTTTTGTCGCACCCTCGCGGATGTCGTATACGACCATTGGATACCCTGCGTTTTGGATATTTTGGGCAATCGCAGTCCCCAAGTTGCCAAGGCCAATGAACCCTATGGTTTCCATACTATATCTCCTTCAATTGGCGGGGTAGAACTAACCAAACTTCCCTGGGTACTGCTCGACCACGTCCAGTGCGGCCAAGACAGATGAATCAGATTATTATTCCCCAGTCACTGATCAGCTTACAAAATTCTAATTATGAACCAGTGAACCATCTCGAAAAGGAGTTAACAAAACTCTGATCACCTGTTAACTGGGTAGAAGTATCTTCGATAGACTCTGAAAGACTTTTTCTACCTGTAATTAGTAATGCAAATTCACTAGGAGAAGTGTGTATTTCTGCCTCTGAATCAAAAGAATTAATGCCGTATTCATCTATATCTAATTCACCATTGGCACTGGATATGCGCAGCCTATGTGAAGAGCCTAAATTAACTGCTAGTGTCTGTGAGAGGGTCTCAGTAGAATCTGTGGTTTTGAACCATCGGTTAATAAGCTTATTGCAAAAATGTTGAGGTAGTAGTGGAGCCAAATTTTCGTCGACTAAATATTTTTCATCGACGGCATTTAGAGCATCCCAAGCATGAATTGTTGATTCAAACATCGTCCACAAAAGTATTCCGTAAACTGAGACCCAATTGACCGGATGAAAGGCTTTCAAATCCCATTCATTGTCTTTGCAGGAATTGAACCCATCCAACAGCATCTCAAATCTAAGCTCGAATTCATTAATTAGTTGCTCTGATGAATCGAAACTTTCACTGGATTCCTTGGCCATTTTTGAGAGGGTCTCAGCAAATGATTTACCGTCGAGAACACCAGGTTCACTAAAGGCTAAATTGGGATCATCTAAAATATTCTCTTCTTTTTTTGCCGAAGTTATAAATATAAGAAAATTAGCAAATACTGGTGAAAGGTGCGCTATTACATCTTTTACTGTCCAGTCATCGCAGCGACTTTGCGCTGCCCAATCATCTTCAGATAATTTTCTGAGTTGCTGTATTAACCTAGGGCAAAATTCATTTAGCTGTTTTAATATTTCATCCTGTTTTTCGGTCATGAATATAGCCCCTTCATCATTCTTGAGTGAATGAGATAGCGCCACGAGAGCGCTACCGCACGCGATTCATTGTCATGGGTCGCCTCTGTTCTTTGGCCCCGGCCAACGCGGGCCAGTGCCTTCGCCTAGAATATTATAAGGTTTTGCCGTCTAATTATCTGTCCAGTATAAGCATGCCTCAGGGGCAGTATAACTGAAGGAGACGGCCGAGACGGCGGGCGTCGCCTAGGAGACCG
>ENA-ORDI01001748-ORDI01001748.1-marine-metagenome-genome-assembly--contig:-NODE-1748-length-11483-cov-4.673242_pt1 | contig 11483 bp, 9 predicted proteins | sample MGYA00248628_ERZ508525 | MGnify/ENA primary metagenome ERZ508525 (study PRJEB26195, sample SAMN05422138) | marine metagenome | isolation source: East of Porto Seguro, South Atlantic Ocean | place...
ACTGGAGTCGAAATGGTTAGGCTCATTGCCCGCAGATTGGCTCTCGGCGTTCTGACGATCTTGCTTGTCTCAGGCATTATCTTCGTGGGTGTTGAGGTATTGCCCGGCGATTCCTGCACCGCCTATCTGGGGCGAATGGCCCAGGGAAAGCGGCTGGACAATTGTCGCCGGGATTTTGGGCTCGAACGTCCTGCCCTGACACGCTACGGCGAATGGGCCCTTGGTGCGGTCCGAGGCGATTTCGGCGTCTCCCTCAAGCGCAAGACGCCGATCTCAGAAACCGTTGGCACGCGTTTCCGTAATACGATCATCCTCGGCGTTACCGCGTCGATAATAGGTGTTCCGCTCGCCATCCTGCTTGGGATTATCGCGGCCCTATGGCGAGACCGGCCAGTGGATCTATGGGTATCCACCACGGCGATCTTCGCCATGACGATCCCGGAGTTTGTGAGCTCCACGGTTTTAATCTTGATTTTCAGCATCTGGCTCGGATGGCTCCCCGGAATCGTAACGACGCCACACGACGCGCCGCTATTAGAGTTCCTGTCGGACATCATACTGCCGATCGTCGCGCTCGCCCTGGTCATGACGGCGCACATTTTGCGCATGGTCCGCACCAGCGTGATCGACGTGATGGCAAGCGACTACATCCAGATGGCGCAACTGAAGGGCGTTCCCTATTGGCAGATGGTGTTCAAGCACGTGCTGCCGAACGCTATGTTGCCGACCATCAACCTCGTCGCCTTGACGATTGCATGGCTGTTGGGGGGCACCGTCGTCATCGAGGTGGTGTTCAACTACCCGGGGCTCGGTCGATTGATGCTCCAAGCCATATTCTTCCGTGACCTCGCGATGGTACAGGCGATCGCCCTGATCCTGGCGACCCTATACGTCGGCCTGAACCTCTTCGCCGACTTGTTGACTCTGGTGGCCAATCCAAGGCTTAGGACAATGCGAACCTAGCGACTATGACAACGATGAGCAACACAGATTTTGTCAAGCGGAGAACTGCGTTCAGCACATTACTGACCGTCCTGTCGGCGATGGCCTCTCGACCTTCCGGCCTCGTGGGTCTGATTCTCGTGGCTTTCCACATCGTCCTGGCGATCGTATCGCCTGTGATCGCGCCGTACGATTTCAGAGAGTTGAGCGCTCAGATTATTCTTAACGAGCCCTCCTCCGAGCACTGGTTTGGCACCGATAACCTTGGGCGCGACGTCTTCACACGCACGATGCTCGGGGGTCGACAGGCGTTACTCGTGACAACCATTTCCACGATTCTCGCCATCTCCTGGGGTGGACTGCTGGGCGTTTTACTTGGCCTCGTCGGCGGGTGGCTTGACGAGCTCCTGATGCGTCTCGTCGATGCCTTTCTCTGCCTGCCATGGATCCTGGTCTTGCTCTTGATCGTTGTCATGGTCGGTTCCGGCCCCGCCGTGCTGATTCCCACCCTGGGATTTTTCTACGGCATCCCGGTGATACGGATGGCGCGTGCGGCGACGCATGATGTGGTGGCCCTCGACTTCGTGACGGCTGCCCGAGCGCGAGGCGAGGCCCGGTCCACCATCGTGAGGCGAGAGCTCTTGCCCAACGTGCTCGATGTTCTGCTGGTCGAAGGCGCCATGCGTTGGTCATGGATGTTGCTGGCGTTCAGCTCGCTGTCGTTTCTCGGGTTCGGCGTCGCGCCGCCCACGCCGGATTGGGGCCTGATGATTTCCAATGCGCGAAGCTTCATGTCGTTCGCGCCGTGGGCGGCGCTGGCACCCGTCGTTGCGCTCAGCTCGCTGATAATCGGGATCAACTTGAGCGCCGACGCACTCGCCAAGGTCTTGGGTATCGATCGCGCCCAGAAGGCCCCGGTCTAGCTGTCGCGATGGGTGATCCACTGGTCCAAGTAAAGAATCTGGGCATAGGCTTTACCAGCCGGGCGGGACTCATTCTGCCGATCCTGCGGAACATCGATCTGGCGATTGGCGAAGGCGAGACGATTGGACTGGTTGGCGAATCGGGGTGCGGCAAGAGCACCCTGGCCCTGGCCATGATGGGTTACCTGAAGAGTGGCCTCAGCGTCTTGGAGGGCGAATCCCTGTTTCGTGGGCGCAATGTATTTGACATGGACGAGCGGGCCCTCGAGGACATTCGCGGCGGTGAGCTCGCTTTGATTCCACAGAATGCCGGGCAGTCATTGACGCCGACTTCGAGGATCGGCCGGCAGATCAACGAGTCAGTGAAATTGCACACCAGGCTCGCAAAAGAGCAGCGGCGCGAGCGCGTCATCGAATTGTTGTCACAGGTGCGTTTGCCGCAACCGCAGGAACTGCTGCACCGTTATCCCCACGAGCTTTCTGGCGGTCAGCAACAGCGGGTTGCCATCGCCATGGCGCTGGCGGGCGAGCCTGATGTTCTGTTGCTCGACGAGCCAACGACCGGCCTCGACGTTACCACACAAGCCCACATTCTCCAGTTGTTGCGCGATTTGGCGACCGAAACCGGGACTGCGATGGTCTATGTCAGCCACGACCTTGGTGCCATTGCGCGGGTCAGCGACCGTATAGCCGTCATGTATGCGGGGGAACTCGTGCTCGAGGGTCCGGCACGCCAGGTGTTGAAGCAGCCAGCGCATCCCTATGCCCGCGGGCTGCTGTTGTCGATTCCCAGGTTAAAGGAGGCGGTTGTGCCCGCCTCGATGCCGGGACGGCCTCCGCTTCCCGGCGGGGCTGGCCAGGGATGCGGCTTTGCCGATCGTTGTCCCATGGTGGAGCAACGCTGTCGAGACAAAAGGCCTACGCTCGAACCCACGGCCACGCAAGAATTTGTGCGCTGCCATTTCCACGAACGAGTCGAACAACTCCCATCACCGGAACCACCGAAACGGCCCGACCGGTCGAGCCGGGACGAAATGGACAGCATCCTTCAATTTAACGACGTGGCTATAAGCTATGCCAAACCCGGCATCGTTGACCAGATTCTGGGCAGGCAACCCAATGTGACACCAACCATCGACAAGATCGATTTGACTATTCGCCAAGGAGAAACCTTTGGGCTGGTGGGCGAATCCGGCAGCGGCAAGTCGACGATTCTGCGGGCCATCGCCGGTCTTTTGCCCCCGCAGAGCGGAACCATCACTTACGAAGAGGCCGAAAGTCTGAACGCCTCGGTCGAGCAGCGTTCGAACGATCTACTGAGGTTCGTTCAACTCATCTTCCAGAACCCGGATGCCTCCCTTAACCCGCGGCACACGGTGGCGGAAATCCTGGCTCAACCGCTGAAACTTTATTTTGGCCTTGGCGGCGACGAATTGCGTGAGCGCAGTGTGGCGTTATTGGAACAAGTGCGCCTACGGGCGGATTATCTGGAGCGCTTGCCGAGCCAATTGTCCGGAGGAGAAAAACAGCGTGTTGCAGTGGCGCGAGCCTTTGCCGCCGAACCCAAACTCGTTCTGTGCGACGAGGTCACGTCAGCACTTGATGTATCGGTCCAGGCCGCCGTCCTGGATTTATTGATCCAACTCCAAGTCGATCAGGGTACGACCTATGTTTTTGTCTCTCACGATCTAGCAGTGGTACGCGCCTTGGCCGATCGCGTAGCAGTGCTCTACCAGGGCAGGCTCTGCGAGATTGGACCCTCCGAAAACGTCTATCGCTTTCCCTCGCACCCCTACACCGAAGTACTGCTTGGTGCAGTGCTGGAGCCCGATCCTGACGCAGAACCGACACTAACAGCCGAGGATGTGGCGGACCTGTTTCCCCCGGCCAGGGGATGCCCTTTCCAGCGCCGTTGCCCCCGGAATATTGGCGACATCTGTGACAATGAGACACCGCCTTGGCGGCCTGCGGAGTTTGGCCATGCGATCCGCTGCCATATTCCACTAGACGAGCTACGTAGCCTACAGTGACTGAAGATGAGGATTTAAGCCAAGATACTAGCTGAGTTCATGTGTCCGTGAGTCCCAATAACTAGACTGGGGCCAGTGGATCGTTCCACTGAAAACTGGGATTGGTCTCAAGGGATTAGGGCCGAATCTCCATCGAATCACTCTAAACGGCCCCTTCATACCTTCTGACCCACTCCCCTACTTCGAGCAGGTTCAGCGACGAATTATTTATCGACAAAATTCGTAAAATTTCCCGAAAAATATATTTGGGAAGTTGCTAGGCTGGGCCTCGACCCTCTATGTGCGTGGATCGATCTCGATTATTGGCCTTAAGGGGGTGTGGATCGTTCCATTAAAAAGCCGGATCAATCTTCAAATCCGACTGGGGCCCCTGCTGAAATTTCAGAGAAGGATTATCTTGGCTAGGTTAGTTGTATCCGGTGAGAAGACTCGGAATATCTGTCAATGAGGAAGGTAATGGCACTGTACCTAAAATGTACCTAACTGGAGTCCTTTTCTGTCCCTTCCAGTCCATTCAGGGCAAACAAGCGCAGGGTTGAGGTGCTTGAATGTGTTGAATTTACTGAACTATCGTGTAACAGAAAAAATTGGAACGGTGGACTGTTAATCCATATGTCGCAAGTTCGAGTCTTGCCCGGGGAGCCAGTTTTCTCGATGTTTTTCAGCAGTCCTTCCACGTTCAATTCTCAAACGTCGCTAACTTTTGGCAAGTGTGCCACTGTTTCATGCAGTCTATCATCCGCACCACGGATGCCCATGAGACAATAATAGTTGCTAAATACCTCAATCACTATAGGAAGTAGAAATGAGCAATATGGTGGCAACTAACAGATCAGATTCAACACTTACTGTACCTCCCCGCCAAGTCCGGCAGACATTTATGGACTTTGATCTCGAACTTGACCTTGGGAATCTACAAGCAGACATCGTTATCCTTGGCCTACCATACGGTGACCCGTATAACATCGACGAAGTAACTAATGACCAGACAAATGCGCCAACCGCGATTCGACAGGCCTCGCGTAAAGCGAGCGGTGGATTAGAGCGATGGGATTTTGATATTGGAGGAACACTTTTCAATGGTAAATCCATTCGTGTAGTCGATTGTGGCGATGTGATTGGTAACCCCCGAAACTTACAGGAACACTACGACCACGCCGAGCAAGCAGTCAGGTTAATCTTACGCTCAGGCGCGATGCCAATAATTTTAGGTGGAGATCACGGTGTACCGATCCCTGTATTGCGAGCTTTTGAAAATACCGGCCCAATCACTTTAGTTCAGGTCGATGCCCATTTAGACTGGGTAGACCAAAAGTTCGACGGTGTCCGCGAAGGTTACTCAAGTCCAATGCGCCGAGCATCAGAAATGGACCATATAGATGAGATTTTCCAAATTGGACTTCGAGGCCAAGGTAGTGGTCGGCAGCAAGAGATAGAAGCGGCTAATGAATATGGCGCCCATCTGATTACTGATCTAGAACTCCAGGACCATGGTATGGATCACGTGCTCAGCAAAATACCACCAGGTGGATTGTATTACCTCACAATAGATGCAGATGGATTAGATCCTTCGGTGATGCCTGCTGTCGCTGGTCCTGCACCCGGCGGACTGACATATCCGCAAGCCCGAAAGCTAATTCATGGATTGGTTTCCAAAGGTCGCGTAGTAGGAATGGATATTGTTGAAATAACACCCGCTCGTGACATCAATCAAATTAGCGCAATCACCGCTACAAATTTAATCCTAAACATGATCGGTAAGTGTGTGAGAGCTGGATATTTTGACTAAACGGATTGTCGTTATGTCCTTACAGTAAGAGGTAAACATGAAAGGAGGCAAGAGATGGCGAAGACAACGATAACAGCGGGGGAACTACGGGAACTGCAAACGCCAATTAAGGAACGTTATCGGACCGATCCGGACTCTGCCACTATCACCCTATCCGCGTCAGGGAAACTGCATTCTAGTGAGATTGCGTGTAGCGTCGATACGGGACGCGCTTTGGTCAAAGCTGGGTTGCATCCAGCCACTGGTGGTGACGGAACTTTTGCCTGTTCCGGGGATATGCTTCTCGAGGCTCTAGTGGCATGTGCCGGTGTAACGCTCCGTGCCGTTGCGACCGCCATGGGTATCACGATACATCACGGCGTAGTCTATGCCGATGGCAATCTCGACTTTCGTGGCACATTGGGTGTGGATAAGGCAGCACCCGTTGGATTTCGCAATATAAGCTTGAGATTCGAGGTTAACAGCGATGCTGATGAAGAAGGACAAGCCACCTTACTCAAATTGACGGAACGTTACTGCGTCGTCTACCAGACACTGACCCAGACGCCGCAGATCACGGTATCCTTTAATCCAGTTAAAGGCGGAGACTTCAAAGAAGATACAGACTGATATTTCGGGCGCAAACGTTTGCGCCATGCCCGGCGCAGTTGGCGTAGGTAATGTCGGAGTTAAGAATTTAACTACTGTCACTAAAATGACACTAACTCAACGTCGTTTCTGTCGCGAAACGACCATAAACAACCTACAAGCACAGGATCAGAGTTTAGGTTTATGCTTATTTGTAGGCGTTTATTTGAATTAGCCGTGGTTGGAACGGTGGACTGTTAATCCATATGTCGCAAGTTCGAGTCTTGCCCGGGGAGCCAGTTTTCTCGATGTTTTTTGACATTCCCACCGCTACCAATCTTCAAGTGTGCCTAACTTTGGTAGGTTTGCTACCGTTTGATGCAGTCTATCATCCGCTACATGGATGTATTCCAGCGTTGTCTTCAGGTCTTTATGACCAGCCACTCTGGAAGTATCCAGGACGTTTGCATTCGGAAGGCGAAAACTACGGAAGATTGAGAAGTTGGAGGTAACCCCTAATTCAAGAGTTACAAGGGGGTGGATATGGAACGTTTCTTGGATGGTCAAACACCCTGAGAAAGGTGTAGCTAGTAATGGAGCGAGGATGACGGCTTAGAGGCAGCCTCAGCTGAAAGCATGGGAGTCACCCAGATATTGATGCGCTATACGCATTTGAGGGTGGAGGATTTGGTGGAGAGGCTGGGGTAGTTGCTCTTTCGTTATAAAATTAACATTGTCGGAGTACAATTTAAAAGCTAATTCAGAAGGGAATATTCCCATCGCCAATTAAAGGAGAGAGAACATGGCTTTGCTTTCTATGTGTCTGCCTATACTGCCTGGCAAAAAAGACAAGTGGCAACAGATGATGAATAGTATGAATGAAGCCTCATCAAAGCCAGAAACGGATAAGGTCCGAGAGGAGGCCGGCGTACATGAACGCACCTTTTTGCAGGAAACACCTAATGGTGACTTCATCATCTTGACCTTCGAGGGCGAAAACCCTGCTGAGAGCTTCGGGAAGATGATGGCCGCTATGCAGGGCGAATTTGCTGAATTCGTTCTGGACGTACACGGTCTCGACATGAACGGTCCGCCACCGCCACTACCGCAGCTTGTCTATGACAGCCGCGCATAAGCTTCTGGTACACCAGGCTGATGCGCTATACGCATTTAAGAGCAGAGGCTTTAGTCGAAAGTTCGGGGCGAATTTTTTTAACACCCCGAATTATCTTCTGTCCCATTAGGCATTCTGGTCATACAGAAAATTACGTTTTCCAGTTTTGCCCCGTTCAGAAATGTCTTTAAAAGGTCCGCCCGCGTTAGATTTATCCCAGTCAGGTTTGCGTTAATCAAAGACCCTTCGAATAAATCCACCGAGGTTAGTTTTCCATCACAATAAGATCGACTGGGATTGTTGATAATCGTTCTGCACCGTCAGATGTATAAATTAGGGTATCCCGGCTAAACGCAATCTGCGCGAATTCAAACTGTAAATCTTCGTTTCGAAACGAATTCTCGTAGTTGGTAACCATATTCTCTTCAAAACTATCGAAGCAATTGTCATCATCCACAGACCACTCAAACTCACCGACCCAGTCAGGTGGGAAAGCTATACCAAGTTCGTAACCTCCACAGTAGTGATGGTATTTCCAGATTCCTGACTCTATATAATGTGTCCTTAAAGCTCGGCTAACTGTCCCGACTGAAGTCCCTGCTTTCGCTGTGCACGCCAGTACTTCCAATGCTTCCTTTGCTGCCCGATTCATGTCACAGAGAACGTTACTTGGCTCACCCCATATAAAAGTTCGATCTAAATTTGCGTGATATCTCTTAAACACACCTGCTACGTCGACTGCAAAGGGTTCTCCTGCACTGATTTGTCTTCTTGACGGTAACAAATGGGTACTTTGCGGCCAGCCAGGCTGAACTGCCTGAGGAATTCCTGGTATTTCACCACCCGCGTTCAACATCGCATACATAGCTTCTGCAAAAACTTCACCATGGCTCATACCAGGCTGAAAACTGTTCGCCACAGCTCTCAAACCAATGTCTGCGATTTTTGCCGCATGCCTAATTGCATCGAGTTCCACAGGAGATTTGAGCTTACGTACATTTTTCATTACCCGACTGCCATCGAGTACGCTCGCACCTACTGACAATATTCTCTCTGTCAGCTGAGTGCTTACTGCAGGTGGCGGAATATAACTCCATAATTCAAGGCCAACTCTCGTTTTATTACTCAACCAACCTATATCTGAGAGTTGTTTGACAATTTCTCGTGTTGCGGTTTCAACCGAAAGTCTCGTCCCGAAATTCGCCGCCGAGCTATTATCAATTGATAGTCTTCTATTAGCTGCTGAAGGAACTGCATCCTCACCGTCGAATAGTATTAGCTCGTTGTGATCCACATGTATCACCGTTGTCGTGGTAGGACACCAATGAGTCGTAGAAGCCGCCTTATACCAAGTCACTTCGTAGCCATGGAGATAACACATACCTTCAGGGCAAGTCACAAGTAGCAGATCTATGCCCTGTGTTTCCATCTCTCTGCGGGATCGTTCCAATCTCTCTTCATACTCTTTTGGGGAAAAAGGTAATGGATATGATTTAGTTGGAACTCTATATTGATCGGGACCAATATCTCTGACTAAGCTAAAGGCATCTAGCGTAGAGTCATTTCCAAGTGATGTTTTCATTCTGGATTTTGAGCACTTAAATCAGGATGCTCAGAATACCCCTCGGTATGCGGAAATAATATATTTAATTCGAAGAATCTCTAATGGAGGGTGGGTGCCCCCAAGCGGTGGAGCCAAAGTGGAGCCGGCTTCTGTCTATTCGTGTCCTCTACAGTCCATTCCAGTCACCTACGCGCGGGATCGGGTGTGCAATTCTGACCGCAATCGACCAAGACCAGCTCTTCTGATGAACTTACGTCCACTCCTATCCAACCAAAGCCAGCGCTTTAGACGGTAACTTTGACGGTAACTTTTTGGGTGGCCTGAGAATACTTCTAGCAATTCAATCAGTTATCAATCAATGTGAGGTCTTCCGGGCCCACCATTAAACTATTGATTTACGATATTAGTTAACTACGCTTCAAGCAGCTTCAACTCTCCCTTCATATTCATCCGGCGCAAGAAATCCACCGGACTGACGAGACCAAAGATCAGCGTAGATTGCTGATTTTTGAACGAGTTCAGCGTGAGTTCCAAATTCGGTAATTTTGCCCTGGTCCAGCACAATCAAGCGATCCAACTGAGCAATGGTGGAAAGCCGATGTGCAATAGCAATAACGGTCTTGCCTTCCATGAGCTGGAACAGATTTTCCTGAATAGCAGCTTCCACCCCCGAATCAAGTGCAGAAGTGGCCTCATCCAATACCAAAATCGGCGCATTCTTGAGGAACACCCGCGCAATTGCAATCCTCTGCCGTTGCCCTCCGGAAAGCTTGACTCCCCGCTCACCAACGTGAGCACCCAGCCCCTTTCTACCATTCGAATCCTCAAGCTCCTGAATGAACTCCCAGGCATTTGCATTCTTTGCGGCTTCGATTACTTCTGCATCCGATGCCTCGGGTGCGGAATAAGCGATGTTTTCCCGAATTGATCGGTGGAGCAAGGAGGTGTCCTGAGTCACGACACCAATTGTTGAACGAAGACTATCCTGAGTAACTTCGGAGATATCCTGACCGTCGATGAAGATTCTCCCAGACTTCAGGTCATAGAAACGCAGCAACAGATTCATTAGCGTGGTCTTCCCGGCTCCGGACCTACCAACTACCCCGATTTTCTCACCAGGTCGGATAGTTAGAGAAAGCTTCTCAATCACGCTTCTACTTTTACCGTAGTGGAAGCCGATATCTTCGAATACGATGCGGCCCTGTTGAATAACCAATTGTTCGGAATCCGGTATATCGTTGACGTCATGTGGTTTGGTCATCATGGACATTCCATCGTGCACCACACCGATATTCTCGAACAGTCCAGACACCTCCCACATGACCCACTGTGACATTCCATTGATTCTCAAACACAGAGCAATAGCAATGGCAATGGAACCTATGGACACAACGGTGTTCAACCATAGCCAAATTGCCATTCCAGAGACTGCAAACACCACGAAGGCATTAATAAAGTAGACACTGAACTGGAATCTTGTGACAAGTCGCATCTGGTGATGCACGGTTATCAAAAAAGAATCCATACTTTCTCGAGCGTAGGTGGCTTCGCGTCCAGCGTGGGAGAAAAGTTTGACAGTGGTAATGTTCGTGTAGCTGTCAACTACGCGACCTGTCATGTCAGAGCGCGCATCCGCCTGCTCTCTAGAAACCTTTTTCAGTCGCGGGACAAAGAAACGGATCAGTGAAACGTACACAGACACCCAGAGAAGCAGAGGTAGCATCAGACGCCAATCTGCTGCTGCCATAAGAATCGTCATAGCGATGAAAAAGACGCCAACGTACATAAACACATCAAGCAATTTCATCACGCTTTCTCGGACTGCCAGAGATGTCTGCATCACTTTGGTGACAACACGCCCCGCAAATTCGTTGGAAAAAAAGTCCATGCTCTGTTTTAACAGGTACCGATGCATCTTCCAGCGGGCGATCATCGGGTAATTGCCTAGTAATGTTTGATGGATCAGCATCGAGTGCAACAGCGTGATTCCGGGCAACACCACCAACAGCACAATTCCCATCCAAAGCAAACGACTCCCTTCGCGATCTAGAAACCCTTCCCTGTCACTGGTTGCTAACCAATCCACCACATTCCCAAAAAACCCGAACAGGTAGACTTCCCCAGCCGCAATCATCGCCGTGACACAAGACATGAAGGCCAACCAACGCCATGCCGGTTTGGTGTAATGCCAGCAGAATGCAATGAATCCTGACGGTGGTGCTCCTGGTTCTTCCGCAGGGTAGGGATTTAATCTGGATTCAAACCAACGAAACATATTCGGTCTCCATGGAATATCTACAAAAAGGCAGTCAGAAGCATACAGAAAGTAAAAAATCTCTCCTCTGTCAGGCCACATTTTACTCAGCCAATAGTCTTGAAACGGCGCGACTCTAACTTTTTGGGAACCCTGTCGGGGGCTTTAGCAGATGGTGACTTTTCGTACAGCCCGATGCAACTCTAGCTGCTACCGACCAGGACGATCTCTTCTAATGTACTTAGGTCCGCTCCCATCCAACCAAAGCCAGCACTTTAGACGGTAACTTTGACGGTAACT
>ENA-ORDI01001750-ORDI01001750.1-marine-metagenome-genome-assembly--contig:-NODE-1750-length-11481-cov-6.650824_pt1 | contig 11481 bp, 10 predicted proteins | sample MGYA00248628_ERZ508525 | MGnify/ENA primary metagenome ERZ508525 (study PRJEB26195, sample SAMN05422138) | marine metagenome | isolation source: East of Porto Seguro, South Atlantic Ocean | place...
TCGGCCTCGTTGGCGTGGAGCAGGCCGTAGGGCATGACCGGTGAGTTGCCGGTGTCGGTGCCGCACATGACCTTAACTCCCAGCTTACGGGCCGTCTCCAAGACACTGACCGCCCCTTCCAGGTTATGCTTGATCTGGTCCACTTCCTGTTCGCTACGGCCAAAGTCCCGGCCGTTTTCCACCGCATGCTTCAAGAAGGTAACCGTGGGCATGATCCTGACCCCGGCTTCGGCTACGGCGTCCAGGTCAGCTTCCGTCGCCAGGTCGGCGTGCATGATCCAATCCATCCCGGCCTCGGCGGCGGCTCGCGTCGAGTCGGACCCCCTGGAGTGGATGCTTATCCGGGCGTTCCGGCGGTGAGCTTCGTCAACGACCGCCGAGAGTTCTTCCTTGGAGATCGTCTGGGTGTCCCCCCAAGTGCTGTCGGCCATCTTTATGAAATCGACGCCGTGCTTGGTCTGCCGCCGTACTTCGGTGACCATATCCGACACGTTGTTAGCCAGCACGCCGTTGAGGTGCTCCGGGGTCCCCACCCAGGACGGTTCGTTATCGGAGATGCTGCCGTAGGTGACGATGAACCGCCCGGCGCAGTAGATGCGGGGACCCTCCAGCATTCCGGCGTTGATCGCTTCCCGCAGCGCCACGTCGATGAACCAGGTGCCGCCGGGAATGGATACGCTGGTTACCCCTGACCGCAAGATGGTTTGGGCGTTCCGGGCCGCTTTAAGGGTGGTGAACTCGGCGCTGGCCGTCCCCCGGCCGATACTCACGCCGGGCATGGCAGGCTGGCCGAAGGACAGATGGCAGTGACCATCGATGAGCCCTGGCATGATCCACCGGCCGGCGGCGTCGATGATTCGCACGCTTTCTTTGTCTTCCAGATTCAGACCCGGCGGAATCCGGCCGACGCTGGTTATCCGGTTTTCCTGGATAACCACGGCCTCATTCTCCGTGGGAGGACTGCCGGAGCCATCGATCAGGGTGCCGTTGCGGATGACGGTGGTTTTCTGGTTTTGGCTTGTCATGGGACCCTCCGTGCCTAAAGAATCTCTTCCAAAATTAGCTCAACGTGGAAGATAGCCCCCCTTTACGAAAGGGGGGTTGGGGGGATTTCCCCGCCCCTATGACGGCAGCAGTGGCAGCATCTCTTCGGACATAAGCTGCAGGTATTCTAATTTGGCGGAGAAATCGTGAGGCAGGTTCAGGCTGGCCAGTCCGATATAGTCCAGGCCGTCTTCTTCCACGCATCGGCTGATTATCTCGGCGCAGTCCTGAGGATTGCCCGCTACCGCCCAGTCGGGTATCTCGCGCTGTCCGGCCAGTCCCAGGTCCACCGTGCCCGTTTCTTGCATGTTGAACCCGGCGTACATGCCGGCTTTGGCTTCACCCTTGGCCTTGGCCTCGGTGATGGCCGTTTCCCGGTCCTTGGCGATCGTTATGGAGCGGTTGGCGGCCAACATCTTCTGGGGGGTCTTGCCGTATTCCGCCAAAGCGTCGTTGTACTCTTTGGCCAGGTACCGGAAGTCCTCCCAGGTGGGTTGGGGTCCGATCACCACAGCCTCGCATAGCCTGGCCGCACGGCGTACGGCGTTCCGGCTCTGAGCCGCCATCCAGATGGGAGGATGGGGTTTCTGGACCGGAGTAACCGAGCATTTGGCTTCATGGACCTGCCAATGTTTGCCTTCAAATGTAATCTCATCGCCGGTCCAAAGCTGTTTCATCAGGGCGATGGACTCCTCCATCCTGCTGACCCGGTCCTTCCGGTTGGTGCCGAAGGCCGCAAGTTCCTTTTCCCGGTATCCCAGCCCAACCCCTAGGGTAAATCTGCCATTGCTGATGTGGTCCAAGGTCACTACCTGGTCCGCGATATCCACGGGGTTGTGATAGGTGAGCAGCAGGATCCCGGTGATGAGCCGTAGCCCTTCGGCGTCGGGAGCGAGACGGGCCAGCATCTGCATCGGCTGCATCCACATGGTGGGGTGGGCTATGAAGTGTTGGGGCATGTAGATGGCGGAGAACCCTAGGGACCGCGCCCGCCGGCACACTTCCGCCGCCTCTTCGATCTGCTCGTGCATCGGCCGGGTAGGGTCTTCCAGGTAATCTCGTATATAGATTCCAACTTCCATAGGACGTTGCCGCGCTCCTCTGATTATTTCGATGAGAGATCGTCGGGCCTACCAGCGAAAACTACTTTCCCGGAAGCGATGGCAGAAGCCGCCAACCTAAACGGGCGTCTTTGCCCTGAAGGCTGCTGTCAGCGCAGCCGAAGCCTCGTTGATCGCCTGCTTGGCCTTGTCTAGGACCGCCGGAGCGCCGAAGAAGCCGTGCATCATGCCGTCGTAGCGGGTGCACTTGGTGGACACACCTTCGTCTTGCAAACGGTGCGCGTAGTCCTCTCCTTCATCCCGTAGCGGGTCGAATTCCGCCGTGATTACCAGGGCGGGTGGCAGTCCTTTAAGGCTCTCGGCCTGCATGGGCGCCGCATAGGGGTTGGAGGCGTCGGCTTCGCTGGCCAGGTAATGGTCCCAGAACCACAGCATCGAGTCCCGGGTCAACGAATACCCGTCCGCGTTTTCCTCGTAGGAGACGGTTTCGAAGTCCCGCATGGTAACCGGGTATACCAGGAGTTGGAAGGCTAAGGAGGGCCCTTGCCGGTCCCTGGCCATCAGACATATTACCGTGGCTAAGTTTCCGCCGGCGCTGTCCCCACCCACGGCGATCTTCGCCGGGTCGCCATTGATGCTGGCGGCATTCTGGGCGGCCCACTGGGTGGCGGCGTAGCAATCATCGGCGGGGCCGGGAAATTTGGTCTCCGGCGCCAACCGGTAGTCCACCGACACGACCACGCATCTCGTGCCCACGGTCAGGTGCCGGGAGACCCCATCGGCGTTTTCCAAGTCGCCCAGGACCCAACCGCCACCGTGGAACCAAACCAGTATCGGGAAGGGTCCGGACCCCTCGGGCGTATAGATCCTCACCGGAATCTCTCCGCCTGGACCGGGAATGTTCCGGTCTTCTACCTTGGCCACTTCGGGCCCCGGAGCCCTGGGGCGCAGCTTAGCGTTGGCCCGAGCTTCCTGGGCAGATACGGTGTGGTTCGGAGGCAGACCAAGGGCTGCCGTTGCTTCTAGAACTGCTTGTGCTTGCGGGTCAAGTGGCATCTTATTCCTCCTGTCTTCGTCACCCTCACCCCTACCCCTGCCAAAGCGAGGGGATCAGAGCATGGATTTATTATCGGGAACCCCAACTGAGCCCCCTTTACGAAAGGGGGCTCAGTTGGGGGATTTCCCGGTTCCCCTACCTACCCGTCACCACGGGTAAACCGCTATCCATACGCACTTCGTTTATTATCTCCAACACCCGTTGGCGGAAGGGGGCATATTCGATCTCAAACTCATCCCTCAGACGACTGTTGTCCACCATGTAATTCCCCGATAGCTCACGGCCGCCTTCGTTGTCGAAGGTGATCTGTGAGTCGGGCAGAAACTCTTTCACCATGTCCGCCAGGTCACCTAAGCTGATGGCATGTCCTCCGGAGTTGTAGACGGGGTAGTGGCTGGAATCGGCCAGCAGCACCCGAACGAATGCTTCGGCGATGTCCTCTACGTGGATGGGCAGCCGCATAATCTCTTTATGTGGGAAGCTGACCGGCTCGCCTCGGGCGGGCAGGGTGATGCAGCGAACGTGGTCGACGGAACCTCGGAACTTGTCGGGGCCTGTCACGTTAGCTGGCCGTATCCCAGTGATGGCCATGCCGTAGTTCTCGATGTATTTGGATGCCTGGAACTCGTTGAATATCTTGTGCATGGCGTACTGGCTGGTGCCGTACATCGGGTCGTCCTCGTTGGTCTCCCGGTCACCGAAGCTGGACTGTTGGCCGCTCACCGCGATGGAGCTTGCATACACCACCCGGTTCACACCGCAAACCCTGGCAGCTTCGAAACAGTTATCCATGCCCATGATATTCAGACGGGTGTCGAAGTGGGGACGGTCTTCGGTTCCGACTACGGGCAAGAGGTAAGCCAGGTTAATGATTCGGTCGGGCTTGGTTTCGAGAATGGCCTTGACCACGTCCTCAAAACTGGTAACGTCGCCGTACATGACCTTCAACCGCTCTCCCATCCCGGACAGTTGGTCCGAGTGGGGGTTGATGTCCATGCAGACCACTTCTTCACCCCTTTCGATCAGCCGCCGGATAGCCCTGGGCCCGATAAAGCCGGTCCCGCCGATAACCAGGATCGCCATGTCATCCTCCTGCGGAAAGGGGGTCAGTTTTTGCTGATTAGATGGAGTGCGTTGAGCGTTGCTCAGGCTCCCGAATTGACGGTCAAGGGGAGTATATGCGGGGCCTTGAACACCGTCAACCACCGAGAGCGCCTCCTTGGGTTGGACGCAGTTTCAAAAGAACTTGTGTCACCCGTGGTCAGGCCCTTCGACAAGCTCAGGATGAACGGAAATTGGGCCACACGCCGTGCGTGGTGACCCCGATGCGATCGGGGCGAACCACACGCCGAAACATTTCCAGCCAGGGATTCACTTAGGTGACGCTCGCTGCTACAATACTGCCGGAGCTAGGAGCCGCTAGGAGGTACGGATTGAAGTTCTATAGCTTTGATGAGACGACTTATCCGGGCATTCCGGATGAGATCGGCCCGGAAACCCGGCAAACCAATCGTTTCTGCGACCCAGCGCTTGCCGCCCAGACGTACCAAGAACACCTTGACGAGTGGACCATGTGCGAGGACTTGGGGTTCGACGGCGTCCTGGTCAACGAGCACCACTTCACCTATTTCAATATCAACCCTTCCTGCACAGTCCTCGCCGCGGCGATTATCGCCCGCACCAAGACGCTCAAAGTAGGCGTTATCGGCCACGTGCTGCCCCTGCGCCATCCGGTTCAGACCGCCGAAGAGTTTGCCCAGTTGGACATCCTGTCGGGCGGGCGGTTCATCGGCGGCATCGTCCGGGGGGTGCCCCAGGAGTATGTGTCGTACAACATCGACCCATTCACCAGCCGGGAGCGTTTCGCCGAGTGCTACGACATTCTAAACAAGTGCCTGACCGAAGAGATATTCGACTACCAGGGCAAGTTCTACGACCTGAAGGCGGTTTCGGTGTGGCCCAAGCCCTTACAGAACCCGCTGCCCATCTGGATGCCGGCCGGGTCGTCGGAAACGATTGAGTTTGCCGCGGAACGGCACATACCCATCGCCCGGGTCTGGAACCCCACGGTGGTGTTCCAGGACGCCTTCGAATATTACAAAGAGGTGGCTAAGGAGCAGTTCGGCTGGGAGGCTGGGCCCGAGCAGTGCATCGGCTCACGTTACATCCACGTGGCCGAGACCACCGAACAGGCCATCGAAGAATGCCGCGCCGCGGTGATGTACGTGCGGCGGTTGAGTACCTTCAGCCGTCCGGTGCAGGTCCCGGCGCCGGTGCCCGGTCTGCAGACCGACCGTTCTTATGACTACCGGAAACGTTCCAAGGGCGCGGAGATGCCCGGCCCCGGCACTCCTTTCGAGAAGTTGCGGGAGTCGGGATATATAGTCTGCGGCGACCCGGATTACGTGACGGATTGGCTGGCCAACGACATGGAGACGGCCGGTTACGGCCACTTCATGGGCATGTTCCGCGTTGGCAGCAACAGCCACGAGAACGTCATCAAGTCCAAGAACCTGTTCGCCGAGCACGTCATGCCCAAGCTCAAGCACATCAACGAAGCGGCTCCGGCGGCCACCGTATAGCAATGGTTTCCCTATTCGGTGATTACAACTACACCCTGACCCGGGAGTCTCCGGAAACCAGAGGGGAGTTTGAGAACAACGCCCCGGGAAGCGTCACGGCGGGATGGGAGATTCTTTCTCCGCCGGCGGGACCGGACGGTATCCCCTACCAACTTATCTTCGTCGGACCGACTACTGAGCACCGTGGCACGGCGATTCGTTTGAAGGTGGCGGCCAAAGGCGGCGGCGAGGTTTCGGATGACGCCGATGTGTTGCTAGAAACCTTTTACAAGACCGGCGAAGAGCGCACAGTGATGTTCGAAGGTAAGTACGGACTCTTCCGGGAAATACCGGACCAGGAAGCTAAGGACGCTGCTCTGTCGCTGCAAAAGCGGGCAGAGGCCGGAGAAGACTACGTGATCCGGTTAGGGGTAACCGTTCTCGAAGGCTCACCCCAACCCGACCCGGCGGCCAACGCGTCCTACTTCCAGTTGGAATGCGTGAAGCTCTGGTGGAATGAGTCCGCCTGAACAGTAGCGGGTGGTTCGACAAGCTCACCACAAACGGGAATATGAACTCTCATCGTTCGTCCTGAGCCTGTCGAAGGACCGGTTCGCTAGAGCTAGACAATTGTTGTTGGCAGACAATTTGACTAAAGGCAGGTAGACCAGTGGGGGCAGCGGACGGCTCTATATTTGCCCGGCACAGCCTGGAGGCGGGCGGCTTCGAGGTTTCTTACCTCAAAGGCGGCCATGATGGCGACATGGATCCGGTCCTCTACCTCCACGGGATGGGCGGCGGTGGGAAGTGGGAAGCCTACCACATGACCTTGGGCACCTTTGCTCTAACTTACGCGCCCCAATTGCCGGGTTGGGCCGACGGTCGAGCGCCAGATAGCATTGATTCAGTCCAGGACTACGCCAGACTGGTGAGCGATTTTATGGACGCGGCGGAGATCGGCCGGTGCGTCCTGGCGGGACATTCCTTCGGCGGATGGGTCGCCCTGTCCCTCTGCACCGCCCATCCAGAGCGGTTTTCACGCATGATTCTGGCGGACTCCATGGGAATAGCGCTCAACGACTCCACCACCCTTAACCTGGCAGAGATGGATGAGGAGTCCTTTGCCAAGGCGGCCTTTGCACGTCTTGGCCTGATCGCCACGGCCCAGCCCGACGGTTTTGGTGCCGAGTGGGAGAACCTGCGGCGGGGACCGGAGTTCGAGCGCCAGTGGAAGGGCAGAGGATTGGTCGCAGGGCTGATAAACGGAGCGTCTTCAGACCCGGATATGACCAACCGCCTGGGGACGATTACCGCCGATACGCTGCTGGTGTGGGGCCGGGAGGATGGCATCGTCCCCTTGCGGCACGGTGAAGCCCTCCGCGACGCTATACCCAACTCCAACCTGGCCGTCATCGACCGTTGCGGTCATATGCCGATGGCGGAAAAGCCCGAGACCTTCAACAAGATCATACGGGACTTCCTGGTGGGCGATCATCAGGAAATTCCCGAGGTAGTGAGAGTCTGAAAAAACCCAACCTGGATCAAGAAAGGGAGGAAACCATGGCGAAGATCAAACACATAGCGATACGCACACCGGACCCGGAAGCAACCGCCAAATTCTACAAAGAAGTATTCGGACTTGAGGAAGCCGGTGTGGCCGGCTCGGGTTTTTACCTGACCGACGGCTACCTCAACCTGGCCATTCTTAAGTCTAAGGATGAAGGGTCTGAGGAGTCGCCCCGCGACGCGGCGGGGTATGCCGGGATCGACCACCTAGGATTCTTGGTGGATGACACGGACGAGACGTGCGCGAAGCTGGACGAAGCGGGCGCCACGCCCATGATCGGCCGGGTGAACGTTACCCCGGTGCATGCCGACACCGCCCAGTCCTACTACGAGATCAAATACCGCGGGCCGGACAACCAGGTTATTGACATTACAACCTCTGGCTGGGTCGGCAACTAGGGGCCGGGCCACCCCCCATCCTAACCTTCCCTCGCAAGGGGGGACGGGATTTGTTCCCCGATTGCATCGGGGTTAGAGAGGGTGTTCTATCGGGAGTCTGATGCAACTTGAAGGGAAGGCTGCCCTGGTCACTGGCGCTGGACGTGGGTTAGGCCGCAGCATCGCGTTGGCTTACGCCCAAGAGGGAGCCGACGTGGCGATCATATCCCGAACGCCCACCGAATTGGACCAAGTGGCGGAGGAGATTCGGGCGTTGGGGCGCCATGGTCTGGTCATAACCGCCGACTTGACGGATAGCCAACAGACCTACCGGGCGGTTCAAGAAGCCATCGACGGCCTGGGCCATCTGGATATCCTGGTCAACAACGCCGGGGGATACCGCCTATTTACCGATGACCTGGCCCACGCCGTTCCCTTCCTGGAGCTGTCAGGAGAGGTGTGGCACCGGGTGATGTCCTCAAACCTGACCACTGCCTTTCTTTGCTGCAAAGCGGTCCTGCCACATATGGTGGAGCGGGGCAGCGGGGCGATAATCAACATGAGTTCCGGAACCGTAGCCAGCAAAGGCCGTGCCGGGCAGGCTGCCTATTGCGCTTCCAAGGCAGCCTTGGAAAGCCTCAGCGAGTCCATCGCCGAAGACGTAAAAGAGTACGGCATAGCGGTGAATATTCTGAGTCCCGGTTGGGTCCTGACCAAGCCCAACGACGACTACGATTCCGAGGTCCACAAGCGGATGCGTTTGCCAGACGATATCGCCCGTCCGCCATTCACCTGGCTCTGCAAACGCCCGAGACGATGACCGGCCAGTCGGTGAACGCGCCGGAATTTGACGAAGAGCAGGGGATTCACCGGCCCTCGGCTTACGACCGGCTTTACACGTAGGGGTAAGGGTGGGGGTCCGGGGCGTCACAGAGGTCTAGCTGAAGCCAAAACGCCGACAGGAGTTTGTCATTCCGATCCTTCGGTGGAAGGAGAGGAATCTCATGTTGTTCCCAGTACAAACCTCAGATTCCTCGCCGCCTTCGGCTGGTGTCGGAATGACAGGTTGAGGGCGGGTGTACAGGATGGCGTCATTGGGAGTGAGCACGGAATGACGTCTACAGTTTCTGCGTTAACCGCTTACTAACTACTCGCCTGCCCTATATAGGCGTCTGGGCCGGCCAGGAACTTGGTCCGGCAATCTAGGCTGCAGAAGTAGTACCAAGTACCGTTGTGAAAGCTCCGGGTGCCCATATTGGGGTTAACCTCGGTCGCGCCGTGCCTGGTTTGGCCGGTTTCGGCACGGGCTCCGGCTTCATCAATCTCTATCCCGCAAACGGGGTCTGTGGGCATAATGTATTCTCCTATTCGCGATGGGGGCGCGCCGGTAGGTTCAGGGAACCGGTTCCAGGTTCATTCCCAACCGCACCCGGCCCGGCTGGTCCAGCAGTGCCCTGGCAATCTTGGACCGGTGCTCGAAGCTGGTACCCAGACGCATGGTCCATGAGGTAACCCGCCGGAACCAAAGGTGGAGGTCGAACTCCATCATGAATCCGATGCCACCGTGGATCACCTGAGAAGAGCGCACCACGGCTTCGCACTTGTCGTTACAGAAGGATTTGGCCTGGGAGATCTCGATCGAAGATGGCAACCCCTGGTCCATCTTCCAAAGAGCCTCGTAGGTCAATAGTTGCGCGCCGTCTACCCACAGGATCATGTCGGCGCAGAGGTGTTGGATGGACTGGAAGGAGCCTATGGGCCTGCCGAAGGCCGCCCGGTTCTTGGCGTACTCGATGCCCATCTCGGCGTCTTTCCTAGTGGCCCCCACCATCTGGGCGCACAGTAACACGGTCGCCCGGTCAATCATGGCCTGAATCACGGGCCATCCCTGATTAACCTGGCCTATCAGATCGGATCTGGGAACGCTTACGTTGTCGAAGATCACCTGGCTCTGCTTATCTCTGGCTATGGCTGTCAGTGGGACGTTAGAGATGCCGGCGCTTCCGGTGTCCACAAGAAATAATGAGATGCCCTGATCGCCGTCCGAGGCCGATGCCGTCCTGCAGACTACCAAACACTTCTCGGCGGCGCCAAAGTTATCGACGAACATCTTGGTCCCGCTGATGACGAAGTTGTCACCCTGTTCTATGGCCGCGGTGGCAATAGTCTCGGGGAGGAACCGGGGGTCGCGTTCGGTCAACGCCCAAGTCAGGACCGTGTCGCCCGCGCAGACTTTGGGCAGCACCGATTGCTTCTGTTCTTGGCTGCCGTCGGCGGCGATGGTCAACGCCGCGACCATGGTGCTATGGAAGGGGACGGGGGCGATGGCGCGGCCCACTTCCTCCATGATGATGCCCAAATACGTCAGAGGCAATCCCTGGCCGCCCAGGGATTCGGGGAGAGACATACCAAGCCATCCTAACTGGGCCATCTGACGCCACAGTTCGGGCGGGTAACCCAGGTCGTCTACTTCCATGGCTCGGGCCAGGCTGGGAGGACATTCGCCACCCAGAAACTCCCTGGCAGCGTTCTTCACCATTTCCTCTTCTTCGTTCAGAAGTACATCCATGCTAATTCCTCAAGAGATTTTGGCGCGGCGGCGGCAAAGCGCGCTGCCGCTGCCCTCGGAATAACAGTTTTTACGCCGGGTCCTTCGACAAGTCCGACTTTGGCGAGACTCGCGACCCTTAGTCGGAGCTCAGGACGAACGGTTCAATTAGACCTTTCCGTTCGTGGTGAGCCTGTCGAACCACTTGCTCGATCCTAACCGCGGGGGAGACCCAGTCCCCGGCGGGCTATCTGGTCTCTCATTACCTGTACGCTGCCATGGTTGATGCCCGACTGGAAGGACCCCAACAGGTTGTGGGCGAACAAACCGTGTTCGATGGCCTCTTCCGAGGTACTCATGAGCTGAGCGTAAGGCCCTAGGATCTGGGAAATGGTTTCAGTGGTCCGGACGCCGTGTTCCGGAGCCCAGACCTTTTCCGCCGCCCCTTCGTAGGTAAAGGTGTCACCCCGTTCCATCAGCGACATGCTGCGCATGGTCATCAGGCGGCAAACCTGGGCTTCGATCCATAGCTCTGCCAGGCGGTCCCGGATGGCCGGGTCTTGGGACACATCATGGCCGCCCAGGTCGTTGTCTTTGGCCCAGTTGATGATGTCCTCGTCCCGTCGAACCGAGATCAGGTATCTACTGGCCCCGACACGGTCCAGGTTGAGGCCCATCGCGCCTACGTACCAACCCTGGTTCTCTTCGCCTAACATACACGTTGCCGGTACTCTGACGTCTTCAAAGAAAGTCTCGTTGGTCCTACGCTGACCGTAGGTCGTACCGATGGGAGCCGGAGGGTCGTTCTGGATGGTCCATAGAGGGCGAACCGTGATGCCTGGAGTGTTCATCGGGAAGATGAAGATGGAGATCCCACGGTGCTTGGGCGCGTCTGGGTCCGTGCGAGCCATCAGGTAGATATGGCTGGCGTAGTGGGCCGAGGATGTGTACATTTTCTGGCCGTTGATCACGAAGTCGTCTCCGTCTCGCACTGCCCGGCATTGAAGACTCGCCAGGTCAGCTCCGGCTTGTGGTTCGGTGAATCCCAGGGCCAGCGTGATCTCTCCGCTAATAAGTCCGGGAAGCAAGGTTTTCTTCTGTTCTTCAGTTCCAGCGGCGAGGATCGCCGGTGCGCCGCTGCCTGCCCCGCCGACGCCGACGCCGATCCTGGAGAACTCCTCCTCGACGATGTACTGGTCGATGCGGCTGCCGTCCTGGCCGCCGTACTCCTTGGGCCAACTGATGCCGACCCATCCCTTGGCGGCA
>ENA-ORDI01001754-ORDI01001754.1-marine-metagenome-genome-assembly--contig:-NODE-1754-length-11478-cov-2.232085_pt1 | contig 11478 bp, 9 predicted proteins | sample MGYA00248628_ERZ508525 | MGnify/ENA primary metagenome ERZ508525 (study PRJEB26195, sample SAMN05422138) | marine metagenome | isolation source: East of Porto Seguro, South Atlantic Ocean | place...
TAGGTACTGCGGCGCGCGCTATACGCTGCGATGAGGCAGAGTTGGTCATTGCCGGTGGTGTCGAAAGCATGTCCCGCGCTCCGTTCGTTATGGGTAAGGCGGAAAGTGCATTTTCTCGTCAAGGTGAAATGTATGACACCACGATCGGTTGGCGGTTTGTGAATAAATTGATGAAAAAACAGTTCGGTGTCGACTCCATGCCCGAAACTGCTGAGAACGTTGCAGAGGCGTTTCAGATCCGCCGTGAAGACCAAGACGCTTTTGCGTTGCGAAGCCAAAAGCGTGCTGGAGTGGCCCAGCAAAGAGGGGCTTTTGCAGAGGAAATAACGCCGGTGAGCATTCCCCAACGTAAAAGTGAGCCCATCATAGTAGATCTAGACGAACATCCCCGGCCTGAAACCACGATTGAAGGTTTGGCAAAGCTGCCAGCACCGTTTCGCGAGGGTGGTACGGTAACTGCTGGCAATGCGGCTGGAGTAAATGACGGCGCCTGCGCTCTCCTATTGGCATCCGAAGCTGCAGCCAAGAGGTTCGGGCTGACCCCACGCGCACGTTTGTTGACGATGGCCACGGCTGGCGTTGAACCACGGATAATGGGTATGGGGCCAGCACCAGCCAGTCGCAAAGCCATGGAACGATGTCGGCTTTCAGTAGAGGATTTCGACCTTATAGAACTCAATGAAGCATTTGCGGCCCAGGCGCTTGCAGTACTTCGTGACCTCGGACTGCCAGACGACTCGGATAATGTAAATCCGCAGGGCGGTGCGATTGCACTTGGGCACCCATTGGGTATGAGTGGTGCACGCCTTATTACCACCGCTATGTACCAGCTCGCTGCAAAGGGTGGAAACCGTGCATTGTGTGCGATGTGTATTGGGGTTGGTCAAGGAATCGCCGTGGTATTGGAAAGAGTGTAATTGGCCAACGTATAATCCGCGGTGTGGCAATGAATTCTGGTCTTGAACCTCTTGATTTCTTGCTGTGTTTAGGGATATTGCGGCTGAAATACCAATCCACACAAAATAAGACAAAGGCATGGAATATTGGTGAATAAATGGGCTCAAATGGTGGTATGACCTTCGATCCACCTAAGGAATGGCTACATCATTAGCATTATAGTAGTACCCGCTACAGTGAGGTGTGGGCCACGATGAATCTCTCTGTTGCAGTGGTTGGTGCAGGGCCATCAGGTTTCTACGCCGCTGATGCTATGCTCAAGGCTTTTTCAGGCTCTCAAATCGATATCATCGACCAATGGCCAATACCCTTCGGTCTAGTTCGATTTGGTGTCTCTCCTGATCACTTGAGCACGAAAAACGTCACCAAATTGTATGAGAAAATTCTCGATAAGCCGGGGGTTCGCTTTGTTGGCAATGTCGAATTGGGCCGTGACATCAGCTATGAGGAACTTAAGTCACTTTTTGACGTGGTGATTCTCGCATTTGGCATGGAAAAGCCGAGGCTTCTGGATATTCCCGGTGCTGATTTAGCGGGAGTGATTTCCGTCACTGATTTTGTTGGTTGGTACAACGCTACGCCCGAAAGCAAGGATTGCGGCGAATTGGTCTCTAGAGCGCGATCCGCGATCGTGGTGGGGAACGGGAATGTGGCGCTTGATATTGTCCGCTTGCTTGCCAAGACGGAAGCTGAGCTGGCAACCACTGATATCGTGCCAGCAGCAGCGAATGCGATAGTTCGTGCACCATTGAACGATATCTACGTTGTTGGCAGAAGGGGGCCAATTGAATCAAGTTTTAGTTTTCCAGAATTGTCTGAGCTCGGCGATTTGGTGGAAGCCCAGACTTTGGTGGATAGTGCCTATCTACCAGCGGATGCCTCAAGTGCTGAGGAATCGGTACGAAAGAAAAAAGAGCGCAATCTGCGCGTATTTCGAACGTTTGCTGGAAATAGCGCGGATAACAGACCGGTGCGAATTCATTTGATGTTTTACGCCTCGCCGATCAAAATCATTGGCCAGGATCAAATAACGACTGTGAAAATGTCCCGCAATACAGTTGTTGAGGGCAGGGCGGTCGCAACAAACGAAACGTTTATGATAGACGCGGACTTGTTGGTTCCGACGATTGGATACGAGTTGGCGTCGATCGAAGGCTTGCCGTCATTAGGCGGTGTGGTTAAGAATCAAGATGGGCGAGTTGAGCCTGGGGTCTACGTAGTTGGTTGGGCGCGTCGTGGTCCCACGGGTGTGATTGGCACAAACCGGGTGGATGCCAGAGAGGTTGTGGCCTTGATTTCAAGGGACGCTCCAACAGCGTCAAAGCCCGGCCCTTCTAGCCTTGATGATGTGTTATCAGCACGGAGTGTGAGCGCCGTTGACGCAACTGATTGGCGGCAGATTGATGCCGCCGAAATCGCTTCTGGGGGGAGCGGTCGGCCGCGGGTAAAATTTACGACGGTCGATGAGATGCTGCGTGTCACTAAGACAAAGGTTGCTGCATAGCGCACGCCACTTTCAAATGTCATGTGTCGTAATGTGACCGATATTGGCACTAAACGGATGCTTCTTATCACGCTCAACATTCTCCAATGGACCAACGGTTTTCATTTGGCAGTGCGAAATTGAGAACACTCTGGAAATTTCTCATATTTTGGTGCGTTCCAATAATCTGTAAGATTAGCTGCATGTGAATTTAACCGTTTCAAGATCTGGACAAGGTTAGTGGGTGATGATGTTATGGAGTATTAATTTGAACAAACTGATCGGTGTTTGAGAGAAAAATCCTCTGCAACTTTAGGTTAGTACAAATTGAAGTTCCGTAAGCTATGTTAGGGTTTTGAGTTGTGAATTTGTTTGACGCACTTTTGCACCCAGACCAGGAGGAAGATCCTGATCGTGGAGTGGTTATCCATGCCGCCAATCTGCTTGAAGTTGGTGAGTTTCAATTGCTGCAACTTGCATTCTTTGAATGGTATGGACGAGAAATGCATTGCTCGGAAAAAGAATCCTTCTTTCGCAGCGTCTTCCTTGTGAAAGAAACACCGGTGTTTCTTCGCCATTATGCACGAAATATCGTCTTAAGCGACGATAGGGGTGATCTGAGGGCGCGCGTGCCGTTTTATCATCGTTACGATCCTGCGGTTTTTGATCGTCGTCTGCCGAATGGTATTGGCCGTTTCGTGGGGGTGACCGTATTGCTGATTAGTGTGTTGATAGTGAGCTTGGGTATGGCCATCTTTACGATTGAGCAGGGCGGGCGTTGTACTAATTATCTCCCACCTTGTCTGACCGCACAGGATCTTGGGGAAGTCACCAGAGTGGACAGCAGTCAACGTTAGCTTGTGGTGTGCGCTATTTATTGGCAACTAGGTGGTGGTTAGGTAGCATCTTTCTATGTGGGACGTGCCGCCAGAATACGAAACCCTATTGAACATAATATTCCTAGCGATAACGGGAGGCATCGCGTATCACGGTATCCGCTATCGCGACGGAGACGGCAATACAGATATTGTAAGGCTTTTATTCGGCTGTATCGCCGCGACGTTTTTCTTTTTGGTGCTTTTCAAAGATGTGCTGGGGGTCGTTAAATTTGGTTGAAGGTGTTGATATGGGTCAAGGTTTATGCATTCGTGACTCGGCATCGAGGTCTGGAATTTGTAATAGACGCTGTTCTTCTGGAAGCTGAAGTTGTTCGTGTATGTATCGAGCGCGATCGCGAACGGTGGAAGGTCTCGGATCGTAAAGAATTTTGTGCACGAATCCGGGGCCGGAGACTGATTCCTCATCTACTTGTAGGGCCTTGATGTAATTCGCAAGAGCCTCATCGTGAGCACCCTGACGATCGAGAATGATGCCCTTGTTGGCGTGGGCAGCTGCCAATACACCACGTCCCGTTGGATCGTCAGGGCTTAAGTTTTTCGTAAGCCAATCAATTAAATAATCGAGCTCTATTTCTGCTTCCCAGTACTGCTCTGTCTGAATAAATATCAATGCGCGGCCCATTAGGGCGCCACGGTGGTTGGGCGAGAGGTCGAGTGCTTTGTTGAAATGACTCATCGCGTCATCATAATCACCGCTCGATAACAGGATGTCCCCTCGCTCGGTATCGTAATCTCCCGCGGGTCGGTCAAAAAAACTGTCATAAAGGAGCGTTGCGCCGCCAGTGACTAGTACGGCTATGAACATTAAGACAGTGAAGCGTTTTAATACACGAGGGTTCATGGAACCAATCTGAACAAATAGTCGGTGTAGAAGATTGAAAAAACCAAAGCAAGAAGCGCTGCTGTGAAACCAGCGCGCCTTTTTAGTCTTTGTTGTGTTGCTTCATCTGCCGGTAGATTTTTTCTTATCATCCTGCGAAGAGACATCACCCATATCAGGTGACGCAATGGCATCCAAAGTGCCGTCGCTAAAAGAATGGCCCATATCAGGGTGTATTCAGAGGAAAACAAAGCGGTCACCACTGCTGCATATGCACCTATTTAGGCAACAACCTTTATCGAAAGGAAAGGGGGGCAATGCCCCCCTTTAAGTTCCCTTCATTGCAAAACCATTTACATGGTTTCACCTGATCTCCCCACTCAAGTTTGTTGCGCGGGGGCTGCTACCTTATCGCCGATGTCATCGGTCAACGACTCAATGTTCTTAGACGGGACCGCTGACATCTCCATTTTGTAGGCGAGGAACCACATCATCGCTACGCCAAGAACCCAGAATAGGATCTGCCAGGCCCAAATAGAGGGTATTCCAAAAGTCCACCCCGCCGGACCCTCGTTTGGTGCTCCGAAAATCGTGTTCCCGATTACGGCGCCAGGTCCTATGCCAAAGAACAACCATGCCAGAGTAACGATCCATGCTACCGGCACCAGGCCCTTCTTCTGTGGTGAAAGAGACGCGTGCTCACGCAGAAAATCATGATATTTCATACGGTGTGATCGCTCGGTATCTCTTTGTGTCATGGCGGAAACGCTAATACAGACGGCTAGATTAAAGATGATGCCCCAGCCGGCAGAGTGAATTGTCCAAGGCCATCTGCCCCAAGGAAGATCGATGCCAACGGCGCTGGCGATCGTGCGCCCAAATGTTTCCGTGAAAATCACCCCGAGCAATCCAGCCAAAAGGCCCCAGCTAGCGCCCTCCCTGGTGATCCATGGTATCCAACAAACAGCCGCTAACGAGGGCCACATCTGAAACCCGAAAGCAACTGCCAACCCACCGAGCAATACCAGTGCGTCTTGAGAGAAGGTAGCCACCAGCAAAGCGGCGATGACAATAAAGGCTACGCCGAGCCGACCAAACAGTTTCTGTGTGGCATGACTGGCGGTCGGATTAAGGTAGCGCTTGTATATGTCGCGCGTCAGCATCCCGCCGGCAGTTGACATGTACGCTGCACCGGTGGATTGCATTGCTGCGAGAGCACATACGGCGAGTAGTCCCAGGAACCATGGCGCCGCCTCGCCCACCAGGTTGATGTAGTGCGGTACCAAGCCGCCCTGTTTGTTGGCGGTCAAGTCGGGTAGAACATTTGCAATCCCCGCCGCATCACCCACTGCCGGGGTAGCGCCCAGAAAATGCGCTCCCATCCCCTGGGCAACCGTAAAGAAAAACAAGATCAGGCCGATGCCAAATGACGATGCCCAAACCTGCTGTGGTGCGAAGGGCTTCGGATCCTTGTTCGCGAAGGACCACATGGAAAATGCTGGCGCCGACTGGATGCCCATGAGGGCAAACATGTACGTCAGAACCATGATCCCTGTCCACAAGCCGCCCACTGGAGTTTCCACCCCAAGGCCTGCGGTAAACTGGATCACGCCGGGTATAGCAAGGTAGGCGTTGTGACCATCCGCGGTTGCACCCCATTTACCGAGATCCGTTTTGCCAAGGGCCGCCAGGGAATCGTTGAAGGAGCCCCATCCGCCAAGTTGGCCGTAGGCGATGCAACCTATGGCGACAATGCCAAATGCGAGCAGAATGCATTGTAGCGTGTCCACGTAGGCGACCGCTCGAAGACCACCCGATGCGACGTAAATAAGCACAATCAGCGAAAGAACCCACATGCCCCATTCCCTTGGGATCATGCCGTCAGTTAATACGTTAAACAGGAATCCGGAGGCGCCAAGCTGGACGCCGAGGTATGGTATCGAGAACAGTAATGCCACGAGTACCACCAGAATCCGGATCATATCGCCCTGGAAATAATCCGACAGCATTTCGCCAGGGGTTACATATCCAAACCTTTTGCCAAGCATCCATTGTCTTTTTAAAAACATGACGCCGGTAAAGGGAATGGTGATCGCATAAAAGGATGCATAAGCGTACTGGAAGCCATCTCGATAGATTAACCCCGGATGCCCCATGAAAGTCCATCCGGAGAAAGAGGTAGCTGTGGCCGCCAGTACAAAAACCCAAATCGATAATCTGCGGCCCGCTATGAAGTAGTCTGAAGCTGTCTTCGCCGCCATGGCGCTTCGGACACCCCAGAATATACAGTACGCCCAATAGAGGGCGACGAATACGAACAACCAGACAATTTTCGCTTCCATGCGCCGTTTCCGCCAGTTCTTTAAGGCTCCGACTGATCGAATGATGCGCATGGCCCTCGGAGGTGCGCGTTCAGTCGGCGGCCGATTTTTTGGCCACTAGTTTTCTCAGTTTAGCCTATGACTATAGGAGCGGCAAGCCGGCGGCCTGACTCGTAGGGCAAATGATGCTTAATTGGCACGAATAATAGAAAATAAAGTAACAAATAATGCTGAAACCGGCATTTATGGGCCGAGGTCAATTTCGACTGCGGAAAGACGTCGTCGTGTCATGGGCTACTTAATTACCTTGTTGCGTAGCCAAAAATTGGAGGAAATGGTGGGCCCGGCAGGACTCGAACCTGCGACATCACCGTTATGAGCGGCGCGTTCTAACCAGCTGAACTACGGGCCCGGAGCATAGATCAAAAATAGGAACGAAGATGTGGCGTTAATACCAAAGAAGCGACTTTCTTCTCAAAGCGATATTCACGGCTCTTTCAACTCGGATTTATGACGAGGTTTACCGACTCATGTGTCGAGAAAGCTTCTTAGCTTGCGTGAACGAGATGGGTGTTTGAGCTTTCGCAAAGCCTTAGCTTCAATTTGGCGGATGCGTTCGCGTGTAACCGAGAACTGCTGGCCGACCTCCTCGAGCGTGTGGTCCGTGTTCATTCCGATCCCAAACCGCATACGTAAAACCCGTTCCTCGCGCGGCGTAAGGGACGCTAGCACTCGTGTCGTAGTTTCACGTAGGTTTGAATGAACAGCTGCGTCGAGAGGGATAACCGCATTTTTGTCCTCAATAAAGTCGCCGAGGTGGCTATCCTCCTCATCACCGATAGGTGTTTCTAGGCTGATTGGTTCCTTGGCTATTTTGAGGACCTTGCGAACTTTTTCAAGTGGCATGCTTAGCTTTATTGCCAGTTCGTCTGGAGTTGGTTCGCGCCCAATTTCATGCAACATCTGCCGTGAGGTCCGGACCAGTTTATTGATGGTTTCGATCATATGAACAGGGATTCTGATTGTTCTCGCCTGATCAGCGATAGACCTTGTTATAGCTTGCCGAATCCACCACGTTGCGTAAGTGGAGAATTTATAGCCACGGCGGTACTCGAATTTGTCTACTGCCTTCATTAATCCGATATTGCCTTCCTGAATAAGGTCAAGAAATTGAAGGCCACGGTTCGTATATTTCTTCGCAATAGAGATAACCAATCGCAAGTTGGCCTCAATCATCTCTTTTTTTGCTCGTCCAGCTTCTCTCTCCCCTTTTTGCACTGCAGAGACGATATGGCGAAATTCTGAAACATCCAGGCTCGAAATCATCGCGATTTCAGCGATGCCATAACGTATTTCTTTGATCTCCTCGCGACGAGCTTTAACAAAATCCTTCCAGCCCTTCTCTTTAAGTCGGCTAATCCGGCGTGACCAATTCGTTTCTAGCTCGCTACCCATATAGTGCTTAAGAAAATTTTCGCGTGTAATCTTATGCTTTGAAGCCAGACGAAAAAGTTTTCCTTCTAACGTTACGAGACGACGATTTAGGCCGTAGAGCTGATCTACTAACTCCTCAATCCGAAAATTGTTCAACTCAACACCGCTCATTAATTCAGCCACCTCACTCTTTAGCTTGGTGTAGTTGATCGCGGTTCTAGGATTTAGTGCCTTCCTAACTTGCGCGTTTTCCAGTCTTTGTTCTTGAATTCGCTCTACCTTTTTTGAAATCTTGGCAACGGTGCCAAATGTTTTCAGAACCTCAGGGCGTAGCACTTCCTCCATCGTGGAGAGTGGCACATTGCCTACATCTGAATCCGAATCTGAATCTGAATCTGAATTTGAATCTCCTTCAACTCCACCTTCGTTGTTAGGTTGACTCACCGCCCCTCCGTTCGAAACGCCGCTTTGCGCTTCGTTAACGTTGGTGGCGGTGGCGCCATAAGTTGCATCAAGATCAATAGCCTCGCGCAGCAACATTTGTTCCGCGTTAAGTGCTTCGTGCCAGGCGCTGACAACTTGGAGGGTGATAGGGCTTTCGCAAACCGACCCAATCATCATATCTCGACCAGCTTCAATACGTTTTGCGATTGCTATCTAGCCTTCGCGTGATAAGAGTTCCACGCTTCCCATTTCACGCAAATACATGCGTACGGGGTCGTCAGTGCGGCCGAGCTCCTCCTCTGCTTTGTTGGTACTAACAGCAACTTGACTTCCGTTAGTGCCTGAGGAGCTGTCGTCACTTTCTTCCTCAACGACATTGATTCCCATTTCGGAAATCATTGCCATAATATCCTCAATCTGCTCGGAAGAATTTTTGTCTTGCGGCAGGGCTGCGTTCAACTCATCGTAGGTGATGTACCCACGTTCATTGCCGCGTTCAATAAGTTGTTTTACGGCTTCTCCAGCCGTATCAACTAGTGGTAAATCGCTCGACCCTCGGCGAGTGTTTTCCGACGTCGCTGTCGCTTCTTGTTTTGACATCAGCTTTTAAGACCTGTGTCGTTATTAATGTGCAAACTTTGGAGCCGAGGCCTCACGGCCTCCTGCTTAAATTTAAGCGGACCTCCCTATTTGCCGCTGGAGGCCATAATGTCAATGCCTTTAGATGTCGCAACCCGCCAGTCCCTGCGAACCCCTATTAAATTTAAGATCGGATGTGGGTTATTCTAAGCTGAGTTTCAGCAAGGATCTGGAGTTTCGCTCTGGTTGCAGTGAATGGCAAGTGTTTCACGCCATGCAAATAAGGCCTCATTCCTATCAGTTTCTGGTCGCACCGAAGGTTCGATCATGGTTTGGTTCCATTCGGTACGATCAAACAGTTTAGCTATAACCTCTCCGTGTCCCCGTTCGGCCAAGTGTGTCCTTGCAGCTTGGTAGTCTATCTGGGACTCACTAGTCGAAATTTCTAGTAGGGCCGTCCTAAGTTGTTCAAGTTGAACATTTCGAATTTCGATGCGGGAGAAGTCTTCACGCACCTCCGCGAGTAACTCTGGGTGTCCAAGAAGGATTGCTACTAACACCCTCTCCCGATGGTTAGGGTCACCGGATCTATCGTGACCTCTGGCATGGGCACGAAGTCCTATTGCTTGAAAGGTCTTGCGCCTATTTCTTGCGTCACTTGAGGTTGACCTTTGTGATAACGCAAACTGGTCTCCGAACTTCTTCTTGAAGTCTGCAAAATAGCCCTCGCGAATCGTCCGGTCAGTGATTTGTGTCGTTAATTGGTTAAGTCTTTGTCGGAGTGCGGCTCGCCGTTCCGGCGTATCAAGAGGGTGGACTTCAATTTCCCATGACCATAAAAAGTCTATCAAGGAAACGGGACTTCCGAGCGCGCGAGCCAAGTCTTTAGAAGACCCGTTTGCCAACAGGCTATCAGGATCTTGACCCACAGGTAGAAACGCGAATCGCAGCGAAAGTCCGGCGCCCAGCTGCGGTAGAGCTCTCTCTGCAGCGCGTCTTGCAGCGTGCTGTCCGGCTTCGTCGCCGTCGAAACACAGCAAGGGTTCAGGTGCTAAACGCCAAAGCTGCTTGATTTGGTGTTCAGTCAGTGCGGTTCCAAGGGGTGCAACCGAATTGTGAAAGCCAGCGCGGTGAAGCGCAATTACATCCATGTAGCCTTCTGCTACGATAAGAGAGTTTTGTTGGAGTGCGGGGCCACGTGCGTCAGCGACGTTGTAGAGTGCGTGACCTTTCCGGAAGAGCTCGGTCTCTGGTGAATTGATATATTTAGCTTTGGATTCACCGATAGAGCGGCCACCAAAAGCGATTACCCTTCCACGGGCGTCAGTGATTGGAAACATTATTCTACCGCGAAAAAAATCGTATGCGGATCGGCCATCTTCCGATTGGCGAATTAAGCCTGAAGCCAATGACAGTTTGTCCTCTACGCGTTTGTTGCGTAGGAATTCCAGTAAAGGATTGCCTCTGTCTGGCGCAAAACCCAGCCGGAAGTGTCGTGAAGTCTCATTGTCAAGGCCACGTTCTGCCAGGTAGGTCCGGGCGGATTTTCCAACCTGGTTATTCAGGCAGCGTTCGAACCAACTGCTGGCTACTTCGTTAAGCTCGTAGAGAGTTCTGACCAGTTCGGCTTTGGCGTGCTCCTCTTGTGACCGGGCAGGGATCGCTAAACCACATTCAGTTGCTAAACGCTCCACAGCCTCAATGAAGTTAAGGCCTTCGGTACGCATGACGAATCCGAATATGTCGCCATGCGCGCCACATCCGAAGCAATGGAAAAAGCCCTTGTCCTCGTTGATAGTGAAAGAGGGAGTTTTTTCGTTATGAAAAGGGCAAAGGCCTTTAAATTCATTGCCTTGGCGAGTTAACCGCACGTGCCGAGCCGCGATCTCGTTGAGCGCCAAGTGGGCACGAATGTCATCCAGGAACTGAGGCAAAAAAGCCATTTATCGGGCGCTAGTCAAATATTCCTTCACCATGTTACCGACCTTGGAAAAATCCATCTGTCCAGAATAAGCTGCCTTGAGGGCGGCCATTGTCCGGCCCATATCCTTAATACAGCTCGAGCCAAGTTTCTCGATAACACCGCGGACTGCATTGGCAATCTCATCTTCGTCAAGTTGGCGCGGCAAATAGTTTTCAATAATGACAATCTCAGCCGCTTCGCGTTCAGCTAGGTCGAGTCGCCCACCCGATTCGTAGGCATCGATCGATTCTCGTCGCTGTTTTACCATTTTGGGTAGCATTTTTTTGAGTATTCGATCGTCGCTCTCTTTGTTGCTGCTGGTCGCACCGCCTTCAACACGTGCCGCTATGTCGCGGTCCTTAAGAGCAGCGAGGATCAGCCGTAAAGTCGAAACACGGCAAGAATCTTTAGATTTCATTGCCGACTTCAGATCGTCGGCAAGTTGTTCACGCAGCATGACAGGTCACTCACTTTTTAGTCGGATAGTTGAATCTGGAAGCCATAGCCTTTTTTCGGGCGAATACCCACCCTCGCGTGCTAAGCGCCGCCTTACTAAATCCCAAGCACAAGCGTGTACG
>ENA-ORDI01001757-ORDI01001757.1-marine-metagenome-genome-assembly--contig:-NODE-1757-length-11465-cov-3.049087_pt1 | contig 11465 bp, 13 predicted proteins | sample MGYA00248628_ERZ508525 | MGnify/ENA primary metagenome ERZ508525 (study PRJEB26195, sample SAMN05422138) | marine metagenome | isolation source: East of Porto Seguro, South Atlantic Ocean | place...
GTTGTCGAAGTCCTCGCCGCCAAGGAAGGTGTCGCCGTTGGTCGATTTGACCTCGAACACGCCGTCGCCGATCTCCAAGATCGAAATGTCGAAAGTGCCGCCGCCGAGGTCGTAGACGGCGATGGTGCCGGTGGCTTCCTTTTCCAGGCCGTAGGCCAGGGCGGCCGCCGTCGGCTCGTTGATGATGCGCAGCACTTCGAGGCCGGCGATCTTGCCGGCGTCCTTGGTCGCCTGGCGTTGGGAATCGTTAAAATAGGCGGGAACCGTGATCACTGCCTCGGTGACGGTCTCGCCGAGATAGCTTTCCGCCGTTTCCTTCATTTTCTGGAGGATGAAGGCGCTGATCTGACTGGGCGAGTATTTTTTGTCCTCGACCTCGACCCAGGCGTCGCCGTTTTCGCCTTTGACGATTTCATAGGAAACCAGCTTCTTGTCCTTTTCGGTGATAGGATCGTCAAACCGACGGCCGATCAGGCGCTTGATGGCGGACAGCGTGTTTCCCGGGTTGGTCACCGCCTGGCGCTTGGCCGATTGCCCGACCAGGCGTTCACCGTCTTCGGCGAAGGCAACCATGGACGGCGTCGTGCGCGCGCCTTCGGTGTTTTCGATAACCTTGGCGTCTTTGCCTTCCATCAAGGCGACGCAGGAATTGGTCGTCCCTAAGTCGATTCCTATGACCTTGCTCATTTCATCCTCTTTATTTTCGGCGGCTTAAGAGGCGGCCTTTTTCAGCACCGCGATCGAAGCCACTAGAATAATCATTTAAAACCCGCCTTAAGCGGGTATTTCGGCGATATATATGTGGCGAAATGGGGGTTCGCAACCGTGTCTGTGTTTTTTCCATAAAAACGGTTTTCCGGAGCCTGGTGGGAAAAACCTAAAGTTCCTCGTCCAACTGGGCGCCCGGCTCCTTGCCTTTGTCCTCGTACGCGCCCTGGCCGTCCTTAAGCGCCGGGTCAATCGGAGCCGGGGTGGCGCCCTCGGCGGCCCTGGTGGCATCGGGTTCCTTTGGCCCGCCCTTGGAAACGCCGACCTTGGCCGGGCGCAACAGCCGGTCGTTCAGCAAGTAGCCGGCCTCGACCACTTGCATCACGGTGCCGGCGGGTTTCGAGGTGTCGTCGAGCTCGAACATCGCTTCGTGCAGGTTGTGGTCGAATTTTTCGCCCATAGCCTCGATCGGCTTGATGCCGAAACGCTCAAACGTGCTTAGCATCTCGCGTTCGGTCATTTCCAGGCCGACCATGAGTTGTTCCAGGGCCGGATCCTTTTTGCGAGCTTCCGAATCGACGCTGGCCATGGCGCGCTTCATGTTGTCGGCGACGCCGAGCACCTCGCGGGCGAAATTGGTAATGGCGTACTTGGCGGCGTTCAACTTTTCGCGCTCGGCCCGGCGGCGGACGTTTTCGGCCTCGGCCAGGGCGCGCAGCAGCTTGTCGTTGAGCTCTTCCACCTGCTGTTCAGGGGTTAACTCCTCGACCGCTTCCTCACCCGTCTCCTCGGCCCCGGTTTCGGTTTCCTCGCCTTCTTCGGCCGCCGTTTCTTCAGGGGCCTCGGAATCGGGCGGGGTGTCTTCGTTTTCGGCGTCCTCGGCGACCTCAGCTTCGGTCTGGTTTTTTTCGTCTTCGGTCATATCTGGTTCAGCTTTGTTGGCCCAGAAGGCGGCTAATCAGTTTCGAGGTATAGTCTACCATCGGAATGATGTGGGCATAATTCATCCGCGTCGGACCGATGACGCCGATGGCGCCGATGATGGCTTCCTCGGCGTTGTTGTAGGGGCCGACGATCATCGAACAGCCGGCCAGGTTGAACAGCGTGTTGTCGGCGCCGATGAAGATCTGCACCCCTTCGGCGGTGTCGGTCAGGGACAACAGCTTCAGCATTTCCTCCTTGGTTTCGAGGGCCGTGAAAAGGGCGCGGATTTTCTCCAGGTCGGCAACCGCGGTCACGTCTTCGAGAAGGTGCGCCTGGCCGCGGACGATCAATGATCCTTGCTGGCCGCCGCCGGCCCCATCACCGGCCCATATGGCGAGCCCGCTTTCGACCACCCGGGTCGTCAATTCGTCCAGTTCGGCGCGGTGGCTGTCCAGTTCGGCGATGATCTCTTCGTAGGCTTCCGAGAGGGTGCGCCCGACCAGCCGCGCGCTCAGGTAATTGGTCGCTTCCACCAGGCCCGACGGGGGCATGCCCCGGGGCGTCTGGATGACCCTGTTCTCGACGATGCCGTTTTCGGTGACCAGCACCACCAGCGCCCGGCCCGGGGAAAGGTTGACGAATTCGATGTGACGCAGCGGGCTCCTGGTCTTCGGCGCCAACACCAGGCTGGCGCATCGCGAAAGGCCCGAAAGCGCCGATATTGCATCCTCCAGCAGGCCTTCCAGGCTGTTGGGCGACCCGGCGCATTGAATGTCGATGTTCTGGCGTTCTTCTTCGGTCAGGTTGCCGATTTCGAGGATGCCGTCGACGAACAGCCGGAGCCCCGCATCCGTCGGCAGCCGCCCGGCCGACGTGTGGGGCGAGTACAACAACCCGGCGTCCTCCAGGTCCGCCATGACGTTGCGGATGGTGGCCGGCGACAGGTCGAGGTTGAGACGCTTGGACAGCGTCCGCGACCCGATGGGCTCGCCCGATTCGACGTAACTATCGACGATATGGCGCAAAATCTCGCGAGAGCGGTCGTTGAGCTCGGTAATCATGTATATCCCGCGTTTAAAGCCGGAAGTCAGGGGAATTTAGGTGCGCCGGGGGCCAGCGTCAACGGGGCTGCCAAAAAACAGCGAATTCTTTACCTTGCCGGGCCGCCGGAGTAGGAATCGGTGATGAAGAACAATTCCACGAAACGCCCTTCGGGCCGGGCCCTGGACGAGATGCGCGCGGTTACCCTTGAGCCCGATTTCGCCAAGCACGCCGAAGGGTCGTGTATCGCCGGTTTCGGCGACACCCGGGTATTCATCACCGCCACCGTAGAGGAACGGATTCCGTCGTGGCTGCGGAATTCCGGCCACGGCTGGGTGACGGCCGAATACGGCATGCTGCCCCGGGCCACCAACACCCGCACCGGTCGCGAGGCCCGCCAGGGTGGCCAATCGGGCCGCAGCCATGAAATCCAGCGCCTAATCGGCCGCAGCCTCCGCGCCGTCACCGACTTAGACGCCATGGGTGAAATGTCAATCAGGCTTGATTGCGACGTCATCCAGGCCGACGGCGGCACCCGCACGGCGGCCATCACCGGCGCCTACGTGGCGCTGAGCAGGGCATTCGAGAAGTGCGTCGGGCTCGGTGTCCTTGCCGCCGTTCCCCTGAACGACCACGTCGCCGCCGTTTCCTGCGGCCTTTACCAAGGCCATCCGATTCTCGACCTGGATTACGAAGAAGACTCCTCGGCCGACGCCGACGCCAATTTCGTCCTCACCGGGTCCGGCGACATCGTCGAAGTCCAGGGCACGGCTGAAACCGGGCCGTTTTCCGAGAAGGCGTTCCTGGCCATGTTGACGCTCGCCGGCAAGGGCGTCGGCGAGTTGGTGGCGTTGCAGAAAAAAGCCCTGGGCAAAAAATAACCGCCGCCCATGAACGCCCCCAACCATCGCCGTTTCGAGGGCGGCCCGCTGGTCATCGCCAGCCATAACCCGGGCAAGGTGAGGGAAATCGCCGATCTTCTGCAACCCTTCGGGACCGAGGTGACGTCGGCGGCCGACCTGGGCCTGGCCGAGCCCATTGAGACCGGGACCACGTTTGCCGCCAATGCGGAACTGAAGGCCCGGGCCGCGGCCGAAGCCTTGGGCCAACTGGCGCTGGCCGACGATTCCGGGCTCGTGGTTGCGGCGTTGGCGGGGGAGCCCGGCATTCATTCGGCGCGCTGGGCCGGGCCGGACAAGGACTTCCGGGCGGCGATGCAAAAAGTCGAAGACGAACTTCAAGGCAAAAATGACCGCCGCGCCCATTTTGCCTGCGCCTTGGCGCTTTGCTGGCCCGATGGCAATTTGGAGGCTTTCGACGGCGCCGTCCACGGGACCCTGGTGTGGCCGCCCCGGGGGACCGAGGGTTTCGGGTACGACCCGGTGTTCGTCGCCGACGGCCATGACCTCACCTTCGGCGAAATGGACCCGGCGGAAAAACACCGGATCAGCCACCGCGCCGATGCGTTCAGGAAACTCGTCGATGCCTGTTTCGGATAATAACCCCGGCCCGGATGAAGGGTTCAGCGTCTACATCCACTGGCCCTTCTGCGCCTCGATGTGCCCGTATTGCGATTTCAACAGCCACGTCGCTGAAACCGTCGATCACCGCAGCTGGTGGGCGGCGCTGCTGTCGGAGCTCAATCATTTCGCTTTGGAAACGAATGGCCGGACGGTGACCAGCGTCTTCTTCGGCGGCGGCACGCCGTCGTTGATGGCGCCCGAGACGGCGGCTGCCCTGATCGACGCCGTCGGCAAATACTGGCCAACTGCCGACGACCTGGAAATCACCCTCGAAGCCAACCCGTCGACGTCCGAGGCGGGGCGGTTCCAGGCCTTCCGCGATGCGGGCGTCAACCGGCTGTCAATCGGCGTGCAGTCGTTCCGGGACGAGAATCTGTCCTTTCTCGGGCGCCGCCATTCGGTTGCCGAGGCCAAGGGCGCTTTAAAAATGGCGGCCGACGTTTTTCCGCGCTTCTCCTTCGATTTGATCTATGGCCTGGCCGGCCAATCGCCACAGGACTGGGTCCAGGAGCTCGACGAGGCGCTTGAATATGCCCAATCTCTCGGGGCCGGGCATCTGTCGCTTTACCAGTTGACCATCGAGACCGGCACGCCCTTTTACCGTGACGGCGTCAAGGCCGCCGATGGCGATGTCGGGGCGGGATTATACGAGATCACCCAGGACAAACTTATCGAGGCTGGCCTGCCGGCTTACGAAATCTCAAACCACGCGCGGCCGGGCAGCGAATGCCGCCATAACTTAGAAATCTGGCGTGGCGGCGCCTATGCCGGCATCGGGCCCGGCGCCCACGGGCGGCTGCCGGTCCGCGGGCGGACTGAGGCGCTTTACCAGATCCACACGCCGGATCGATGGCTGGCGGCGGTCGAGCAGAAAGGCCACGGCACCGCCAAGCGCCAGGCCCTGCCCACAAGGGCCCGAGCCGAGGAACTGCTGATGACCGGGCTCAGGCTGATCGAGGGCGTCGGGCGGGCGCGGTTCCAATCCCTGACCGGGCGCCAGGTCGAGGACTACCTCGACAAGGACGGCTTGGAACTGATGACCGGCGGCGGGTTCGTCGAGATGGACGAAACGGGCCTCCGCGCCACCGCCACAGGCCGGTTATGCCTCAACGAGGTTTTGCGCCATTTGTTGGCCCCCTAATTGATCTTCGCCTGGAAGGACTCCGGCGCGCGGCTGATGACCTCGGCCCCATGGCGGCCCACCTTCATCACCGCCAGCCCCCGTTCAGCGACGCCTTCGGGCAAGAACCGGAAAATACCGTCGCGGCCCCAGAAGCCGTTCGGCACGGTGATCGCGCGGGCCGAGAAATCGGGTCCGTCCTTGCCCCGGGCCAGCACCGCCGCCAGGGCGGCGGCGTCATAGGCGAGCGTCGCCAGGCGCGGCGGGGCGGCGCCATAGGTCTCGCGGTAGGCGGCGACGAAATCGGCCCGGGCCGTCGGCGACGGGGCAGCGAACCAGCCGCCGATCAGCGCCGGTTCGGCGCCGATGCCGGGCACGTCCCATTGCCCGGTGCCCAGCATTCGCACTTTCTTGGGGTCGATGTCATAGAACGGCAACAGGGCGGCGACGGATTGCAGCCGCTTGCCCCCGTCGGCGACCAACAGCGCGTCGAACGGCAGCTCGCCGAGGGTCTGCAGCCGCCCCAGCCTTCTCAGGGCGCGCAGCGAGACTTCGTCCTCGCGGCTTTGCAGTTCGCGGCGCTGAGCCAAGAGCGACTGGCGCCGCGCCTCGTAATTGGCCAGGGCACGGACGGCGTCATCGAAGCTTTCCGCATGGGGATCATAGAACTGCACCCGGGCCACGGTGCCGCCGTTGGCGGCGACCGCGTCCTCGAAGGCGGTGACCACGGTTTCCCCATAGACGTTGTCGGGCGCCAGGGCGGCGAACCGGCGCACGCCCTTGGACCGGGCGAAGGTGACGATGCGTTTGATTTCGGCGCTCGGCAGGAACCCCATGGTGTAGGTGCCGCCGCCGGCGACCGAGTGGTCGCTGGAAAAGGCCACCACAGGCACGTTGGCGGCTTGCGCTACCGAACCGACGGCGCGGGTCGAGGCCGACAGCAGAGGGCCCAGGATCATCGACGCGCCGTCGCCAACGGCAATAGTGGCGGCCCGAACCGCGCCTTGCGGCGTGCCCTTGGTGTCCTGGGTCAACAGTTCGAAGCGCTTGTCGGCGAAATGGAACACCGCCATTTGCGCCGCGTTCAGCATCGCCTGGCCCAATTCCGCATTGGCCCCGGACAACGGCAGCAGCAAGCTCACCCTGACGGTACCCTCGGAAGTGATAGGCGGCACCGTCGAGCGGATGGGGGCCATGGGCTCGGCCTGTTCGGCGGGCCGGTTCAGATAAGGGGTGAACAGGGGCGGTTCCGGTTCCGCCCCCGGAGAGGTGGACGGCAGCGCGGACGAAGGAGCTGACGGGGGAGGAGGAACAGGCAACGACGTCGGAAACGGATAAGGGGAATAGAGGAACCCTTGGTCAACGGGCGGCGGCGCCGGTTGCGCAGCGGGCGGCGAAGCCGTCGAAGCCGCCGCCGGGGGTCTAAGGTGTTTAGGGGCCGGGGCCTTCGTCGCTTCCGACGGCGGCGCCGTGGCCCGGGGCTGGGGCGCGGTCTCTCCTTGCAACAAGGCCCCTAATTGGGAAAACTGGCACCCGGCAAGCAACAACATCATGGCGATCGACCATGGCTGGGCGCGGAAACGCGAAAGGCAAGCGAAAGAAGCGGTCATCGGCGGCGTCGACTTCTCCTGATCAATCTGGTTCCGAAACCGGAACTCCCACCGGAATCCCCATTGGACTCCCCCCCGGAATCCCTGGGCACGCAAAGCCTAGCCACGGCGGCGGCGGGAGTAAACCATCGGCTGGCCCCGGGCTTTACCTCGTCGCCACTCCCATCGGCAATGCCCGCGACATTACCCTTCGCGCGCTCGACGCCTTGGCCCGGGCCGACGTCATCGCCTGCGAGGATACCCGCGTCACGGCCAAGCTGTTGGCCATCCACGGGATATCCCGGCCGCTGACGCCCTATCACGAACACAACGCCGAAAAGGCGGGGCCAAAACTGATCAAACGCCTGAAAAAAGGCCAAACCGTGGCGTTGGTGTCGGACGCCGGCACGCCCCTGGTGTCCGACCCCGGATACAAGCTGGTATGCGCCTGCTTGGCCGAAGGAATCGCCATAACGCCTCTCCCCGGCGCGTCCTCGGTGCTGAGCGCGCTGGTGATTTCGGGAATGCCGACGGACCGGTTTTTCTTCTTGGGCTTCCTGCCGCCGAAATCCGCCGCCCGGCGCAAGGTCCTGGCCACCATCGCCGAAATCCCCGCTACCCTGGTGATCATGGAATCGGCAAAAAGGCTGCCGGCGTCCCTGGCCGACATGGCGGACGTCCTGGGCGATCGGCGGGCGGCCATCAGCCGCGAGATGACGAAGAAGTTCGAAGAGACCCGGCGCGGCACCCTGGCCGGGCTGGCCGGATACTACCGGGAATCCAGCCCGCCCAAGGGCGAGATCACCCTGGTCATCGAGGCCGGGACCGGAAAGGCAGCTAACGGAGCGGAGCTTGACCGCCGCCTCATCGAGGCCCTTAAAAGCGAAACCGTGCGCGACGCCGCCGAGCTCGTTTCGGTGTCCTTGGGGTTGGCGAAACAGCGGGTTTACACCCGGGCGCTTGAGCTCAAGCAAGGCCGGAAATGAGCCAAAAAAAACAGGCCTGGAAATTCGGCCGTTTCGCCGAAGAACTGGCGGCGTGGCATTTGCGGTTCAGGGGATATCGCATCGTCGCTAGGGGGTTTCGCTCAACCGTCGGCGAGATCGACATCGTCGCCCGGCGCGGCCAAGTGCTTGCCTTCGTAGAGGTCAAGGCCCGCAAAGACCTCGACGCCGCGGCACAGTCGCTTAGGCCCCGCCAAGCGGGCCGCATCGTCCGCGCCGCCGGAGCCTTTATCCAGTCGCGGCCGGCCTTAAGCGCCCTGGATCAACGTTTCGACGTCATATTGGTCGTCCCATGGAAACTGCCCGTTCACCTTGGAGACGCTTGGCGCCCGGAACTTTAGAGAATTTAAGGTTTGATCGTGCTCACACAATCAAACCTGCGTTCATGTGCCACTGGGGCTGACGCCCGCTGCGCGGCGGGTTGCGGCTTAGCCCCGCAACCAGAGCCCATAAAGTCCGAATGATTCCATTCAAACTTGATGTGCTCTAGAATAGCGATTCGCTGACTAGGGACCGAGCTCGATGATCGACGCTGTTTCATTTTCATTTTACCGCCGTATCGTTGCCGTGGTTGCCATGGTTGTCCTGGCCGCCGGAGCACTGGGCGGTTGCGCGGGTGTCGTCATCGGCGGTGGTGCCGCCGTCGGCACGGCGGCCTATCAGGAACGGGGCGTGCGGGGTGTAGCCCGGGATTTGGCGACGGCGACGAAGTTGCGCACCAAATTGCTCGATGCCGGCGAAGCCTACGTCACCGGCGTCGGGATCGAGGTCTACGAGGGCCGGGTGCTGCTGACCGGCACCCTGGAAAAAGAACCCATGCGGGCGGCGGCGGTGAAGCTGGCGTGGAAGACGGAAGGCGTCAAGGACGTCATCAACGAGATTCAGATCGGCCAGTCGTCGCTTCGGGACATCGCCAGGGACTCCTGGATCACCGCCCAGTTGAAAACCAAGATCACCTTCGACAAGAAGATCCTGGCCATCAATTTTTCCATCGAAACGGTGAACGGGATCGTTTACCTGATCGGCATCGCCCAGGACCAGGGTGAACTTGACCGCATCCTTACCCACGGCCGGGGCATCGATTACGTCCGCCGAATCATCAGCCACGTGCGGGTGAAAAAGGGCCGGTCTTGAGGTTGCCTCTCGATATCCGGGCCCGGCTGACCGAAATCGGCGGCGCCGAAGACGGCGCCATCGACCTGTTCGAAACGGCCCTGGTCCTGGCCGCCGCTGACCGGCCCGGGGCCCGCCTCGAACCCTACCGGCGACACATGGAAGGCATCATTTCGGAAGTCCGCACCTATGTCGGCAGCACCGAGCCTTTGGTCCCACTCGGCCTTCGCATTGAAGGGCTAGTCCAGGTGATCATCAAGCGATACGGCTACGGCGGCACGCAAGAGGTCTTCGACGATCTTGACGCCGTCAACATGATGCGGGTGATCGACAGCCGTTCCGGCATGCCCATCGTCATCGGTATTCTTTTCATGCAAACGGCCCGGACCCTGGGATGGGACATCTGCGGGCTCGACTTTCCCGGCCGTTTCCTGGTCCGCCTGGAAGCCGGCGGCGAGCGCCGTATCCTCGACCCCTTTGCCGGCGGCACGGTCGTCGAACCCAGGGACATGCGCGACATGTTCAAGGCCATCGCCGGCAACCATGTCGAGTTGAGGCCGGAGCACTACCGCGACATGGGAAACCGGGACATTCTGCTGCGCCTTCAGGGAAACATAAAGATCCGCCTGCTTCGCGAAGAGCGCTTCGACGACGCCCTGGAAACGCTGGAGGTGATGTTGCTGTTCGCCCCCGACAAACTGGAACTGTGGCGCGAAACGGGGCTTCTCCACGCCCGCCTGGATCATATCAAGGACGCGATCCGGGCGCTTGAGGAATACCTGCGCCGGTGCGGCACCGATGAAACCCGCTACAATACGTCCATGCTCTTGCAGGAACTGCGGGCCCGGCTTAACTAAAACGCCCTACAAAGCCCCGAGCGCTTACCAAAAGGGAGTCCGCCATGGCGTTGAAAGTGGCCATTCAGATGGACCACATCGAAACCGTCGACATCGACGCCGACAGCACCTTCGTGCTGGCGCTGGAGGCCGAGGGGCGCGGGCACGCCCTTTATCATTACCTGCCCGGCCAGCTTTCGTTTACAGGCGGCCGGGTGCTGGCCCAGGCCCAGCCCTTGAGAGTCAAGCGAAAAAAGGACGGCCATTACGAACTAGGCCCATCCGAAACCATCGACTTGGGCCAACTCGACGTGGTGCTGATGCGCCAGGACCCGCCTTTCGACATGGGCTACATCACCACCACGCACCTGCTGGAGCACATCCACCCACAGACCCTCGTCGTCAACGACCCGGCCGAGGTCCGGAACGCGCCCGAGAAGCTCTACGTCACCCGGTTCCCGAACCTGATGCCGCCGACGTTGATCAGTAGCGACGCAGAGCAGATTGCGGCGTTCAGGGCCGAACACAAGGACATCATCCTGAAGCCCCTTTACGGCAACGGCGGCTCCGGCGTCTTCCACGTCACCCCCGAGGACGAAAACCTGAGCGCGCTTTTGGAGATGTTCACCGAATTCTACCGCGAGCCAATCATCGCCCAGAAATACCTGGCCGAAGTGCGCGACGGCGACAGACGCATCATCCTGATTGACGGCGAGGCGGCGGGCGTCATCAACCGCATTCCGGCCGAGGGTGAGGCGCGGGCCAACATGCACGTCGGCGCCGAGCCGGTGAAATGCGTGTTGTCGCCGAGGGACAGGGAAATCTGCGACGCCATTGGCCCCGACCTGAAGGCGCGCAGCCTGATCTTCGTCGGCATCGACGTCATCGGCGGCTATCTGACCGAGATCAACGTCACCTCGCCGACCGGCATTCAGGAGATCAACCGCTTCGACGGGGTCAAGCTGGAAGCGTGGATCTGGGACGTCATCGAGGCCAAGGTAAAATAGGTCCCGGTGATTAAGGCCGGGATAAATAAGACTCCTGAAATAAGACTGGGGCAAATAAAGCTGGCGTTCTTTTTTTGTTCCATCTACGCTCTTATCCCAATATAAGGGGAGGCAACATCTTATGGTGGCGCGGGTCTCAACGGTCGCCTTTCAGGGCATCGAGACGCTCGACGTGGACGTGCAGGTGCAGACGTCCGCCGGGCTGCCGACGTTCACCATTGTCGGCCACCCCAACAAGGCGGTGGACGAAAGCCGCGAGAGGGTACGCGGAGCCCTTCACGTATGGGCCTGGCACTGCCCAACAAGCGCATCACCGTCAATCTGGCGCCCGCCGATCTGTTGAAAGAAGGCTCCCACTTCGACCTTCCGATCGCCATCGGCCTGTTGGCGGCCATGGGCGTGCTGCCAATGGACGAAATCGGCGCCTATACGGCGCTCGGCGAATTGGGCCTTCGATAGGGTTGCTAGATATGCAAAATGAGCAAAAAGAAATTCTGAAAAATATAAATAATATTGATGAGTTAATGTTCTCGAATGTTACCTCTCATCTGGTCTATCAGGTTCTCAATGCTCCCATCCGCGAGTATCCGTTTCCTCATT
>ENA-ORDI01001762-ORDI01001762.1-marine-metagenome-genome-assembly--contig:-NODE-1762-length-11445-cov-2.556914_pt1 | contig 11445 bp, 6 predicted proteins | sample MGYA00248628_ERZ508525 | MGnify/ENA primary metagenome ERZ508525 (study PRJEB26195, sample SAMN05422138) | marine metagenome | isolation source: East of Porto Seguro, South Atlantic Ocean | place...
GAGAACAAGGAATGATTCGGACCGTCCCTGGTACATCCATCGGTGCAGCAGCTGCCAACAACTGAAACACATTCTGGAATTCCGAAGAAGAAGCATCCAACATCGCCATAAAACCGTCTGCAAGCTCTGCGAAGGTGAGCCCCCGGAAGGAATTCCTATACGAATCTCATCCAGGTGACCTGAAGTTTCATTGTTTTGTCTGAATTCATCGCAGGTAATTACCACTTCCCTACAAAGGCCACACCACGAGTGTGCATCCCCTGTGTTATGCCAGCTAATTATTTTAACGCGCTTACAAAAAGGAGAGCCTATGTCCCATCTGATCGAATGGCCTCACGGCCCCCTGCGTTACGTGTCCGGGCTCATAGCACTGACCCGGTAACCACGGTAACCCCAACAACGACACCCGGAGAAAACTGATGCACAGACGATCCGTTATGACCTCCTTTCTTCCAGCACTGACTTACCTTGTAAGCCTTCTGATGGTATCCGTGTCCCTCGCCCAGGAGGTCCCCAAAAATTCCTCTGCGAGTGGGTCACAAGATCAAGGTCTTCGTGCCCCTTCGCTGGTGGTCACAGACGCCGGGGAGTTAATTCCGATGCTGGTTGACTCGCTCGACGTGAACGTTGTCATTCGCGGACTGCTTTCCGAAACGACGATGACCCTGGTTTTCCGCAACCCCCACAACCGGGTCCTTGAAGGTGAACTGGTATTTCCTTTACCCCAAGGCGCTACTGTCAGCGGCTATGGACTGGATGTCGGCGGTCAACTGGTCGAGGGTGTCGTTGTTGAGAAACACCAGGCCCGGATCGTGTTTGAAAAAGAAGTCCGGAAAGAAGCCGTCATCGACCCCGGCCTGGTCGAGCACGTCCGGGGCAACAGTTTCCGCACCCGGGTCTACCCGATTCCGGCTCGGGGTACGCGAACGGTCATGGTTCGCTATGTCAGTGAGCTGATCGGTTCATCAGCTGAACCTGTCTACCTGCTGCCACTTCGATTCGACGAGCCCGTGGGGCAGTTCGACTTGAAAGCCGAGGTGGTTCGAGGCACACACCAGCCGGTCGTAACCAGCGACCTCAGCAACTTCGAGTTTTCGAAGTGGGAGGATCGATGGATTGCCAGTACCTCCATAACCAGTGCTTCCCTGACCCGCGACCTGCGAGTTGCCCTGCCCCAGACTCCCAACCTCGTGGTTTCGGTAGAACACGACGGGCCGGAGGACATCGTCTTCGCGATTCACGATCAGCCGCAGATACCCGAACAACAGACTCAGAGCAACAAACAACCCGGTCGGGTACACCTCTGGTGGGATGCTTCAATGAGCCACGGCCCGGAAGAAAGAAAGGTAGAACTTGAATTCCTGCGCAGGCTGCTGGGTCACTGGAACAACCTGACGCTGGACATCACGCCCTTTCGTGACCAGCCAGGAGAACAGCGAAGTTTTGTCATCCGCGACGGCAAAACCTCAGAGATTGAGTTGTTCCTGGTAAATCTTCCGTACGACGGCGGCACCGACCTTGCCGATATTACGTTCGACAGTACGGGTAACGGCAAACCATACGACCTCCACATCCTGGTCAGCGATGGGATCGGGACCATCGGAAAAGTACCCGGCACCCCGGAAATCCCGGTGTTTACGGTGACAGCTGCAGGCGCTGCTGACCACACACTCCTTGGGCACCTGGCCGACACGAGTGGCGGTGCCCACCTGAACCTCGGCGTGATGACAAACGAGATGGCACTTGAGCTGGTGGGATTGGAACCCTTCTCCCTCCTCGGTGTGGACTACAACCCAGACGAGGTGACTGAACTCTATCCCGGAACAAGGCGTCCGGTAACAGGGCGCGTACACATCAGCGGAAAATTGATTGCAGAAGAGGCCACCGTGGTTCTTCGTTATGGCTACGGCAGCACCGAAGTGTCGAGACGGGAAGTGCAGCTGCGGCGCAGTGATGCTTCGGATACCGGCCTGGTACCCCGCTTTTGGGCACAGCAGAAAGTCGAACGAATGATGGTGGCCGCGGAGCTGGATCGCGATCACCTGCTGGCTCTGGGCCGTCGTTACGGCATCGTGACGGCAGAGACCTCATTGCTGGTACTCGAGACCCTCGAGCAGCACCTGGAATATGGTATTGAACCTCCCGAGAGCCGGCCCGAACTGAGAAAACGCTGGCTGGCATACCAGAACAGAACTCAGAAACTGCAGGACCATAGGGAAGCCCCGCGCATCGATCACATTCTTGCCTTGTGGAAGGCCCGTACACACTGGTGGCGAACAGATTTTTCAAACTGGCGAAAGAAACGCTTTCTCTTCCAGTCATCGGTATCTTCGACGCCCACAACAGGTTCCGATCAATCGGCTGCCGACAACACTTCGCTGTCCCGTTTAACAGCAGAACGGACAGGAGAATATGTTCTGAGAATTGATCAGCCGGCGGACCACACAGTGAGGATGGAAGAAGAAAATAGACGCGAAGAGCTATTAGAAAGGCGGGTAGAGGCCGAAGCCGAAAGGTCTGTGCGGGAACTTGCACATACAATATCTAGAGAAATGGAATTACTCGCAGTCGCCGAGGACAGCGGGCAGTTCTTACAAGCGGACGCCACCAGCACAGCAGACTACGCGGAATCCAGCAACTCTGTTCAGACCCTTCGAATTTTGAATCTAAGCACAAATTTGGAGGTCAGCAGCTCACTCGAATTTCGTGTCGTGGACTCGGCCACCACAGGTGCTGCACAGATCACCCTCAAGCGGTGGGACCCGAGGACACCATACATGGCCAACCTCAAGGCCGCGGCTGAATCAGGTCGAGCCTACCAGGTCTACCTGGATCAACGCGCCGGGTTCGGCAACAGCCCGGCCTACTTCCTCGACTGTGCTGTCTTTCTTCACGAGCACAACCAGCCGCAGCTCGCACGGCGGGTGCTGACCAGCATACTGGAGCTGGGGCTCGATGAACCCGACCTGCTCCGGGTCGTCGCCTACCGCCTGATCGACGTCGGGGATCTCGACATCGCGACGAAATTGTTCGAGGACGTACTTGAAATGCGTCCCGAGGAACCGCAGAGCTACCGCGACCTTGCGAACGTTCTGGCCCACCGGTGGGAAAATTCCGACTGGCGATCAGCACACCCGCAGCAGGCCGACCAGGATATCTCGCATGCCATGGCACTCCTGCATCAGGTCGTCTTCGGCCGTTGGGACCGTCGCCTGCAGGAGATTGAAATCATTGCCCTGATGGAACTCAACCGCTTGCTGGCAAAGGTCGACCGACTACTGCCGGAAGAGCGAAAGGGAATCCTTCGGCCGGACCTCGATTCCCGGCTGGCAGGTGTACTGGATGTCGGGCTACGCATCGTTCTCAGCTGGGATACGGACCTGACTGACGTCGACCTCTGGATCACCGAACCGACCGGTAACAACGTTTACTATGCGAAGCCACACTCCGTCATCGGCGGCCGGCTGTCGAGGGATTTCACGCAAGGATACGGGCCAGAGGAGTACGTGCTGAAACAGCCAATACCCGGCCGCTACCAGATTCGGGCTAAGTACTTCGGCACCCGCCAGCGCAATCTACTTGGGCCGGTCACCGTCAAAGCAGTCATCTTCACGAACTGGGCACTTCCGGATGAAGAGAGACAGGAACTGACCCTTCGCCTGGATCGGGTCAGGGATATCGCCAGCGTCGGGGAAGTCCGGATTAACTAGGAAGTACGTGCCTCCAAAAAAGGGTTCTAAAACCAGTCAGAGCAACGAGGTGTTCAAATAAACGAGCTAAATCCCAACCTAATTCAGCGAAATCTTCTGGCGAAATATCAATCGGAAGGTGATCGTATACCTAGGTAAGTAGCCCCTTACTTCGGGAGGCAGGGGCCGGAGGTTCAAATCCTCTCACCCCGACCATCAAATTAAGTAGTTACGTTCGACGCTGCCTTGGAAAGGGTGAGTGTGGGACAAAACTACGCTGTCTTATTCCCTTGAAATAGCAATCGGGTATTCGCGCTTTAACATCGAGAGGAAAACGTCTGTTTCTGGGTGCTTCATTTCATTGTTGTACAACGATTTGAGTACACCCAGTTTGTCGGGGAAACTCGCCTCAAATTGGGTGATAAAAAAGTCGGTGCGATTAATAGCATAGTCAACCAATAGCGAGGCCCCCACAACTTCTTTGTAAAACGGGACTAAATAAACCGCATCAACGCGATATCTCCCAAGAACAGAGGCCACCAGTTCATCCTCTTCAATAGTCAAAAACCAAGAATAGGCTTCTAATTCGATGTTACCGGCCCCAGCAGTTGAGATGCGCATATTGTTGAGTGGTAACTCCTCTGGTACTTGTGAGTGAGCCGTGACCCAGAGAATGCCGAAACCGTTCATTGCACCATATTCTTCAGAATTTCGCGGGTACGCCATGTCAAATTGAGTGTTTCTGATCAGGGGTCCAATTTCCTTAAACTGTTCGGCAGTAGCAATTAGCCGTTGCTGCATTCCAAGCGTGGAAAGTTTTTCATAACCGCTCCACCCTTCACTTACTACGTGAAGACCATCTGCTTCCGCATCAGCATGGGTATAAACGCCTTCGCTATGCTCAGTGTCGTCCTTCCATTCCCCAGCATATATCTCTCCGTCCGCATAGGTCATCACACCCTGGCCATGCCTTTTTCCATGCATGTATTCACCGACGTACTTCTCTCCGTTGGCAAAGGTATACGTACCTTGGCCATGCGGCCGCCCATACTGCGATTCACCGACATATTTCGCTCCACTGGCATATCTGTAGGTGCCCTGACCATGCTCTTTGCCCTCCTTCCATTCACCGGTGTACATCTCCCCATCGGTCCATGTTTGGGCACCTTGGCCATGCGGTAGGTCGTCCTTATATTCCCCGACGTATGTCGTTCCCTCGACCCATGTATAGGTACCTTGGCCATGCCGATCGCCGTCCTGGTATTGCCCGACGTGCTTGTCTCCATCGGGCCATGTGTAGGTGCCATGACCGTGGAAATTGCCGGCCTTCCATTCACCGATGTACTTGTCTCCGTTGGCATAGGCAGTAGTACCTTGGCCATGTGGTTTGCCGTTAACTACGTCACCCTCGTAAGTCCATGTGATCCCATCAGTCACGCCAGTAAGGGTTTCGGCGTGAGCGTAAGAAACCACTAACAAGAATGTAATCAGTAAGGAAGCGAGTAAGCGTTTCATATAGCCCTACTCCTCCAGCACTTAACCTGTATCCACAGAAACACCCAACACAGTTCACGATAGGAACACGTCAGGACACCACTGGGCTAATGCACATAGGCCGATAAAAACAGTGGCAAACAAAAAATCAGGGGGAGTATTGTTCGGGTCATGAGCTATTGATCTGGCTTTAGATCAATACTATGACTACAGAGAGTGGTAAGGCCCTGTCAGAATGATGGGATATATGAGTACTGTCGATGTGACTGTACTATGTTGATGAGCGTCTCAGACCTAGCCGGACCAATATCACCTTCATCAGGTGAGAAAAGCTTCCGCGATTTATTTGATGGCAATCAAAACTCTCCCCGTCCAATTGCAGGATTCTCCATTCCTTGACTCCCTCCTGCCTAGAAACACATCACACATTCAAATATAATATCTCTCGTCCGATCCATCATCGGTCAACCCCCTCAAAAGTTGAGCCCCTAGTCCAAAAAGAAAGCCAACCACGACTGGCCCCGTGCCGGTAACAGGCTTGGTGCGCCTGCCGTTTGGCGGGCGACAATCTGTGACTTATGAGGTATTTCCAATATGTTGAATGAGAAAAAACTCTCGGAGTATTATGACACTCTGGAGAATGTCTATGATGCGATTTACACGCAACCCTTCTTCAAGGGTCAGGACCAACAGTTGGACCACTTGAACAATGCAATGCTGATTGTCAACGAGTGGTACAAAGGTATTACTGGCACCGAGAAACAGTGGCTTCCCAACAGAGACTTTAACTTCCCTAATCAGGAGAAACCTAATGACTCAGAATGATCTATCGGCCCCCTGTTTCATTTGAATACCTAGTCCAAAAAGAAAGCCAACCACCACACAACTGTGTTAAGAAGACGGGAGTTGCAAGACCCGGCAAAACAGCCCGAGACCGGGCCAAGAAGAGCCGGTAAAATTAGCTAGCCCCGCTTCGGCGGGGCTTTTTTAATCCAATTAACGCCACTGTTATTTGTGTTTAAGATAGCGGTATGAAACACATCCACACATTCCTCTATGAAAACAGATTGGTAGGCGCGTAAGCCCTTACACGCATGTCTGGGATCGTTATGCCGATAAATAATTGCCCCTGAGGCCTCCTAGAAGGGGGACGTATACGGAACTTTAGCCTTGAGTAAGGGGTAGCCCTGCCTCAAAGAGGTTATCCCGTATAGGACACCGTTTTATCCCAATCTTTCCACCAAATTCTCTGCCCTCAGATTGAGGTGTAACGCATCAGCAAACGGGGCATACAGATGTTGAAGCCCCTTTAAATGCACACCTGCTAATTCCCGCCCCAGTCAGATGGTCTAGTCATATCCTTTGACCGGCTAGCCCCCAGCTTGCATAGCCGACTGGCCACTATCACCTTCGGCCGGCGAACTATATCTTCCGCGTGGAACCTCCTTTTTTGCCGGACTGCCAGTAACCTATCATTAGACGCGAAGATCTATCCACTGGGGGCAACTCTGGGGGCAACTCAGAAAATCACATTGACAATTCCCCTCAACTATCCAACAGTTACGTCATAATTGCGGTTGACGCCGCCTCCACCAATTTCTTTTCTTATACTGTCCAATATTATCCATCTGGACCGACAACTCTGGTCGCTTTGGTGGCACAAACCCCACCCGATCCAGAATGTCCTTCACTGCAGCCAGACGCGTCGCAGGGGGTGTCTCTTTACTCTCCACCAGCTGGCGAAGGGCGTTGAGTGCTCCAGGGATCAGGTCACGGAGATACAAGTCAATCTGCTTTCCCGCAGCAGGGCCAATACGTCGCCATTCCGTAGCCAGCGACTGGCGGTCACCGAGGCCAACTTCGGCGAACACCCCACGGCAATGGCCGCACGGGTGGCATTGCCGGAGACCACGTAGTGGCGGACAAAAGCCTGCCGCTTGGCGACATCGGGTAAAGCCATGAGTTAATGCCTTAGTGGGTGATCAGAAACAGGGTGACGGAGGCCAGCGCAATTTCGGGGGGATAATCGCATTTTCGTCGTTTCATCCGAGGGCTGAATAATTTTCGATGGTCGAAATCTTAGCTACTGTGGGATGGTTGGTCGTCCTCGATCCGCCAACGACAAAAAAAGATCTGGTCGACGCGAAGTCAGCCTGACGATATTGACTACATCTAGATTGTTTGTTCGGAAGGCGGCAGGTATCCCCTCACCACTAACCGGGACCCATCTATAAACACACAATAACTAGTGTGGTCAAAATGAATTCATGTGAGTAGAACCCAGTAGGGTTGGGGTTAGAATTGCACCATGATTGCACCAAAAGAAAGCCCCGCTGGAACGGGGCTTTTGCATTAGAGGAGATTCCGTAGTCGCTGAACTGAAGTTTTTCGATTACTTCAAGAATAGGCCGGTTCTATGTTGAGAGGAACAGCACGGACTGTGCGGCGTGATCGAGTCGTTTTATCCAAAGGATAAGGGCGCAGGTCGCCCAACGATCGGTGTGGAGAGCATGCTGCGGATTCATTTTCTGCAGCACTGGTTCTACCTGTCCAACATTGCCGTGGAAGAGGCTTGCAATTGACAGTGGCGAATAAAGCGTGCATAATTACAACCGAGGGCCGGTTTGGATACATCCTTTGTGCTGCGGATCTGTATCAACCGACATTCCCCAGACAACTCCTCACACTGGGCCTGATGATGACCGAACAGGCCGGATCGGGGAGCCAAGCACCTCCAGTGTGTAGCCGAAAATTGGGCGGCCTGATCCTTTTCGCCGCAAACGATTCTTGCCGTTCAAACGGGCGTAGGCACCGGGGCGAGTAGCACAGGTTTACTTCTTCCCTGCTGATTCTAGGGGCTGAATTTCGCCACGGCCAGCTAACCGGGTGCGATGAGAAAGAGAAGAGTTTGGGTAGCGCAGGCTGTGAAGGGGCTTGAAATTTCTTGACTTGCCACCAGATATAAGGGGGGAAGGGCGTTGTTGGGTCCGGCTGATCACTCCCGTTTCGAAAGGATATGCGTTGTGCAAGCGAGGTCGCTTGAGCGAGGGCGAGTTCTGTTGTACCGGGTCTACGATCCCGGCGCAATTGCAACTCGCAGTCTGAAACAACTATTCGAGGAGGTATTATTTCTATGAAGAGTATCAAAGTAGCTATCGCCGGAATCGGCAATTGTGCCAGTTCTCTAGTGCAGGGGATCGAATACTACCGGACACCGAATGCGTCGGTTCAAACGGGATTAATGCATATGAGTATCGGTGGTTGGAAGCCTTCGGACATTGAAATTGTCGCAGCGTTCGATGTCGATAACCGGAAAGTTGGGTATTCCCTGGAGGAAGCGGTTTTCGCAGCTCCAAACTGTACGCGAGTTTTTCAACCGGTGCTGCCGGCATCCGGAGTGCGTGTTCAAATGGGGCCGGTGCTCGACGGGATCGCGGACCACATGGAGAGCTACGACGACAGCGAAGCATTCCGACCGTCTGATGATGATCCTGTGGATGTGTCGGCGGCACTACGATCGGCCGGAGCCGAAGTGCTCGTTTGCTATCTCCCGGTCGGTTCCGAGCAGGCGGTGCGTCATTACGCGCAAGCTTGCCTTGATGCGGGTGTCGCATTGGTAAATTGCGTACCGGTTTTCTTGGCCTCTGACGATGAATGGGCTGCTAAATTTCGCGCTGCAAGGCTCCCAATTGTTGGCGACGACATCAAGAGTCAAGTTGGCGCAACGATCGTCCATCGAACACTAACTCGTCTTTTTGCGGACCGGGGCATCAGTCTTAAGCGAACCTACCAACTCAATACCGGTGGCAACACCGACTTTTTGAATATGTTGGAGCGTAAACGTCTCCATTCGAAGAAAATATCCAAAACCGAGTCGGTGCAGAGTCAACTCGATGAACGACTGGAAAGTCGTGACATTCACATAGGCCCCTCTGACTACGTGCCATGGCAAGACGACAATAAGGTCGCGTTCATCCGCATGGAGGGTCAAGGATTCGGCGATGTGCCCCTTGAGCTTGAACTCCGACTGTCGGTCCAAGATTCTCCAAATAGCGCGGGTGTGGTAATTGATGCGGTGCGCTGCGCCAAACTTGGCCTTGACCGTGGCATGGCCGGCCCCCTGGAGGTGCCAAGCGCGTACTTTATGAAGAGTCCGCCTCGTCAAATGCGTGACGACGTCGCGCGCCTCGAACTCGAGTTGTTTCTCGAGGACGACCAAAAATCCCCAGTGCAAGCAGCAGGAAATCATGGCTCGACCGTCTCATCCCCGAAGGTTGGAGTGGCGCACTGATCTGGAGCCGCCGTAGAGCAATCTTCTAAGATCAGCAGTGGTGGGTAATTTCGCCAGCTAGGCGACACGGAATAGTCCGGTGGGAGGTAACATCGTTTCGACAATGGATTCGCCGTGGCCGGAGCGATTCCTCACGCTGCACACTCAAGTAAACGACATGGTCACAAAAGCTAGCTGTGCGGATGCAGGAGTCAAGAACGCAAAGGGCGATCACGTCAAGTCGTTCGACCTTACGGCCAATGATGCGGCTTTGCTTGTGCTCCGGAAACTCCAGTTGCCGCTCGTCGTCGAATCGGAGGAGAGCGGGCGTCATGAATTCGGTTCCGGAATGCCGCGGCACCGTCTCGTCCTCGATCCGGTGGACGGGTCCGACAACTGGGCACGCGGACTGCCGTTGTCGGCCTTATCCTGTGCCGTGCTACCGGTCGACGCCCCCCTCCATCCCGATTGGGTCGAAGCGGCCCTGGTTGGGTCGCTCGAGCAGGACACCACACCTCTAATCGCGCTCAAGGGCTCTGGCGCTTGGCATGGCAACGATCGGCTTGAAACCTCGAAGCTGCGCAACATTGCTAGGGCTATGATCTCGGTCGAACTCAATCATCATGCTCCGTCGCCAGGCCTTGCCCGCCTGATGGCCGCCGCCAGGGGAGTGCGGTGCTACGGCTGCGCATCCCGAGCCCTCTCCTTGGTTGCTGAGGGCGCTACCGACGCCCATGTGGACGCGCGTGGCCGTCTGACTGCGGAAAGCTACCTCGCCGCCGCACGGTTGGTGATCGAGGCGGGGGGCTGGGTTGTCGGCCTCGATGGCGCGTCCCTGGCGGTGGCGGAAAGCTTGACCAACCGCGTCAGCCTGGTCGCGGCGTCGAGCCGAGAACTGTGCGATGAAATCGTGGAAGTTTTACGCCATGGAGAGCATTGATTCGGCAAACTGGATACCCCAACAGGCGGTGATCCTGGCCGCTGGACTGGGGTCGCGGCTTCAACCGCAATCTGACATACCGAAGCCCCTGACCAATATGCTGGGACTGACCCTCGCCGAACGGGTCGTTTGTACATTGCTGGACGTCGGCGTCCGGCGGTTCCTCGTCACTCTTGGCCATGAAGCCACAAGGGTCAGGGCGCATTTTTCCGAAATTGCACGGCGTCGTGGCGTCACCATCGACTTCATCGAAGTAGAGGGCTGGGAGCGAGGCAACGGTGCAAGTGCCCTTGCGGCCAAGGGACGCACCGGCGAAGCACCCTTCTTCATGGTCATGATCGATCATCTCTTCGATCCCCGGATAGCGCGGGCGTTGGCTGACGACCCGCCCGCGCCGGGAGAAATGCGCCTCGCCGTGGACCGCGATAAGGACGGCATCTTCGACCTCGACGATGTCACCCGGGTGAAGATCGACGACGGGCGCATTACGGAAATCGAGAAAAATCTTGGCGATTGGGACGCCGGTGACACCGGGGTCATGCTCTGCACGTCCGGCCTATTCGAGGGACTAGAGAGCGCGGCGGCAACAAACAAGCACAGTCTTTCCGACGGACTCAGGGAACTGGCGCGCAAAGGTCGGGCGAGAACCCTCGATGTGACGGGAATGTCATGGCTCGACGTGGACACGCCCGAGGCCTTGTACGAAGGCGAACGGCAGTTGATACACAACCAGGGACGCAAGACCCGGGATGGGCCGGTATCACGCAATCTCAACCGGCCGGTTTCCCAGTGGCTCAGCTGCTATCTGGTGCGCACGACGGTGACGCCGAACCAGATCTCTCTGATCTCGTGGCTGCTGTCGTGCGTTGCCGCGGGATTGATGGCTGTAAGCGGCTATCCTGCTCTGGCGGCCGGTGGCGTGTTGGCGCAACTGGCCTCGATCCTCGACGGTTGCGACGGCGAGATCGCCCGACTGAAGCATTCGCAGAGCGAGTTTGGCGGCTGGCTCGACGCGGTCCTTGATCGGTATGCCGACGCCGTCCTGCTGTTCG
>ENA-ORDI01001763-ORDI01001763.1-marine-metagenome-genome-assembly--contig:-NODE-1763-length-11442-cov-3.069688_pt1 | contig 11442 bp, 12 predicted proteins | sample MGYA00248628_ERZ508525 | MGnify/ENA primary metagenome ERZ508525 (study PRJEB26195, sample SAMN05422138) | marine metagenome | isolation source: East of Porto Seguro, South Atlantic Ocean | place...
TGCCGGGGAACTGCCCCCAGAAGGCGGGCTCGAGATTGGTGTCCTCGCGCACCGCGATCGCACCGGTATCGGCCAGCGCGGCGGCGCAGGCAGCCATCGCGTCGTCGAGGCGGCCGAGATGGCGTTCCTTGACCATCACGGTGAGGTGATGATCGCCGAAACCGACCGCGCCATTGCCCAGCGCATCGCGCGCGGCCATCATGTCGGCGCGCTCGGCGGCGGCTTCCTCGTCGGCGCTCTTGAGGCGGCGGATCGCGAGGTCCATCCGTTCGCGCGCGGTCTGCCGCTCGGTCGGGGCGTAGCTTTCGCTCACCACCATTTCGAAGGGCAGCCGCAGCAGGCTGTCGAGCAAGCCTGGGCTGGTTGCCTCGGGATAGTCCTTCATGCCCAGCACGGCGGCGAAATCGGGTGAGCCCGAGCCGCGCATCTCGATCGCGTCGAGACCGAAGCTGACGCGGCGGTAGGGCAGCATATGGCCGATATCGACATCGTCGGCGGGCTTGCGCACCGGGCGCATTTCGCCATTGTAGAGCGCGCTCAGCAGTTCGAGCATTTCCGAATTGGTGTTGCCCTGCGGCCCGACGTAGTCGCCCAGCGGGGTCGCGCCATAGGCCTGCAGCGCAGCGACCAGCCCCTGCGAGGCGGCACGCAGGCTCCGCAAGTCCTTGGGATCGGGTTCAAGCCGCTCGCCACCCTTGCGCCTGAACTTCTTGCCCATCCGCTCAACCAGCCCGGCCTTGCCCCGCGCGGGGCGGCGGATCAGCGTGATGAACTGGTCGTTGACGAACAGCTGGCCCGAACCGAGCCGCTCGCGCCAGCGCGCGTCGATGTGGCGACTGATCGGATCGGGAAATTCGGCTTCGAGATCGACCGAGACGCGCCGCCGGATGACGTGATGGTACAGCACGAAGCGCGCATCGAGCGTCGAGCGCAGCACCACCTCGCGGGTCGCCGCATGCGCATTGAGCGCTTCGCTGTCCTCGGTTTCGAACAACAGGCCGGGAACCTGGATCGCAGTCATCACCGAACCGTCGCGCAGCAGCAGCGTGCTTTCGTCGATCAGGCGCAAATACGGCAGGCGGTCGCCCGCCCGTGCTTCCTTCGCACCCCAGGCGGCAGCGCCCATCCATTTGTCGTTACGCGGCATAGGAATTGCACCCCCAGCGCTGGTAGTTCTTCACCCGCGGACACTTGCTGACCTTGGTGATCCACAGGTCGAAGATGCGCGGTTCGCGCAGGCAGGCGAAATAGCCGATCGCGTGCATCACAGCGAAAACCAGCAGCGCCAGCCAGCTCCCGGTGATGAGGAAGGCCTCGGTGGTCACCATCCCGTTGATGATGAAATAGTTATATGTCACCCCCGCGAACATCTGCGGACGCGTCAGCGCGCGGTGGACGGGATGGCGGACCAGCGCGGTCATCTCAGCCGGCCACGCCCTGGATACCGGCCACGATCGAAGCCGCGCCGAACAGGATGAATACGCCGATGATCACGGTCGCGCCGAAGCGCCAGTTGAGCCGGCCGGTCAGCATCATGAAGCCGACCGCGGCCACTGCCATCACCGCGACTGCGGTGGCGACATTGCCCAGCAAGGTGCCCTGCAGCCAGCCGAGCGCGGCGACGATCGGGCCCGAGCCCGCGGGATCGGCGGCCTGCGCGAAGGCGGCGCTGGGGGTCAGGAGGGCGGCCAGTACTGCCGGCAGGGTGAACTTGCGACTCAATTGATTACTCCCGTGAATGATCGGACAGGCGGCCCATGATGGCGGCCACGTAAAGCTGGGTTTCGCGAATGCGCGGAATGCCGCCCGCGCGGATCACGCGGCCGGGGCCGGCATTGTAGGCGGCGAGCGCCTTCTCGAGATCGCCATCGAACCGGTCGAGCTGTTCGCGCAGGTAACGCGCGCCGCCTTCGAGATTGGCGAAGGGATCGTCGGGATCGACGCCAAGGTCGCGGGCGGTGCCCGGCATCAATTGCGCCAGCCCCCGCGCCCCCACGGGCGAGACCGCATTTTCGCGCCAGCGGCTTTCCTGCCACACCAGCGCCTCGATCAGCGTCGGACTGAGATCGAAACGCGCGGAGAGTTCGGCCACCTTTGCCTTGTAGCCATCGGGCACCAGCAGCGCATGCGTGCCGGGATCGGCAACGGCGATATCGGGAACGAAGATTTCGGAAGGGACTTCGGCAAGCGGCTCGACCGCCAGCGTTTCCACGGGCGCAGCCGCTTGCGCGGCGCTTCCGCCGGCAACCCAGCGCGCTCCGTCAGCATCAATCTCCATGACATCCGCCTTCACATCGAAAGCGGTCAGCGCCGTGCAGGACAATCCCATAACCAGCGCCAAGCGTGCGAGAATCATTGCACCCTCCGTCCGGCCCCCTTGGGCATACTACATGACAGGCGGGTGACAAAAACTCCAATGTGCGACGAAGCCATGGCGAGTGCGCACAAAAAAGCCCGCTTCCTCAAGAGGAAGCGGGCCCGGTGGCTCAGCTGCTGCGAAGAATCAGCGGAGCGATAGTGCGTAATAGCGCGCGAATTCACCCCTATCCAGCATGGCCAGCGCCTTGCGCGCGAGGCGACGGGAATCGACCCATTCGCCATCGGCCGTTTCAAGCTCGATGCTGTTGCGCGCACCGGCGGCGGCTTCGAATTCCGCGCGGGCGGCGTCGTAATTGCCGGTCCGCGCCAGCGCGATGCCGTGGTTGATCAGCCGCGCGGGGTCGTTCGCGGCCAGTTCGTCGCAATTCTCGATCGCCTTGCGCGCCGCGACGTTCTCGTTGGCGACCAGTTCTTCGTAGCCGACGTCGAACGCGGTGTCCGGGGTCTGGGTGGTGGTGGCAGTGCCCTGCGCCAGAAGGGCCAAAGCAACGCTAGTGATGATCGCCATGACAGCTCTCCCTTTCCTGTTGTGGGAGCCTTTATGAAACCCGCGAGCGAGAGCTGCAACAAAACTGTAATGATGTCATAAAACTGCAATCTTGCGACGAACGATCATCTCTCTCCCGCATCGCATCCGCGTCGGCGGAAGATACGTCGCTTTTGCAACATAACGGTCACGAACCGACAAAAACTGTCACGAACCATCCCTAGCGGACGAGTCGCGATCACGAATTCGCATTTCGATTCATCCGGTTTTTGAGGGGACCGTTACCCGTGACCAATTTCCATCGTTCGCTCGTCCTCGGCTGCTCCGCACTGGCTCTCGCCAGCTGCGGTGCCGACGAAATCGTCTCGCCGGGCACCGGCGGTGACGTCATCATCAACAATCCGCCCGCCACTGCCACGCCGACCCCGACGCCGACCCCGACGTCGACGCTGGTGACGCCGGCGGCCGGCTGCCCGACCATTTCGGACCCCGTCGGCCTGACCGACGACAACACCATCAGCGGCCCGACCGGCGAATATCGCGTCTGCACCCTGCCCGAGCGCTTCACCGCGTCCTCGACCCTCCCCTATGTCGAGGGCCTGCTCTACCGCATCAACGGCCGCGTCGACGTCGGCACCGATGGCGGTGCAGCCGATACCGGCGCCGATACGGATGTCGAACTGACCATCGAACCGGGCGTGATCCTGTTCTCGTCGGGTTCGGGCTGGCTCAACGTCAACCGCGGCAACACGATCGACGCGAACGGCACCGCCGACCGCCCGATCGTCTTCACCAGCCGCGACAACGTCCTCGGCCTCAACAACGCCAATTCGTCGGGCCAATGGGGCGGCGTCGTCCTCTCGGGCCGCGCCCCGGTCACCGATTGCATCGCGCCGGGCGCAACCCCCGGCACCACGGCCTGCGAACGCCAGGTCGAAGGCGCTGCGCAGCCCGCACTGTTCGGCGGCGCCACCGTCGACGACAGCTCGGGCAGCATGAGCTATGTGCAGATCCGCTATTCGGGCTTCGTCCTCTCGGGCGACAGCGAACTGCAGGCGCTGACCACCGGCGGCACCGGCACCGGCACGCAGCTGAGCAACATCATGAGCTACAACAGCTCGGATGACGGCGTCGAATTCTTCGGCGGCCAGTTCAACCTGCGCAATCTGATCGTCGTCGGCGCAGAAGACGACAGCCTCGACACCGACACCGGCGTCAAGGTCGACATGCAGAACGTGATCGCGATCCAGCGCCCCGGCGTCGGCGACACGATCATCGAGGCTGACTCCTCGAACGGTCTGGAAGAAGACACCCCGCGCCAGAACACGCGCATCTCGAACGCGACCTTCATCGCCAACAGCGGCACCGGCGACCAGGCCATCCGCATCCGCGGCTTCGCCGACTACACGATCGTCAACTCGATCCTGGTCGACAACGAAGGCTCGACGCCGTGCCTGCGCATCGACAACACCGAAACGCTCAACCGCGCAGCCAATGCCGCAATCGACGAAGCCGGCCCGGTCGTCTTCAACTCGTTCGCGCTCGATTGCTCGGTCGACTTCCGCGACAGCTCGGGTGGCGTGACCGCCGCGCAGATCGAAACCCGCTTCAACGCCGGTTCGAACAATGACGCGGACTTCACCAACACGCTGACCATGGGCTTCGTGAACGGTTCGAACGAAGACGGCGTCGCCGTGTTCGACCCGACCGGGATTTCGTCCTTCTTCCAGCTGCCGACCAGCATCGGTGCCGTCTACGCCGGCAACGACAGCTGGATCCAGGGCTGGACCTGCAACTCGGCCACGGTGACCTTCGACGCCGCGGTGTCCGACTGCACCAGCCTGCCGGTCTACTAATCGGCCAGACAAGCCGCGGGGCGTGCACATCATGCGCGTCCCGCGGCCTTCTTCGCATTTTCGCACTGGAGCCGGACAGCGGCTCCCACCCAGTTTTTAAGGCCTGAACATGAGGGGGTCTCGAACCATGTCGACCGGCAAGCAGCTTTCCGCGCTGCTCCTGCTCACCACCGCGCTCACCTTTCCTGCCGGCACCGCTTTCGCCCAGGATGCGAGCACGGGCGCCGAAGGCGTACCCGCCGAAGAAGATCCCGCGACCGACGCCGTGATGGCGCAAGAGGCCGAGGGCATCGACGACACGCCGCAGGAGGAAGCGTTCGAGCAAACCGAGATCTCGGTCCCGGGCGGCGCGATCGTGGTCACCGGGCGCCGTCGCCAGGACGTCACCCGCGCCTCATCGCAGGTCGTCTCCGTGCTCGACAGCGCCAGCATCGCGCGCACGGGCGAAGGCGACATAGCCGGCGCGCTGACCCGCGTGACCGGCCTGTCGACCGTCGGCAATGGCCTCGTCTATGTCCGCGGCCTCGGCGATCGCTACTCGCTCGCGCTGCTCAACGGCTTGCCGCTGCCTTCACCCCAGCCGCTCAGCCGCGTGGTCCCGCTCGACATCTTCCCGACCAGCGTCATCGCCTCCAGCCTTGTCCAGAAGACCTATTCGGCCAATTTCCCCGGCGAATTCGGCGGCGGCGTGATCAATCTCACCACCCGCGCCGTGCCCGATGAAAGCTTCGTCAAGGTCAGCGCGGGCATCTCGGGCGACACCGAAACCACCTTCGGCACGGGCTACACCTATTTCGGCTCGGATTACGACTGGTTCGGCTTCGACGACGGACGCCGCGATCCCGGCCCAGTGCTGCAGAGCTTCCTCGATAGCGGCCAGTCGATCAACGATCCGGACGTGGACCAGCAGGCGATCCTGACCGAGCTGGGCGATCCCAACCTGATCCTGCTGCAGAGCACCGACGAGCTGCCCGTCAACTGGTCGGGCGGCATCACCGCCGGCACGAGCGTGGACGTGTTCGCCGACGGGCGGTTCGGCGTCATCGCCACCGCTTCGCTCAGCAACAAGTACCGCAATCGCTACATCACCCGCCAAGCGGCGCTGAACGGCGATCTCGATCTCGACCAGACGGGCAACCAGTTCCAGACCGACCAGCGCATGCTCGCCAATGTCATGCTCGGCTTCGGTCTCGAGGTCGGCGAACACCGCTTCCGCCTGACCAATCTCTACATCCGCGATTCGCTCAAGCGCGCCTCGCTCGCGCAGATCTCCGATCTGACCGACGACGATGACGACCTGATCCAGAACACCGCCTGGTACGAACGCCAGCTGTTCGACACGCAGTTCGTCGGCGAACTCGAATTCGGCGATCTCTCGGTCGATCTGCGCGCAGGCTATGCGCAGACCCAGCGCGAAGCCCCCAATGAATGGGAATTCACCTATTCGCGCGACCTCAACCCCAGCGGCGGGCTCGACGACGTCTATCTCAACCTCCAGAACGGCGGCCAGCGCGGCCGCACAACGGTGGCCTTCTCGGATCTGACCGAGGACCTCTATTACGGCGGTCTCGACGTCAGCTACCAGCTCGCGAACTGGCTCGGCGTGACGCTGGGCGGTGCCTATACCGACACCGACCGGCTTTCGCGCCGCCGCGAGTTCGACATCCGCACCACGGGCGATTACCCGATCGCCTTCGGCGCCTTCCGTCCCGACAATCTTCTCGGCGATGCGCTGATTTCGCTCGGCTACGACACCGAGGCGCAGACCGCGGCGGGAATCGGTCCGTTCTCCTACACGATCATCGACACGACCGCGGCCGACCCGGCCTTCTCGGCGGGGCTCGAGATCAAGGCGGGCTATGTCCAGGCGCGGGTCGAACCCGTGGCGGGCATCGCGCTCGACGCGGGCGTGCGCTACGAGGACGCGACGCAGGAAGTCGTCCCGCTCGGCCTCGACGGCCTGCCCAGCGGCTCGGCCAATGCCACGCTGCTCAACAACGATTACTGGCTGCCTGCAGCAACGCTGACCTGGGAAATCGCCGACAGCCTGCAGGCGCGGTTCAACGCGTCGAAGACCATCGCACGCCCCCAGTTCCGCGAGCTGATCCTGCAGACCTATTACGATCCCGAAAGCAACCGCCAGTTCACCGGTAACCCCGGCCTGGTCGACAGCGAGCTGACCAATTACGAAGCGCGTGTCGAATATTACTGGGGTTCGGGCAGCAAGTTCAGCCTCGCCGGGTTCTACAAGGACATCGAGAACCCGATCGAAGTATTCTCGAGCTTCAACGACAACACCGTGGTCAGCCGCTTCGCCAACGCGCCGCAGGCCGAGCTCTACGGCGCCGAAGTCGAAGTCCAGTGGAACAAGGATCTCTACACGCTGGGCGAATGGTGGGACAGCAAGCGCTTCGTCGCGATCGCCAACTACACCTATACCAAATCGGACATCAGCGTGCAGGCGGGCGACCTCGTGAACGTGCCCGAACTGGGCGGCGAACAGGCGGCGACCAACTTCTTCGAAGACGGCACCGCGCTGACCGGCCAGTCGGACCATATCGCCAACGTGCAACTGGGGCTGGAAGACCTCGACCGGGTCAGCCAGGTCACATTCCTGTTCAACTACGGCAGCAAGCGCGTGGTCAGCCGCAGCACGCTGTCACGTCCCGACATCCTCGAGAACCCGGGCCTGACGATCGATTTCGTCGCCCGCCAGGGGATCGAGCTGGCCGGAGCCGAGCTGGAGCTGAAGTTCGAAGCGCGCAACCTGACGGGCCGCGACCATTTCGAATACCAGACCACCGGCACCACGCGGATCGAGAACAACAGCTACGACGTGGGCCGCAGTTTCAGCTTCTCGATCTCCGCCGAGTTCTGATCATACCGGATACCCTCGTAGGATAGGGCCGCCCTCGGGCGGCCCTATTCATTTACGTGAGGCCCGCTACGGGTGGCATGAGCGCGAGCTTAAGCCGCTCCGCCTTTGCCCGTTCGAACGTTACCTTCTGCGCCATTTCAGCGAGTCCTCTCCAAGACTTTTCGGCGCGGAGGCTGCGCTGCCTGACATTGTCGAGCGTAGCCGCCTCGGCTTCGAGAGCGGCTTCCTGCGCGCGGGCAGTGTAAAATTCGAATGACAGTTTCATAGTGTACCTCTCTAAGCCGTGTTCAGATTTGGGTGCCACCTCGCGCGCCGGGTCGCAGAGCACGCGAGAGGAACCATTCAAACGCCAGGCGATGCGATTACGACGCGAGTCTCGCGACCTTCGCGAGTTGTCGATGGCAATGTGCTCGGGGAACAGAAGGCTGTTTCGGAACCTGTGTTCAGGATCGCCGCACTGTCAAACTGCGCCTTACTCCATGCGCAAGCTGCAGCCGCACCCAGACCATGTTGAAACTCACTGATCCGTCCGGCGATGAGGGACGCTTGCGCAAGTTTGGCGATACGGTCGTCAACGTTCGCCGCACCGACAGCGCCCATCAGGGCTCGCTGATGCTTGGCATATTGCTGGTTCAGATCCATCTAGGTTCTCCTGCTTGGGCGGAGATGCTGGTGCATGGCCGCATGTTCGGTCCGCTGATCAATCGACCATCCCGGCGACGATCCGCCGCAGTTCGGCGCTCGGCAAAGAGCTTTTGCCCGCTCGATCACGTTTCGCGCACAGCTCGGAGTTTGCGCCATAGCGCAACGAAAGTTTGGGGCGCGACGTATCGCGCATGTTAAGTGCATTCATTGTTGTTTTGTCCGGCAGGCTAGCCCGCCGCCTTTACTGATGTCTCAGCGCCTGTATCCGCGCTTTCGAGCACCGGCGGGCATTTGCCCCGGGGTTCGCTCGCGGAAGACGATCCGGCCCTTGGTCAGATCGTAGGGCGTCAGTTCGACATGTACGCGGTCTCCAACGACCGATCGGATTCGGTAGCGACGCATCTTGCCAGCTGTGTAGCAGATGAGACGGTGCTCATTGTCGAGGACCACGCCGAAACGGCCGTCGGGCAGAATCTCATCGATCGCGCCCTCCATCGTAATGAGCTCTTCTTTCGCCAACCAGAACACCTTTGCGTACGAAAAGTCACCCGCACGGACGAATTCCGGTGCGGAGCCAGGAAGGATGAAAAGGATGTGGTGCCGACAGCGCGCCATAGCGCGGGGGATGGCAATCAATATCCGTCGCAAACGACGTTAGGCAATTTCTATATAGCAGAGTGCAAAGAAATTACAATGCCTAGCGAAAAATAACATGGAAGTTGCCGTCGGCATAAAGACCAGCGCAACCGGGCCGGGCAAAGGGGGGCGGCAAAGCCTTTGTTGCCGCCTATGCTCAATCGTAGCTGTCGTAGACATATCCCAGCGAGCGTACCGTGCGTACGCGTTCGCCCGCGCCGACCTTGCGCAAGGCGCGGCGCAGGCGGCCGATCCAGACGTCGACCGTGCGTTCGTCGATCGGCGGTTCCTGCTTGCCCAGCGCCGCGATCAGGTCGCCGCGCGACAGCACGCGATCGGGGTTTTGCGCGAGGAAATGCAGCAGGCGGAATTCATTGGGTCTGAGGTCGAGCGCCCGGCCGTTCCAGCGCGCCTGCAGCGCCGCCAGATCGACCAGCAGCGCGCCCAGTTCGAGCCGTTCGTTCACGCGCGGCTGCGCGCAGCCCATCTGCAGCGCCATCACCCGGTCGAGCACGGTGGTTCGATCAACCGGGCCGACGAGGTAATCGTCCGCTCCTGCGCGCAGGGCGCGGCGCTTGTCCTCTGCATCGTCCTCCTCGAGCACGATGGTGATATGCGCGTCTTCCATGCGCGGGTCCGAGCGCAGCCTGCGGCACATCTCGAGCCCCGAGAGATCATCCATCACCCAGTCGACAAAGGCGCAGACGGGTCCTTCGACCAGTCGTCGCGGGCCGTCGGGAAAGAGGCGTGCGAAAGCATAACGCAGATCGCCATTGTCGAAGTCGGGAAAATCGCCCGCCACCGGGTCGGTCAGGAATATATTGATCGTTCGCACGCGGCTGTCACCCCACCAGTCGGGGCAGCGATGCCGCAGTCATATGACTTGTATGTGACCCCTCCGGCGGGATTGTAACACTTGGGCGGAAAGGCCCGCTGCGGCCTAGCGCACTACTCGCGTCAGCGACCAGTCGCGCGGTGCGGTGGAGGCCACGCCGACGGGCGCCTTGGGCAGATAGGGCGCTTCGAGCCGCGCCACTTCCTCGTCGGTCAGGCCAAGCGTCACCGCCTCGAGTGCCGCGCCGATATGGCCCGGCTTGGTCGCGCCGATGATCGGCGCAGTCACGCCCTTGGCGAAATGCCATGCCAGCGCCACCGTTGCGCGCGATACGCCGCGATCTGCCGCAATCGCCCCGACTGCCTCGACGATTGCGCGGTCGGCGTCCTCCTGCTGACGGTAGAGCAGCTTTCCGAACCCGTCGGTCTCGCTGCGTACCGTCGTCTCGTCCCAGGCGCGGGCGAGACGGCCACGCGCCAGCGGGCTCCAGGGAATGACCCCCACGCCCTGGTCGGCGCAGAGCGGCAACATCTCGCGCTCTTCCTCGCGATAGAGCAGGTTGACGTGGTTCTGCATCGCGATGAAGCGCGTCCAGCCATTGGCGCGCGCGACTTCCTGCGCCTTGGCGAACTGCCAGGCGAACATCGATGAGGCACCGATGTAGCGCGCCTTGCCCGCCTTCACGATGTCGTGCAGCGCCTCCATCGTTTCCTCGATCGGCGTGGCATCGTCCCAGCGGTGGATCTGGTACAGGTCAATATAATCCGTTTGCAGGCGCGCCAGGCTCGCCTTGCATTCGCTCATTATATGGCCGCGGGAAGCACCACGGGCATTGGGGCCAGCCCCCATGGGGCCAAGCACCTTGGTCGCCAGCACCACATCTTCGCGGCGAACGCCGAGATTCTTCAGGGACTGGCCGACGATGCGCTCGCTGGCCCCGAAGCCATAGATGTTGGCGGTATCGATAAAGTTGATTCCCGCCTCCAGAGCGATCTTCACCAGCTCGTCGGCCTGTTCCTGCTGCAACTGGCCGATCAGCCCCCACATGTCGTCCCCGCCGCCGAAGGTCATGGTGCCCAGGCACAGGCTGCTGATTTTCAGGTCAGTGCGTCCAAGACGGCGGTATTCCATGGTGTACTCCTTGCAAAGGGGCCGGTAGGCACGGGTAGAATAGGCGCCAATCTCATCATGCTGCCCGTTGCGGCACAATGGTGGGAACTGACCTGCAGTCAGGCAGTAAACGACATGACAACAAAAGCCCCTGAACCGCTTGTGTTCTGTGGGGGGCTTGGGTAGAATTCGCGCTCTCTTGCCCGGCGGAACTGTCGCCGGCGGGTGTTTGCTACCCGTAACATATTGAATTTAGGGCAGAATTCCATGAAGACCTACAGCGCAAAACCGGAAAGCGTAAAGCGCGACTGGTATGTGGTAGACGCCTCCGGCAAAACGCTGGGCCGGCTGGCCTCAGAAGTCGCCACCCGGCTGCGTGGCAAGCATAAACCGGAATACACCCCGCACGTTGATACCGGCGATTACATCGTTGTGATCAACGCGGAAAAGGTGGCGGTCACTGGCAAAAAAGCCACCGATAAGATGTACTACCGCCACACCGGATACCCGGGCGGCATCAAGGAAGCCAACTTCGAGACGCTGATCAATTCCAAGCCTCAGTTGGTGATCGAGAAAGCCGTTAAAGGAATGATGCCGCGTAACCCCCTGGGGCGCG
>ENA-ORDI01001767-ORDI01001767.1-marine-metagenome-genome-assembly--contig:-NODE-1767-length-11428-cov-8.347723_pt1 | contig 11428 bp, 15 predicted proteins | sample MGYA00248628_ERZ508525 | MGnify/ENA primary metagenome ERZ508525 (study PRJEB26195, sample SAMN05422138) | marine metagenome | isolation source: East of Porto Seguro, South Atlantic Ocean | place...
TAAGAACTGCAGTTTTCAATCCAGCAAAAGATAGATTACATCCACCTTTATGGATAATTGGCTTAGGTAGTTTAAAGTAATTTTCATTACCTTTTTTTGCATATTCTTCAATTTTTGGTCCACCTGGAAATTCTATTCCCAAGAGTTTGGCAGTTTTGTCAAAAGCTTCACCTACGGCATCATCAATTGTTGTTCCCAATCTATTATAGTTGTTAACGCCCTTGACTTCTAAAAACTGTGTATGTCCTCCAGAAATTAATAATAGTAAGTATGGAAAATTTATTTTTTTTGTAATTTTTGGACTTAAAGCATGACCCTCTAAGTGATTTACTGCAATCAAAGGTTTATTGAGGGAAGCCGCAATAGCTTTTGCAGCACTTAGTCCAACTGTTAAACACACAATTAATCCTGGTCCAGCTGTTGCAGCAATTCCATCAATATCATTAATATTAGTTTTACTTTCCTTTAAAGCTTTATCGATAATAAAATCTATTTTTTCGACATGTGCTCTTGCTGCTATTTCGGGAACTACTCCACCAAATTCCTTATGTTCATCAATCTGACTAGAAACAATATTTGAAAGTATTTCACCGTTTCCGTTATAATTTTCCCTAACTATTGATGCTGCTGTTTCATCACAACTTGTTTCTATGCCTAAAAAAATTAATTGTTTTTTCATTGATTTATATTTTACCAATTCATAAAAAAATCAATATAAATAAACTCTTAAATTTAAATTAATGATTAAAAATAAAATTATTATAGGATCGAGAGGCAGCAAGCTTGCAATTCTCTATGCTGAAAAAGCTAGAAAAACTATTGTAGATTACCATACTAATTTAAACAGAGCCTCTATTGATATAAAAATCATAAAAACATCAGGTGATATTCATCATTCTAAAAGTTTATCTGAAATAGGAGGAAAGGGACTTTTTTCAAAACAAATTGAAGAAGAATTATTAGATAAAAAAATTGATATTGCAGTTCATGCCTTGAAAGATTTACCTTCAGAAGAAACAGAGGGCTTAGAAACTAAAATTTTTTTAGAAAGAAATGATCCAAGAGATGTTTTTATTAGCCTCAATTATAAATCGATAATTGATTTGGAACCTCGTTCAGTCATTGGAACTAGTTCTTTTCGAAGAGCTGCACAATTAAATATTTTGAGAAAGGATCTAAATATAAATCTTATAAGAGGAAATGTAGATACAAGAATTAACAAATTAGAACAAAAAGAATTTGATGCAATTGTTTTATCATATGCAGGTATAAAAACATTAGGTCTAGAAAAAAAAATCTCCCAAGTTTTTTCTGTTGAAGAAATGTTACCTTGTGTTGGTCAGGGTGTTATAGCATTACAAACTTGTAAAAATGATCAGGATATTTTTAATTTAATTTATAAAGTTAACAATCCAAATACATTCAATTGTGTGAATGCTGAAAGAGCAATGCTAAAAACGATCAAAGGAGATTGTAACACTGCAGTTGGAGGACTTGCTACGATTAATAATAATTTGCTAACATTAAAAAGTGAGCTTTTTTCAGTTGATGGAAAACAAAGATTTTTTGCCAAAGCATCAGGTAAACCTGAGGCTGCCAAAGAAATTGGTATCAAGGTGGGGAAAGAATTAATTATGCAGGCAGGCACTGCTTATAAAAAAAAATAATATATTCAATGCACATTATTATAACTAGACCCATTGAAGATTGTTTAGAATTAATAAAAAATTTAAAAATTACACATCATACAGTTACTCATCTTCCTCTAATAAATATTAAAAAAATTACTAATAATTATATTGATTTTAAAAATTATAAAGGAATAATTTTTACAAGTGCAAATGCAATAAAATTTTTAGATACTAAAAATATTTCAAAAAAAATTTATTGTTTTTGTGTGGGCGAAGCCACTGAAAAACATGCAAAATACTTTGGATTTTATAACGCGATATCAGCCGGTGGTAATGTTGATGCCCTCATCGAATTAATTATTAGAACGTTTGATAAGAATTTTGGAAAATTGCTCTATGTTAGCAGTGAATTTATTTCAAAAGAATTAGATTTTGAATTGAAAAAAAAAGGTTATTCAGTTGACCGAGTAATAAACTATACTTCAGAACCAATTAACCAAATTGAACAAAATACCCTGGATTATATTAAAAAAAATACTCCAGATGTTATTTTTGTTTACTCAGAAAAGAGTGCGATTAATTTAAAAGATTTAATCAAAAAATACTCACTAGTTGACGTAATGATGCAATCTAATTTAATGTGTATTAGTAAAAAAACTTCAAAAGTATTAGAATTTATCAAGTGGAAAAAAGTTATTTTTTTTAATCCTGGAGAAGAAGAGTTTTTTTTAAATAAAATAAATTAATTTATGGACATATTTGAAAATTTTACAGCCTTGTTTTTAGGAGTTTGGAAAAAAGGTATTTTAGGTATAGATATCTTTCAAATATTAATCGGCTTAGGAATTTTTCTAATTTTTTTATTGTTTAGGGGTTTCATCAGTAAAGTCATAATTCGTCGATTAGAAAATATAGCAAAAAGAACTACAAATAAATTAGATGATACCTTTGTAGAGGCCATGAAAGGACCTGCTCGATTTTTACCAATTGTTATTGGTTTTTTTATTGCAAGCTATTATTTAGAGTTCAGTCCGGAGTCTCAAATATTTATTGACAATGTAAATAAGACGCTTATTACAATTTTAATTTTTTGGTTATTACACCAGTTCATCCAACCAGCTTCATATCTTTTAGGAGGATTAGAGAAAATTTTAACAAGAGAGCTGATAAATTGGATTTTTAAAGCTTTTAAAATACTTATTATTATTTTAGGTGGCGCTGCAGTATTAGATTTATGGGGTATAAAAATCGGACCAGTGATTGCTGGATTGGGTTTAGTTGGGGTTGCCGTTGCACTAGGGGCACAAGACTTATTCAAGAATTTAATTTCAGGCATTTTAGTATTAGTAGAAAAAAGATTTAAAATTGGTGACTGGATTATTGTTGAAAATATTATAGAAGGCATTGTCGAAAGTATAGGATTTAGATCAACAGTTATAAGAAAGTTTGATAAATCTATTGCAATCATTCCAAACTTTCATTTTGCAGAAAATGCTGTCATCAATGTAAGTGCAACAACAAATCGGGGAATTAGTTGGATAATAACTCTGCAATATAGCACGACCGTTGAGCAACTTAAAAAGATTAGAGATGAAATAGAAAAATATATTACTACTAATAAAGATTATAAAACTAGTATTGGTTATGCTGTTCGAGTAGATAAATTTTCTGACAGTTCCATTGATATGTTTGTTAGGTGTTTTACTGTGACCAATGATTGGACTGAATGGCTGTCAATCAAAGAAAGGTTAGCAATTGCAATTAAGGAAATTGTAGAAAAAAATAATGCTTCTTTTGCATTTCCTAGCCAGTCTATTTATGTTGAGAAAAAATGAAATCTATATTTATTTTATTAGACAGCGTTATTACTATTTATATTTGGATTATTATCATTAATGCTATTTTAAGTTGGTTAGTTGCTTTTAATATTCTGAATACACAAAATCGATTTGTTTTCTCGGTACTTAATACGACCTACAAGCTAGCAGATCCTGCGCTAAATAAAATAAGACGTTTCCTACCAACTTTTGGTTCAATCGATCTTTCGCCTGTAGTTTTGATTTTATTATTATTATTCATTAGAAATTTGATTTTTGAAATTTTTTCACCTGGTCTATTTTAAAATGATTATTGATGGAAAAAAAATATCGGCGGTTTTAAGAGAAAAATTAAAAGAAAAAGTAAGCAAACTTAAATCCACATATAATGCAGTTCCAGGACTGACAGTAATTTTAATTGGAGAAGATCCTCCAAGTAAAATTTACGTAAAAAATAAAGAAAAATCTGCAATCGAAGTTGGTATTAATTCTGAAGTAATTAGGTACCAAGATAACGTAGAAGAGAAAGTGGTTTTAAATAAAATTAAAGAACTTAATGAAAATGATAAGGTTTCCGGTATACTGGTTCAATTACCTTTGCCCAAACATATTGACAAAAGAAAAGTTATAGAAACCATAAATCCAAATAAAGATGTTGATGGTCTTCATCCAATGAATGTTGGAAATTTATCATCTGGCTATGATAGCATGGTACCCTGTACTCCTTTAGGCTGTTACTTACTAATTAAAGATGTTGAGAAAGATTTAAATGGAAAACACGCAGTTGTTATTGGTAGATCGAACTTAAACGGCAAACCCATGACCCAATTACTTTTAAAGGAAAATTGTACTGTGACCATTACCCATTCAAAAACAAAAGATTTAAAAGCAGAATGCAAAAGAGCAGATATAATTGTTGCAGCTGTTGGTAGACCTAAATTGGTTAAAGCTGACTGGGTGAAAAAAGATGCAATAGTTATTGATGTTGGTATTAACAAGACAGATACTGGTTTAGTGGGTGACGTTGATTTTGAAGAAGTATCAAAAGTAGCAAAAGCAGTTACCCCAGTTCCTGGAGGCGTAGGTCCAATGACGATTGCTTGTTTACTAAGTAATACCGTTGAATGTTTTAAAAAAGTCAGATCTAATTAAGCTTATGATCTATGCTGTATTTTCCAGCACCTCTAACAAAAATAATTAAAAAGCCACCTGCAATAGCAATATTTTTTAAGAAAGAAATTAATTGCATCTGATTTGAAAAATCGGTGTGAAAAATTACTGCGAGAGTTAAAGTGAACAATGACAGTATAAGTGCAGAAAATCTAGTTTGGTAACCTATGATTAACAATATTGGAAACAGAATTTCAACAATGATTGCGGGAATAATTAAATTACCAGGAACATTAAAATTTTCCATGTATTGAATAGTTCCTTCGTAAGAAAAAATTTTTCCAACTCCATTAATTAGGAAAATCGCTGAAAGAAATATTCTACCTAAAACTTCTATGACGTTCATATTTAATTTTCCTCGATAAGTTCTTTTAATTCCTCAAATTCTTCGCATTTACAACCTTTAAGAACTTCCAATCTTTCTTTAGCTAATTCGATCCTATTTGTTTTTACATAAAGTTCGCCCAAATATTCATTTATTCCTTTGTGATCAGGTTTAATTTCAAGACCAGCTAGATAAAATTTTTCTGCCTCCTCAAAATTTCCAGCTTTTCTTAAAGTAAAGCCCAAATAGTTTAAGATATCAGGATTTTTTTTATCTTTATTATAGGCTTTTATTAATTTGTCATAAGCTTTTGAATATAGTTTCAAAGCTTTCTCTAACTTATCTTTCTTTTCAAGCTTTTTTGCCTTGACGACCAATCTTTTAGCTGCTTTGTATAAATTTTCTTGATTGCTACCACTACCTCCACTCATAGCCGCTAGACTAAAGTTTGCTAATAATAAAAAAACAAAGGTGCAAATTATTTTTTTCATATTACAGTCTATTTATTGTTTAAAATATATTACTACTTTCTAAGTTTTTTGGCTGCAACTTTTATGAAATTTTCTACATATTTTTTAGAAAATATTCTACCACTTTCGAACGAAGATTTTTTTTCAGAATAAATACTTCTTTTAGATTTTCTTCCAGCTATAGATATACTACCTTTATAGAGTTTTACTCTAATTTCACCCTCTACTCTGGATTTTTTTGCATCAATTATTTTTTGAAGAGATATTCTTTCTTTCGAAAACCAAAAACCATTATATATAAGCTCGGCATATCTCGGCATGATTTTTTCTTTAATATGCATGATTTTTTTATCTAATGTAATTGACTCAATGGCTCTATGTGCGAACAGAAGAACCGTTCCTCCAGGAGTTTCATAAATGCCTCTGGATTTAATTCCTAAGAATCTATTTTCTACTAAATCGACTCTACCTATTCCATTTTTTCCTGCTAAATTATTAAGCTTTTCAAGCAACTTACTTGGAGAATACTTTTTTTTGTTTAGTGAAATAGCATCTCCATTTTTAAAACCAATTTTTACTATCACAGCTTTGTTCGGAGATTTTTCTGGAGCAATAGTTCTTTGAAAAAGATATTCCGGAGGATTTTTTTTAAGATCTTCGAGCATTTTTCCTTCAGTCGAAGTATGAAAAATATTGTCATCAATAGAAAATGGTGGAGCGCCTTTTTTATCTTTTGGTATAGAAATTCCATTTCTTTTTGCATATTTAATTAAATCGGTTCTTGAAGAAAGTTTCCATTCTCTCCATGGAGCAATCACTTTAATTTTGGGACCAAAATAATAATAACCTAACTCAAATCTTACTTGGTCGTTTCCTTTATCTGTTGCTCCGTGAGAAACTGCAAATGCTTTAAATTTTTTTGCAAATTCAATTTGTCTTTTTGCTATCAAAGGTCTGGCAATAGAAGTACCTAATAGATAAATTCCTTCATAAACAGCGTGACCTCTTACCATGGGATAAACATAGTCTTTAACAAAAATATCTTTTAAATCCTCAATGATAATAGTTTTGACTCCTAGCGCTTTCGCATTTTTAACTATTTTCTTTTTGTTTATCTTTTGTCCAACATCAGCTGTGTAAGTAATAACTTCAGCATTATAATTTTCTTGAAGCCACTTCAGAATAATTGATGTATCTAATCCTCCAGAGTAGGCTAGAACAATCCTTCTACTACTTTGCATTCTAATCTAGCTACAATTTTTTTTAGCTGTATTGTAGGCCTTGGAAAAGCCCATTAATGAATAATGGTCAATAGTTTGCTTTCCTTTATCTGTTCTTCCAATTATCATTACTCTAGAAGCTTTTTTCATTGCTTGAATAAATTTTTGCTCTTCTTCGGTATCAAGAATCCATGCAAAGTTTTCTTGAGCAAAAAAATCAAAAGTCTTTTTTCCTGATTTTGCTTTTACAATCTTTTCTTTCTGAAAAGTATATCCAGAAGTAGCACTTACTTCGTCTTTTATGTCTTCAGTGGGTCGAAAACTTATGAATAATCTTGAAGGATTTCTTTCAAATTTTTTTGGGGCTCTTAGTATTGGAATAGATTGGGCAAAACAAATTTTGTTATTGTTTTCATTTACTGTAAAAGTTTCCCAATCTTTAAATTTACCAATACTTTTAAGCTCTTCAGCAGATCTAGCTGAAAAGGAAATTAAAATTATTATGAAAGAAATATATAACGAATTAATTAATTTTTGGTGCATGAGTTCTGCGTATTATTAAAGATTAATTAAATTTTTTCAATATATTGAAATTTTACTTTTTAGCTTATATATAGCTTATATGGAATTTAATAGACAAAATATACGATCAAAAGTAAGTGCGACCGAGACACATGTAATTGATGAAGGCTTAAGATCGCACATGTTAAAAGTTTATAACTATATGTCGTCGGGTATATTTTTAACTGGCATTATATCATTATTGTTATTCAAACTTTCTGTTGTGACAAATTCTGAAGGTGCAATTATCGGTTTAACAAGCATAGGTAATACCTTATATAATTCAGCTTTAATGTGGGTTGTAATGTTGGCACCATTAGGCGTTGTTATTTATATGAGTTTTGGAATTGCTAAAATGAGTTCATCAAAAGCTCAAACTACTTTTTGGATATTTGCTGCTTTGATGGGAGCATCCCTATCTTCGATTTTCTTAGTCTATACTGGGGAAAGTATAACAAGAGTATTTTTTATTACTGCAGGAACATTCGCTGCTATGAGTATCTATGGTTATACTACTAAAAAAGATTTAACAAGACTTGGTTCATTCTTGATGATGGGTTTAATGGGAATAATAATTGCATCAATAGTAAATATTTTTATGAAATCTACTATGATGTACTTTGTAATTTCTATAATTGGAGTTTTAATATTTGTTGGACTGACTGCTTATGATACTCAAAAAATAAAAAATATGTACTCGGTCAGCGATAGTGGAGAAGTTATGAGCAAAAAAGCTGTTATGGGCGCACTAACTCTTTACTTGGATTTCATTAATTTATTTATAATGTTGCTTAGGTTATTTGGTCAAAGAAGATAATTTTTCAGTTTACAAGTTTCAAATTTTTCCATCTTGTTTTATTTAATAATTCTTCTAAATTTTTGGATATATTCAAAATATTCCCTTGGGAATCTGATGTGAAGTATTTTAGATTTTTATTTTTTAGTCTAAAGTTTTTACATATTCTAAACTCTGCATTTTCAGAGGCTCTTTTATATACATTAAAACTAACTTCTTCCTTTGAAATATTTAAACCATAATCTTTCCAAAAACCTTTAGAAACCATCTTGGCATAAAGATTAAGAATTATTTTTAATTCAGATTTGTTAAAAAAATAATTTCCCTTCTTCGTTGTTAAATTTGAGTTTTTAATTATAAGTTTTAAATGATTCATTTATTTTTTAATTTGATATTTTTTTATTAATGGAATTTGTGAAGCGGTAAATAAGAAACTAATTGGCAATAGTCCCCAAACTTTAAAATTTACCCAAAATTCTTCCGATTGAGTTCTCCACACTATTTCATTTAAAATTGCTAAAAAGAAAAAAAATAATATCCATCTATCATTAAATTTTTTCCACCCTTCATCTAATAGTTTAAGTGAATTTTTAAATAGTTTTTTGAGCAAGGGTTCTTTTGAAAAGAATTTTCCAAATATTAAAACCAATGCAAATAATATGTTTACCACTGTTGGTTTCATATAAATAAAAATAGGATTATCAAAATATAATGTCAAACCTCCAAAAAATGTTATCACAATTCCACTTGTAAGCGGTATAAAGGCAACTTTTTTTTCTAATAAATAAATTATTGCAAGTGATAATAGAGTTGCAATTATAAGAGGAGGTATGGCAACCCTCAAATTAAGTCCGCTTTGGTAGTAAAAAATAAAAAAAATTAAGAGAGGTCCAAAGTCTGTAATAAATTTAATGAATCCTTTATTCATTTAAGATATGGTAGCATATCCATATAACTTTGAACTATTTTTTACTATTGATTTTTTTTTAAATATAACTATTTTGAACTTATCTAATGACAATTAATACTGCAAAATTTTCAATAGGCAATATTGTTAAACATAAACATTTTGATTTTAGAGGTGTGATTTATGATGTTGATTTCGAGTTTAATAATTCTGAGGAGTGGTATCGCTCTATTCCGAAGGATGTTAGACCAAGAAAGGATCAACCCTACTATCATCTTTTAGCTGAAAATAATGAAATTACATACGAAGCTTATGTTTCAGAACAGAACTTAATTATAGATAATTCGGATGAACCCGTTAAACATCCTTTAATTAAAGAGATATTTTCAGGTAAAAAAGGTTCAGGATATTTTAAGCCTTCAAATTAGATTAATCTGCCTCAAATTAAACATAGTTCTTACAAACCATGGACAAATTAAGATTCAACAATGCTTATATAGCCTAGTTAGGGGCGAAAATTCAAAACATCATTATCTCCCTCTGTGCTCTTAATTAGGCTAGTCTGCCGAATATTTAATTTTTTATATATAATATTTATTTCCACAAGAATTTAAGAAAAAATGAAAAAAGATAGGTTTTTTTAAACTAATTTAGTGTTTAAAATAATAATGACGAAGTATATGTTAAAATATATGAAACTACTAAATAGATTTTTGTTTCCTATAATATTAATTATTGGATTGGGGTCGACAGGACTTGCTGAAGAAGAAAAACTACAAATACCAAATACTGAATTGAATTTATATTCTGGAATGTTTGATTTCAGTGATCAAAAACAAAGAGCTGTATTAGTTGGCTTTCAACATCAAAATGAAGAATTATATAGAGATACATTTTTAGGAACCTTATCACCTATAACAGGTGGCTTTGTAACAGAAAACGCAGCTCTTTATGCTTATACAGGAGTTGAATGGAATTTTGATATTGGTCCAATAAATTTTACACCAAGTTTTGCACCTGGCCTTTATGGCGAAGGAAGTGGAAAAGATTTAGGACATATCCTGGAATTTAAAAGTGAAGTTCAAGCATCATTTAATTTTTCGGAAAATACCCAGCTAGGCATGTCATATAACCATATATCAAATGCAAGTTTAGGGGATAAGAATCCTGGTGCGAATAGTTATATGTTTAATTTTTTAAAAAAATTTTAAGATTATTTTTTAAAAATGAACATTAGTGATTGTCATAATTTTGACGATTATAGAGAATTAGCAAAAAAAAAATTACCTTCTCCAATTTTTCATTATATTGATGGAGGATCGGATGATGAAATCACGTTAAATAGAAATACCGAAGCATTTAATGACTGTGATTTAGTTCCCAATGTTTTAAGTGATGTAGGAAATATAGATTTATCAACAACAGTTTTTGGAAAAAAAATAGATTTTCCACTTTTTTTAGCTCCTACTGCAATGCATAGACTTTATCATCATCATGGTGAAAAGGCATCGGCTTTGGCAGCTGAAAAATTTGGAACAATTTTTAGCATGTCAACAATGTCAACAACTAGCATTGAAGAAATTGGAAATTTCACTGGATCACCAAAACTTTTTCAACTTTATATACATAAAGATACAGGTCTTACTGATAATTTAATTGAAAGATGTGAGCGAGCTGGTTTTGATGCAATGTGTTTAACAGTAGATACTGTCGTGGCTGGTAATAGAGAAAGAGATCGAAGAACAGGTTTTACAACACCACCTAGACTTACTTTGTCCAGTTTAATTAGTTTTATTACTCATCCTGCCTGGAGTTTTAACTATCTTACCCATAAAAAATTTAAATTAGCAAATATTATTCATATGACTGAAAAGGGAAGTAGTATTGATAAGTCAATTATTGACTACATCAACGAGCAGTTTGATCAATCAATGGATTGGAAAGATGCAGAATATTGTATAAAAAAATGGAAAGGTCCATTTGCAATAAAAGGGGTGATGTCAGTTGAGGATGCTAAAAAAGCTGTAGATGTCGGAGCAAGTGCAATTATGATTTCAAATCACGGCGGTAGGCAATTAGATGGATCAAGAGCACCTTTCGATCAGTTATCAGAGATTGTTGATGCGGTCGGTGATAACATCGAAGTGATATTAGATGGAGGGATTCGAAGGGGCACCCATGTTTTAAAAGCTTTAGCACTCGGCGCAAAAGCTTGTAGTTTTGGTAAAGGATATTTATTTGCACTAAGTGCTGGAGGTCAAGCTGGCGTTGAATCTGTATTACAAAAAATGAAAGATGAAATTAGTAGGGATATGATATTAATGGGCTGTAAGTCTGTTAAGGAACTTAACAGATCCAAAGTTGCGTTTAGATAATAACTAACGTTGCCAATTAATTACAAAAAATATTATGAAAATTGCTAAAAGTGTAAATAGGCTTGGTACTGAAGCGGTCTATAGTATATTTGCAAAAACCCAAAAATTAGCAAAACAGGGAAAAAAAATTATTGATTTAAGTTTAGGTCAATCCGA
>ENA-ORDI01001770-ORDI01001770.1-marine-metagenome-genome-assembly--contig:-NODE-1770-length-11426-cov-5.281258_pt1 | contig 11426 bp, 5 predicted proteins | sample MGYA00248628_ERZ508525 | MGnify/ENA primary metagenome ERZ508525 (study PRJEB26195, sample SAMN05422138) | marine metagenome | isolation source: East of Porto Seguro, South Atlantic Ocean | place...
GCAGGCTGGGCAGAAGATACCACCATTAACGGCACCGCCGGGGACGAAGAGCTGCAGTCGGGCTTAAGTTTTGTGGAGGTGTCAATAATGGACCAAAGTAACGCAACTTACTGGACCGGTTCCGAATGGTCAGTGTCTGAAGACTGGCTTTTGGCCGTTGGCGGCGACACGTGGACTTACGATCTATCTGCCGGCAGTTTGACGGACGGCACTGCCTATGAAGTCCGCTCCCGGGGAACAGATTCGGTTGGAAATGTGCAGACAAATTATGGCACCGATATATTTACCTATGATATCACCGAGCCCAACACAACATTGGATATACCGGATATGTACTACAATAGTGATGGCTGGAATTCAGCTGCCCCGCTACAGGGTACGGCCGGGGACGGCACATCGGGGATCGCTGCTGTCTATGTGCTGATCCAGCGGGACAGTGATGATCTCTATTATGATGCCGGGGAATGGGTTGATACAGTTCAATGGCAACTGGCTGAAGACACAGAAAACTGGTTCTATGATTTTCCAGCTTCAGATTTGGATGATGAGATGACCTATTTCATCCAGATCCGGGCTGAAGATGTGGCCGGGAATGTGGAAACATCCTTTGCCAGCGACAACTTTACCTATGATATCACGCCGCCCAATTCTGAGGTGCTGATTGAACGGGATTTTTACAATAATATAAACTGGTCCGACGCCAATTCCATTTCCGGAACAGCCTCGGATTCCACCTCCGGCCTCAGTTCAATCTCCATTTCTATTTTGCGCAATAGCGATAATTACTGGTGGGGCGGCACCAATTGGACCTCAAGCGAAACCTGGCTCGCCCCCGATGGCGTAGCTTCCTGGACCTATGCACTGAACGGGAATAATCTCACCAATGGCGTGTCCTATACTATTTATGCCCGTGCTGAAGATGTGGCGAATAACATCCAGGTTGAATTTGGGGAGGACACATTTACCTATGATCTAACGTCGCCCATAGCGGGGCAAGTGAATGATGGACTGGAGACGATGGATCAGGATTGGAGCAACTCCACAACAACACTTTCGGCCAACTGGTCCAATTTTCAAGATGCAGTTAGCGGCATCATCAAATATGAATATTCAGCAGGGACAACCCCCGGCGCAACGGATGTGATCTATTGGACAGATAATGGAACGGACACCACATTTACCGATAGTGTAACTGTATCCGGAGGCACAACTTATTATATCTCAGTGCGGGCCACGGATGGGGCAGAAAATGTATCAGCCATTGTTACTTCAGATGGTATCACAATTGATTCTTCCAATCCTGTGGTGAGCGATGTTTATGAAGGCGCAATCGGACAAGACATGGATTATCAACAGGACGGCACAGCACTTATCGTTGCCTGGACCGGCGCTCGTGATATTACCGGCTTTCGAGCCACCCTGGGCTCCAGCGCAGGAGACAGCAATGTGGTCGCTTGGGTGGATGTGGGCAATGTGACAAACCATACTTTTTCAGGTCTTAACCTGGTTGAAGCCACCACCTATTACGCCAGTGTGCAGGCCGAAGACCTGGCGGGCAATTTATCCGATATTATTTCCGGCGACGGCATTACCATTGATCAATCGGGCCCTGTTCCCGGAACCTTAAATGACGGCACCGCTGAGGATATTGACTGGGTGAATATTAATTATCTCGTGGATGGCACCTGGACCGGATTTGAAGATTCCTTAAGCGGCATTGCCGAATATGAATTTTCTGTGGGGCTCGCTCCCGGGCAAACGCAGACCGTTACCTGGACATCGGCCAACCTGGACACAGCCATCACTGTATCCGCTTCGCTTACAGAAGGTCCAACCTATTATGCAAACGTGCGTGCCGTTGACTCCGTATTAAATGTCGGAGACCTTGTAAGCTCAGACGGGTTTGGCCTGGATGTTTCCGTACCCGTTACCGGCACCGTTTTTGATGGGTTAGCAGATGACTTATCCTGGACAGTAGATTCTACCACGCTAACCGCAAATTGGGTAGGATTCAGCGACGTATTTAGTGGCATAGCCTATTATGAGTATGCTATTGGAACAAATTCTGGAGGAGAAGATGTGGTACCCTGGACCCTGAATGGTGATTCTACCTTTGTCATCTCTATAAACCTGGCCCTGGAAAGCGGAACGACCTATTATGTATCCGTTCGTGCTACAGACTGGATGAATAATATATCCGGCACCGCCACATCAAATGGAATCACCCTGGATACGTCCAATCCAGTAGTCACGGTGCCCAATGAAGGTGGGGTAGGTGTGGATTATGATTTTCAGAATTCTTTGTCTGATATCATTATTTCATGGACAGGATCAGATGGTACCCGGAGCCTTTCAAACTACGAATATGCTATCGGACTTACTGAAGGCGGAACCGAGATCATGCTCTGGACGGACAATGGCACATCTACAGATGTGACAGTAACAGGACTCGCCCTTACGGAAGGGATTACCTATTATGCCAGCGTTCGTGCCATTGATATGGCTGGAAATGTTTCTGCAGAAACCACCGGGGATGGGATTACGCCGGATGTTACGGCACCTCTTACAGGAATGGTAATGGACGGTCTGCAGGAAGAACTCACCTATACGGGGACTTTGGATAGTCTTTCAGCCAATTGGACTGGTTTTTCTGATAACCTTAGCGGGATATTATTTTATGAATTTGCTATCGGTGTGTCTCCCGGGGATTCCAGTGTGATTGCATGGTCAAATGTGGCCCAGGATACATTTTATGTCCAGCCTGTATCTGTGAGTGATGCCCAACTCTATTTTGTCTCTATACGCGCTACGGATAACGTGACCAATCGATCCGAAATTGTATCTAGCGACGGTGTGACCACAGACACAACCGCTCCGGTGATGGGCTACGTGTTTGACGGCACACAAGACAGTGAAATTGACTGGACAAATTCACTAGAATCTTTACAATATACCTGGGATGGTTTCAATGATACTGTCAGTGGTATTGCCCATTATCAATTTTCAATGGGAACTACAACCGGGGGCACAAATATCATTCCATGGACAATGAATGATGATTCAACAAACGTTCAGCTAAATGACCTGGGGTTAGATAATGGAACAGAGTATTTCCTAAATGTTCGTGCAGTAGATCTAGTATCCAACATATCGCAGGTGAGTTCCACTGATGGGATAACCACCGACACTATCCCTCCGGGAGTTCAATCTATTTTTGAAGGTGAATCAAATACCGATTGGGACTATCAGAGCAACGACACCAGTCTGGTTCTTGGATGGGCCGGTAGCGATGATGCATCTGGAATCGACCATTATGAAATTGCATACGGTTCTGCTCCAGGAGAAACAGATATTGTAGATTGGTCATTCGCTGGTATGGAAATAGATACAAACGTCATTGGGTTGGCACTGACTGAGGGATCTGCTTACTATGGTTTGGTGCGAGCATATGATGTGGCAGGCAATTTATCGGCGGTTACTGCAGGCGATGGGATTGTTGTGGATCTCACACCCCCGCAATTAGGGACCATCATTGATGGCGATGTGTCTGATAAGGATTATACAGGCTCGTTGACAACACTGGAATCAATGTGGTCAGGATTTTATGATGTTTTGAGTGGAATTCAGTATTATGAATATTCGGTGGGCACCACGCCAGGGGACACAGATTTTAAAGATTGGACAGTTGCCAATTTGGATACAGTGATAGCGGATGAATCGTTTGACCTGTCAAACGGCCAAAGTTATTTCGTATCGGTACGGTCCACGGATAATGTTGGCAACGTCTCCGTCCCGATCTCAACAGATGGGATTACTGCAGACCATGAAGGACCTTTTGGTTCTCTGGCAGCGGACGGTGATTCTGCCGATATAGACCGTCAAAATTTCACAGATGTTTATACTGGCCACTGGTCAGCGTTCGAAGACCAGCTCTCCGGTTTAGCGTTCTATGAAGTGGCGCTTTATGATTCAACCACCGTATCATACGCTATTCCATGGGACAGTTCGGGGCTCGATACCCTGGTTGAATTCATGGACTTAACGCTGATCCAGGATCATGAATACAAGCTCCATATCAGGGGGGTTGATCACGTCCAGAATACAGGGTCGATCATTGCCAGCGATGGTGTTTTGATTGATCAAACAGCTCCGCAAGCACCGCAAAGCCTGGTTGGGTTTTTCTCAAGCGAGAGAATCTATTTGACCTGGGACGCCAATACAGAATCGGACCTGGATCACTATATTGTTTATGGCGGCACAGACACCTTGCAGCCCAGCACTATTCTGCAAACAGGGGCGACAACTGCCGAGGCATTTTTACCCGGGTTTCAAGCAAATGAAACGGTTTTTCTCCATGTGACTGCTGAAGATATACCGGGGAATGAAAGTCCCATATCCGGTCGGGTAAGCGGCATACCCCAGCCCGCCATGGTGACGCGCATTGAACCGGATCCATCCATAACACTCCTGAAAGACGATAGCCAGCTTTCCATCCATTTTTCACAGCCTCTTACTGATATTGGTACCGTAACGACCACCTCATTGGCTTACAGTTCTATGAATTTGGAAGCGACTTATTCAGCCGGGGATACAGCTATTAAGATTACCGTAAATGATCCCTGGGCATCCCTGGATACAGTTACTTTTGCTCTTAACAATATCCTGGATTGGGCCGGGAGCGGTACCGATGAAAAAACAGCAACCTTTAGCACTTATTTATTAGGCGATTACAACAACGATTTTTCTGTGGATGTTGCGGATCTTTCCAGTTTTGTAACTGCCTGGAACAACGATGATTATAGTTATGAATTAGGCCCCGTGACAGGCACGGCTCCCCATTTTATTCCCTCCCGGAATCAGTCCTATGATTTGCGGGATATAATGGTTTTCACCCGCATGTGGCATTATTCACACCAAACCAGTACCAACCGCTTACTTGTGTATGATCCGTTGGGATCGGAATTAAATATTTACCAGGAAGGCCACCGTTTAGTGGTTGACCTGCCGGCAGAAACAAATGCCGCCCACGTGTCTCTGGCCTATCCCCAGGCAAGCAAAACGATCACCACACCAGACGATATTAATTCATCTGAAGTGATCCAGTTGGTTTATCAACCTGAAGAATCGGGGCAAATCATCATAGAAAAAGCTTTTATGAAAAGAGAAAGCGTGAAAAACGTATTCTTTGATATCAACTCTCTTGATCGGAATAATGCCGTCATAGAGATAAACTATATTGCCTATGATGATTCCAACCGGGTCATTGCCAGCGGCAGGCAAACTTTGGATATCATTGCCATACCGGATGAATTTGCTTTGCACCAGAATTATCCCAATCCATTTAACCCAAGCACACGGATCAATTATGATATACCGGAGGATGGATTTACCGAAATCATTATTTATGATCTCATGGGCCGTGAAGTGAAAACATTAATGAAGAATGAGCTTTCAGCCGGGTATTATACACTTAACTGGGGTGGAAAGAATAATAGGGGACAAATAGTTGGAGCGGGTTTATATTTCTGTCAATTAAGAGCAAGGGGATTTACAAAAACAGTAAAAATGCTGCTCTTAAAATAATAAGGGTCAAGCCATGAAAAATATTTTAGGGAATTTTAGAAACCCATTCCACATCCTAATCCTTTTTTCTATCATCCTGTATGTGCCATCCTGCGCGTTGAAACCCGCCAGCGAATTGGACACCCCGGAATACCACCACAAAGCAGGGATGCGTCATGTGGAAATGGGCAAGTATTCCGAAGCACTTACCTCTTTCCAGCGTGCCATAGATCTAGATAAAAAATTCGCACTCGCCTATGCGGGTATGGGTATTGCCTACGCCAATCTTGGTGAAAAGAAAAAAGCAAAGAAATATGCAGGAGCAGCGCAGGATCGTGCCGGGAAAGACCCGGATGTGCTTACCCTATGCGCCCGGGTTTGGATCGATCTCCGTCACCAGGAAAAGAAATGGTTTAAGCCTGCCGGTAAATTGTTAAAAAAAGCGCTGAAACGAAAAAAGAATCACGAAGGCGCCACGTACTATACCGGTGAACTCTATCTCTACCAATATGAATTCAACCAGGCGGAAGACCAATTCCGCATGGTGGTGGCCATGAAAGGGGACTACAGCGGCAAAGCCAACAAAATGTGGCAAATGAGTCAAAAGATCGTGAGAGCCATGCCCGGTACATCTGTGGGAAAAAAAGTCGCCCTGCATGAAAAAATCACCCGGGCGGATCTGGCCGTGCTATTGGCAGAAGAATTAAAGATCAGCACACTCATGAAACGGCAAACCACACCGGCCTCCGGGTTTCAGACACCTCAAGAAATGCGCGCCGCCAATACGAGCCAGGGCGGACCCTCGGATGCGAAAGGTCACTGGGCGGAAGTCTGGATCAAGGAATTGTCAGGATATGGTATTTTAGAAGGGGCACCTGGTCAGCCGTTTTACCCGGACAATCCTGTAAATCGTGCTGAATATTGCATGGCGATTCAGCGATTACTTTCCATCGTCACAGGAGATGCGAGCCTGGAAACGCGCTATTTTGGTGAAAACCCGTCCCGCTTTCAGGATGTGCCCAGCAGTCACCCGGCCTACAATGCCATGGCACTCTGCTCAGAACGTGGTATTATGCAGGCGGATATGATGACGGGTCGTTTTGAGCCCGGCAAACCAGTTTCGGGCGCGGATGCCCTATTAAGCATTCGCTCATTTCAAAATGCCTTAAGGATTACGTTTTAGGTGCAGCAATTTCGAAGATATCTAAACCAGTTAATTAAGCCAATTTAATGGTAATAAAAACTCAATCATTGTTTAGACCACCCCTGTCCCCTCCTTCTATAAGGAGGGGAACCGAAGGGGAAGTCAAGGAATGAGTGCAAAAGATGCCGCAGATCTATAACAAACCAGAGATGAAAAATATACGGAGACTTCTCCGGAATAATGCACCAACAGCAGAAAGGATTCTATGGCAGCAACTTCAAGGTAAAAAATTTAAAGGACTTAAATTCCGCCGGCAGTACAGCGTTGACCGCTATTCTGTGGATTTTTACTGTGCGAGTTTGAGATTGGCAATCGAATTGGATGGTGAGAATCATCTTGATCATTGTCAACAGAAGAAAGATAAAGATCGGCAGGAAGCCATTGAAAATTTGGGAATTAAAATTATCCGGTTTTGGAATACAGATATTTTTAACAATCTGGAAGGTGTACTCATACATTTGGATGAATACACCGATGAGTTAATTTGAAAAAAATAAAAAACACTCATTATTTTGACCACCCCTAGCCTCTCCTTATATAAAGAGGGGGGGATTAAAGGGGTGGTCTAATAAGAGAAATGATGAAAACAAACCCCAATTACTATTAAAGTGAAAACAAAAATCACATGAAAAAAACACTTATAATTTTTTTACTGTCGTTGCCACTGATAGCTGGTACCGTTGAAGGCGTGGGCTACGGCCTTACCAAAGATGCCGCCATCGAGCAGGCTAAACGGGACGCGGTGGAAGTGGGACTTGGGGCTTACATCTCATCAGAAACAGTTGTGACCGCCACCACCTTGACAGATAATATTTATTCCAAGGCCCAGGGCTTTGTAAAAACATTCAAGGTGGTCAGCGAGAGCAAGGGGCCCGACGGCAACTGGGAAGTGACCATTTCCGCAGAAGTGACCGCTATCCTGGATGAAGTGATGCAGGATGAAGCAGCGCTCCAGACATTGTTGAGCTCCATGAATCGCCCCCGGATAATCTTTCTTGTCCGGGAACAAAACCTGATCGATAATGTGCCCACCGATTTTGCCGAGACCAAACTATTGAGCCAGTTCGTCAATAAAGGGTTTGATGTGGTAGACCGGCAGCTGGTCCAGGCCCTGAAAGGTGAGCCGGACTATGAAGACGCCTTATCGGGTAATGTTGCTGCTGCGGCCAAGGTGGCCAGCCAGCTGGGAGCGGATATCATTGTGATCGGCACAGCAAAGATCTCATCCGGCGGACTATTCTACGGCATGACATCGGGCCAGGCGGATATTAATGGGAAAATCGTCCGGGTGGATACGGGTGAGATCCTGGCAGTGGTACCCAATGCCCACGGGAAGAAACCGCATATTTCGCCCACAACCGCCGGCGTGAATGCCATGAATGATGCCGCAGGCAAACTTGGAACAGAAATTATTCGTCAATTGATCCAGAAATGGAGTACCCAACAATCCAATTTTATTAAAGTTTATATTGTGTTGAAAAATGCAGATTTTATGACTTACATGGGATTCGAAACATTCCTGAAAGCTCAGACGGTCAATGGGATTCGCAATGCTTATTCCAAAAGTTTGAATGAAGGTATGGCTGAATACGAAGTAGAATTTGAAGGAAAAGCCATGGATCTGGCTATGGGCTTGAGTCAAACACAACCTGATGGTTTTAACATTAAGGTAACCGGCATTGTCGGCAACCGCATCACTGCAGAAGTGGCACAATAAAGGAGTCAGCCATGAAACAAAGTCTAATTATCGCTTTTTGTATTACCGCTTTATTCGCCCAGGATAATTTTATTGGGGATGTCTTTGATCGTGGAAAAATTGATTATGGGAATCGAACCATTCAGGCCACAGGGATCGGGTTTATTCCGTCAAACGTTATTAATGCAGGCCAAGCCCGGCGCTCGGCCATGCGCATTGCCAAACAGGATGCACTGCGACAACTCATCGAAATTGTAAATGGTGTCAATGTCACATCAGAGACTACCATTTCCGGCGCCATGTTTGACGATATGATCAAAACCCAAGTCCAGGGCGCCATCCGCGGTGCAAGACAAGTGGGCGAAACACGATACTTAAGCGACACATCGGTGGAGGTGACCTACGAGGTGAGCATGAATGATATTTCCCGGGTGCTTTTGCCCATGGCAGAAAGCGCACCCACTTTAATCTATGATGCGGTGAACGTTCCTGCTTCTGAAGCATCTACATCTTCGACAATACAAGAATCGGTATCATCCACACCAACATCCGGGGGCGTTACCGGCGTAATCATCGATGCCACAGGACTGGGCTTGCGCCCGGCCATGTCACCCCGAATTTTGAATCAGGGCGGATCGGTACTTTATGGACCAGGTCACTACAGCCGGGATTATGCTGCAACCAACGGTGTGGTTGGCTACGCTAAATCATTATCCCAAGCCAAGAGTGACCCCAGAGTTCAGGGCAATCCACTGGTCTTGCGGGCGTCATCTGCTTCGGGATCAGCCAGCGCTGATGTTATTATCAGTAATGCTGATGCGGGTAGACTGACGGTGGCCGACGGGTCAGCAGGACTATTGAAAAATTGTCGTGTGATGTTTGTCTTAGACTGATTAATATTGACTTAACAACAAGGGAAAGCAGGCGTTATGATTAAACGATTATTACCGATTATTATTTATACAGCATTTGTTATGGGGCAAGAAGTTGAAGTGGTCGTCATCCCGGGCGACACCACCAAAGACCCTGGCCTGAAGATTGGTGATATTGCACCCTCCTGGGCGTTGATGTCCGCCCCGGGTAAATTCGAGTTCTTAAAGACTTGGACCGAAGAGAAAGGAAAAAAACTTCGCAAACCCGTGACCCAGCCGGACCGGTATGTGGTACTGCTGAGTTTTTTTGCTACCTGGTGCAAGCCCTGCATGAAAGAACTCCCCCACCTGGAAAATCTTTATCAAAAATATAAAGATGAAAAAATAAAGTTTTTTCTCATTGATATCACGGAAGCCACCCGCACCGTTAAGGGCCTGGAAGACTCGCCCAAGGCGGGCCCCTTCTTATTAAATAAAGGGATCACTATGCCCATTCTATATGATTCCCGTGGTATCGCGAAAGAACGCTATGGCGCCAAAACACTACCGCGCCTTTATGTGGTGGACAAGTACCGCACCATCCAACTGGCGAAGACAGGATTTGATGCAGATGAGGATTTTGAAGGTGAGTTAGCAGCCGTGATCGACCGTCTTTTAGCAGAAGAATAAAGTTAGTTAAGAAAGACGGGTATCCGTTGTATTGTGTTAAGCGAGGGAAATAATATTATTATATAGTGGTGGCTGCTGCTCTTGAAGCAGTCACACCGTATAATGTAAGAATTGGGCCGCAATAACCAAAATTGTTTTACACATGAACCCAGAATAAGAATAGCGAAGAAACAAACAATGCCAGGATCATCGAAAACTAAAGTATGAGTCAATGAAATCTAATTTCATCTATAGAGCTGTATCTTTTTTTCTGCTGAGCCAGATTGGTTTAGCCCAGAATAATTCTCTCAGCTTTGATGGAGACGGGGACTATGTATCCATTGGCGCAGAGTCTGTAGGCAAGCCCTGTACCGCGGAGTTCTGGGTAAAACGAAGGTCTGATGCAAATTTCCAGGTTCTTTTAGAAAAAAGTAATTTCTCCTTGCGGCTGGAACAGTGGGCCGCATCCAATAAGGTAGGCTATACAAAAAATGGAACCTATGATACCCACTTCAACTATGTAGCACCGGAAGAAGAATGGGTTCACCTGGCGGTTGTTGCAACCACAGACTCGACCACCCTGTTTGTAAATGGGGCATACTATACTAAGAACAATCAAACCACAGGTGTTAGTATTCCCCTAATTACGATCGGGAAAAACAGTGTAAACACTCTAAATGCAACCCTGGATGAGCTGCGGGTGTGGAATGTTGCCCGTACAGAATCACAGATCTCAAGCAGCATGTCAGCGGAACTGAACGGAAATGAGAGTGGATTAGTGGCCTACTACAAAATGAATAGCGGTAGCGGCACTTTTTTAACGGATCACAGCGGCAACGGGAACCATGGGACTATTTCCGGAGCCACCTGGAGCAGCGATGTCCCTGAAAACCTGGCATCTACTAATGATCTTAGCGGCATCTACAGCATCGGTACAGGCGGAGATTATGCTACCTTTTACGCTGCAGCCAGCGCCCTGAACAGCTACGGTGTCAGCGGTCCTGTCACGTTCAATGTGCTGAACGGCACCTATGATGGTGATTTCAGTTTGAACAGTATTACCGGCACCAGCGAAGCCAATACAATTACTTTTCAATCTTATTCGGGTAATGCAGGTAATGTTATCTTAACCGACAACTATGCTTGGGCGGGCTATGTAGCCCTGTTCAATGGCGCAGATTATGTGACCTTTAAGAATATGACCTTTGACCGCAGTAGTAGTAGTGGTTATTCAAAATTAATTGAAATCAGGAGCGGCACAGATTACATCACCTTTGAGAGTTGTGTTTTCAAGGGTAGAAATATTGACAACTCCAGCATCTATTATAGCCTTATTTATACATACAGCTCAGATCAATACGATGGGATCGTGATCAAGAACTGCACCTTTACTGATGGCGGCGGTTATGCCATTGATCTGCGTAATGGATCTACAGGCGGCACA
>ENA-ORDI01001771-ORDI01001771.1-marine-metagenome-genome-assembly--contig:-NODE-1771-length-11415-cov-3.551508_pt1 | contig 11415 bp, 14 predicted proteins | sample MGYA00248628_ERZ508525 | MGnify/ENA primary metagenome ERZ508525 (study PRJEB26195, sample SAMN05422138) | marine metagenome | isolation source: East of Porto Seguro, South Atlantic Ocean | place...
GAGTTAGTAGCTGCTTTAGTCGTAGGTGTAGGTATCGGGCTTCTTGTGGATAATTACTTTAATACCAAACCTTTTGGACTGATTATTTTTTTCATTCTTGGTGCATTTGCTGGATTTTTTAATGTTTATCGTGTAATGCGTCGCATTGAAAAACAATAAGAATTCAAATATCACACAGATATAAAATGTCCGCTTCAGGAGAAAAACACAGTCCGCTTGAACAGTTTGAAATTACGCCCTTCGTGCACTTTGAGGTGGGTAGTGTGGATCTTGCCTTTACCAATTCGTCTCTTGCCATGGTGATTACTACAGCAGTCATCACTCTTTTTTTAACCCTTTCTGTTAATACGAGATCTATTATTCCTTCCCGTGTACAGTTAATCTCTGAGCTCAGTTATGGTTTTATTGCACAATTACTAAAAGACACAGTTGGTGAGCAAGGAAGAAAATATTTTCCCTTTGTTTTTACTATTTTTATGTTTGTATTAATTGGCAATATGGTGGGTATGCTCCCCTATAGCTTCACGTTTACAAGCCATATCATTGTTACATTTGCCCTAGCCGCGGTTGTCTTTGTTGGTGTCACTATTCTAGGTTTCGCCAAGCACGGTATGAATTTTTTTTCTTTTTTTGTTATTCCCGGTTTGCCCTGGTATATGTTACCTCTATTAATCCCTATTGAGGTAATTTCTTATCTATCGCGACCAATCAGTTTGTCTGTCCGACTTTTTGCCAACATGTTGGCAGGTCATACACTCATAAAAGTCTTTGCCATGTTTGTAATAACAATGCCTTTTTATAGTGGTGTTTTACCCTTAGCATTCATAGTTGCATTAACTGGTTTAGAAATATTAATCGCATTTTTGCAGGCGTATGTATTTGCTATCTTAACTTGCTTATACATAAATGATGCATTACATTTACATTAACAACTAAGGAGGATTTATGGAAGTAGAAGCAGCAAAATTAATAGGAGCGGGACTAGCCGTTATCGGTGTAGTAGGTTCCGGTATTGGAATTGGAAGTATTTTTTCTTCATTTATTGAAGCCGTTGGTCGTAACCCAGCTGCACGTAGTGAAGTTTTTACAATGACAATGTTAGGGTTTGCGCTTGTAGAAGCAATTGCACTATACGCACTTGTTATCGCTCTGGTTATATTATTTACGTAATAAAAAATAAATTTTATAGTGCCACAGTTAGAACAAACAGAATTTTTTATCTCTCAGCTTTTTTGGTTGGTTGTTATATTCACTTTCTTATTTATATTCCTATGGCGAATATCATTACCTCGAATCAGTTCTGTGTTGGAAAAAAGAGAAAGTAAAATTGATGATGATATTACTTCAGCAAAACAACTTCAGGCTGAGGCTGAGGAAATACAGAAACAAATTGATCAACAATTGCGTAATGCACGATTAGAAACATCTGAGTTAATTAAAACAGCTTCAACTAAATTTCAAAATCATACAACTAAGGAATTACATCAGTTAGATAACAACTTAAGTAATACAATAGAAGAATCCGCAACTACAATTAAAAAAAATATAAAAGATTCATTAAAACAGATACATGATCAAACTTACTTGATTGCTAAGCTTACACTCTCAAAAATTTCTAATGTCCCAGTAAATGATAATGAAATTAAGGATACTGTCGATCAATTACAACCAAAAGTAATAAACTAATTATGTTTGTTGATCCGCAGTTTTGGGTTGCAATAGCCTTTATTATTTTCATAGTTGCTGTTTTTAATCCTATTCGAAAAATGCTTGGTACAACCCTTAATAGTAAAATTCAGGATATAAAAAATAGTATTGAGGAGGCAGAAAATATTAAGAATGAAACGCAGAATACTCTCAGTGATTTAAAAAAACGCCAAAATGATGTTCAAATAGAAATTGAAAATATTCACAAAGATGCCAAAGAAAAAATACAGATTTTGGAATCGCAAGCTGAGGAAAAACTAAAAGAAAAAATTGATAAACGCAACTTATTGGCCACGGCTAAAATTGAACAAATGACAAGAGATGCCAATGCCGCAATTCAACGACATATTTCACGAACAGCTATTGAAGCAGCCGTAACTATTCTAAAAAAGAAATTAGACCAAAACGAAAAACAAAATCTTATTAATCGATCAATAAAAGAATTAAGCTCAGTTTTTAAAAATTAATTTAGAATTTCCAATTGTTGCTTATCCAACATAAATCCAACAACAATTGTAATCATTCCGTCTACGTCTGGTATATTAATTGTTATCGTCTTGCTAAGATCCGTTTCGACAAATTCCTTAGTTTCTGTCTCCAAATTTTTGTTAAAATTACCTTCTGTGTAATAATATTGAATATCACGTAATTTTTTTTCCTTATCAAGAATGGCAAGATAAAATGGAAGGGTAATAATATTTTGTTCCTTTATTAGAGGCTTGACAATAAATAGAATCGATAAGGAGGCAGTGAAATTATTTTCATTTATAAAACAACCCTTGGAAAAATTATAATTGTTTATTTCCGCTTTGTATGCAACATCATCTACGCTAATAGAGGAGGCATTAATTCTCAAATATTTTTTATGTTCAGCTGCAAATAAGACTGTGGGGCATTTAATGAACTCTTTTTTTGATGTTGACAGAGGGTTGGATCCACAACTAATCAACATCAAAAGCGAAATAAAAAAAATAATATTTTTCACTATACGACTTAATTAATATAAATATCAAAAGAAGTATATAGACACAAATCTATTAAACAAATAATTATGACATCGGATGTAATCAATATTTATCTTGCCGGTCCCAGAGGATTTTGCGCAGGAGTAGAACGTGCGGTATTGATGGTGGAAGAAGCCATTAAAAAATATGGAGGTCCTATTTACGTACGTCACGAAATTGTTCATAACAAATACGTAGTAGAAGATTTAAAAGTAAAAGGAGCTGTTTTTATTGATGAGTTAGAAGAAATTGAAGATCGTACACGGCCTGTTATTTTCTCTGCACACGGAGTTCCAAAATCAGTACCAAAAGAAGCAAAAAATTTAAACCTGCTCTTCTTTGATGCCACTTGTCCACTTGTCAGTAAAATACACCGTGAAGTGGAAAATTTTGAGCGGTTACACGTTCCCATCATTCTCGTTGGGCACCGCAATCACCCTGAAGTTATAGGTACAATGGGACAAATACAAACACCCATCTACTTAATTGAAAAAGAAGAAGATCTGAATAATCTTCCTATCAAAAGAGATCAAAAAATTGCCTACGTCACTCAAACAACTCTTTCTGTGGATGACACTGAATCCATTATACAATCTATTAAAAAAAAATTTACAAATGTAATCGAACCTCGTAAAAATGATATTTGTTATGCAACATCCAACCGTCAAAATGCAATAAAAAAAATTGCCTCGCGTTGTGATCTTTTCATTGTTATTGGTTCGCATAATTCATCGAACTCGCTTCGCCTTGTAGAAGTAGCAAAACAATACGGCGCCAAAGAAAGTATATTAATAGAAAATTTAGAAATATTTAACCTAAGCAAGTTCAAAAATCTTAATAATGTAGGTTTAACTGCTAGTGCTTCGGCACCTGAAATATTAGTACAAAATTTTATTCAAATCATACAAAAGAAGTATAAAATAAATTTGCATGAGTCTGATTTTGCTCCTGAAAATGTCAACTTTAAAATCCCTCAACAATTAAAGACAGTGATTTAGGGTATGGCTGTTTTTTCACCTGTGAATAAAGAAGATCTCTTATCTTTTCTTCAAAAATACGATATTGGAACATTAGAAAAATTTGAAGGTATTTTAGAGGGTATAGAAAACACCAATTACAAAATTACTACTTCAAAAGACATCTTTATACTCACAATCTTTGAAAAAAGAGTCAATACAGAGGATTTGCCCTTTTTTATTAATTTACAAAATCATCTTGCGCACAAAAACTTTAAGTGCCCTCAACCAATTACTAATAAAGAAGGCAAAAGCATCAATATTTTAAATGGGAAACCAGCAGTAGTAATATCTTTTCTGCATGGAAAGAAGGTAGGTGAAGCCACTCCTCAGCATTGTCAGCAGGTAGGTAGCACGCTATCATTCTTACATCAGGCGGCAAAAGATTTTAAACAACAAAGAACAAATGGGATGCAGCAATCACAATGGAGCAATCTCTTTGGTGAATGCCAAGGCATTAAAGACCATCCATATATGGATTTAATTAAACCTATTGAAGAAGAACTCCTTTACCTGGATCAACATTGGCCAAGAAATCTTCCTCAAGGCATTATTCACGCTGATGTGTTCCAAGACAATGTTTTTTTTAAAGACAATCAGTTTTCCGGATTAATAGATTTTTATTTTTCTTGTCATGATTTTCTTGCCTATGACATTGCCATCACTGTCAACGCTTGGTGTTTCAATGATAAAGGAAAATTTGATAATGATAAATTTCAATCATTGATTGCTGGTTATCAAGTGAACAGATTACTTAGTCATGATGAAAAACAATCAATGCCTGTCATACTACGAGGAGCTGCAATACGTATTTTAATTACGCGATTATATGACCAACTATATCATCCAGCAGGTGCTTTTGTAATTCCTAAAGATCCTTTAGAATATTTTTCTATTTTACAATTTCACCAAACTCATAATTTTTTTGAGGTTAATATATGAAAATTACGGTTTACACGGACGGCGCATGCTCGGGTAATCCTGGTATAGGAGGCTGGGGTGCAGTCATACTAATAGAAGATACAAAGCCAGTTCACCTGCACGGTGGTTCAGATCATACAACCAATAATCAAATGGAATTAATCGCTGCAATTGAAGCGTTAAAATATTTTTCAGAATCATCCATTCTTAATTTTTTTACAGACAGCAAGTACGTTAAAGAAGGAATTGAGTCATGGGTACATAACTGGAAAAGAAATGGATGGAAAACGACTGCAAAAAAACCTGTAAAAAATAAAGAATTATGGAAGGAACTTGATGCACAAATAACCAAACACACCATCAATTGGCAATGGGTAAAAGGACATGCTGGAAATGTTCACAATGAAACAGCTGATTATTTAGCAAGAAAATTTATTGAAGACAGGTAATGCACTCTAATATTATCATAGGTATTTTAATATTATTATACTGCATTTTTCCTCATTCAATATTCGCTAAAGAGGAATGGGTACTCGATAAAGAACTTTCCATCATTAGTTTTGAGATACCTGTATTCTTAGCCAAAAACGTTCGTGGACAATTCACTCAAATAGAAGGTCTCATTGAATTAGACCTTGAAGCAAAAGAAAATAATAAAGCAATTTTCTCAGTTGATATCAACAGTATTGAAATGAATTATAAAAAATACAGGAATTTAATGCTCAGCAATGTATTTTTTAATGTAAAACAATTTCCCATTGCCTTAATTGACACCAAAAAATTTTCCTATGAAGATGAAAGTAAATTAGAGATCTTGGTTGAACTTTCTATAAAAGGAGTTACCGAAACTGTTCCCCTTCAACTTGAGATCAAACGTTTAGCAGAAGAACTGGTGCAGATTAAAGGAAAATTAGAATTCTCACGAACAGCTTTTAAAATTGGAATAGGAAAATGGTCATCAACAGCCATTCTTAAAGATAACGCCACCATTGAAACAGACTTATTTTTATTTAGAGAATAATACTTACATCGTTGCACCAATGACCCACGGATTAAATTCATCATCCCCGTAACCATTTATTTCACTTTTTGTTAATTTTCCAGAAGCCGTACTGATAATTCGATGAAATATTTTTTCACCTATTTCGGCAATATCTGATTCACCATCCATAATCGTACCAGCATTAATATCCATGTCTTCTTCTAACTTGTTAAACATATTTGTATTCGTAGCAATTTTAATGCTTGGTGAGGGCTTAAAGCCAAAACATGAACCGCGGCCAGTGGTAAAACAGATAACGTTGCTACCTGAAGCAACTTGACCTGTTACTGATACTGGATCATAACCAGGAGAGTCCATATAATTAAACCCCTTTTTCTTTAGAGGCTCAGCGTAATTCAACACATCTTCCATAATAGAAGTTCCGCTTTTCGCAACAGCCCCAAGAGATTTTTCCAATATGGTTGTAAGTCCCCCTTTTTTATTTCCCGGTGAAGGATTATTGTCCAAACTTCCCTCATTAATTGACGTGTAATGCTTCCACCAATCAATTTGCTTTTGGAGTTTTTTCACTATTGCGGTATTGCCGGCTCTTTCAAAAAGTAGGTGCTCTGCTCCATAAATTTCAGGAGTTTCCGCCAATATTGTGCTACCACCATGTTTCACAATCAAGTCGGATGCATAACCCAAAGCCGGATTGGCCGTAATTCCAGAATAAGCATCTGACCCACCGCACTGCAACGCTACCGTTAACTCGGATATAGGAATTTTTACTCGCTCTTCATTGTTTAAATAAGGTAACATTTCAATAATTTGTGAAGAAACGTTTTCAATTATTCTTTTAGTACCACCTTCATCCTGAATATTCATATATACAACACGGTCATCCTGTTGCTTGTCCTGGTACAAAGAGATTTGGGCGCATTCGCAGCCTAAACCAATAACAAAAACCTTTGCAAAATTTGGGTGCTGTTTAAACCCTTCAATGGTCTGATTAAAAATTGTCATGCCGTACCCGCTCGAATTCATGCCGCAACCGGATGAATGCTTCAAACACACCGCCCCATCAATATTGGCATACTCTTTTAATTTAGAACTGTTATTGACCGCATCAGCAATTTTTTTTACGACTGTTGCTGAACAATTAACGGTACTTAGCAAACCGATATAATTTCGCGTTCCTGATTTGCCATTCTTTCTTTTAAAGCCCTCAAAAAAAACATCATGGGAATCATTTATTACTTTGCTTTGATTATTTTTTGTCTCAAAAGACCGCTCAAACTCACTAAATTCCAAATTGTGCAAATGAACGTGCTCTCCAGGTAAAATATCCTTTGAAGCAATGCCAATGATCTGACCGTATTTGTAAATAAAACTATTTTTCTCTATTTTGGATAAAGCGATCTTGTGACCAAAAGGAATGGCATCGCTAGAGATGACATTTAAATCAACTTGCGTATGCGCGGGTATAAGCATTGGCGCTACGGCAACATTATCCTTCTCATTTAATTTTATTATATTGTACATGAAGCGTTCAATTTCTTTTATTCTATTGGCGATCGTTGATCTATTAAATTATCATCTTTAATTTGCTTCCAAAATTCTAGAGGGATTTTTTTCTCATAATCACTAATGTTTTCCTCCACTTCTTTACTTGACCCCATTCCCAAAATGGCTGTTGCAACTACGTCATTTGCATAGGGAAACTGAATGGCCGCTCTTTTAAGAGAAAAATCATAATTTTTGCAGGCATCTCTTAATTTATACGCTTTATTCAGCCAATATTCAGCCGATTCAAAGTTTTTTGGAATACGCACAAGATTTTTTTTTGCATTTTCAAACCAAAGCTCATCTAATTGTGTGTAGTCAAAATACGTATTTGGACTGGGCTCAATTAAAATACCGCTGTTAAAGACCCCGCCCAATACCAAAGAAATATTGTTGCTTTTACAGAGTGGAATTAATTCGTCTAAACTCGATTGATCCAGCAGTGTATACCGACCTGCTAACAGAAAACAGTCAAAGCATCCCTCTTTGGACAATTCTACCAACATTTCATTTTGATTAAGGCCGCACCCAAGGGCCTTAACCGCTTTTTCTTCTTTCAGTTTTATCATCGCTTTAATGGCACCTTTTTTAGCCTCACCTAAATGATCGGGATGATTATCGGGATCATGCAGATTCAAAACATCGACACTATCCAATTGCAACCGTTTCAGACTTTCTTCATACGAGCGCATAACACCATCATAACTAAAATCAAAGACTGTATCCTTGTTGGGGTCTTGTCCTTTAAATTTTTCATTACCTTCCAGTGAAGGCACAACTAGACGTCCAATTTTTGTTGCTACAACAAACTCATTTCTTTTTTTTTCTTTTAAAAATTTTCCCAATCGCTCTTCTGCCATTCCTGATCCGTACAAGGGAGCTGTATCAAAATAGCGAATACCGTTTTCCCATGCAGCATTTAAAGTACCATGCGCTTGATCGGGGCTTACTACTACAGGCCATCCACCAATGGGGGCTGTACCCATGCCAAGTTCTGACACTTCTAAATCTGTATTTCCAATTTTTCTTTTTTTGATCACCATATAAACATGATTAATAAACTATTTTTTTCATTTAAGAATTTGATATTAAATCTCCACACCTTAAACCTAACATCATAGCTGAAGCAGCAGTATTGCCTGAGTTGATATTAGGCAGAACCGATAAATCGCATACACGCAAGTTTTCAATGCCTCGAACCCTCATTTTGGAATCTAAAACCGCCATTTTGTCACTATCTGCTCCCATTTTTGCTGTTCCTGAAGGATGATAGTTCGTTCGTACAAATTTTCTGCAATGCGCTTCTAGTTTAGCATCATCTAAATCCCTTACATCAGGAATTAAAATTTCTTTTACTTTTTTACCAAGCTCTCCCTGCTTAAAAGTATTAAGAAAAAACCTTTGTCCAGCCATCATAGTTTCTAAATCCTTTTCATGTTTAAGTAAATTCAGTTCAATTATAGGCCTTTCAATAGGATTAGCTGATTTTAGTTTTACTTTTCCCCTTGATAATGGTTTTGTAACCACTGTTGTAATTGACATTCCATAATCATCATCAATAAGCCCAATAGTATCTGAATTCATATAAATACTTGGAACAAAAAAAGCTTGAATTGAAGGTAAATCTTCAAAACTTAAGGGATTTATGAATGCCCCAGCTTCAACACCGGTAGAATTGACAGGACCTGTACCAAATAACAAAAACTGTAAACCATTTTTTATCATTCTCCATCCTTTTCCCTGTTTATAATAACCATAAGCTCCATTTGCTTTTGCAATGATAGGGCATTCTGGATGATCAATTAAATTTTCACCCACACCTGGAAGATCAGCTGTGCAACCAATATCATGCAATTTTAATTCATCAGCGTTCCCAATACCGGATAACATCAATAACTTCGGAGTGATGAATGATCCTGCGGCAACAACAACTTCTTTATTGGCAAACTTTTTATTCAGCTCCCCTTTATTATTTCTATACTCAACGCCTATTGCTTTATTATCTTTAATGATGATTTTTTCGACTCTTGTATTTAATTGTAAATGTAGGTTAGAATTATTTATTTCGGGTTCAATAAAAGCATAAGCCGCCGAACTTCTTTTCCCCTTGCGATTCATAAATTGATAAAGACCTACCCCATGTTGTGCTTTTCCATTAAAATCATCTGTTAATGGAACCCCTAACTCTTGAACGGTTTTAATAAAATCATCCGTTAACTTATTAATATGTGATGAGTCAGACACTTTTAATGGGCCTGACTTTCCGTGGTACTCGTTTTCCAACCGATTATTATTTTCCATATTTTTAAAATATGGCAGCAAATCACTCCATGCCCATCCCACTGTATCATTGTTAACTCGTAAAATTTCATGCCATTCATTGTAGTCCTGAGGGCGTCCGCGCATATAAACTTGGGCATTAATTGATGTACCACCTCCCAATACATTACCCTGTGGCACAATATTTTCACGTCCCCCCAAATGTGCTTGTGGGGCTGTTTTATGATAAGTGGCATATTTTGAGTCATTAACGAGTTTAAAAAATCCAGCAGGTACATCTAAAAGAAAATTATGATGGGAGTATCCCGCTTCAAATAAACTTACCTCATAATTATTTTTTAATAATGCTGAGGTGACAGCACATCCTGATGCGCCCCCTCCAACAACAATATAATCAGTTGTATCATTCATGTGCCTTACCGTGTGAGGTAAGCACCGTCGACAACTAAAACTTCCCCGCTTACATAACTTGATGCTGGCGTGCATAAAAATAATGCTGCTGAAGCAATCTCTTCAGGCTCACCTACTCTTCCCATAGGTGTCATATTCCGCCAAACTGGAAACATCTCTTTGTCGTCAATTCCACCTTGTGTCATTTCTGTTCGAATGTAGCCTGGGGCAATTGCATTTACTCGAATATTTTGATCAGCAAAATCACTCGCCAAACTTTTTGTCATCATGTGAACCGCTGCTTTTGACGCATTATAGGCTACCTGTCGTTGCGGTATATTAGAAATAAAACCAGAAATGGAACCGATATTAAGGATAACTCCTCCTTTTTGTTTTTTCATCGGAATAATTGCTGATCTGCACATACGAAACACCGCATCAACATTAATGTCCATAATCTTATTTAAGTTTGTATCATCAAACGTCTCAATATAACCGTGCTGCGCAACTCCAGCGTTATTAACCAGAATATCCAAGGATCCTTTTTTATCTAAAACAAAATCAACTAATTCTTGGGGTTTGGAAGGATCGGTTAGATCTGCCTGAAAATAAGTTACATCGTAACCAGCTTTTTGTAAACTCTCTAAACCACCGTGCTTATCAGTACGACTACAAACTATTAATTTTGCTCCAGCTTCACCAAGTGCATGGGCAATGGCAAATCCAATGCCTCTCGTACCACCAGTGATTAAAGCAATCTGGTTGTCAGCTCTAAATTTATCTAATATCATTAAATTCTCCTTATCAATTAGTATCAAAAAAAATCAAAGATGGTAAAAAAAATAGCTAATATCAATAAAAATATTCTCGAAAATACTAATTTGTTTGTAAAATTTTTTAAATTTTTGAGGAATTTTTTGTAAAAACTGTTTTTATCAACTAATTTTTATGTTTAGATTTTTTTTGTCCATATTAGTTTTGTTTAATAAATGAACATTAAAATTAAGGAGGAAATATGAAAAAAATATTGGACTTAATTGTTCACGGATACATACATACTCATACAAAAGAAGATACAGGAAAGATTTCTATTAAATGGCTTATTTTGATAATAGGCGCTATTATAGTTTATCAATACGTAATCTAACTTAAGGAGGAAAAACCATGGTAGATTGGATTAAAAATGAAGCGGAAGAACTCAAAGACTGGGTAGTCAGCGGAACTGTTGTTGACGTTAAAGTCTGGTGGGTTGTTGTAGATTGGATAATCTGGAAATACGTTTTAGGTTAATCTTATGGGCTCAATAAAAAGTATATGGAACTGCGTTGCATGCAACTGTAAAGATCCATGCAAATGCAATAGTTTTTGTCACGTTATTAATTACAAAATATTAGGACTTATCCGTGTGAAATGGGTGGCCTTAATCTTAATTTGGATTTTTTTACTACGAATCCTATAAAGTGAAATGGCAGAAGAAGCACAAAGGAAGAAGAAAACGAGGCAGTGCATGGCGAAGAGCAAGACGCAGAATGCGCCGCCGGAAAAAATA
>ENA-ORDI01001774-ORDI01001774.1-marine-metagenome-genome-assembly--contig:-NODE-1774-length-11397-cov-3.327827_pt1 | contig 11397 bp, 12 predicted proteins | sample MGYA00248628_ERZ508525 | MGnify/ENA primary metagenome ERZ508525 (study PRJEB26195, sample SAMN05422138) | marine metagenome | isolation source: East of Porto Seguro, South Atlantic Ocean | place...
GCTTCCGGCGCCATTGCCCTCCTCCGGCTGCGGGTCGACACTGAGTGCACGGACGGGGCGGCGGTCTTCAAGGTTATCAATATCGGCGGCCGCTGGCCACGTCCCGGGACCTTCACCATCTATACCCTCGACGGCCAAAAGCGGATTTCGAAGCGCCGTATGCTTCTGACCCGCGGCCAAAGGGCGTCGTTCAAGTTCAAAACCCGGAAGACCGGCGAAATGGTGCTTGGGCTGTGGGTCGATCCGTCCCGGTATTCCAGGGACTTCCGCTACGACGCCAAGGTGATCTGCGGCCGAACGGCGTCCTAAACGTCGATCTGGTCGACAAACTGGGCGTGCTCCTGGATATACTGGAAGCGCAGCTCCGGCTTTTTCCCCATCAACTGCTCGACCAGCTTCGCGGTCTCGCGGGCCTCGGCGATGTCTTCGTCGGAATGCCGCGGCGGCACGGTGACGCGAAGCAGGGTCCGGGTCTTCGGATTCATGGTCGTTTCCTTCAATTGCCGGGGCGGCATTTCGCCCAGGCCCTTGAAGCGGCTGATGTCGATTTTGGCACCGCCGGTGAACTCTTTTTTCAGCAATTCGTCCTTGTCGGCATCATCCTTGGCATAGACCGTCTTGGCCCCCTGGGTGATCCGGTATAGGGGCGGCATGGCCAGGTAAAGGTGCCCAGTTTCAATAAGTTCTGGCATTTTCTTAAAAAAAAACGTCATTAAAAGCGAAGCGATATGGGCGCCGTCCACGTCGGCGTCGGTCATGATGATGACCCGTTCGTAGCGCAGGTCGTCTTCGATGAACTGATCGCCGATGCCGGCCCCCAGGGCTTCGACCAAATCACTCAGTTCCTGGTTGACCTGTATCTTGTCGGTCGAGGCGCTGGCGACGTTCAGGATCTTGCCGCGAAGCGGCAGCACCGCCTGGGTCTTGCGGTCGCGGCCCGATTTCGCCGAGCCGCCGGCGGAATCGCCCTCGACCAGAAAGATTTCCGTGCCTTCGGCGGTGGTATGGGTGCAATCGGTCAGTTTCCCCGGCAGGCGCAGCTTCTTGGTTGCCGACTGGCGCTTCATTTTCTTGTCGTGGCGGCGCTTGAGGCGCATTTCGGTCCGTTCGATGACGTGTTCGAGGACCGCCTGGGCCATGTCCGGGGCGCCGGACAGCCAGAGGTCGAAGTGATCACCCAGGGACGCCTCGACGAGCTTCTGCGCCTCCGCCGAGGACAGGCGTTCCTTGGTCTGACCCTGGAACTGTGGGTCGGTGATGAACAACGACAACATGATGCAGGCGTCGCCGACGACGTCGTCGGCGGTGATTTTCGCCGCCTGCTTGTTGTTGGTGAGTTCCCCATAGGTGCGCAACCCCTTGGCCAGCGCGCCGCGAAGGCCCAATTCGTGGGTGCCGCCCTGGGGCGTCGGCACGGTATTGCAGTACGAATTGAAGAACCCGTCTTCGTCGAGCGGCCAGGCGACGGCCCATTCCACCTTGCCCGCGGTGCCGCCGGCTTTGCCGTTGCCGTTCAGCCCGGCGCGGCCGGCGAACGGTTCCGCCGTCAGCGCCTTGCGGCCCTTCAGTTTGGAGACCAGGAAATCCTTGAGTCCGCCGGGAAAATGCAGGGTCGCCTTGGCGGGCGTTGCGTCGTCGGCCCGGATCAGCTTCGCATCGCACGACCAGCGGATTTCGACGCCCCGGAACAGATAGGCCTTGGACCGCGCCATCCGGTACAACAGCGCCGGGCGGAAATGGGTGCGGGAGTCGAAGATCTTGGGGTCGGGGTGGAAGATGACGGTTGTGCCGCGGCGGTTTTGCACGGCGCCGCCTTTTTCCAGCCCGGTTTCGGGGATGCCGCGGACGAAGGACTGCGACCACAATTTCTTGTCCCGGGCGACCTCGACCGTCAGGCGGTCCGACAGCGCATTGACCACCGATAAGCCGACCCCGTGCAGCCCGCTGGCGGTCACGTATACATCGCCGCCGAACTTGCCGCCTGAATGCAGCGTCGTCAGGATCACTTCCAGTGCCGATTTGTCCTTGAACTTGGGGTGCGGGTCGACGGGGATGCCGCGGCCGTTGTCGGTGATGGTGACGGTCTGGTCCTCGGCCAGATGGATATGGATGCGGCTGGCATGTCCGGCGACCGCTTCGTCCATGGCGTTGTCCATGATTTCCGCCGCCAGGTGGTGCAGGGCGCGCTCATCGATGCCGCCGATGTACATGCCGGGCCGGCGGCGGACCGGTTCCAGCCCCTCCAGGACCTCGATGTCCATGGCCGAATAGTCTTCGCCCCGGGGCGCCCTTACTCCTGCCTTTATAGGCGCCTTCCGGGCCGGCTTGGCGGCGGCCTTGTTGCCGGCCTTTGACGGCGGCGGGGCCTTGCCGGTTGATTTCGATGCTGGTTTCGGGGCCGGTTTTTGCGGCGCCTTTTTGGACGCCGCCTGGGCCGCGGATATACCCGCGGATTTACCGGTCGTTTTTTTTGCGGTTTTTTCCCTTTGGGGTTTCGCGGGGGCCTCGACCCTGGCCCGTTCAAAAAGATCGCCTGTCATGGGGCGGTTGGTTCCTTATTTTCCCAGTATTACCCAGTCGCCGGGGCCTATCCTAATAAAGCCTGTTCCCTCACCGCATGCATGATAGAGTAGCAAACCTAAAAATTCTTACAAGATATTGTGGATTTGGAGTCTAAACCGATGACCGAACCGAAGGGCGAACTGGCCATCCGCAACCTCGCCATGCCCGCCGATACCAACCAGCACGGCGACATTTTCGGCGGCTGGCTGATGTCGCAGATGGACATCGCCGGCGGCGTTACCGCCCGCGCCCGCGCCCATGGCCGCGTCGCCACCGTCGCCGTCACCGGTTTCACGTTTCACCGCGCGGTGCTGGTCGGCGACGTGGTGTGCTGTTACGCCGACATCCAAAAGGTCGGCACCACCTCGATCACCATTGGCGTCGAGGCCTGGGTCCTGCGGCCCCAGGAATCGAAGGACCACTTCAAGGTGACGGAGGGGGTGTTCACCTTCGTCGCCCTCGACGAAACAGGGAAAAAATGCCCGGTGCCGCCGAAATAGGACCGCCGACGACGCCCGGCTTCAAGCGACGATCATGCCCGCCTTCAGGCGACGATCATAAAAGCGTAGCCGGCCAAGAAAACGAAGGCCAGCGCCACAAAATCGGCGATAAAAGTCTTGTTGGTCATGGATTGGTTGCTCCTTGGGAAACGGTTGTTTGTAACGAAGGAACAAAAAAAGAACATATATCCAGAAGCAACGCAACTACTTTTTTTACTGTCGTGTAATTATTTGATTTGATAGAGTTATTTTTTAATCGCCGTTCGGGTGCCCGTTCGGCGGGGAGGGTGAAAATTAGACCTTTTTTGGCCTCCACATTCCTCGGCGGCGTGGTTCTTTCGGCCGTGATCTCTGTCCCGTCGGCCGAGGCCGACAAGGCCAGGGTGCTCAAGGCCACCGCCAACGTTGGCGGCTCCTACACCTTTTCGGTCACCGTCGCCCACGCCTACAGCGGCTGGAAGCATTATGCCGACAAGTTCGAGGTCCTGGCTGCCGACGGCACGGTCCTGGAGACCCGCATCCTCTATCATCCGCACGTCGACGAGCAGCCCTTCACCTGCGGCCTCGGCAACGTCCAGATACCGGCGGAGATTGCGCAAGTGATCGTCCGCGCGTCGGACAACGTGCACAAGGCGGGCAAGGTGACCTTAAACCGTCAAGCTGCCGCCGAGGCGCTAGCCCGCCAACAGTCATCGCAAGCCGCCGGTAAGAAAAAGGGCCGCCCCGGGGTCTGATCGTCCTAGATTGTTTTGATCTAAGACGTGAATCAGCCCCTGGTTATAAAAGTTAGAGTGCGATCGTTTCAAATTGTAGAAATTTAAAACGATCGCACTCTAGGGGAGGCGGCCCTTGAAGGTCTTTGCGCGCCTTGGGCGCGTTAACAGGAGTAATACATCATGAATTCGACCGGATGGGGCGCGTGCTCTGTGGTGTAGACTTCCTCCCACTTCAGTTCCATGTAGCCGTCGATGGTGTCGTCGGTGAACACGTCCCCTTTCTTCAGGTAGTCGCGGTCGGCGTCGAGTGAATCGAGCGCCTCGCGCAACGACCCGCAGACCGTCGGCACCTCGGCCAGTTCCTCGGGCGGCAGGTCGTAGAGATCCTTGTCGATGGCGTCGCCGGGATCGATCTTGTTCTGGATGCCGTCGAGGCCCGCCATCAGCATCGCCGCGAAGCCGAGGTAGGGATTGCAGGCCGGGTCGGGGAAGCGGACCTCGACCCTTTTTCCGGCGGCGCTGGTGACGAACGGGATGCGGCAGCCGGCCGAGCGGTTGCGGGCCGAATAGGCGAGCAGCACCGGCGCCTCGAAACCCGGGATTAGCCGCTTGTAGCTGTTGGTGGTCGGGTTGACGAAGGCGTTGAACGACTTCGCGTGGGCCATGATGCCGCCGATGTAATGCAGCGCAGTATCCGACAGGTCGGCATAGCCCGACCCGGCGAAGGTCGGCTTGCCGTCCTTCCAGATCGACTGGTGGACATGCATGCCCGATCCATTATCGCCGGCCACCGGCTTCGGCATGAAGGTGACGGTCTTGCCGTAGGTGTGGGCGACCATATGGGTGACGTATTTGTAAATCTGCAGGTTGTCGGCGCAGCGCACCAGGGGCGCGTAAGTCAGCCCCAGTTCGGCCTGGCTGGGCGCCACCTCGTGGTGGTGCTTGTCCATGTTGAGGCCCATTTCCTTCATTACCGAAACCATCTCGGCGCGAAGGTCAGACCCGGAATCGACCGGCGGCACCGGGAAATAGCCGCCCTTGGGTGGCGGCCGGTGGCCGATGTTGCCTTCCTCCATGATCTTGCCCGACACATAGGGGCCTTCCTCGGAATCGAATTCGTAGAAGCACGAATTCATCGACACATCGAAGCGAACGTCGTCGAAAATGAAGAATTCTGCTTCCGGTCCGAAGTACGCGGTATCGCCGATGCCGGTGGAGTTAAGATAGGCCTCGGCCTTCTTGGCCACCGACCGCGAGTCGCGGCCATAGGGCTGGCCGGTGGTCGGCTCCATGCAGTGACAGATCAGGATCATCGACGGTTGCGCGGCGAACGGGTCCATGACGGCGGTGGTCGGGTCCGGGACCAGCGACATGTCGGATTCGTGGATCGCCTTCCAGCCGGCGATCGACGAGCCGTCGAACATGATGCCGTCGGTGAACGAATCCTCGTCGATGAATTCCGTCGTCATGGTCAGGTGCTGCCACTTGCCACGGGGGTCGGTAAAGCGCAGATCAACGAAGTTTATTTCGTCGTCCTTCAGGGTTTTCAGGACGTCCGCTGGGGTCTTGCAATTCAATGACATGATGGGGGCTCCTTTTCCCTTACAATATTTTATGTCGATGAAAAAATTGACGTTTTGCCTGACGTTGGCTTCTAAATCGCTTCGTTTCCTTTCTCGCCGGTACGCACGCGGATGGCTTCTTCGATCGAAGAGATGAAAATCTTGCCGTCGCCGATGCGCCCCGTATAAGCGGCCTGCTGGATCGCCTCGACGGCCCGTTCCAGCATGTCGTCGGGGATGACCAGCTCGATTTTCACCTTGGGCAGGAAATCGACGACGTATTCGGCGCCGCGGTAAAGCTCGGTGTGGCCCTTCTGCCGGCCGAAGCCCTTGGCCTCGATGACGGTAATTCCCTGCAGGCCGACCTCATGAAGGGCTTCCTTCACTTCGTCGAGTTTGAAGGGTTTGATGATGGCTTCGATTTTCTTCATTTTTTTTTACTGGGGTTTCCCTGGGGTTTCCGGTTTTTCATCGGCAGGGACCGGCCCGGGATGGATGCGGCTTCCGGGACCGGCGCTGTTGACGGTAACCGCACAGAACATGCCAAGTCCGGCGACACTGCCGCGAAGGACATTCTTTCCGCGATTTCAATGAATTATCGGCCAAGCACCGATTTTAATCTGACTTCCCCTCTCCTCCCTGAACGCCTAATTTTTAGGCAGTTGCCCAGCATTCATGCGGGCCCTTTGATTGCCGGGATTGTACCACGAACGGGGGGCTTTTAAAGGCTTTCCCGGATGCGCCCGATGGCGGCTTTGATGTTTTCCCTGGAGTTGGCGTAGGAAAAGCGGACATAGCCCTCGCCGAAGCGGCCGAAGCTGGTGCCGGCGATGGTGGCGACGCTGGCCTCGTTCAGCATTCGGTCCTGGAATTCGGCCGCCGTGATGCCGGTGCCGGAAATATTGGCGAAGGCGTAGAAGGCCCCCCCGGGGTCGGCGCAGGTGACGCCGGGGGTCTGGTTGAGCTCGTCGACGATTACCCGGCGCCGTTCGTCGAAGGCGCGGACCATATCGTCGACGGCGTCCTGCGGGCCCTCTAGGGCGGCGATTCCGGCGTACTGGGTGGCGGCGTTGACGCACGAATGACAATTGATGGCCAGCCGCGTCGCCGGTTCGATCAGGTCCTTGGGCCACACCCCGTAACCGAGCCGCCAGCCGGTCATGGCGTAGGTTTTCGACCACCCGTCGAGGAGGATTACCCGGTCCCGGAGGGCCTCGAATTCCAACAGGCTGACATGGCGCCGCCCTTCGTACAGCATGCGGCTGTAGATTTCGTCGGAAAGGACATACACCCCGGGATGGTCCTGAAGGCCCTCCACTAGGCGCTCGATTTGTTCGCCTGGGACGACGCCGCCGGTCGGGTTGGCGGGGCTGTTGAGGATCATCAGCCGTGTTTTCGGGGTAATCAGGCCCAGCACTTCCTCGGCGTCGAAGGAAAAGCCCGTGTCTTCGTAAAGCGGCATCGGCACCGCCTTGGCGCCGGTGAAGTTGATCGCCGATTCATAGATCGGGAAACCGGGGTTGGGATAGAGGATCTCGGCCCCGGCCTCGCCGAACATCAGGATGGCGAAAAACATCGTCACCTTGCCGCCGGGAACGATCATCACGTCGCCGGGATCGACCGTGACGCCCCGGCGTTTGTCGATGTCGGCTGAGACGGCCTGGCGAAGCTCGGCAATGCCGGCGGCCGGCGTGTATCCGTGATGGCCGTCGCGAAGCGCCTTGGTGGCGGCCTCGACGATATGGTCCGGGGTCTTGAAGTCGGGCTGGCCGATGCCGAGGTTGATAATGTTCTGGCCCTGATCCTCCAGCGCCTTCACCCGCGCCAGCACCTCGAACGCCGATTCCGTTCCCAGCCGTGAAATCCTGGCCGCCAAATCGGTCATTGCCGCGTTGCCTTTATCCGGGCTCCGGAAGCCTAGTCCTAAAACGGGATCCAGGAGGCTTCGCTGGTGTAATGGAGGTAACCGAGATTGGCCCCGGCCCTGAGGCCGACCCCGGTGCGGATGGGGGCCAGGGTCGTGCCGCCGTCGGTTTGGTAATTCACCCCGACGCCGGCGACCAGATAGAAGCTGCCGTCGACTCCCGGAAAACGCCGGAAAATGTCTTCCGCCATGGGCAGGGTGTAGATCAGAACGAAAGCCTTCGACGCGTTGCCGCCGAAATCGAAGCCGATGGACGGCCCTTGCCAGAAAATCTCCCGGGCCGGCTTGCCCTTCAGGTTCAATTCGCTCCTACCGTAGCGCAACCCGACGATGAAGGCGCCGGAGATCTCGTCGCCGGTGATAAAGGCATTGGGGTCGCCCAGATCGTCGAAGACTTTCTGGATGACCTCGGCCAGGCCCTTGGTGGCGACGCCGAAGAAATTTTCCGCCGCTTGCAGGATTTCATTTTGGCTGAAGGTCGGCTGGGCGGCCAGGGTCTCATGGGCAGGGAGGGAAAGCGCGACAACCGCCGCCAGTATGATTGCGCTGATTCCCCGCCGCCGCCAAATCTGCTGGCAAAATTTTGCAAGCCTTTCCATGATCCACCCTCCCTATGACCTATCGTCTTGTGACTCTAGGCCACGGAACGCCTCCAACGCAACGCCGGAACGCGGCTTCACGGCGGGGGTATGAAGAACAGGCCGTTGAGTCCCCCGGAACTCCCCGGGGGTCCCGGGGGTGGCCCGGGTGGCGCTTGACGCTCCAGGTTCATATGTCTACACAGGTGCGCCGCCGCATAGTACAAGTTCATGCGCCGGCCCTCATATGGTGGTTGTAGCTCAGTTGGTTAGAGCGCCTGGTTGTGGTCCAGGAGGCCGGGGGTTCAAATCCCCTCAGCCACCCCATTTTCTCCGATCCCCCCTCCGATCCCGCCTCCGATCCCGAGTGACCCGTCACCTCCGTGTTGCCGTCTTTCAAGGCAGCCCCCTATAAATCCCGTCATCCTATCCCCCCCGGCCGAGGCGTTGAAAAAAAAGGAGAAATAAAATGAAACGATCACCAATATTTGCTCTTGGTGCGTTCTCAGTCATCGCCATTACCGGAATTGCCACCGCTGCCTTGTCGGCGGAATCGGCGCAGGCGCCGGGCGGAATCCTGAAAATGAACATTTCGGCCAATTGCGAGGACGGCAATGCCTTTTTCCGGATCAAGACCGTCGGCGAAGACTGGCCGAAGACAAGCACCTTCGCCATCTACAACATGCGTAAAAAGAGCCGAAAGCTGATCTCCAAACGCCGTATGCGCCTGAAGGACGGCCAACGGGCTTCGTTCAGGATCAAGACCGCGAAGCTGCCCACCGGGCGTGTGGGTTTGTGGGTCAAGCCGGGTTGGTACAAGCGGCCTTTCGTTTACGACGCCACCATCCGGTGCGGCTGATTAAGGCATGAATGCCATCGGCTAGGGCGGAACCCCCGGGTTTCCGGCCATTCCGATAAACCGTTGCGGGCGGCGCCGGTGAAACCGGCGTGGGCCCGGTAGTCCCCCAGCGTCCCCCCGGTGTCCCTGGGTGTTGGCCCTCTTTCCGGCGGTCCGCCGCCATAAGACTAACTTAGTAGAAATCCAAGGAATTTTTGCGCCAAGCTGGCAACCGGAACCGATGGCCGAAAAGACAGGTATTCAATTCGATTTGCCGTTTGTAAGTTTGACTTAAGGTATCTGGGGTATAAACCCGGGCGAATTTAAATCTCGTAAATTCTTGCCTGGGGTTCCGCGGGGGGGAGCGTCAGAGGAAATTGGCATCGAAAGGCCGTCATGGTTGGCAATAAAACCTTAGGCGTTTCCCTGTTGGCTGTTTTCCTGGCTGGGGTTTCCTGGCCGGTACAGGGTTATTTCCAGGCCCACAGTTTTTTCAGCCCGTCTAACAAATACCGCGACTGGTTCAAGGAAACCCCGTGGTTCAGGGAAATCAAATCCGATATCGACATCCGCAGGACCCGGAGGCTTACAGCACCTGACGGCATCGCTGTTAAATATCCCTATCCCGACAAAAAACTGGTGATGACCGAGAACCTGTGGCGGAAATCAACCAACGCCGTCGTGGCCGGGAAATCGAAATGGTACGATTTCGAGGTCGTGCTCCAGCGCGCCGAAGTGGAGGAATACCCCCCGACCATGGATTTCCTGGCCTGGATGTACGAAGGAGGCCAAGGGCTGGAGCGCGATTACAAGAAGGCCTTCATTTGGTACGAACGCGCCAAGCTGAAGGGAAAAGTGAACCTGCGGGGGTCCAGCGCCAAAATCTTCACCCGCCTGAACCGCCGCCAGAAATTTCTGGCCGAGGTGCAGCTCGCCGAAGACATCGTACGCATCAAGCCGGATGCGAAGGTCGATCTTGACGGGCTGCTATCCTTCGAACTGGCCAAGCTGCACGTCCTGGAACAGCAGCGTGATCCAAAATTCTTCAGGAAAAAACGCGCTTCCGGCAAAAAATAGAAATCCTGCCGCCAGTGGATTCAATCCATTAGGCCCCTTTTAGGCTCGATTCCGTATTTATTGCCCGTATTTATTAACTGTCCGCCTTGTCGCCGCCGTGGCAGAGGGGGGAGTCCATGGTCTTGCCGCCGCGGCGCTTCCACTCCTCGGCGGTATGGGTTTCCATGGAAAGGGCGTGGATGTCGTCCTTGAGCTCCTGGGCCAGGATACCGTTGACTTTCTGGTGGCGCTGAACCAAGGACAGGTCTTCGAATTCCGGCGAAACGATCACCAGCTTGAAATGGGATTCCGACCCCGGCGGAACGTTGTGCATATGGCTTTCGTTGACGACTTCCAGGTGAAGCGGCACCAGCGAGGCCTGGATTTTTTGTTCGATGTTTTGCTGAACGCTCAAGTCGGTCTTTCCTTGTCCGGCCATACGATGACACAGATTTGGGGTCAAATGAGGGTTTCTGCAATAGGAATCGCCAGGGAATTTGCTAGGGAGGCGGAAGAAAGGGCGTTTTTCGCCTAGCCGACATCCCTTCGGACCGGTTTAGAAGGTTCTCCCGCCCGTTATTGCGGCGGCAGGCGGAACAGCAGGTGGTTCAATTCCTTGCGAAGCGCGGCCAGCTCTTTTTTCATTGAGTCCGAGGTTTCATCGACATTGGACTCACCCTCGGGGACGCCTCCCATCTGGCATCATATTTCTTCATCTTGCCGGTGATGGCGGTCACCTTCTTCTCCAGCTCGGCTTTCACAATTTTAATATCGGCCTTGAATAGCTTTTTGATATCGGAATTTCCGGCTTCAAACTTTCTGAGACTGGCGCTGGCGAGCCACAGGGCGGTCAAGGCGACGAAGAGCGCCAGTGAGGAAAGGATAATTATCATTTATCGCATCCCTGTCCGGATGGAGGGCGCCTCGGTGGTAGTATACAGGGGCAAGGGGTTTTGAGGCCAAAAACAGGCTCTAGACTTTCGTCTCAACATGGGCGACAAGCAGTCATAAAATGACGGCATCGGTTCGCTAAAATCAGGAGATGACTTCATGACGGCTGCCCAATCCGCGACGGCCCTTGAATTCGCGCCTGCGCCATCCATGGACCACGCCGGAATGGCCAATGCCATCCGCTTTCTGGCCGCGGACGCCGTCCAGCAGGCCAACTCGGGGCACCCGGGCATGCCTATGGGCATGGCCGACGCGGCGACGGTTTTGTTTTCGCGTTTCCTGAAGTTCGACTCCGCCGTCCCCGATTGGCCGGACCGCGACCGCTTCGTGCTGTCGGCGGGGCATGGCTCGATGCTGCTTTACGCGCTTCTGCATCTGACCGGCTATGAAGGCATGACCATGGACGAGCTCAGGAACTTCCGCCAGCTCGGTGCCCGGACCGCCGGTCATCCCGAATACGGCCACGCGCCCGGCATCGAAACCACCACCGGGCCGCTGGGCCAGGGCATTGCCAATGCCGTGGGCATGGCATTGGCGGAGAAGATGCTGGCAGGGCAGTTCAACCGGGAAGGGCACGATATCGTCGACCACTACACCTACTGCTTCCTGGGCGATGGCTGCATGATGGAAGGCATCTCCCATGAAGCGTGTTCCCTGGCGGGCACCCTGGGCCTGGGCAAGCTGGTGGCCTTCTATGACGACAATGGCAT
>ENA-ORDI01001775-ORDI01001775.1-marine-metagenome-genome-assembly--contig:-NODE-1775-length-11393-cov-6.247084_pt1 | contig 11393 bp, 4 predicted proteins | sample MGYA00248628_ERZ508525 | MGnify/ENA primary metagenome ERZ508525 (study PRJEB26195, sample SAMN05422138) | marine metagenome | isolation source: East of Porto Seguro, South Atlantic Ocean | place...
ACCTAATAATTCACATCCACCATCTCCTTCACCAGTACCATCACCTTCAACCACCAAACCATCAATAGTAATAGCATCCAACATGTAGAATGACTGTTGAGTTGATACGTCATAAAACCAACCTGTTTGCGGTTCAGTAGCTCTACCTATTAGAGCTGTTACCATTACTGTAAATATAATTGAAAAGTATTTCATTTTTCTCCCCCTTGTGAGCTTATTATTATCATTATTTTGTTGAATTTGCTTCTTAGTTATTGCTATTTTTGTTTTCATTTTTTCCTCTTTAATTTTTATAATCTAAACTGATTTCCAGTTAATCAAAAGTAATACGCCATTAATAACATACGATTTGATTAAAATCACATTAATCAATATATTAGAATTTGAATCTAACTCCCCCAAAATCATAGGGAAATTTTACAGTATCAATTTTCTAATTTTATTGATCTAGATCACACTTTTCCCTTTTTAAAACAAAATCAGGTAAAATGTATTGGTATTTAAAAATAGGGGGTAATGGAATTACTGAAAATCCTCCAAGCGGACATAAAACCTCCATAATATGTCCATCTCCCCTCCTTACAACAAAGTAATTTACCCAATTTGATACATAGATGCAAGAATTTTATCGAGGGTTGTAGACGAGGCTTATTTACCTTTATTTTCTATGAATTTGAAAGTTTACATCAGGTTGTGCTTTGTAGCGGTAGAAATAATAAAGTCTGCCAAAAAGAGCAGACTTTATTATTATAAAATGTGAGAGATGAAATTGTTAAATTACATTTTATTTGCCCAGATATTTCAAGTAATGATTATCCGTGGATAAAATAAATTGGGTAGAAGAGTCTAAAGTATTGGAGTAGGTATCTAATGTTTTTATAAAATTATAAAATTCAGGGGACTTGCCATATGCATCAGCATAAATTCGTGTTGCATTTGCATCTGCCTCTCCCTTTATTTTTTGCGACTCTAAATAAGCGCCGGATATAATTTCTTTTTTACGCTGCACCTGCATTCCCAAAATTTCCTGTTTCTTACCCTGGCCCTGGGCACGGTATTTTTCTGCGATTTGATTTTGTCCGGAAATCATCCTGTTAAAAACTTGTTCTTGTACCTGGCGGGTGTAATTAATACGCTTCAGTTGAACATCCAATATTTCAATTCCCATATTCAGGTCAAGCAATCTTTTGGAAACGGATTCTAAAATACTTTCTACAATGTCCAGTCGCGCTCCTTTTGCGGAATAGTCCTCTATAACTTTATTATTCACATTGACTGAAGATGACTCCACATCCTGAATGATCATTGCCCGGTTACTGGAGCGTACAATTTCTACCATTGTCCGGTTTGCAATTTCATCCCGAACGGCTCCATCTAAAATATCATCCAGGCGTGATTGTGCCAGCATTTCATTTTTAGCTGATTTATAAAATTGAAGTGCATCTGATATGCGCCACCTTGCAAATGCATCTATAAAGATGTATTTATTATCCAAAGTGGGAATTTCATTGGCCGATCCATCCCATTCCAAAATTCGTTTATCAAACTTTATAACGGTTTGAATGATAGGCGTTTTAAAATGGACCCCAGCATCTGTAATAGCGCCGCCAACTGGTTTACCAAATTGTGTCACCACTGCTTGTTCCGTTTCATTTATGGTATAAATCGATCCAAACCCGAGGATAACCACACCTACTACAATAATAAGAAATATAGTCTGCTTCATTATTTGCTCCCCTTATTTTTCAGGTTCATCATAGGTAAAAAATTCTCCAATTGAGAATCTACAATTACTTTATTGGGAGCATTCCCAAGTACCGTGTTCATAGTTTCAATATAATACCTGTCTCTTGTAATTTGAGGGGCTTTATTATACTCCTTTAATACCAATTCAAACAAAGTGGCATCACCAGTGGCAGTATTTATTCTTTCAATAGCATACCCTTTGGCTTCATTTATGAGCTTTTTAGCTTCACCCTCGGCTCTATAAATCTCTTTATTAAAGGCTTGATTGGCTTCATTGACCAGAGTTTCTTCTTCCTGCTCTGCACGAATAACTTCATTAAAGGAATCAGCAACAGGGTCAGGAGGCAATACTCCCTGCAGCTGCACCATTTTAATTGCGATTCCTGTCTCATATTTATCCAGAATTTCCTGCATGTGAATTTTAGCTGCGTCTGCAATTGCACGACGCTCAGCCTGAAGTACTTCCGTAAAAGATCTGTCTCCAATCATAAGCCGGAGAGTTGCTTCAGATACATCCTTTATGGTGTTTTCTACATCTCTCACTTTGAACAGATAATCAGCGGCATCTTTTATTTTATACTGGACAATCCAATGCACTTGTGCAATGTTCAGGTCTCCGGTTAACATCCAGGATTCCTGATTAAAATTTCTTTTTGAATATTCTGTCCGAACGCCAGCTTTCAGGGTCCTGAATCCAAATTCCAATTTTGACTGGAAATCCACCTTAATGGGATAGACCCGATCAATTAACGGAATTTTAAAATGTAAACCCGGCATGGTTGTATGGGAATATTTTCCCATTCGGAGAACCACTCCGTTTTCATTTGCATCTACCGTATAAAAGGATAGTGATGCTAAAAATAATATTACTAAAAGTGGTATTAATCCGCCAAACTTTTTGAAATTAATTGAAGGAATTTGAATATCTACATCGCCAATTTTTATTTTTTGTGCCATAATTTTATCCTGTTTTGTTATTATTAATGTGAAAGGTAGGGGATTAATTTAGCTAGATTTTAATCACATTAGTTATATATTTCAATTTTGATTAATACTTTTGATTTTAGTAATAAATGATGCAAAATACGGCATGGGAAGAACCATATTATTTTTGGTATTTGTAGCTATGTCACTCTCAGGGGGATGGTTGGTGCTGAAACGAACCGGCAATTATGATGTTGATTTTTTTACCAAAATACTGGGCTGGATATTACTCATTCCAGGAATATTGGGACTTTTGGAGTCATTAAGAATTTTAAATTAAGGAGGAAACATGAAAATTCATATCGAATATTGCGAAAAGTGAAATTACCATCCAGATTTTGCCCGTGTGTCAAAATTCATAAAAACTATCGTACCTCAGGCTAAAATAGAAGGAAATTCAAAACCGCCAAGATCTGGTGCATTTGAAGTAAGCCTCAATGATGAATTAGTTTATTCTAAATTCAAAACTGGAGAGTTCCCTCAGGAATCAGAGATTAAAAGCTGGTTTTAATCCCCTAATTCCACCACCTCCTCCTACCTCAATAAAATTGATGTATATCACGATTTACTGTGAGTGAACATTAGTATTTTTAAGACATATATATTGGGGAGAATCAAATTATACATTGAAAACAGATCTATCTATATTAAAAATGGTAATTACTTTACTTCTATTCTCGGTGGCTGTTGCTGAGGAATGGGGAATCAGCATTACCGCTGTTGATGCTTCTGGCATAGGCGCAGATCATACTATTCAATTAGGTAATTGCACTGACTGTAGTGATGGCTGGCAATTTGGAGAAGATGAAGATGACTATCCCAACCCATTTTCCGGTGAATTTACCAATATACATTTTTTCCATCTTGACTGGTATGGACAACAAGATCAAAATGGAAATATATGTAATCAAATTGCATTTTCCACTGATTTTCGCTCCATACATCAAAGTTATGACCTGTTAAGTTGGGGCATTCGGGGTAGTACCGGAGGTGGTCTTTCTTTAGATATTCCATTGATCCTCAGTTGGGATTCTGAAGCTTTAGACAGCCTTTCAAGTGATTATGAATTATATCTCTATATTGGAGAAAATGGATTTAATATGCGAGAGATTTCTAACATTACTGCTGACCAAAGTGATTTTTATCTGGATGAGGAAAATAACCCCAATGTTCGGGTATTGTTGGGAGCCTGTGCCAGCACGGGAACTACAACTCATTTCCTTGATAGCGATAATGATGGCTGGGGAAGTGGTGATATTTCACATGATTTCTGCCTTGGATATGCACCTTCCGGATGGGCGCCAAATTCAGATGACCTGGATGACGATCTTTTCTGTGAATCTAACTTGATTGATGACTGCAATGTATGTGATGGCTTTAATCAGGATATGGACTGCTACGGTTTTTGTTTTGGAACCGCAGAATTTGATGAATGTGGGGTATGTGATGGTGATGGAATTCAGCAGGAATGCGGCTGTGGCAGTTCCGGTGAATTTGGTATTCCAGATGGAGATTGCGATTGTGAAGGACATGTAGTAGATTGTGCCGATGTATGCGGCGGAACGTCCACCATTGAAACTCTCTGTGAAGATACTGATGCTGATGGATTAGGAAATCCAGGAACTGAAACGGTGGAATGTGTTGATCTGGGAAATAACAGGTTAGATGGATGCGATCTGCCAGACCTAACCCTCTTTTTAAATAGTGACGGTACCGTAATTTATAATTCCTCTGTACCTTTTGCTGGTTTTCAGTTTGATGTTGATGGTGCAAGCATAATTGGCAATTCTGGGGGTGATGCCGAATCCGCCGGGTTCTTTATGAGCTTTAATGATTATACCATAATTGGATTTTCTCTTTCAGGTGATCTACTGCCAGCTGGATGCGGAGACCTGTTGACACTGAGCCTGGAGGGAGAAGCATCTGGATTAAGCGGTATTGTTGTTTCAGATAATAATGGTAACCCCATTTCTTTTTCCTATTACGAGGGATATGATTTTAATTTGGTACTTGATTGCAGTGACGAATATCCCGATTGTTTTTATAACTACTACGACTGTTTGGGTGAATGCGGCGGAGCTGTAGAAATTGATGAATGCGGTATCTGTGGAGTACCAGGCACTGTTTATTGTGGAGGTGGTATTTATGAATGTAATCAAGAGGATTGCCCCGATACTATTGATTATTGTCTCGAACTGCATGAAGGTGCCAACCTGATCAGTTTTTACGGACTTCCAGATGATGTATCTATCACAAACATCATGTATTCTATCGAAGAAATTGCAACTGGTGTAATTGGCGAAGGGGTAGCTGCAAATAATGTGAATGGTGAATGGACTGGTAGCTTAAGTACGATCAGTTCTACAGCTGGCTACTGGGTTATTGTGAATGAGATAGATTCCCTGTGTATTAAAGATGCAATGCCTACAAACACCACAATTGAATATAATTTACATGTTGGAGCCAATCTCATATCGTTTCCGGCTGAGGGATCAATTGAATTAAGTCCGGGATTGCCGGATGATATTGAGGGCTCTATCAGCGGAATAATTGGCGAAGGAGTAGCTGCGAATAACGTAAACGGTGTCTGGTCAGGTAGCCTTTCTACCTTTGCTGGGGGAGAAGGATATTGGGTAATTACCACAGAGAGTATTTCATTCTCTTTTGAATTATCTTCATTAGATAGAATAAAACCTACTAAACCTAAAGAGCAAACCTTTCCAGATGGGTTTGATACAATGCAGTCCACTCAGCAGGCATTTTATTTTGTGAGTGAAATTAATAGTAATTCAGCATATAATTTAAACGATGGTTGGATAATCTCCTACCACAATGGATATATAACCGGTTCTAGACGTTGGACTGGTGACATGATTGACATACCGGTTATGGGAATTGATGGAAATTCATATTCGCAGGGGTATTTACACACAGGTGAGACTCCCCAATTTAAGTATTTAGATAATACCACTGGCAAATTAACCGATTTATATCACGGAGATATTCCACAATGGGAAAATAATGGTATCTATATTTTAGGCAGTATGGATGTGAAGGAAATATTACCGCAGGAGATTATGCTAAGTACTTATCCAAATCCATTTAACCCAACTACCACATTGAGTTTTACGGTGCAGAATGAAGGCATGCTGCAATTATCAATTTATAATATCTCCGGACAATTGGTTTCAGAATTAGCCCATGAATATAGAACTCCCGGTAGTGTTGAATATAACTGGGATGCAGGTAATCACCCCAGCGGTGTCTATTTAGCCCGGCTCAATATTAACAATACCTTTTATACCCAGAAACTGGTCTTGATGAAGTAATTACTATAACCAGCGAACCATTATAATAATTTAAAACGAAAATATTTAATAGAGTGTAAGCTGGCAGGAAATTACGTTTTACATAATTACATATTTTATTACAAATAACCATTATCGGAGTGATATTGCTTCACCTTTAACAACCCTCCCTGCTTTTTCACATTGGCAATAAATTAAATTTTAGACTATTGAGATTCCCTTGCCCTGCCTTTCAAGGCGGGGTAATTGATCATTAATAATTTTTAATCATTCTTCCATTTGTAACATACCTTGTAAACTCTCTAAAATTAACCTACTAAATTCATTAATATCACTTGCCACAGGAAAAATCATGCAGAAAATCTTTATCATTATTATATCGTATTTAATTATGAGCTGTAATCTGAACACCAATCCACAGGATGAAAAATTGAAGCAATACTTTCAGGAGCAATGGGAGCAGAACCTTGACAATCATCCGGAATACGCCACCTATCTGGGGGACAATCGCTATAATGACCGCCTCACCGATATGAGCCTGGATGCTGTCACCAAACGGCAAAATCAAACAGAAGCCAGCCTTGACGAATTATCAAATATTCACAGAAACAAACTATCCACAGAATATAAGCTGTATTATGACCTCTATGTAGACAAACTGAAACAGTCAATTGAAGGTCAGCAGTATAAGGAGTATTTAATGCCCATTGACCAGATGGGCGGTATTCAAATCAGCGCCGCCAATTTAGTGGATAACACACCATTTGAAACTGAAACGGATTATCAAAATTATTTGCAGCGCTTGAGGGCATTGCCGGTCAAAATTAACCAGACCATCAAATTAATGAAAAAGGGCATACAGGATAATTTCATGCCGCCCCAGATTGTATTGACCAGTGTCCCTGAGCAGATTAATAAGCAGCACTCCTATACATTGGATGAAAGTCCGTTTTACCACCCCTTTCTAGAATTCCCTGATGAATTTGATGCTGAATTAAAACAAAACTTGTCAAATAATGGAGAGGCAGTCATTAAAGAGCAAATATATCCCGCATTTGAAAGGTTGGAAAATTTCTTTACAAATGAATACCTGCCCAATGCCCGGCAGAACATAGGAGCATCCTCCACAGCCAATGGTATTGCCTACTACCAATTCAAGGTTAAAAGTTATACCACTACCGATTTAAGCGTCCAGGAAATTCGTGACATTGGCTTATCAGAAGTTGACCGTATTCATAAGGAAATGGAAGAAATTATTTCCGGCTTGGAATTTGACGGCTCATTTTCTGAATTCTTGACATTTTTACGCACCGACCCCCAATTTTATCATAAAGATGCCGAAAGCCTGTTGGATGGTTACCGTGCCTTATGTAAAAAAGTGGATGCTGAACTCCCGGAACTATTTATGACCCTGCCGCGGACTCCCTACGGCGTGAAACCCATACCAGAATACCAGGCGCCTTCTGCCCCCACCGCCTATTATCATGGTCCATCGGCTGATGGAAAAAGGGCGGGTTTTTTCTGGGCTAATACCTACCAGCTTGATACACGGCCCAAATATGAAATGGCTGTCTTGGCTCTTCATGAAGCAGTTCCGGGGCACCATTTACAGATAGCCCTGGCAAACGAATTGGAAAACGTACCTGAATTCAGGAAGCATTCCGGATATACCGCTTATGTGGAAGGCTGGGCGCTCTATGCTGAAAGTTTAGGGGAAGAAATGGAAATGTATGAGGATCCCTATGATAAATTCGGCCAGTTAACCTATGAAATGTGGAGAGCCTGCCGGCTGGTGATTGATACGGGAATACATGCCTACGGCTGGACAAGGCAGCAGGCAATTGATTACCTCCTCATTAATTCTGCCAAAACCCAACATGATGCCGAGGTAGAAATTGACCGCTATATCATCTGGCCCGGACAGGCGTTGGCTTATAAAATCGGTGAACTGAAAATTAAAGAATTAAAGGAATTGGCTGAAGCAAAATTAGGGGATGAATTCGACATCAGGGAATTCCATCATATAATATTAAAAGACGGCGCGATGCCTCTTAACATCCTTGAAGATAAAATTAATTCGTTTATCCAAAATAAATTATAAATCCAATAACCCTTATTTTATATTTCAATTTTGATACCCAATCCCCAATACCCGATTTTGCGCATCTTACTCCTGTCTCCTGACTCCTGTTTCCCTAAAATAAAAAAAGCCTCTGTTTAAAAACAGAGGCTTTTAAGTTTAGCCGTTTATAAAACGGATATTATTTTAGAAGCAAAATCTTCTGTACTGCAACAGATCCGGCTGTTTCAGCTCTAACCAGATACATTCCACTGGCTTGTTCTTGAGCATTCCAGGTAAGGCTATAGTCACCTTGAGCCTGAACACCTGAGAGCAGAGTTGAAATCATCCGTCCGCTAAGGTCATAAACCTGTACACTCACATTAGACTCCATAGGTACATGGAGACTGATTGAGGTACTTGGGTTAAACGGATTTGGATAAGCTGCGCTGAGAGCAAACTTACCGGGCATGCTCACCGGCACTTCTGTACTGGAATTGGCAACAATCATCTCAGTAATCTCAAAATCACCTGAATACGTGAATATTTCGTCATTTTCAGGTACAACTACCACCAAGGTAGTTTTATTTCCGTCCGTGCTGTATTCAGCCAAAAGAGCATCATCCGTAAGGTCAATGCTGAAATCACTACCATGTGACAGGGTCATCTGTAGACCGCCAATATATCCATCTGCCTTTAGGAGCAGGGCATCGCCTGTTTTCTCTAAGCTAGCAGAACTGGCATCATCTGTACGGCCACCTAGAATCACATTGACAACCGCAACAATATCCAGTATGTTCACCGTCCCATCGCCATTCATGTCAGCCCCTTCCAGACCGCAATCTGATAGACTGCCGCCAAGTATATAGTTCGCAAGCGATACGATATCCAGAATATTTACAGTACCATCTTCATTCACATCACCAGCATCATTAGTACAGCCTTCATCATCGCAGTTATCACCGCAGTCTAAATAGACATGATAAGCAAGGTTGCCGCTTACTGCTGTCCAATCGCCAGTTGAACCGGCTCTCTGATATGAATTACCGGAATTACTGTCGGTATCCAAACCAAATGGCAGAGTAGAACTGAATTCCTTGGTTCCTATCCAGAAATCACCGGAGACATTGAGTCCCTGTGCAGAGAGGTCTTTATCATTCCAACCATCCATATTTCCGGAAGCCTGCACTGCTGAAAAGGTTTCAGCACCGGGCATACCGCCGTCATCTTCAAATATCTTGATGTAGAAAGCACCGCCAGAGCCATTTTGGAACCATTTAAAGCGGACAATGTCTTCACCGGCAGAACCGGCAGAAAAACGTACGGCCGAAAAGTTACCGGAACCTGCATTGAAATCCGCTTCAAAACTGCCGTCATCATAGCCTTCTTCATGTACCGTATCAGCAAAAGGAGTTACCGTAACCGTATTAGACTCACCACTTTCTTCACCATCTGAATAAGTAGCAGTAAGTTCATATTCATAAGTAGTATTATTGGTAAGGCCTGTATCTGTATGCATATTACCCGTAATACCAGATGCTGCTACAGCACCATCGCGGTATAGATTATAGGTTACACCTGCACCGGCATAGGTAATATTGGCACTTACACCCCATTCACCAGGAATAATGGTTGCTTCATAATCGGACCATGGGTCCCATCCGCCACCCAGAAAAACCATACTATTCTCACTGGTTGGAGATGAATCCAATCCGGCAATAATCACATCCGTAAAGGTATAACCTATAATAAATGAATTATTCATATCCCAGCTTACATCAAATGTGTTTTCACCTGGCTGCAAGGTCACATCCATTGAATACATAGATTCTGTATTAAAGAGGGTGCCCAGCTGAGCAAATCCACCTATTGTAACATCTACTGAACCTGAATTAATACTATAAACAGATACAGAGTTCACTGTAGCTGCACCAAAAATATCAAAGCGTTCACCAGCCCAGGCAGTTCCTGCTTCTGTGAGCGTAATACCACCCTGATCAGAAAAACTACCATTATGGTATACAAAATCATCTGTGCCTGAGGCATTCATATCATACCATGATAACATTGCCTCACTATCTCCAGGCTCAGCAGTAAGCCCCATGGGAGCTGGATAGTTACCACCGGAAATCTTATAGATCTTAAAATCATCTATATAGAGACCAGAACCTGATCCACCATCATTATTATCATCATAGCGAGATTGTATTTTCACTATTATATCTTTCCCAGCAAAATTACTGATATCCATAAATACATTGCCGTTAAATGCCATACCAGGAACATATTCTTCCCATGCCTGATAGCCTGGACGATCAACATCACAATAATCATAGAACTGATCTACCCATACAGCACCGGAAACAGATGTATCACAGTTATTTTCAGGTGTGCACTCAAGAGTACCTGAAACCGTAATATTATCAACATAAAAACCAGTAATACCACTATCATCCAATGTAGAATATGCTGGATCCGAACCAAAAGCAAAGCGGACAATAGCATCCTGACCAGCATATGCGCTTAAATCAAATGACGCATTATGCCAATCTTTATTATTACCCCAGCCTGCAGCCAGGTGATTTAGTGATCCTCCTGTATCATATTCAGTGTCATTCCAGAGCCAACCATAACCGCAGTCAAAATCATAGTCATTACCAAGACCACCGGCATGCAATAATGCCCAGGTTGCACCGCCATCTGTTGAAATCCGTACATTGGCTGCATCCCAGCCATCTGTACAGGTTCCAGCAACAACTGCACCTGCATCACTTTCAATGGTCCACATCATATCTGCAGTGAGTGTACCACCAGATGGAACTGTAAATGAAGGTATATCCAAAAATTGTACCCAGCTATCCAGGTATCCACCTATTTCTTCATCACCACACCAGTATGAATTGCCATCAAAAGCATTAGTGCTACTGGCATGCCATGCTAATGCATCAATATCCATGATAGATATGGTATAATAATCCTCTAAAAAGCCGTCTCCATCACCATCAGTATCTGGCATATCACCTTTAAGGAAAAATCCGAAATTCATGGTCTCACCGTCACCCAGTTCTGCCATAGACAGTGTTGGTGATAATAAATTAAAAGTCCCATTTAAGGTAGACAAATCATTTGGAGAGTTCATACTATGTGTTTCACTATTGTATTCATCTGTAGTTAATTGCCAGCCTGAACCCGTTGTCCAGCCTTCTGCATTACTCTCAAAATCTTCTTCCCAGAGAATAATCTCTTCCCGGCTTGAAGAATTAGTCTGATTTTCAGATTGAGTTATTGAGTATTCC
>ENA-ORDI01001778-ORDI01001778.1-marine-metagenome-genome-assembly--contig:-NODE-1778-length-11391-cov-2.557716_pt1 | contig 11391 bp, 5 predicted proteins | sample MGYA00248628_ERZ508525 | MGnify/ENA primary metagenome ERZ508525 (study PRJEB26195, sample SAMN05422138) | marine metagenome | isolation source: East of Porto Seguro, South Atlantic Ocean | place...
ATTTCTTTATAACGGACATTCTCAAACAACCCCTGGATGCGTTCGGTATGTTCCCTCGAAGTAAGGGGGATCTTTTTAACCTTTTTCAATGCCGAAAGGCGGTCGAGTGCCGTTTCAGCTTCCGGGGTCCGCTCATGATTGGGATATTGGATGTGAAGCTGGCGAAAGTTCAGATAAGCTTCCGTTTTTTCCCCTAATTCTTCCTGGACTTCAGCCAGTTGGAAAGTCATTTCAGGAAGAAATTCGCGAAATTTCTGGTACCTGAAATCCTTGGTAGTTTTCAGGATGGTTTCTTCCAGCGTTTTCATTCCTGCTTCTTTTTCCCCCAACTGAATTTGTGCCTCCGCAAGAATCAACTGAACTTTGGGATAGAGAAGGGTATTGGGGGTGAGTTCCAGCAATTTCAAAGCGTTATCCCAGGCTTTTATATATTTGCCGGATTGTGCCTGCGCCTGGATTAAATGGAACCGGATGTAGTCTCCCACATCGTCATAATTTTTGATCAATGGTTCGAGAAGCTTTATGGCCTCTTCCGGCTTTTCTTGCTCCGCGTGAATAAGGGCAAGTAAAAACCGGGCGCGTTTGGCTTCCACAGAATTTGGGTATTGGTTTTGCAGGGCCAGGAGCTTGTTTTTAGCTTTGGCCCATTCTTTTTTCTGGAAAAGAATTTTAGCTTCTTCATAGCGTTGGTCTTTGTTTTCGGCGAAACCTGTTTGAGCAAGACTTAGAAAAATAGCCAGGAAGCAAGCGGACACTTTGGGTAGGAGAGAGAGCAATTTATCTCTCAGGGATTCGGGAGTGTCATTTTGGTTTGCTGGCAGGGACTGGGCGTTCCTCATTTTTCTGAACCAGGTCAACTGTCTTTTGGCATAATGCCGGGTTTCCCTTTTAATCTCATAGGCCGTGCGGTCCATAGTCAATTTGCCCTGGTGGTATTGAACCATTTGTGCATAACCGATACTTTTGAAGGGTTTCAGGTCCGGGCTGTAGCCACGGTCTAAAATGCTTTGCACCTCATCGGCCAGTCCCTGCTCGATCATTTTATCCACCCGCTGATCGATTTGGGAATACAATTCCGACCTTTCTCTCTCCAAAATGAAAGTGTGAATGGGGAATTGGCTTGGGGCCGGGGAGTCTCCATCGTGAAATTCTGAAAAACGTTTTCCGGTATCCAGGTAAACTCCTAAAGCGCGTTCGATGCGCAGGGAATCTGTTTCGCAAATTTTTGCGGCGTATTCGGGGTCAACGCGCTGAAGTTCCCGAAATACTCTTTCGACGCCCTGATCACGGATGTCTTGCCGGATTTTTTCCCGGACTTCAGGAGAACCTCCTTCTGCGCAATCGTAATCCTCGGTCAGGACTTTTATATACAATCCGGTGCCGCCAACCAGAATGGGAATTTTATCACGATCCATGAGCTCACTGATGATTTTCAAGCCCCGTAATTTAAAATCGAAGGCGTTAAATTCCTCATCAGGATCAAGAATATCGATCAAATGATGGGGGATTTCCTCCCTTGCCGAAAGCGAGGGTTTAGCGGTGCCGATGTCGAAATATTTATAAACCTGCAAAGAATCGGCACTGATGATTTCCGTATCCAGCTTCCGGGCCAGGGCCAGAGCGGTTTCACTTTTGCCTGAAGTCGTTGGGCCGGTCAGTATAATTAAAGGAAGCATAAATTCCTTCCACCCTCTAGCGAGGGAGGCAGATAGCAAGGGCTTTTTCAGCCGAGTAACCCATCGTCCGCTCATAAATGCTATTGCTAGTCGGCCCCACGCCTAGTGGTTGCTAGTCGGCTCCACGACCAGTGGTTGTTCATTGCCACCGGCCGCTGGCCGGTTAGAGCCAGTTATATTCTGTAGCGATATTGTTATAGTCGTGCCAGTTTTGCGCATCCGCGTTTTCCAGCATGTATTCGTCCATGGCCAGTACCAGCGGGTGGCCCTTGTTGACAAACGACGCTACCGTAGGAAACCTCAAGACAAAAGTTGTGACCGCGGTTTTACCCAATACCATGATATCCGCATCTTTTAAGACCGTCTGGAGGACCTCATCTGCATTTTCCGGAGTGATCGACTGGAATAATTCCGCTGTTTTCTCTTCCAGTTCGGGGTGCTCATCGCAAACGATAGCGGCGTTCATCTGCAATTCTAGGATCTTTTGGTAATCGGTTTCATCGTATTCCCCTTCCATCCGGCCTTCTTCCCAGGCCGACCCTTCCAGATTGCGTTCTCCCTTGCTGTCTCTACGTTCAGACGTTTCTGAAAATGCCAGATTTGCTTCATCCAGCAGAATTTTGGCTTTAACTTCCGCGCTGGTTTCCGTGGTGGACATAACTTGTTTCGTGCTCCAATAAACTATAGGGTGAATACCGGGTCACTGCCGAGCCTGGTTTCCTGAGTATTTCAGGGAACTTTACCGATCCCTGCCCGATTTTGATTAATAGTAGTGATGGCAATATGTTAGCATTAACTTAGTAGATTCCAAAAATTAAAAGCAAATTCGCACTTCCGGGGAATTACGTGGGCTTTTATTCAAAGTCTTTTTTCCCTTCCCGCTATCCAATTTGTGGAATCGATTTTGTGCTAGCATACGATTCATAGAAAAAACTGCGTTTACAGGAACCTGTTATGAAGAAGGTCATGTTGATATTTCCGCCGGAATGGGTGCCAACCGCCCCTTATCTGGCATTGCCGAGTTTGGCGGCGGTTCTGCGTCAGAATGGCATTGAGACCGTGCTCAAAGATATAAACGTGGAGATGTTTGACCACTTTTTCACTTCCGGATTCCTGTTGTTTGTCAAAAGCAAAATACAGGCCCGGTTGAGGGCGTTGAGACAGAGAGAGCAGGGAGAAAGGTTAAGCCCTGAAGACGCCGAACTGAAACAAATGCTCGGCGACTACCAGCTTATCGACCTGGACCACCATATTAGCAAAGTGGCTCGTGCCAAGAAGATCATGCGGGGGCCGGAATTTTATGAGATCGAAAAAGCCGAATGGGCGCTCAACGCTTTCCGGGAAGTCATGGAATATATTTCTGTCTGCTACTTTCCCGCCAGTATCAATTTTTATCCGGTCGAGAGCAACCTCAACGTGTACCGGCCCTGGGTCTCTGAAGATCTTTTAAAAGTTCCCTACGACAAGCAGGTCAATGTTTATGCCGACATCTGCCGTCAGTTGGTGTTGAGATCCATCAAAAAAGAAAACCCCGATGTCGTCGGCATCTCCATTGGCACCCCGGTACAATTGATGGCGGGCATCACCTTTGCCACACTAATCAAAGAGGCTTATCCCGATATTCATGTGACCGTTGGCGGCAACGTCATCACCCGGCTCAAGGATGAATTTGCCAAATTGCCACATTTCTTTGGCAAGGTGTTCGATTCGATGATCACCTATGAGGGCGAGCACGCCCTGGTCTGGCTGGTAGAAGCGCTGGCGGGCAAACGGAAAATGTCCGAAGTCTCCAACCTCATCTATAAAGATGAAGAAGGCAGCATGCACGTCAACGACACCTATCAGGAAAATGTTACCGAATTGCCGCCACCAGATTTTGACGGTATGCCGTGGGAAAAATATTTTTCGCCAGAAAAACTCGTGCCCTATCTTGGCACGCGCGGTTGTTACTGGGGCAAATGCACGTTTTGCGATCACGGTGCAGGTTATATCGACCAGTTCCGCGCCAAGCATGCCGAGCAGATCGTCGATGAACTGGAATACCTGAAAAACAAACTCAACGCCAAACATTTTATGTTTACCGATGAGTCGTTTCCGCCGGCCTTATTCATAAAACTTCCACCAATGATGGTCGAACGCGATCTTGGCATTTACTGGACCACACTCATCCGATTTGAATCGCAATTGCTGGATCCCAAGTTATGGGACATGGCACATAAATCCGGTTGCCGGTCTCTGTATTACGGGCTGGAGTCGGCCAACGAACGCATCATCAAACTGGTGAAGAAAGATACCGATATCAAGGCCGCGAAAATCAACCTGGAGCAGGCCAAGCGGGTGGGCATCTGGAGCCACGTGATGTGTTTTTATGGGTTCCCCAGCGAAACTCCGGAAGAGGCCGAAGACACGCGACAGTTCCTGATACAGAACCAGGGCATGATTCCATCGGTGGAAATGTATTTTTTCGTGCTGTATAAAAGTGCTCCGGTGATGTTCCAGACCGAGGAATACAAAATAAGGGTCAAGGAAAACCCCGAGCACGACCTGGCTCTGGATTTTTATTACACCCCGGATTCGGGCCAGACCACGGAAGAAGCGATGGCGCGATACGAAGACTTTTACCGTAACGATTTCGATCCCTGGGCACTGCGCATCAATGCCCGCGAGCACGTTTTACTGTATATCACGCATTTCGGCACCAGCGATTTGCCAGACCTCTATGTGAAAAACCATCGCGAAGCGCATGAAAGTAACCTCGCCCCCGAAGTAATGCTCTAGCCACTCGGCGTGGGGCCAATAAGTCGATACCCGTCAAGCTAGCAATGGCCGTTGCGCATTTAACAATCATTGTTTAAACATTCTCTTGGCCCTACGCCTAGTGGGCGGAGAACCTCCGCTGGTAAAGTTGATGTTTTCATCTTACGCGCCGAAACTATAATTTGTTTTTCGGGCTTTTGCCATCTGCCTCCACGGCTAGTGGTTGGGTCTTTTAAAGCTACGCATTTGCGGCAGGGTGCCATCGAACTCTGCTTGTTCTGGGGCGGGTTGGATTTCTTTTTTCGCTTCCGGCTCCTTTTTCTCTAATAGGAATACGCAGAGGTCGGGGTTGACCTGGTTTTCCGGGCACATCTTCACATGCTGGCGGAAAAAGGGCATATTGCCAATCGGATCATTGTAAAGTTTATCCAGTCCATAATGCTCAAACAGGCCTTCCAGAGGACGCGGCCCGACCAGGTAGAGGAATCCACCGGGCAGAAGGATCCCCGCCAAAGTCTTCAGCATGCTTTCGCAGGCTTCACGGTCTTGATGATACATGAACGGAAGCCATTTAAAGATCAGCCCGTATTTGGAGGTATAGGCGTGGGCGATATTTTCCTTTTCCGGCAGAAACGATACCTTTTCCAGATTTTTCAACTGGTCGCGTGATGTGGCGTAGTTCCACAACAATTGTGCGTTTTTCTGTGCAAACTCCGGGTCGCTGAACAGGACAGTGTATTCACGTTCTTTGGTGCAATCGATGCAACCGGCCAGAACGGTGTCAAATGTGTGAATGAGAACCCTGTTTATTTTTTCCAGCCGTTGGGGCATGTTCGGGGCCATTTCCATGTAGTAGAACATCTGGTCGAGCACCATCGGTTGCAGGGAGGACTCATCAATATCGGCCGCACCTTCGGGATAAAACGGAACCGTATATTGCGCCTTGACCGGATCGACCAGCGGGGGTTCCCCGTTGAAGAACCATTTCCAGGTAAACGGGGGCTGGGGTTGTTCTTTGGTTGGATACGTCTGGGGACGGAGTCCCCAGATGGGATCGAAAGGAATTTCCCTGCTAAGTTTCCCTTCCAGCAGACTGAACGATTGTGTTCCCACTCTGACTTCCCGCCCAATGGGCGGTTTTTTTATTCCTCCGCAATTGATGTAGGGAAAAGTGATCGGGTCATCATAAGAAGTGACTTTGTAAAGGTAGCCGTCTTGCGCGGTGATGACTATTTTCTGCTTGTCATCGAAATAGCGTACAGGTGCGTGTTTTTGCGACGTCCAGGTGATCTCATGTGAGGCCATAGGGTCCATGAATATTTTTTTGATGTCTTTGCCTTCCGGTCCCTGTGGTTCAAAAAACGCCGAAAAAATATTGAATGCCTCTTTCGAGGGATAAGTGGGAAGACCACGATACCTCAGGGGCGGCAATTCCTCTTCCCGCGACTGGTCGTTATAGATGCCCCAGATGAATTCGAACACCGCTCCACCGGTTCCGGGCAAGGTGGACTGGAAAAGTTCAACGACCGGAATCAGGTCGAGCCGGGCCCAGTTGACCTGGAACATGAAACTGATAAAAAGAGATTTGTCAAAACTTCCTTCGTGCAGGGCGTAGAGTCCATCTTTAGTTAGTTGGATATTGTATTTGCCGTCTCCCTGATGAACCATGTGTTCATCATCATAAAAATATTTTACCTCGGAGAAGGGGACGCGCCAGGCTTCGGCGGCTTTTTCGCGCAGGGCATCGAGCGGTATTTTTTCCCAACCGTCATGACTGCTGATGTCGATTTGCGTCTGGAAGGTTTTGGCACGTGGTTTGATGCCGACCCATTGCCGACTGTCGAGTTGCATCCTGGCCTGGGCCAGTTGCGTCTCACCGGAATTATCATCGTGGGTCCATAGGGCCTCATGCAGAGGATGGCCTTCCGGATCGGAACAGAGAAAACGCCTGCCCTTATCGTTGTAAAAGACTATATGTCCGGTCGGATTGACGATGACACGGGTATTGGCCATGCTGGCAGACCCATTTTCGAACCACAGGGTGCTTCCTTCATGCTCCTGGGATTCCAGATGGGGAATTTTCTTTTCCAGTTCTGTGGCAAACTCAAGGTTCCCGGCGAAGGTTAGCGAACCTTCCCAGGTTAATGCATTGATCAGCTTTTCTATTTTTTTCATTTTTTCACGTGAACTCCTCTTAGCAAGGGGCCAATTTATAATAACCCTCGTGTGTCCGCAAGATAAAGTTATGTCCCCGGGCCGGATCGGGCCCACTCGGCGTGGGGCCAGCTAGCAGTGCTCATTAGGCCGAGAAGCCGTTTGCCCGCAATATAAAGATATTGCAAGTTTCCTGCGGAGGCTCTCCGCCTTGTTGACAGGGGGCGGTTTGGCCTTTATAATTCATAGTCTAAATCCGTGAAATATAAACTGTTTTCAGCATTTTCCGATTTCGCAGGGCCGGGATGAACGGCGGTCTTGGGGTTCGGAAGTTTTTTTTAATTTTAATTACAAACTTACTTTTGTGAAGGTGGTACCAGGTATGGATGAGGGTAGAAATTTCGAGAAACTCGGTTATGAGAGTTTGAAAAAAAACAATATTGAGGAGGCGGAGTCCAACTTCCGTGAAGCGTTGAAGTGTATGGAAAAGGCCGGGGACGACACGGGCCAGGCTTATGTGCTTGGGAACCTGGGCAATATTTTTTTTCAAAGCAAACAGTTCGATAAGGCGGAAGATTTTTATTCCCGTTCTTTAACCTTTATGGAAAAACTCAAGGATGCTAAAGGCATCGAAAGTTCCCTTGGCAACCTCGGTAGTGTTTATTTTTATCAAGGCAGTCTGGAAAAGGCAGAAGAGAGTTACCAAAAAGCCCTGCTGATCATGGTTGAGACCAACGATCCACTTGGCCAGGGAATTTATAACGAATATCTGGGCAACACCAGTCTGAAAAAAGATGAATTGGAACAGGCCATTGATTACTACCAGAAAGCCAAGGAGTTCATGGCACTGGCGAAGCAGGATGAACGAAAAATCCAGCAACTGGAAGGTAAAGTCGAGTCCCTCAAAAAACATCCCACCTATTTGAAGAAGAATGAATCTGCCCTGTTGGCCGAAGTGGAGTCCCTCACATCAACAGGACAAAAGACCAAGGTCGTCGCCAAACTGCAGGATCTGGAAGAGCTCTATTTTCAGTGGAAACGGATGGACAAGGTGGCGGAAACCATTCAAAAAACCATCGCCGTGTTGGAAGACATGGCGGACAAAACCTCGGCCGGAATCTGTTACGCCAACCTTGCCGGGATTTATCTGCAAATGGCCAGTGAAGGGCAAACGGAAAAGGTGGATGAGGCCGAGGCCAATTTCAAAAAAGCTTTGGAGGTGGTGGGTGATTCTGACAAGCGTAGAAACTCGTATCTGCTGGGAAGCCTGGGAAATATTTATCTCAACAAAAACCAGCTCGATCCGGCCTGGGAATACTATGAGAAATCACTGAAAGCCATGCAGGAATTGGGTGACGGGATGGGGGAAGCCAGAGGTTATGCCAACCTGGGTAATGTCAGAAGTTTACAGAAAGACTGGGACGGCGCCAAAGAACAGTATTTCAAATCTCTGGAGCTGATGGAAAAACAGGAGAACCGGCCTGGAATCGCCCAGCAATGTGAATCGCTGGGAGATATTTTTATAAAAAAGGAAGAGTTTGATCAAGCGGAAGATTATTTGATGCGGGCCAGTGATTTGTATGAGGCCATGAAAGAGGTGGGGTCGGTTCAGGAGGTGCAGAACAAGTTGATGCTCATTTTTTCCCAGCCCAAATACCTGAAAAATAGAAAACAGCAAATTCGCGAAGCCCTCAGGAAGCCGGAGGCCGAGAAAGACAGCAAACTCAAGCTGGCCTTGTTGAGCGATTTGGGAAATGTTTTGTTCATGGCCAATGAGTGGGATGAAGCATGTGATTTGGCAAAGGAGGCCATTGCCATGCATGAAAAATCAGGCGACAAGGCGGCATTGAGCGCGGCCTTGGGGAACCTGGGGAGTATTTTTATGCAAAAGCAGGATTATGCTGAATCCGAAGAAAACTATGCCCGCGCCATTGAGCTTAAGCAGGAGTTGAAGGACAAAAAAGGTCTTCAGGATATATATGGCAGTTATTTGAATGTCCTGATTATGACGGGAAAAATGGATAAGGCGGAAAAGCTAGTCAAAAAATCCTTAAAGGTTCACCAGGACAGCAATAACACGGCTGGAATAATGTCTGAGCACCGCAACCTGGGAAATATTAATCTGCAGAAAACCGACTGGTTTAACGCCGAGAAAAATTATTTGAAGGCCCTGGAAATCAATACCCAGTCTGGAAACAAGCCGGAGATGGCGGAAGATAACCGGAATATTTATAACCTTTACCTGCAAAAGGAAGACTGGTCACAATCGGAAAAATTTGCGCTAAAATCCTTGGCAATTTCTGAGGAAATTAAAGATTATAGGAATGCTTGCGCCGATTGCCGTATTCTCTCGAATATCTATGTGGAAAAAAAGGAACGCACCAAGCAGGAGGACTACTACAAAAAGGCTCTGGAAAACTCCCAGATGCTTGACGATCCAAAGGAGATTATCATCGACCTCAGGTTTTTGGGTAAGTTCAATATTGGTCGGGGATATAAGGAGAAGGCCGGTGAAAACTTCAGACAAGCTTTTGCCCTCTCCAGTCGGTTGAACGACAAAAAAGAAATAGCCGAAGATTACCGTAACCTTGGTAATCTCGCCTTTAGCAATGGCGAGCGTAAAAATGCTGAAGATACCTATCTGAAAGCTTTGGCACTTACCCGTGAGATTGAGGATTATCAAGGTGCTGGTCAGGACTTGACCTATCTGGGTAACTTGAAGTTTAAAGACTTCTTGTTTGAGGAAGCGGAAAATTATTTCAACCAAGCCAGCAGTTGCTTTGAAAAAACCAAGAGCTGGACTAGCCTGATTCAGTTTTATTTGACGGTAGCCCGGATGGAGATTATGGTTTCAAGATATGACCCTGCGGACGAATTCATTGCTAAAGCCAGGAAAATTGCCAAAGATTTAGGCGATCCGGAGCAGATCATGAAGGCGCTTCAGGATATCGAAAAATTCAAAGATTCGGTCGATAAAAAATAGTTTCGTCATCGTTGCTTGAATATTAGCCGATGCCACTTTGGTTTTTTCCTGGTAAGACTTGGCAAATGATGTTTAGCAGCTTAAACGGCAGTAATAATTGAGTTTTTTTAGGGAAATTCTGGCAAGAGTTCGAATTTCCTGGAAATCCGGGTTGTTGGCAAGTTTGGCTGATTGCCTGAAAACCTTTTAAAAGTTTGAGGTTATAAAAATTTAAAGGTCATCTTGGAATCATTGGGAAGCCTGGGTTCATGAATGTGTAATGGAAGGCTTTTTCAAGGCGTAACAATATAAAAATTAAAGGCCATTTGTCTTGACACAGACCTTTAAAAGGAGATAAATTACTGCATCGTTTGATCTTAATTTGAGGAAAGACTTTGCCCTTTTAGCGGGGTTTGTAAAAATTTTTAACCATTACAGTGGTGTAGATGAATGAAGATCAATTATAGTGCTCAATTAATGGAAGAGTCTGCTTTTCGGCATCTTAACCATTTGGAAAGATCCGGCTTTCGTGCTGATTATGACGAATTCCATTCCCTCGCCGATCCCATTTATGAACTCCCCGAAGATGACCGGGAGGCCGCCTTTGAAAAGGTTAACCGTCTATTTTTTCTTGAGAGATTAAAGCTGGGAGATCACGTGTTACGTGCTCTGGAAGCGGTAGGTCTTATTCCCAAACGCAGGCGTACTGTTAAAAAGTCGATTCTGGAGCTGGCTCCAAAAACTGAGTCTGAGGAACTTGAAAATCAGGAGGATGTTCAGGAAGAGGCCTTGGCGGAGCAAGTTGAAGCCAATGGAGAAGGGGAACAGGCTGAGGCGGAAGAGAGCCAAACGGCAGTCGCTGAAATTGATGGTGACGACGAAATTGAAGATGACGACGAAATTGAAGATGACGACGAAAAAAATAACGAAATCTCTTATGATCTGGCCCGTGAATTTGAGGAACGCATCAAAGAAGTGACGGTGAAACGGGCGATCAATAAAGTGGACGAAGGTTCCAATGTTCTCAATCGTGTTTCCGGGAACCCCCTCATTGAAATGAGAGTTTTGGCCAGCCGGTTTAGCAATCCTGAAGAAGCTCAGGAACTCGATGCCTTCCTGATCCATGAATTTATGCATGCCAAAGATATGGTCGACCCTGAGTTTGACTATGAAGACGCTTTTATCCCTGGCAATCCATCAGTGAAGAACCTCATAACAGCGAGGTTCAGGCTTTTGTGGAATATGTATGTGGACTCCCGGTTGGGGCGAATGGGCGTTGTTGCTACTATACCTAAGGAAGGCAGGTACCGTGAATTCGATAACTTTTACCGTAAAATCCCGGAAAAGCAGAGAAAGGGAATTTTTGAAGGGCTGTGGAAAACTGAGAAACTGACGCACGAAGAGCTTCTGTCCATGGCCACCGATCTCGATACCCTGATGAGCAAATATGTGGATCCGGGAGAAATGACGGATGAAGACAAAGATTATATCCATCTGCAAGGGTCCCCTTGTCCGCTTTGTAAATTCCCGACTTATAACTGGGTGGACGATCCTGAAAGTATTTGTGATGAAATGGTGATTGAAGCCATTCAAATCGATTTTCCAGATTGGGAAAGTAGAGACGGGGCTTGTGACCGTTGCGTTGAAGTTTATGAATTAAGGGCTGGTGTTGGTTAACCAGCCTTTTTTTATGTTTTGGTTTGTAAAATTGAAGAAGGATTAATTGAGTTTGTTTGCGTAAAATTAAGTTAGGGGGTTGATTTTTTTCAACGTTTAACCAATGTTACTAAGGAGGTACGATAATGCCTGAAGTCTATAACTGGCAGCTAGGTCGGATGGCCA
>ENA-ORDI01001779-ORDI01001779.1-marine-metagenome-genome-assembly--contig:-NODE-1779-length-11388-cov-2.241004_pt1 | contig 11388 bp, 9 predicted proteins | sample MGYA00248628_ERZ508525 | MGnify/ENA primary metagenome ERZ508525 (study PRJEB26195, sample SAMN05422138) | marine metagenome | isolation source: East of Porto Seguro, South Atlantic Ocean | place...
CGGACATTAAGGCCGCATGCGTCAATGCGGCTTCGCCTTGGGCCGCAATTTGGAATGCATTGAAGCCTCCTGCTGCGAAAACAATTGGTATAGACAAGAGCATTGAAAAACGGGCGGCTTCCCGACGCTCGTATCCACACAACAGGGCGGCCGTGATCGTTACTCCTGCGCGGCTTGCGCCGGGTATAAGCGCAAGGATTTGGGCTAAGCCAATTACAAGTGCATGACTAATGCTCATGTCTTTTGGGCTGTGGGAGGTGAACGTAAATCTGTCTGCCACCAGTAATGCCATGGCCCCAGCTAACGTCGCCCAAGCAATAACCTCAACGTCACGAAATAAACCTGCGTTGAGATTGACTAATAAAGCCCCAACCAGGATTGTTGGAGTGGAGGCAACCGCCAGTAGTAGTGCCAGTCGACTGCCTGCATCTGGTCGCCAGCGCAAGGCAAGCAGGATGCCGCGGACTAGCTTGTACATATCTTGGCGGAAATAGACTATCACCGCGCCAAGACTTCCTAGGTGTGATGCGATATCAATGCTTAAGCCTTGGTCGGCCCAACCCGCCACAGCAGGGATCAACACAAGGTGGGCTGATGAACTAACCGGCAGAAACTCGGTTATGCCCTGTACCAAGGCGACAAGTAGGAGATGTGCTAATGTCAATGGAAGTGGCGATGAACAGGCTTAGTGATAAATTGAAATTTGCGCACAGTTGGGGCCTCGTGTTTTTGATGGGATTGGAAATACAAGTCCATTATGGAGTAAATTGAACTTATGTTGTTCTACTATTGGTAATTTCACAAACCCGTAGCTTTTTGGCTTTACAACAGCCAATTATGCGGACCTACAAATTAGTTCCGACCACCCCTGAATGGTCAAATGAGACCTCGGTCAATCATCGTTATCTTTTTAGCGCTGAAACTACACAATGATGTGTGTTGATGTAGTTTGCTCTCAGAATTGGGTAAGCTTGCCTTGATGCGTACGGTCTATCACCTTCCGCTGTCCCCGTTCAGCCGCAAGGTACGTCTGGTGCTGGGTGAAAAAAAACTCGCATTTGAGTTGCAAGTCGAGAATATTTGGCGTCGGCGTGAAGAGTTTCTTATCCTAAATCCAACTGGCCAAGTGCCAGTGTTGATTGATGATGGTTTGGTGGTCGCAGACTCAACAGCAATTTGCGAATACCTTGAGGACGCGTACCCAACTCCTACTCTGATCGGAAAGACCCCTACGGCACGGGCTGAAGCGCGGAGATTAGCACTTTGGTTCGATTTAAAATTTGCTGGTGAAGTAACCTCCAACATTGCTTACGAAAAAATGACGAAACGTTTGCTCGGAGGAGGCGAACCTGACTCCGAGAGAATACGGGCAGGCAAAGACAACATTCGTTATCATTTAGAGTATATTGAGTTTTTGACGGAGCGTCGAAATTGGTTGGCAGGCGATAATCTAACATGTGCCGATCTGGCTGCTGTTGCCCATTTATCTGTGATTGATTATCTCGGCGACGTACCTTGGTCTGAGCACGTCAAGGCTAAGAATTGGTACGCGCGTCTAAAATCAAGGCCCAGCTTTCAGCCGCTGTTAACAGATCACGTTGCTGGTGTTTTGCCCCCAAAAACTTACGCTGATCTGGATTTCTGAACTTTCTGGAGCTCGTGATGACTGACATAGTCTCTGCCTTGGCCCAGTTATTTGACGTGGCGGTTGTCCGCACGTTGCTTGGTGGACTGCTGTTGTTGCTCGGTGCTGGCATTAGCTTCTTAGTTGCACGAAAGTTTGCCGTTACGATAGTCAGTCGAACAATAGCGCGAACCCGAACGCAGTGGGATGATGCGCTATCGAACCGAGGTGTATTCACTCAGGCTACTTACTTAGCGCCTGCGGTCGTCCTTTATTATGGACTTGCTTTCTTTCCAGGATCCACCGACTTGGTTGAGCGCGCGATTCTCGCCTATGTTGTGGTTAATCTTGTGATTGTAACGAGCCGAATGTTGTCTGCTGGGGTCGATATCTATCAAACCTACCCAATCTCACACAGGCGCCCAATAAAGGGTTATATCCAGCTCGCTAATTTGGTGGTTTATGCGCTTGGTGGGGCGCTAGCGATCTGCACGCTCTTAGCAATCTCTCCTTGGGGGATACTCAGCGGTTTGGGTGCAATGACCGCGTTACTAATTCTGGTATTTCGCGACACCATTCTTTCTCTTATAGCGTCAGTACAGATTGCCGCTTACGACCTAGTCCGTCGTGGTGACTGGATAGAAATGCCTCAACTCGGCGTCGATGGGGATGTCATAGACGTTACGTTGCATACATTTCGGGTCCAGAACTGGGATAAGACGATTGTTACAGTTCCGACCCATAAGCTGATCGAAGATTCTTTTAAAAATTGGCGTGGCATGACTGAGTCAGGAGGTCGACGAATTAAAAGTAGCATTCTTATTGATCAGACAAGTATCAAATTTTTGGACAAGACCGCATTGGATCGGCTGTCACAAATCAACCGACTTGAACCTTATCTGACTGGCAAACAGAAAGAACTTGCTGGAGACAATGCTGATTTAGGCAAAAATACGGACTTGCTGAATCGGCGTGCGCTCACCAACATTGGGACTTTTCGGGCGTATGTTGAGGCGTACCTGCGGGATAACTCTAAAATCCACCAGGGAATGACTTTTTTAGTTCGGCACTTACCAATATCACCCAACGGACTTCCTCTGGAAATCTATGTTTTCACCAACGATACCGAGTGGGGCCGGTACGAATCAATTCAGGCAGATATTTTTGATCACTTGTTGGCAGCGTTGTCCACATTTGAACTGCGCGTGTTCCAGAATCCCACGGGTTTTGATATGCAGTGGATTGGTGGAACCTCTGCAGTGACTTTGGATAGTTGATAATGCGCATTGTTGCTGGAGAGCGTGCTTGGAGTCGAATAACAATTAGTTGCTAGCCTAATTAAAATCGATACGAGATTAAATTATTCTGGAATCATGACCCTAGTCAGTAAAATTCGGGACCGTGCGCTTTCGCTTGGGTTTGACGCTATCGGTTTTGCTGATCCGGAAGATGTCGGCCAGGCGGGGCGTAAACTTTCTGAATTCGTAGCGCTTGGTAGGCATGGTGAGATGAAATGGATGGCGAAGAAAATAGACCGTCGAAAAGATCCTAAGAAATTGTGGCCTGCAGTTCGTGGTGTAATTGTGGTTGCGGCTAATTATGGCCCCGAAACGGACCCCTTAGATGACCTTTCTAGGCGAAGCATCGGAACAATATCTGTCTACGCCCGCAATCGCGACTATCATAAGATTCTTAAGGGCCGACTCAAACAATTGGGCAATTGGATGTCGAGCTCGCTTGGTGGAAAGATCAAGGTGTTCGTCGATACAGCGCCAGTGATGGAAAAACCACTCGCGGAAGCAGCAGGGCTTGGTTGGCAGGGAAAGCACACCAACCTGGTTTCGCAGGAGTATGGGTCATGGTTGTTTTTAGGTGTTATTTTTACGACTTTTGAGGTGTCATCTGAGGAGACTATCGGAGATAGGTGTGGTTCTTGCCAACGTTGTCTAGATATTTGCCCAACTCATGCGTTCCCTGCTCCCTATCAGCTCGATGCTCGCCGGTGTATTTCGTACCTGACCATTGAGCACAAAGGACAGATAGCAAGAGAGTTCCGTTCCGCAATGGGTAATCGAATATTTGGTTGCGATGACTGTCTGGCGGTTTGTCCATGGAATAAATTTGCGCGCGCAACACGGGAGATGAAATTAAGCGCCCGAGAAGACTTGCTTGCGCCAGACTTGTCGATGCTCGCGAGGCTCGATGACCAAGCATTTCGCACTCTCTTCGCAGGTTCTCCAATTAAGCGTCTGGGTCGGAACCGTTTTGTTCGCAACGTATTAGTTGCGATAGGGAATAGCGCGAATCCTGCTTTGGCTAAAGCCGCCGCCGCGCGACTGGAGGACTCATCTCCCTTGGTTCGGGGCATGGCGGTTTGGGCTTGGCAGCAATTGGCCAAACCTGAAGAAATTGCAGGTCGTCGCAAGCAACATTTGTGCCAAGAGTCGGATTCTGCCGTGCGTGCCGAGTGGGGTCGAGAGCTTCCAACTGGTGAGGTCGAATGACCGTTGGCCTCGGTTGGAGTGAATCTCTTAGTTTAGCTGGGCGGCCAGTTTCTTTTATTGTCTGCACTGGTACGGAATCGACGGCACATCGAGCGTATGACGCGACGATAGACATTAACTTGATAGTCGTGTCCGGCACAGCCTAAGTTCTGATTTTTGGGCCTGGATGCATCACAAACAGGAAAGTTGAACGACGTGCACAAGCGAGTCTCCAGACGACTGTTTGTTTTTGGATTGGGTTATGTTGCGACCGCCTTAGCAACTGTTCTCAAAGATGATGGTTGGCAGGTGGCGGGAACTTGCCGAAGTGAATCTCGGCGGGCTGCTCTGTCAGCGCTGGGGTTTGAGGCATGTCTATTTAATGGCAGCCAGCCGATGGACAAGGTTGAACGGCAGATAGCCGCTTCTGATCACCTTTTATGTTCGATTCCTCCTGGGGAATCTGGTGATCCAGTGCTGACATGGCACGATGTTCACATTTCTAAAGCCAGCCAGATCCGTTGGATTGGATACCTGTCGACGACTGGAGTGTACGGCGATTGGAATGGAAAGGAGGTCAATGAAAGCTCGCCGGTACGACCAAGAAGTGACCGTGCTCGGCAAAGAGTAATAGCAGAGCGTGCTTGGCTTGCGCTCGGGAAGAACGTTGGCCACAAGGTGCATGTATTCCGTCTGGCCGGCATTTATGGGCCTAACCGCAACGTGATTGATCAGGTGCGTGCGGGAACCGCTCGGCGTATTGACAAGGCAGGCCACCTGTTTTCAAGAATTCATGTGGATGACATCGTTGCTACGTTGTGTACCTCAATTGCGTCGCCACGGCCCGGTGCGATTTACAATGTGTGTGACAATGAACCTGCGTCGCAGGCCGAAGTGGTGGCTCACGCTTGTACTTTACTAGATGTACCCATGCCTCGATTGATGCCATTTGAGGAAGTCGTGCAGGATATGTCGGAAATGGCGCGGAGCTTCTGGGCGGACAATAAGCGGGTTAGCAATCGTTTGCTTCACGAAGAACTCGGCGTTGCTTTGTCTTATCCGAATTATCGTGAAGGTTTGGCCGCGCTAATTGGTGACGCCAAGTAAGTTTTGATTAAGACGAATGCTGTATGTGGTTTCTTTGTCAGATGGGTGATGTCAATCGCCGACGAATGGGGACGATGAAGGTGCGGCGGAATAGTATGGGTCAGTTGCGGCTACCTTTAATCAGGCCTATGACGGTCTCACGCAGGCGTGCAATGTCGTTTGCTCCGCTAAGACGGTGGTCTCCAGTTTTTACTAGGGTGACTTCCACGTCATTACTGATTAGTGCGGTCGCCAAATCGAGCGAATTTTGCCAGGGAACAGAATCGTCCCGGATTCCGTGCAGCAAGCGAACCGGACAGTCAAGTTCAACTGTGTGGTTCAGAAGCATGTGTTGTGCACCATCTTCTAACAAAGCACGGGTGTATGTGTATGGTTCTTCAGCGTAGGGAGATTTAATTTTTATTAGACCATCACGATATACTGCGGCCAATTGTTCGTCGGTGAGTTCCTCTTCGAGCAGGCGCTGTGTGAAGTCGGCTGCTTGTGCGAGTCCTATGAGGCCCTGAACACGTTTTTTACGCGCTAGTGCAACTAGCAGCATGATCCAGCCACCCATGCTAGACCCCACAAGGATTTGGGGGCCGTTAGTGACTGTATCGAACACTGTTAGGGCATCGTGAGTCCAGGCACTGATTGTGCCATTTTCGAAAAGTCCTCCGGACGCCCCATGTCCGCTGTAGTCAAAACGTAAGTAACTATGGCCAATTTCACGGCACAACTTTTCAAGAGATAAGGCTTTGGTGCCGGTCATGTCCGACATGTAGCCGCCAAAGAATATCACCCCTGGTGTTTTGCCATTGGTCCTTACATACGCTATTTGGTTTCCATGAGGGCCGGCGAGGCCGCCGGGAACGGGCTCTTGCATAGTGAGAATGTTTGTCCCGAGTTATATTTGTTAAAAAGGACCTACGCAAGAATGGTAACATTAGAACGTTGATGATTGACAACAAGATATCTACACGAGTGGTGTTGCAGGTTTTACCGCATATGAATGCTGGCGGTCTCGTTCGTGGTGCTATTGATTCGGCGGCCGCCCAGGTTGGAGCTGGGTGGGCTGCTTTGGTAGCGTCGGAAGGTGGCCACGGTGTGCGTGAACTGGAGCGCGTCGGCGCGCATCACTTTCATCTTCCCCTAGCCAGTAAAAATCCGATTGTGATGTTCCGTAATGTGCGGCGTTTGCGGCGTCTTATCACAGAACACAAAATTGACATGCTTCACGCCCGTAGCCGCGCCCCAGCATGGAGCGCTCTTGCTGCTGCGCGCCAGTCCGGGGTCCCCTTGATTACCACCTTCCACGGAACTTACAGCCATCGCTCGCGGCTGAAACGGCATTATAACAAAGTTATGACCCTCGGCGATGGGGTAATCTCGATTTCCCAGCACATTGCAGACCATATCCGAGAGGTTTATGGCGTTAGCGATGATCGCATGCATGTGATCTATCGTGGCATTGATATAAATTTGTTTGATCCTGCCCGAGTGAGCGCTGAGCGTGTGGTAAACCTCGCTAATGACTGGAGGCTCGCCGATCCCATTCAGGTAATTATGATGCCGGGTCGATTGGCTAGATGGAAAGGCCAAAAAATTCTGATCGAGGCACTCGCGCGACTTGGACGACGTGATATTCGATGTTTGATCATAGGTGATGACCAGGGCCGTCATCGCTATAAGCGCGAACTAGAGGAGTTGATCAAGCGACGCGACCTCACGGACGTCATCTATCTTCCTGGACATTGTCGCGATATGCCAGCTGCCTACATGCTGTCAGATGTGGTGGTTTCTGCGTCAACCGAACCAGAAGCTTTTGGCAGAGTTATGGTAGAGGCGCAGGCAATGGGTCGACCGGTAGTAGCAAGCGATCACGGTGCCTCGCGTGAGACTATCATACATGGAAAAACTGGCTGGACGTTTCGACCAGGAGATCCGGAAGAACTAGCCGATGCCTTACGGCACTCGCTTGCCCTGACTTCTGGTGAGCGAGAAAGGTTAGCGTATAACGCAATCTCCCATGTACGTCACCGCTTCACCGTCGAAAACATGCGGAATCGCACCATGACTGCTTACCGGGCAGTGCTAGCGCAAACTACTCTTGTGGACTGAGCATGGTATCAAGGGTTCTGGTAATAAAGCTCGGTGCGTTAGGCGACTTTATTCAGGCGTGCGGGCCTTTCCAGGCGATCCGACGTTATCATACCAATGCCCACATCACACTTCTTACCACCTCTCGTTTTTCATCATTGGCTCGTAACAGTGGCTGGTTTGACGAAGTTTGGATAGACGACCAGCCCTCTTGGTATCAATTTAGTGACTGGCTGGCCCTCCGGCGTCGGCTAATTGAGGGACGGTTTAACCGTGTCTACGATCTACAGACATCGGATCGCTCGGGTTGGTATTTTCGTCAGTTTCCACGGCAAGAGCGTCCTGAGTGGTCGGGTATTGTCCGCGGTTGCTCACACCCACATGTTAATTCGCGGCGCGATTGTTTGCATACAATCGACCGCCAGACCCAGCAGCTTCACATGGCCGGAATCGAAAAAGTGTCGGCCACAAACCTGGATTGGCTGGACGGAGATATCACGGACTTTGATCTCCCCGCGCAATTTGCACTGTTAGTCCCGGGTGGCGCTAGCGGTCGAAAAGAAAAGCGTTGGCCATCATGTTGCTACGCGGGCCTGGCCCAACGATTGATGGGTTGTGGTATAGAGGTATGCCTGATTGGTGATGATTCAGAAGGCGATCTTCAACATTCCATTGCACTCGCTGCGCCAGGAGTTGTTGAGCTTGCTGGGAAGACCGATTTTCCCCAAATTGCAGCGCTGGCACGTTGCAGCCAGGTTGCGGTGGGAAACGACACTGGACCGATGCACATCATTGCTTCTTGTGGAACGCCAACGGTAGTGCTATTCGGCAATGCCTCAAATCCGACTTTATGTGCTCCACGTGGCGCAAAAGTAATTATTGTAGAAGGAAAACCGTACGGTCCAATCCAAAGTCTTCCCGTGATCTCTGTTTGGGAGGCTGTGCAAACGGTCAGGTCCGTCGCTTGACAGTCCATTCGAACATCCTCATTGTCCGCCGCCCCATCATGCACAGGGGCAAACGTGTCTGAAGCGGTTAATCAAAATAATGTAGCTATCACGTTGCCGGACGGCACCGTCCGGCATTTTGTGACAGGGGTTACCGCCGGTGAGGTAGCTGCTGATATCGGCCCCGGCTTGGCCAAGGCCGCTTTAGCGGCGCGAATCGACGATAAATTAGTCGATCTTTCTACACGAATTGAGTTCAATGCCGCCGTAAGTATTGTGACTGTAAAGGATGACGAAGCTCTTGAGCTGTTGCGTCATGATGCGGCTCATGTGCTTGCTGAGGCGGCCAAGGAGTTGTGGCCTGATATTCAGGTCACGATCGGTCCAGTCATCGAGAACGGATTTTATTATGATTTTGGGCGCGCAGATCCGTTCACCCCAAATGACCTCGTCAATATGGAGCAACGGATGCGGGAAATTGTCTCGCGCGATGAGGAAATAACGCGGGAAGTGTGGAATCGAGAGTACGCGATCGAATTTTTTACTTCGATTGGTGAGCAATATAAGGCCGAAATAGTGCGGGATCTACCGGAGAGCGAAGTTATCACAATATACAAACAAGGTGAGTTTGTGGATTTGTGCAGAGGTCCACATCTGCCATCAACTGGTAAACTTGGATCCAACTTTAAGCTGATGAAGATTGCGGGCGCCTATTGGCGGGGCGAGAGTCGGAACGAAATGTTGCAGCGGGTATACGGTACAGCGTGGGCCACCGAAAAGGAGCTAAAGCAATATCTGCATCGGCTTGACGAGGCCGAGCGTCGAGATCATAGGCGCTTGGGGCGCGAAATGGATCTGTTCCACATCCAAGCGGAGGCAACGGGCAGCGTATTCTGGCATGTCAAGGGCTGGACTCTGTATAGGGTTATTGAGTCATATATGCGCCGCCGGCTCGAGGGGGCGAGCTACGTTGAGGTGCGCACCCCTCAGTTGTTCGACCGTGTGTTGTGGGAAAAATCGGGCCATTGGGAAAAATTTTGTGAACACATGTTCACTTCTGAGTCAGAAGAACGCGTTCTTGCGCTTAAGCCAATGAACTGCCCAGGTCATGTGCAAATTTTCCGTCAGGGTCTGAAAAGTTACCGTGACTTGCCTCTGCGAATGGCGGAATTTGGTTGTTGCCACCGGAACGAACCTTCGGGAGCTCTTCATGGACTCATGCGGGTGCGGGCTTTTGTACAGGACGATGCCCATATTTTTTGCACCGAGGATCAAGTCAACCAAGAAACTGCGGAATTTTGTGAACTGTTGATGAGTATATATCGCGATTTCGGTTTCACTGACGTGATCGTAAAATTCTGCGACCGGCCTGAAATGCGTGCTGGTGATGATGTAGTTTGGGATCGAGCCGAGCGGTCACTAAAGGATGCGTTAGATCAGACCGGACTTGATTACGTCGCAAACCCCGGTGAGGGGGCATTTTATGGTCCAAAGCTGGATTTTGTGCTTCGTGATGCGATTGGGCGCGATTGGCAATGCGGGACCTGGCAAGTAGACTTTGTATTACCTGAAAGATTAGATGCCAGCTATGTAGGTGCGGACGGCGTAAAACGCCGGCCTGTGATGCTGCATCGCGCGATTTTAGGATCATTCGAGCGGTTTATTGGCATACTTATTGAACATTACGCGGGGCGTTTCCCGGTTTGGCTAGCTCCAATACAAGCGGTTGTTGCAACTATCACGAATGAAAGTGACAGCTATGCGCTGAGGGTAAACGAAGCCCTTCAAGAAGCCGGCTTGCGGTCGGAGATTGACCTCCGCAATGAGACAATAAATTATAAGGTGCGAGAGCATACGTACGCGAAAATCCCAATGATACTGGTTGTTGGTGCCCGTGAGGCCGAACAAGGTACAGTCTCGTTACGTTGGCTGGGTGGCAAGAAACAGGAAGTGCTTGCGCTCGATCAAGCTGTGGCTAATCTTTCAGATGCGGCGGCTGTGCCTGCTTGAGCAAGACTCTAATCATGGACACGGTTGTTATGGGGGTATAATTGGGGGAGCGGCTTTTAAATTTTAACCTACTAATCTGCTGTATCTTTGCCGCCAGATAACGCGTGATAACAGAGGAGGATTGATAGATAGCTAGATTCCATCAGCCCGTTCCGCCCGTTCGGGAGGGTCCCCGGGTTAATGACCAGATCGGCGTGACATCTGTCCGTTTGGTCGACGAAAATGGAGAGATGTTGGGAGTAGTACCAGTCCAGGATGCGCTTGAACGCGCTAAAGAGTCAGGCCTTGATTTGGTAGAAGTGTCGCCCAATGCTGCACCGCCGGTTTGTAAAATTCTTGATTACGGCAAGTTCAAATATGAGGAGCAAAAGCGTGCTAATCAGGCTCGCAAGAAACAAAAAACTTTTGACGTCAAGGAAATCAAAATGAGGCCAGGGATTGACGATCACGATTACGACGTCAAGATGCGGGCGATTTCGAAATTTCTGGGCACTGGCGATAAGGTTAAGGTAACTATGCGGTTTCGGGGTCGTGAGATGGCTCACCAGGAAATAGGCATGGATGTCCTTATGAAGGTTAAAGGTGATCTAGACGAGATTGCTAAGGTGGAACAGATGCCGAGGCTAGAGGGCCGGCAGATGACCATGGTGGTAGCTCCTCGCTAGGTCGTGGGTGAGGGCAATACGCTTTTTGTGTGCTTGCAATGGTACGTGCGGCCCGGTATAAACCGGCGCTTCCTCGGCAAAAAACACCGGCTGGTGGCGGGTGATTGAATGAGCGGAATATGCCTAAGGTCAAGACAAAGTCGAGTGCTAAAAAACGGTTTACGCTAACCGCTACCGGTAAGGTTCGTATGAACCACGCTGGGAAGCGTCACGGTATGATCAAGCGGACTAAGAAATTTCTTCGCAACGCACGTCATTCAAGCATCATGGCAGCTCCGGATGCGCAGATTGTTAAACGGAATTTTCTCCGAAATGGCTAGGGGCTCCTGATGTCACGGGTCAAACACGGCGTAACCAAGCATGCTCGCCATAAAAAGGTGCTCAAGGCGGCAAAAGGCTATTATGGGCGACGCAAAAATACCATCAGAGCCGCTAATCAGGCGGTAGAAAAAGGCCTCCAGTACGCTTATCGC
>ENA-ORDI01001781-ORDI01001781.1-marine-metagenome-genome-assembly--contig:-NODE-1781-length-11383-cov-3.850610_pt1 | contig 11383 bp, 9 predicted proteins | sample MGYA00248628_ERZ508525 | MGnify/ENA primary metagenome ERZ508525 (study PRJEB26195, sample SAMN05422138) | marine metagenome | isolation source: East of Porto Seguro, South Atlantic Ocean | place...
TGTCATCCTGTCGAACAAGGACAGTGCCAGGGACGCGGCCCTTAACCTGATGCGGTTTTTCGAGGACGAAAGCTGCGGCCAATGCACGCCGTGCCGGGTCGGCTGCGAAAAGGCGGTGAAACTTATGTCCGAGGCCGAATGGAACGAAAAGCTGCTCAACGAACTCAGCCAGGCGATGACCGACGCGTCCATTTGCGGGCTCGGCCAGGCGGCAGCGAATCCGTTGAAAATGGTGTTGGCGCACTTCACCGATGATATTATTTGTAAGTAACGCCAAACCCTGGATACCGATATGAGCGATAAAATCAAATTTACCCTGAACGGCAGCGAGGTCGAGGCGGCCCCCGACGAGACCATCTGGCAGGTAGCCAAGCGCCAGGGCGTGGAGATTCCGCATCTTTGTTATTCGCCGAAGCCCGGCTACCGGGCCGATGGCAACTGCCGCGCCTGCATGGTCGAAATCGAGGGCGAACGGGTGCTGGCGGCAAGCTGCATCCGCATGCCCACCGAAGGCATGACCGTCCTGACCGCGTCCGAACGCGCCATATCGGCCCGCGACATGGTGTTCGAAATGCTGCTCGCCGACCAGCCGCCGCCCGACGCGGCGCACGAGCCGGGTTCCCTGTTCTGGGACTGGGCCGGAAAGATGGGCGTCATGGAAAGCCGCTTCCCGGCCCGTGCCGCCCCGGTGACGGACGCCAGCCATCCCGCTATGACGGTCAACCTGGACGCCTGCATCCATTGCACCCTTTGCGTCCGCGCCTGCCGCGAGGTCCAGGTCAACGACGTCATCGGCATGGCCGGGCGCGGCGCGGAATCCAAGATCGTCTTTGATTTCAACGACCCCATGGGGATGAGCACCTGCGTCGCCTGCGGCGAATGCGTGCAGGCGTGCCCCACCGGCGCCCTCATGGAAACCACCCTGCTCGATGATCGGGGCGTCGGCCTGACCGATGACCTGGACGAGGTGCACAGCGTCTGCCCCTATTGCGGCGTCGGCTGCCAGATGACCTACCGGATCAGCTCCGGCGAAATCGCCGCCGTCAAGGGCCGGGCCGGGCCTTCCAACCTGAACCGGCTCTGCGTCAAGGGCCGCTTCGGCTTCGACTACGTGACCCATCCCCACCGGCTGACGGTGCCCCTGATCCGCCGGGACGACGCGCCCAAGGCCGTCGATCACGGCATCGACCCCGCCCGCCCCGAAAGCCATTTCCGCGAAGCCACCTGGGAAGAGGCCCTGGCCCGGGCGTCTAGCGGCCTGAAGACCATCATCGAGCGCGATGGCGGCAAGGCCATGGCCGGCTTCGGCTCAGCCAAGGGTTCCAACGAGGAAGCCTACATGTTCCAGAAACTGGTGCGCACCGGATTCGGCACCAACACCGTCGATCACTGCACCCGGCTGTGCCACGCCTCATCCGTGATGGCGCTCTTGGAAACCATCGGCTCGGCGGCGGTGACGGCGCCTTTCATGGCAGCATCCGATTCCGACGTGATCATCGTCATCGGCGCCAATCCGACGGAAAACCATCCCGTCGCGGCCACCTTCTTCAAGAACGCCGCGAAAGCAGGCAAGGCCCTGATCGTCATGGACCCCAGGGGACAGGCCCTGTCGCGCCACGCCACCCACATGCTCCAGTTCAAGTCTGGAACCGACGTGGCCCTGCTCAACGCCCTCATCAACGTGATCATTGGGGAAGGGCTCACCGACAAGCAGTACGTGGCCGCCCACACCGAAGGCTTCGAGGCCCTGAAGGAGCAGATCAAGCCCTTCACGCCCGAAGTCATGGAAGCGGTCTGCGGAATCCCGGCCGACACCCTCAGAACCGTGGCCCGTCTTTACGCCGGCGCCAAGGCGGGGATCATCTTCTGGGGCATGGGCATATCCCAGAGCGTCCACGGCACCGACAACGCCCGCTGCCTGATCAGCCTAGCGCTGATTACCGGCCAAGTGGGCCGGCCGGGCACGGGCCTCCACCCCCTGCGCGGCCAGAACAACGTCCAGGGTGCGTCCGACGTCGGGCTCATCCCCATGGTCTTTCCAGACTACCAGTCGGTGGAGGACCCCGACATCCGCGCCCGCTTCGAGGACTTCTGGGGCACGCCGCTCGACCCCGAGAAGGGCCTGACCGTGGTCGAGATCATGGACGCCGTCCATGCCGGGCGCATCAAGGGCATGTACATCATGGGCGAGAATCCGGCCATGTCGGACCCGGACGCCGGCCACGCCCAGGAGGCCCTAGCCAAGCTCGAGCACCTGGTGGTCCAGGACTTATTCCTGACCGAAACCGCGTGTTTCGCCGATGTGGTGCTGCCGGCCTCCGCTTGGCCGGAAAAGGACGGCACTGTTACCAACACCAACCGCCAGGTCCAGATGGGCCGCAAGGCCCTCGAGATGCCCGGCGACGCGCGCCAGGACTGGTGGATCATCCAGGAAATCGCCCGCGGCATCGGCCTCGATTGGAACTACGGCCATCCCCGGGACGTGTTCGCCGAGATGGCCGCCGTCATGCCGTCGCTTGCCAACATCACCTGGGAGCGGGTGGATCGGGAAAGCTCCGTCACCTATCCCTGCCCGGCCCCGGACGAGCCCGGCAGCGACATCGTCTTCGGCGACGGCTTCCCGACCCCGAGCACGCGGGGCAAGCTGGTGCCGGCTGAGATTCTCCCCGCCGACGAGATGCCCGACGATGAATACCCCATGATCCTGACCACGGGGACCCATCTCGAGCACTGGCACACGGGCGCCATGAGCCGCCGTTCCCTGGTGCTCGACGCCCTCGAGCCCGACGCCGTGGCCTCTGTCAACCCCGACGATCTCGGCGAAATCGGTGTCGAGCCCGGTGACATGATCCGGGTCATGACCCGGCGCGGCGCCATCGAGATGAAGGCCCGGGCCGACGTCGCCGTCCCCCGCGGCGTCGTCTTCATCGCCTTTTGCTTCGTCGAGGCCTCGGCCAACCTGCTCACCAACCCGGCCCTCGACCCCATCGGCAAGATTCCCGACTTCAAATTCTGCGCCGTCAAAGTCGAAAGCGCGGGCCGCGCCGGCGGCGCGGCGGAATAGTTGCGAAAGCCAAAATGACCTGGTTATTGTGGCTTGAGAAGCCCCCGACTGGGGGCCGCCGCTAATGTGGCAAGCCAAGGGCGCGGACGCACCCGCCATGGGGAGCCGGGGCACCTGAGTGGATTTTAGAATCATTTCCCGGCTTTTTCGACCAAATTCAACGCCAGCGCCTGCACGGTGGGGCTACGATCCTTGATTTCGGCTTTCAGGTCTCCCGCGTCGATGGGATATTTCTTCAGCATTACGGCCAGGATCGATTCACACGCCAGCACATGGGCGGACAGGTTTTCAGTTTCCTCCATGCGCTCCTTGGCGTTTTCGCCGAACGACTGAAGCTCGGCGGTGATCGCTTTCAGGCTTTCTTCCAGGTTGTTGATCTGCTGGAAAAAGCCCGATTCCTCCAACAGGTCGAGAAACACCTGATGAGCCTTGGCCCCCTCGGGGGCCGGTTCCGGGCCTTGGTCCTTGCCGTCTTGATCGGACATGCTTTCCCCCTGTTATTTTCGTCTTCAGCATACCGGCCTCGGCCCGCCCTGTCATGGCAAAGCCTTGAAAAACGACGGTCAGCGGCGAGGTCAAGGTGCCGGTTGTAACGTTTTTTTGTTGCTTTACAATGGCCCTGTCCGGTTCGGTCGGGCATTAGACTTGGGAGGGGAAAACATCATGAAATCGTTTTGGTTCGGCTCTATCGCCGCCGTCATTATCGCCGTCGTCGCCGGCGTCGTCCTGTCGGGCAGCGGAATGACGACGGGCGAGAGGTATTCTTCGGCTAACACCCGCCTCTAGGTACCAGCCGCATTGCCGCCTTTTGACCGGGCCGCTCCCGCGGTCGCGGATCAGTTCTTACGGGCGTGTTCCGTGAGCAGCTTGGCGAAGGACGCCATGTCCCTGTCCACGATGCGCGCGGCTTTCGTCTCCATTTTCCGATAGCGTTCGATGACCTCCAGGCCGAGGTCAGTGACCTCGGCGCCGCGCCGCACGCCCCAGTGACGGTGGTCACCAAATTCCCGTGAAAACACCGGTTCATGGTGTACACCAGCAGCCAGGCCCGGCGGTAGGACATGCCCATGGCCCGCGCGGCGGCCGAAATCGACCCGGTTTCGGCGATGGCCTCAAACAAGTCCACCTTGTTCCGGCCGAGGGCGGTGGCCGCGCCGATGGGGATGTGGACCCGTGGCCGCGGTTTCCTGGGGGTTTCCATGGCTTAAGGAAAAACCTTGTCCATCGCCATCAAACCGGCGATGAAGGGGATATGTCAACGGCGTCGCCGTGTCCCTGTCGGCATTCCAGGCCGGCTTCGGGTGCAGGCAGTCAGTACAACATTAAGCGCGGCTCAGTTCACGGGTCGTACGTCGAAGGAGATGCTGATACGCTTTCCCGCGCTCTCGAATGGCACGGTCCGGTGGTAGAAGTAGGAAGGAAACAACAGCATCAGCCCTTCCTCGGGCTGAAACGCCCGTACCTCGGGCTCCACTCTGCAGTGGAAGTGCGACGAGGGGCGACCGAATTCGATCCAACCGGCCTGCCCTTGTGCGGGGATTTTGATGATATCCGGCAATTCAACGTAGTAGACGCCACTCAGCCACGCGGTCGGGTGGATATGGGGTAGTTGATGCCCTTGCGCTTCTAGCACAATGCTCCAGGCGGTCAGCCACAAACCCTGCGGTCGGTTGGCGAGAAACGGATGCGCCGGGTCCGCCGGCAGCGAGTGCAAGTAGTCTTCGGCCGCCCCGCGTATCATCCCTTCCAAGACCGCGACCGGCCCTTTCGGCTCAACCAGGAGCTCGCCCGAGTGCTTTCCCAAACGGGTTGCGTGACTGGCGGGTGCGAAAACCAGGGTTGGGTGGGCGCAGACGTGGCGCGCCAGCGCCGCGTTGAAGTCGGCCTGGCTGGTGAATCCAGCCGGGGCCGTAAAGCGTACGGGCCGGATGAAGCGATCGAAGTCGACTAGGAAGCGCACCGCATCCCGCTGGCCGAGTTCGTCGAGGGCAATGGCCTTGAAGGCAAGCACGCAACTGTTGCAGGGATGGACCTTGAGATACGCGTCGCACACGTCCACCGCCGCCTGCGGATCACCCTGTTCCAACAGGACGTCGCCGAGGTTGGCATGGGCCGGGGCATGGTCCGGCTCGATGGCGATGGCGCGCCGGTAGGCGGCCTCGGCCTCATCGAGTCTGCCCAATTCCTTCAGCGCGTATCCTAGGTTGACGTGCGCTTCGGTATAGTCCGGTTTGATGTCGAGAGCCCTGTGGTAGGCCGCGATAGCTTCATCGAACCTCCCCCGCTCCTGCAAAACGATGCCGTGGTTGTAGTGGGCCTCGGCGTGGTCGGGCTTGATTTCAAGCGCGCAACCGTAGGCGGCCTCAGCCTCATCGAACTTCCCCAGTTCCCATAGCACGCTGCCAAGATTGGTGTGCGCGTCGGCGTGGTCGGGCTTGATTTTAAGCGCACGACCGTAGGCGCCCACGGCTTCATCGAGCTTGCCCAACGCTTTCAGCGCGTTGCCGAGATTGAAGTGCGCCTCCGCAAAGCCCGGGTTGATTTCAAGGGCACAACCGTAGGAGGCCTCGGCTTCATTGAACCTTGCCGACGCTTCCAGCACGATGCCGAGGTTGTAGTGGGCGTCGAAGTGGTCGGGCTTGATTTTAAGGGCGCGCCGGTAGGCAGCCTCGGCCTCATCGAACCTGCCCAACGCTTTTAGCATGTTGCCCAGGTTGTTGTGCGCATCGACGTAGTCAGGCCTACGAGCCACCGCCCCTTGCAGCAACTTGAGCCCTTGGTTGACGTCGCCGGACTGGAAAGCGGCTACGCCGCCTAGATTGAGGGCATCCGTGTGGTCTGGTTGGGCGGTGAGGATTTGCCGGTACAACCGCAGCGCTTCCTGTGGGCGGCCGGCTTGAAGGAATGCGAGCGCCTGCCGTAGAACCGCAGGGCTGGATATGTGTGCACCAGCCGCGCCTGCGGGCACCCCGCTCTCGGGTACGTATGAGGGCAAAGCCCGCCTTCCACCCGTTGGTGCGCAAAGGGTTTTGGTTCGACGGGTCTTTTTCTGCGCCTTGTGGCGTCGCTTTTTACGCTTCATTGTTCACCCCACGCCAAGCGCAATTCGATGCCGACCAATCGTCGTATGCCGGAGCGACCCGAAAAGCGAACACATCGCCGTCGCGGAAAAAAAAACAAGATCAAGGCGGCCCCCGTTTTCCGGGAGGCCGCCTTGATCGTTTAAGTGAAACCATTGAGCGGGTGGTTTATTCCGCTGGTTGTTCGCTTGCTTGCGGTTGCGGGGGCGCCTCGCCTTCCATTTCGGCGGCCCACAGGCTGTGGTGCTCCCTGGCCCAGTTCACATCCACCTGCCCCGAGCCGACGGCGCCGATAGCGCCTTCCATGCCGACGGGGGTGCCGATATAGATATGGCCGATAATGATGGTGATCATGATCAAGCCCACCACCCCATGCCAAAGAACCGATAACTGGGTTTCCTGCAACAGCGTCAAATCCGTCGGCAGGCCGAAGCCGAAGATGTTCATGACGGCGAAGGTCTCCGCCCACGGCGAGATTTCGAACGGGAACAGTAACGCCAAGCCCGAAACCGAGATTGTCAAACCGCCCAGGACGACGAACCAGAAGATTATCTTCTGGCCGAAATTGAATCTTTTCGCCGGCGGGTGGACGCCCTTGGAGAACATGCCGCCGCCCTTGGCGATCCAGTTGAAGTCGGTGCCGTCGATGATGTTGTGCCTGACCCACAAAACGAACATCATCACGACCCCCAGCATGAAGGCGAAGGCGATGTAGTTGTGGGCGACCTTGCCGTAATAGGTCAGCGAGGCGAAGGCGCCCTGGCCGATGAGCGGCAACAGGAAGTATTTGCCGTACATGACGTTGAGTCCGGTCAGCGCTAGGACGATGAAGCTCGACGCCGTCAGCCAATGGGTAGCGCGCTCAAGGGCGTTGAAGCGTTCGATGGTCTGTCCCGAAGGCCCGGCGTCGATCTTGATCTGGCCGCGGACGACCCGGAAAAGCGCCAGCACCACGATCACGGCCAGAAGCATCCAGCCGCCGAATTGCGACAACGGGCCGTTGCGGAACGCCCGCCAATTTTCGCCGTCGGACTGCACCATGACGCCGGCCATCTTGTCGGGGATGTTGACGGTGCCCTGGACCCCCTTGCGAATGGCGCGCCATAATTCGGCATCGCTGGCACTGCCGGACCAGTTGCCCGGCACCTCTCCGCCCATCTGCGCGGCGGCCGGGGCATCGAGAACGAGCGACCCCGTCAGCCCCGCCGTTGCCCCGTAGGCGACGGCCAGAACCAACGATAAGGTGCCCAGAAAACGACGGAAATTTGACCAAATCATTAAACTATTCCCTGTCTCGGTTGTTCGGTTGAATTCACCCCCATAGGCTTCACCGCCTTATCAGGGGTTGCCTTGCTTATTGGTCCGTGCGCCTGACGCCGGTCGCCGGACATCGGTCTTGCGGGCGCCGCCGCCCGAACGGTAAACCGCGCTGCTCTGCATGGCGCCGCGGAGGCGCAGTTGGCGTACTTGTTCGCTGTTGAGTTTGGTGTCCTCCTTGCCGAGATAAACGCCCGGCTGGTATTGCGTGATCCGGCCCTGTTCCTCGGCCCGGCAGCCGGCCAGAACCACGGCGGAAACCGCAATCACGCCAAAAAATGAAATAAATTTTCGGGTCGTCATGAGTATCCTCCCACTTGGCCTGCGGCTTGTTTTCCCTCGAACGGGAAAACGAGGGAGGCGGCGCCGTAAAATCCACGACGCCGCCAACCCTCAGATTACCGACTCAAGGTTTAGGAACCAGCCTTCAATTGATAGGCCGTACCCCAACCCCAAGCCCCGGAGCCGAAGCCACGGGCAACAACACGCTCGCGATAGATATTGGAGACCATGTTGCCGTCTCCGCCCAAGAGTGCCTTCGTCGAGCACATCTCGGCGCAAAGCGGCAGCTTGCCCTCCGCGAGACGGTTGCGGCCGTACTTCTGGAACTCCGCAGACGAATTATCTTCGTCCGGACCACCAGCGCAGAAGGTGCACTTGTCCATCTTTCCGCGGCTTCCGAAGTTACCGGCCTGCGGGTATTGCGGTGCCCCGAAGGGACACGCGAAGAAGCAATATCCGCAACCGATGCACAGGTCCTTGGAATGCAGGACCACGCCTTCTTCGGTTTGGTAGATGCAGTCTACCGGGCAGACCGCGATGCACGGCGCGTCAGAGCAGTGCATGCAGGCCACCGAAATAGACCGCTCACCGGGCTTGCCATCGTTGATGGTCACCACCCGGCGCCGGTTGATGCCCCAAGGCACCTCGTGCTCGTTTTTGCACGCTGTGACACACGCCTCGCACTCGATGCAGCGCTCGGCGTCACACAGGAACTTCATACGTGCCATTTTTTACCTCCTCAGCCTTACGCTGCTTCAATGCGACACAGGGTAACCTTGGTTTCCTGCATCTGAGTTACCGAGTCATAGCCGTAGGTGCCGCAAGTATTGGACGAATCACCGATGACGTACGGATCGGTTCCCTGCGGATATTTGTCGCGAAGGCTCTTGCCTTCCCAACGTCCACCAAAGTGGAACGGCATGAAGATCACACCCGGCGCGACACGTTCGGTGAGCATGGCCTTGACCATCACCTTGGCGCCTTCCGGAGAGTGTATCCAAATGTCCGCTCCGTCGCGGATGTCGGAGTTGTTGGCATCCAAGGGATTGACCTCTGCGAACATTTCTTGCTGCAGCTCGGCCAGCCACGGGTTGGACCGGGTTTCGTCACCACCGCCCTGATACTCCACCAGACGTCCCTGCGTAAGGATGGTCGGGAACTTCTTGGAGAAGTCATTCTTCTGGATCGACCAGTACTTGACCGGCAGGCGATAGGTCTTGCCGCTCGACTTGAAGTCGTCGTAGGTCCTGTACTTCGGTATCAGGTCACGCCTAGGCGTATAGAGCGGTTCGCGGTGCAAGGGCACCGGATCCGGGAACGTCCACACGACCGCCCGCGCCTTGGCGTTGCCAAAGGGCGCGCAACCGTGCTTGATGGCGACCCGCTGGATACCGCCGGAAAGGTCGGTCTTCCAGTTGGTCTTGTCGCCGGCGACCTTCTTGATGGACGCCATCTCCTTGGCCGTCAGGTCTTTGTCCCAGCCCAGTTTCTTAAGCAACTTCATGTCGAACTGGGGATAGCCGTCCTTGATCTCGGAGCCGACTGGATAGGAGCCCTCGGCAAGGAGGTTTACGCCGTTGCGTTGGACGCCGAACCGGGCGCGGAAGCAAAGTCCGCCCTCGGCCACCGGCATGGAGGTGTCGTAAAGGACTTGCGTTCCCGGGTGCTTTAACTCGGGCGTCCCCCAGCACGGCCACGGCAGGCCGTAGAACTCGCCGTCGGCGGGGCCACCCTTGGCCCGAAGCGTCGACTTGTCGAAGGTGTGCTGGTACTTCATGTGCATCTTCAGCCGTTCCGGCGATTGGCCGGTGTAGCCGATGGTCCACATGCCTTTGTTGAACTCGCGAGTCAGATCCTCGACCAGCGGGGCTTCCCCGTTGACCTTGATGTTTTTGAACATCTGCTTCGCGAAGCCCAGCTTCTTGGCCAGCAGGAACATGATGTCCTGATCCGGCTTCGCTTCGAAGTAGGGCTCGAACACCTTGTCGCGCCACTGCAGGTTACGGTTTGACGCAGTGACCGAGCCATAGGTCTCGAACTGCGAGCACGCCGGAAGCAGGTACGTCCCGTCCTTGCGGTTGGAAAGCACCGAGGCAAGGTTGGGATGAGGGTCGATGATCAACAGCAGGTCCAATTTCTCCAGGGCCGTCCGCATCTCCTTCAGGCGGGTCTGCGAGTTGGGCGCGTGTCCCCAGAACACCATCGCCCGGGTGTTGGTGTCTTGCAGGGCGATTTCGTTCTTGGCCAACAGCACGCCGTCGATCCAGCGCGACACCGGATAGCCCTTCGTCTCCATCAGCTTCTTCGACTTGAAGCGACCAAGGACATACTTGTAGTCAACGTCCCAAACACGGCACCAGTGCTTCCACGAGCCGGTCTTCAGGCCGTAGTAGCCGGGCAGCGAGTGGCTGAGGATGCAGAAGTCGGTCGCACCCTGCACGTTGTCGTGGCCGCGGAAGATGTTGGCGCCGCCGCCGGACACGCCCATGTTGCCAAGGGCCAACTGCATGACGCAGTACGCACGTGTGTTGTTGTTGCCCGTCGTGTGCTGGGTGCCGCCCATGCACCAGATGATGGTGCCGGGGCGGTTGTTGGCCAACGTCCTGGCGACGCGCCGCAATTGCTTGCCGGGAACGCCGGTGACATGCTCGGTCTCGGCTGGGTTCCACTTCTTCACTTCGGATCTGATCTGATCCATGCCGTAGACGCGTTGCTTGATGAACTCCTTGTCTTCCCAGCCGTTCTCAAACACGTGCCAGAGAATGCCCCAGATCAACGCCACGTCGGTGCCCGGACGGAGCCGCACGTATTCATCGGCGTGGGCCGCCGTGCGTGTGAACCGCGGATCGCAGACGATCACGGCGGCGTTGTTCTGCTCCTTGGCCTTGAGGATGTGCTGCATGGCCACCGGGTGAGCTTCCGCCGCGTTGGAGCCGATCATGAAGATCGCTCGCGAGTGGTGCATGTCGGGCATTGAGTTGGTCATGGCGCCGTAGCCCCATGTGTTGGCCACACCGGCGACCGTGGTCGAGTGGCAGATACGTGCCTGGTGGTCGCCGTTGTTGGAGCCCCAGAAGGCGTAGAACTTCCGGAACAGGTACGACTGCTCGTTCGAGAACTTCGCCGAACCGAGCCAGTAGGTGGCGTCGGGACCAGACTGCTTGCGGATGGCAAGAAGTTTGTCACCGATCTCGTTGATGGCCTGATCCCACGAAAGCTTGATCCACTTGCCGCCAACCTGCTTCATCGGATACTTCAGGCGGCGTTCGCCATGGGCAAAATCGCGGACAGTCGCGCCCTTGGCGCAGTGGGCACCAAGGTTCAAGGGGCTGTCCCACCCAGGTTCCTGGCCAATCCAGACGCCTTTGTCGACTTCGGCAATCACCGTGCAGCCGACGGCACAGTGAGTACAGACCGTCTTGATCTGTTTGAGTTGCATGGGCGCGGCCGCCTTCGCCTCCTTGGCCATGCCCGTGGGCAGGACCGAAGCGAGAGCGACACCGCCTGCTGCCACTCCTGAACGCTTTAGGAATGCCCGGCGGTCTATGGAACCACCGATCACGCCGGCCAGCGCCTTCTTTAAACGGGGGCCATTCGCTACCCCGTCGCTCGTTTTGGTGAGCATAAGATGTCTCCTGTT
>ENA-ORDI01001784-ORDI01001784.1-marine-metagenome-genome-assembly--contig:-NODE-1784-length-11372-cov-7.411067_pt1 | contig 11372 bp, 11 predicted proteins | sample MGYA00248628_ERZ508525 | MGnify/ENA primary metagenome ERZ508525 (study PRJEB26195, sample SAMN05422138) | marine metagenome | isolation source: East of Porto Seguro, South Atlantic Ocean | place...
AAAGCCAAAAAGGAAAAACAGACAACTGCACAACATACTCTAAAGGAAAAACGTAAATTGAAAAAAGAGAAGTAGATATAGGGCGCTTTCACTACGCGGACGAAGGAACGAGTCTGTTCGCTCAGCTTCTCAGCGGCCCTGGCCCTGTAGACATCTAACTGAGATGGAGTTGCTCCTCTCCCGCTCCCCCTTCTCGGGTTTTTACCCCCCACCAATGTGTCCCATTATCGCTGAACGCCTACAGCGATACACTAGCTCGGCGTTGGCTAATTTCCATGGCCCGTATCTTCCTCAAATCTTCCGGACCAAATCCAAGTCCTTTTGGTGCCCCCAATTCTGCGCCTGTGTTGTAGGTCTACAATTTTGTCAGTAGCTAACTGGTCAGGGAAAATGTCAGTTCATGGAAGGACTGACAATGATTACCAAAGAGCAGAACCGTTTACATATCTTGAATGGAGTGCTAGAGCGATACTGGACGATGAAGGAGGCGGCGCCGTCGCTGGGGGTGAGTGAACGTCAGGGTTGGCGACTGCTAGCGGCCTATCAAAGGGAAGGGGCCAGAGGACTGGTGCATCAGAACCGGGGCCGGGTGCCGCCCAATGCCACTCCAGGGGATATTCGGCAACAAGTGGTGGCCCTGGCCCAGCAACGATATAGCGGCATCAACCATACTCACCTGACCGAGTTGTTGGCCGAGCGGGAGGGAGTAATGTTGCCCCGCCCCACCGTGAGGAGGCTCTTGATCAGGGGCGGGTTGACCAGCCCACGCCAGCGCCGGCCGCCGCGGCACCGGTGCAGAAGGCAACGGATGCCCCAGGAAGGGATGCTGCTCCAACTGGATGGGAGCCACCATCTATGGTTGGAGGACCGGTGGCCCTGGCTGACTTTGCTGCTGGCAGTGGACGACGCTACCGGGAAGGCGCCCCATGCCCTATTCCAGGAACAGGAGGACACCCGAGGCTATTTGTCCCTGCTCCAGGGCATCATCGAACGTCTTGGTGTGCCGATGGCAGTGTACACCGATAGGCATGCCGTCTTTCAGTCCCGGCGTAGTCCATCGGACCGATCCCCAGTTCGCCAGAAAGGGCCTTCAACCCAATGGGGCCGGGATCTGGGAGAGCTGGGGATCACCCAGATATTGGCCCACAGCCCCGAGGCCAAAGGGCGGGTGGAGAGGGCCAATGGAACTTTCCAAGACCGGTTGGTGGCGGAACTGCGGCTGGCTGATGCCTGCACATTAGAAAAGGCGAATCAGGTGCTGGCCGAGTTTCTGCCACGGTTCAACCAGCGCTTCGGGGTGCCCGCCGACCAGCCGGAATTAGCCTACCGGCCGGTGGACCCGGAGTTGGACCTGGGCGGCGTGCTTTGCATCAAGGAGTTGCGCCGAGTGGCTAAGGACAATACGGTGCAATACCACGGTAGGACCTTGCAACTCTATCCTGGGACGAAGCGACCCCAGCTATGGGCGGGAACGACTTTGGGAGATTCATCATAGAGTGGACTTCGTGCCGTGGCGGCTATGCAACACCATTCTAGCAGACAGGGTTTACAACGCCGCCCCGGGCCAGGTCGTCCTCCAGTGGTTCCATCAGGCCAGGGGTACTGGTGGGGTGGAGGGGGTGCTAACGACAGCAACCCCAGCGGACATGGGAATCTACAACAAACCGGAGATCGTCTTGGCGGAAACACCGGGCACTCGACAGTACAACCAGCGTGTGGTGGCCGACCAGGGCTGGACGTGGACTTTGTGGCGGTTTGTGACGCCGTCCTGGGTGCATGGAGTGGCAGCGGGGAGACCGTCACAGAAATAGCTGAAAGGTTCGGCGTCAGCAGGGGATGGATCTGGAAGTGGGTTTACCCGGCCCTGGGCTATGAAAGATCTAGACCCTGTGGCACCAACGCCGGTGAGTCATCAGCGAGGGGTCGTCGATCAGACAAGGCGTTTTAGTGCACCTGTAGGATAGGTGGGAGCCCCGGGCCTAATCCCGGAAGCTGTACTCCTCTCTCCACTCTAGATAGGCGTTTAGGCCCGCTGCCAGGTCATGTTCCGCGGTAAATCCTATGTCATCCCGCAGCCGTGAGACATCCATCCGGGACCTGGAGCCGCCGTATGAGATGTCATTGGCGTCCCCTGGAGAAGCCTCCACCACCTGCATGCCGGGCCGCAGCTCCTGCAAGGCATCTAGTATGTCCCCTACGCTTAGCCACCGTCCGGCGGAGATGTTGTAGGCGAAGTGGGAGGGGTTGGCTGCGTCCAACACGCTACAGATCCCGCTGGCTATGTCGGCCACGTAGGTGAAGTCGCGGCCCAGGGTGCGGTCACTCACGGCTATGGACTCACCGCGAACAACCCTTCCAGTAAGGTCCTTCACAACCGACTGGTTGGCCCGGTGGCCGGTTACCCGCTCCATGGGACCGTAGGGTGAGCTAAGCCTGGTGGCGACGGTGGGGAAGCCGTGCATCTCACCGAACCGGCGGGTCAGCAGCTCGCTAACGTACTTGGTCGATTCATAAAGGGTGTGAGGATGAAGATCGGCGTCCTCCCGGAGCACCTCCTCCTGGTCGGGACGGTCACCGTAGACCGAACCGGAGCTGACGTAGAGGAAGCGTTGGGGGATTATCCGCCGGGCCAACTCCAACAGGTTAGTGGTGCCCATAACATTGATGTCCACAATGGATCGGCTACGGCTGGCTTCCACATCAGGCAGGACCCCGGTAAACACGGCGGCGTGCACAATCTTGTCGATGTCATGGTCCTCGGCCTGCTCCAGGTCGCCAGGGGCCAGGATGTCCCCCTGTAGGAAGGTGACCTTGTCGGCCCAGGGTTGGATATACCGGGTGAGCAGCTCGTTGGGGGGCACCAGGTCGAAGCAGACGACCCGGTGTCCCAGCTGAGCCAGGGTCCTTACTATGTTGCTGCCGACAAATCCCGTACCACCGGTAACCAGAGTGGCCATGGTGTCACCCTCCTCTGTTGTTGGACGTCCTCAAGGTGCCTCCGCTGAATCAGAAACAGGCGCACTCCACCGGATAGATGCCTTAGAGGCTCCCAGCCCATTCTTCCAGCGGATCAAACCTTTTCCTATGCGATCAGCGCGTCGGCCATTCGCTCCAGTTGCTCACCCATCTCGGCTTCGGTCTCGCAGTGCGAGGCCCACACCGAGACCCGTTCCGCACCGGCGTTCAGGAAAGCTTCTATCTGGTCTCGATCCGTCTCCGGCGGTTGACCGAATACCGATATGGTCAATGACGCCGGGTCCCGGCCCCTCTCCACAGCCAGGGTGTCGAGGATCTTCCGGCCCTCTTCGACTTGGGCCGGACTAACCCTCGTTGGAAGCCACCCGTCACCCCACCGGGCTACCCTCTGAAGAACGTTGGGAGCATTGCCACCGAGCAGGACCGGTGGGTGAGGCTTCTGCACTGGCTTGGGATAGCAATAGACCGGAGGGAAATCGTAATACCGGCCATGGAACTCAGCTTCATCTTTGGTCCACAGCTCCTTCATTGCCAGGACCGCCTCACGGGTCTGGGCCCACCGGTGGTCGAAATCGCCCCCCATGATGGTAGTCTCCTCCCGGTTCCAACCAGCTCCGATGCCGAACAGAAATCTGCCGCCGCTGTAGTGGTCCAGTGCCGCTATCTCCTTGGCGAGGATCAGCGGGTTCCGCTCGGGGACCAGGGTAATGCCGGTGGCCAGTATGATTCTGTCGGTGACGGCGGACGCCCTGGCCAAGGCGATGTAGGGATCGGTCAGGTGCCTGTAGGTCTCCGGGATATCACCCCCAGTTGCAGGAAACCCAGTGTCACTGTGAACCGGCAGGATAGGGTGTTCGTGATACCAGATAGACTCGAATCCCAATCCCTCGGCTTTCTGGGCGATGAACGCGGCATCGACGGTGTACGCGGGCAGGGGGGCTACAATACCAACGGCCATACCATTTCCTCCTTGACTCTTATTGTATTCCGTGGGCCTGCGGGCACCCAAGGTGGTCTTGGGCTGGGGATTGCCTACGGGCCTCCCCTTGGAGCGATGAGGCTCCCTCTCGTCTACTAAAGCTGCCGTGGCGGTATTGGAACGTACTAAGCCAGTCGGCCCATGGAACGGAGCCGACTACCGTAGCCCCCGGAAGAAATCCCGGATGTCCTCAACCAACCTGGTCGGCTCCTCCAGGGCAGCGAAATGCCCGCCGCTGGGCATTTCAGTCCAACGGCGCACGTCGTAGGAGCGTTCCGCCCACTCCCTGGGAGGCTTTGCAATTTCCTGAGGGAATAGGGCTATGCCTGCCGGAGCCTTGACCCGTTCTTCTGGTCCCATGCCCCAGGTGTGCGTCTGGTTTTCGAGGTACATCCTGGTTGATGAACTTATCGTCTGGGTGACCCAGTAGATGGTTATGGTGGTCAACAACTCGTCCTTACTGAACCGGCTTTCTACATCACCGTGACAGTCGCTCCAGGTGCGGTATTTTTCCACGATCCAGGCTGCGAGTCCCGCCGGAGAGTCGTTTAGACCATAGGCCAGTGTCTGTGGTTTGGTACCCTGGATGTGGGCATACCCACCTTCATCTCGCTGCCATTTCTCCCGTTGGGCTGAATGCGCCGCTTCGGCCTTATTAAGGGGTCTGGATCCTGGGCCCAGGTAAGGCGTCGGGCGGGTTATGGACGTGAGATGGATGCCGGTCAACTTGTCGGGATGAGCGAAACCCAACCGGGACGTTACACCCGCTCCGATATCCCCTCCCACGGCAGCAAACCGCGGGTAGTCGAGGTTTTCTGTCATCAGCTTTGCCCACATGTCGGCCACTTTCAGCACCTGCATGCCTCGCTGCGTAGGGTGGTCCGAAAATCCAAACCCGGGCAAAGACGGAGCAACCACATCGAAAGAGTCTTCTTGATCTCCGCCGTGGCTGGCGGGATCACTCAGCATGGGTATGACCTTATACATCTCGAAGAATGTGCCAGGCCATCCGTGGGTGATCACCAGAGGCATGGGGTTTGGGCCCATGCCCTTCTCGTGGATAAAATGGATTCCCATTCCGTCTACATCGGTCTTGAAATGGGAGAAGGAATTGATCAGCCTCTCCTGGGACCGCCAGTCGAACCTGGTGCGCCAGTATTCCACCAATTCCTTGAGGTAGTCCAGGTTGGTCCCGTAGTCCCAGTTGGAGCCGGGGATTTCATCGGGCCACCGGGTACGATCCAGCCTTTCCTTCAAGTCCTGCAAGGTGGCGTCTGGCACTTCTACCTTGAAAGGCGTAACGGCCATTATCATGTCCTCCTATAACAACATAGAGACTAGGGTGATCCACCGTGCGATCCAATCGTCGATTAATCTAAAGAATCGGAGAGGCTGCTGGCGAATAGCTTTCGAGCTCGATTTGGTGCGGCAGCGTCTGTGGTAGACGCCGCGTTGAGGTTGTGCATGTCGTGCCGTGGTGGCTATGTAGTGCCATTCTAGCAGACCTGGTTGACAACGCCGTTCTGCGGTAGGGGTAACCCTGGTGGTTCCATCAGGCCGGGGGTACTGGTGGGGTAGGGGGGGTGCTAGCTAAATAATCCTCCTGCCATCAGCTAGATTCAGCTGCTAACCTGGTCCCACCGCACCGTCACTACCTCCCCGTTGTCCAGCACGACATGGTAACCTGGCGCGTATTGACCTAGGTCGTCATGATGCGCTGGAACACCGCGATGTGGACCACGCAGACCCGGCGATCAAGCTGAAGCATTTATAATGGTACGATGTGGCTTCACTCTGGATGTAGAGCGGTTGCGGTGGTTTTCGTGTCCGCTGTTGTTATCAGTTGCAGCCCGTCGGAACAAGATGTACGCCGGGTATCGGAAGAAACGGTCGCAACCGCCATCGCCTCGATACCTAGGCCAACATCAGCTCCGACTGTAACCCCACAACCGACTCCGACGCCGATTGAATTGCCGCCGACGGTTACTCCGGCGTTGACACCGACTCCACAGCCAAGCGCAACCCCGGTAATTTTTGCCCCTGACGCGAGTCCTCAGCCAACAGCAACACCACAGCCGACCCCTACTCCACAACCTACGTTGCGACCGTACCCAAACTTCAATAAAGTCTATCTTTCTGCGTGGCCGTCAGTATTCCGTGTCGACACAAGAGAGGGAAGCGGTTCAGGATGGCTTGTCTCACCAGGCCATATATTGACTAATCATCATGTCGTTGAAGGCGGCGATTCGGTCACTGTCAGACAGGCCGATTCTCCAAGCTTTCCTGCCGTCGTAGCCGCAGTCGATTTAGATAGAGATATTGCGCTCCTAAGATTCGATGAGCCTGCCGAGATATTGGATCCGCGTGCGAAGCCATTGCAGTTAGGAACAATCACTAGCGACGACGTGGCAAAACCACTCTTGATATTAGGATACGATGGCGCTCTCGCCCTGACGGTAAATGGAGCGGCAGGTAAAGCCAATGCTCATGTTGGCGTATTGTCCTTAGTATTGGACCTAAGAGTTATTGGGCGAGGTGTGCATCTAGTTATTGACGCAACGGTAGACCCAGGAGACAGTGGAGGGCCTGTGCTGAACTCTGACGGCCAAGTGATCGGCATGACACGCTCGGTTGACGAGGGTACATTGTTCGCCATTCCTGTGGATGAAATACACGATTCCTTGTCAGCGTTAACGCGGGGTGAGGGCCGATAAAAGGTGAATGTAGAAAACCAGGTCCCTAAAAGTCGTCTACGGTACGCTGACATCTGGCCTATCCACCGCGCTAACTGAACGGTTCCATCAGGCCAGGGGTACTGGTGGGGTGGAGGGGAGGCGGCGACAACCCAGGCTTTTAAGGATCTCAGGCATGAAAGATTGACAAGATTCGTCTGAACATGCTAAGATAGCGGAGCGTTCTCACAAACTAGTGAAGGCGCTCTTTTTTTGCCCAACGCCACCGACAGCAGAAGCCCCCTAAAGCGAGGGGGCTTTTCTAGTTTTGAGAAACCCCACCATTGGGACCGCATGGGGTGGTGTACGATTGGCTATAATTGGGTGTCAACAACATTTACGCCGTTTGCGGCAGGGTCGGCGCGTCCCTAGAATTGGGGCGAGAATCCCAGCCCAGATTTGCTCAACCGGGCGACAACTATTTGTGAGGGTTTGAGAGATGCTAGTCGAATTGGTCAGTCTGTTAAATGATGACGGCCTCCGCTTGGACGGCGCGTTTTATGCGCCCACCGGGGATGGGGATCGGGCCGGGCCGGTGGATGCGGTGCTGTTGATACACGGTTCCAGGGGGAACTTCTATGACGGCGCGACCAAGTCGATGGCCCAGGACCTTAGCGCCCAGGGTTACGCCTGTTTGCCGCTGAACACCAACGCCCATGACACCGCCTGGTACAACCCAGGTGGCCAGAACTTTAAAGGCAACGCCTTCGAGGTGTTGGCCCACACCTGCATCGACCTTCGGGCAGGCATCGATCACTTGACCGAAAGAGGTTACCGGAGGATCGGCCTTCTGGGTCATAGCATGGGCGCAGTGCGGGTCGCTTACTACGCCGCCACCCAGGACGACGGCCGGGTGGCCACCGTCGTGCCGGTCTCACCGGTGCGTCTGTCCTACTCCTATTTCATGGAGTCCGAGGACTCGGAGGAGTTTGCCGCCAATATCGAAATCGCGCGCCGGCTGATTGCCGAGGGCGACCCGGAAGGCGTATTTAGAGTCGAGCACCCCATCCCCCAATTGTTCAGCGCCGCTTCCTTTCTGGATAAACACGGGCCCGAGGAGAAATACAATCTGATTAACCACGCCCACGGAATCCGGGTGCCGATGCTGACCTTGAACGGGTCTCGGGAGACCCATAGCCGGCTGCGGGACATGGCTCAGGACCTAGCGGCGGCAGCTGTCAATAGCCCGAAGGCCGAGACCCTGATGGTGGAGGAAGGAGAGCATTCCCTGGTGAACCGGACCACAGAAGCTTCGGATGCCGTGCTTAAGTGGCTGGCTGCGCTCACGCCCGAAAAGGCCCGGGTCTAGCCCCTCTGGCCCGGGTGCTGTCGGTAAACGCCTTCATCTACCATAGCTTGCTGCCTCAGGAAATGAAGGCGAGGGGCCAGCTGGAGTTCCCCGTTTAAGAGGAGGAGACGTGGCATCGAATGAGAGCAGAGAGCAGAATGCTGCCCAGTTTTTATTCCAGGCGCATGATGCCCGAGAGCCTTATCATCCGATTCCGGAGCAATTCGCTCCCAGAACCATCACGGAAGCCTATGCCATGCAGGATGCCTATCATGAGTTGATAACCAGCAGCCGGGGACCCATCGTCGGCTACAAAGTTGCTCTGACCACACCGGTTATGCAGCGAATGGTCGGATTCAATGAGCCCTGCGCAGGCGCAGTCTTTGCCAACGGTGTCCACCAATCGCCCGCGTCCATTAGAGGTGCCGCCTATGTCCACCTGGGTGCGGAGTGCGAGGTTGCGGTGCTCTTAAACCGGGACATGCCAGCCGAATCGGCTCCTTATGACCGTGCCAGTGCAGGCGAGGCAGTGGGGGCCTTGATGCCAGCTTTCGAGTTGGTGGATGATAGGGGCGCAGATTATTCGGACCTGTTTTTCTTAGGGGTTGTGGCTGACAACACCTGGAATGCGGGCGTGGTGCTGGGGCCCCAGGTCACTGCCTGGCGCAATATCGACCTCGCAGCAACTCGTGGTGCAATGATCATCAACGGCCAGCGGGCAGGTGAAGGGAAAGGTGGTGATGTGATGGGACATCCCTTGGAGGCGCTGGCATGGCTGGCCAACACGCTGGCGGCCCGGGGAAAGAGCCTGTCACAGGGAATGATCGTGATGACCGGCAGCATCGTCAGCACCAAATTCCTTAATACCGGTGATACCGCTACCGTTTCGATTGATGGCTTGGGAGAAGCCAGGCTGACAGTGACGTAGCCGCTACACAATCAGCATCGCGCCCCCACCGAATATGGACCCGGTTCCACCGCGCTGTAACACCAATCCATGGGTCCCATACCAGGTGGGTGTACTGGTCGGGTAGTGGGGGTGCTAGCGACAGCCTAGGCTTTTTGCCCGGCGGCATAGATGACAGAACCCGCCACATTTGATGGGCCCCTTCTTTTGCGCCGCATCCTGGGCCTTGAAGGGCAAATGGATTTGCTCCTTTTTGCCGGAAGTAGTAAAAAGGTATGCAAGGTCATGCCCGTCCACGTTGTCCCCGACGACCTGATTTCACGATTCACCATGCCGAAGGAGTCCTTCTCGATTGAACTCGGTCCGGTGGCGTAACAAGCTGGCTGACTCCCTGCCCTTCTATTACGGGTGGGCGATCTTCGCCAGCACGGTGTCGGTCAGTTTGTCCTCCCGTACCATCATGGCGGTGGCCACCCTCTCGGTGTTCGTCGTCCCGATGACCGAGGACCTGGGTTGGAGCAGAGGATTATTCTCCGGCGCAATCAGCCTGGGCGGCCTTTGTGCCGTGTTTATCTCCCCCCTGGTGGGCAAGTGGGTGGACCGGTACGGGTCTGGATTGTTGCTCTCCGTGTCGTCTGCTCTGACCGGTCTTCTGGCCGTCGGACTGGCTTTAGTGGGCAACCCGGCAGCCTTCTACGCTTTATACGTCCCGGGACGGCTGCTTTTCTCGGGTCCTTTGGAGCTGGGCATCCAAACGACGATAAGCAACTGGTTCATCCGCCGGCGCCCCTTGGGACTGGCCGCCGACACCGTTGCCAAGGGCGCAGGACTAACCATGGTGCCTTTGCTAGCTCAGTTCATTATCACAGGCTCGGATTGGCGTACAGCATGGTTTACGTTGGGGATATTGGCCTTTGCATTGGGGGTCGTTCCTCCGGTTCTGTTCATGGCCAGGCGCCCCGAAGACATGGGGCTGGAACCGGATCCGATTCCCCAAGACCAGTTGGGATCTGAACCTATCACTTCGGGAAGTGAGTCAGGGTCAAAGACCGCTGGCATAGAGTCTGCCTTTACTGTGGGTCAGGCGTTCCGGACCCGGGCGTTCTGGTTGCTTGCGGCGTTCAGTATGGCGGGATACATGGTGCAGGGGGGGACAAGTCTCCACCAAGTCGCCCACTACATCGACCAGGGTTTGTCCGGACCCTCGGCGGCTCTGACCGCCAGCGCCTTCGCCTTCTCTCAGATATTGAGCGGCATTTTTTTGGCGGTGTTGGGGAGGAGAGTCCCCGTAAGATTTCTGTTGTCGGCGGCAGCCTTCGTCATGGCGATGGCGGTCTTCGGTAGTTCGATGAGCACATCTCTGCCTCCAGCGCTGATTTCGGCTGCCACTATTGGATTCGGGGCGGGCGCCTTGCATCTGTTGCTAAGGCTTGCCTGGGCCGACTACTACGGGAGAGAGCATCTGGGGACGATACGGGGTTTCACCATGTCAGCCCAGATCGGGGGCCAGGCTGCGGGCCTGGTGGTTGCCGGGTTCTTGTTCGATGCCACCGGGTCCTATCAATTGCCCATCATGGTGTTTACCGGCTCAGCGGCGTTGGCCGGGTTGTTGGCTTTGTTCGCCACCCCACCCAGACTCCGGGTTCCGCAAGCGCATCCTGCTTCGGGCTGACGCCCCGTACTCAGAAAGTTCAACTGGCCAGCAGCTCCTTCAGGCCGCCGCCGATTGGGGGGTACCCCGTGGGTCCCATACCGGGCGGGGGTACTGGTTGGGCAGTGGGGGCGTTAGCGACAGCATCCGTTAGAATCCGCATCCAGTTGCTATCAAGGTATTTCGGTTAATGCGAGCTAGATGCTTGTAACTTTCCGTATAGATTGCTATGTAACGGTGTTGCGAATTAGATCAATTAGGCACACTTTCAGATTGGTGAAAATAATGATTCGCTCAACTCCGCCCAAATTCCTTCAGTAGATTGGAAATCGCCTGCGGCCTTCCTTGAATGACTTCAGGATTGACCGGACCACTTGGCTGCCGCGGACCTCGTATGTCTGGAACGGTTTTCACGCAAACCAAGACCAGCCTCGGCTTTTTTAAAACTTCTTCGGCCTCATTGTCAAAATCCTCCAACTCATCGAACTAAGTGACCCTGATTCCTTATTCTCAATCACGGGCCAAATCCCGTGTACACGCCTACATGCATAATCGGAGCTCCATAACTAATGTGTACAATAGGGAGGGCAGACGGAGCACAACAATGGAAGGATGAGGAGGCGATATGCCCAGTGAACAGACCCTGGATAGCACCGAACTGGATGTGGTAATCGTCGGCGCAGGGGTAAGCGGCTTATATGCTCTGTATCATCTGCGCGGGCTCGGCTATCGGGTTCGAGTCTACGAGCAGGGTGGGGATGTCGGCGGCACCTGGTACTGGAATCGCTATCCTGGTTGTCGATGCGATATCGAAAGCCTTGAGTACTCATTTTCCTTCG
>ENA-ORDI01001785-ORDI01001785.1-marine-metagenome-genome-assembly--contig:-NODE-1785-length-11369-cov-3.659051_pt1:2500-11369 | contig 11369 bp, 12 predicted proteins | sample MGYA00248628_ERZ508525 | MGnify/ENA primary metagenome ERZ508525 (study PRJEB26195, sample SAMN05422138) | marine metagenome | isolation source: East of Porto Seguro, South Atlantic Ocean...
GTGCCGAAAGGCGCGAAAATGAACGTCGACAAGACCGTGGTCGTCGGCACCAAGAACTGGTTCGGGCAGTTGACGCTCGATACCAGCCATGGCGCCGATGTGATGTTCAATTTCTATTCCCGGGAACTGCCCAATTACGGTTGGCGGCGAATCGCCTCCATCCGCGCGCCGACCAGCATCCTCACCTACGACCGCCAGAACCGGGTGCTGTACATTGCCATCCAGCCGTCCAGAATCAGGGGCTCCGAGATCACGATTACGGTTTCGCCGAAGGAATACCCCTCCCCGGTTCCCTTGGCGCCTCCGCCGACTCCATTACCGGGCGCCGTCCTCCCGGCGCCGCCGGCCGGGATCCCGCTCGCCCCGCCGCCGCAGCCGCGGCGGAATTAACCCCGCCATGACCGATACCGTCGACCGCCCGCTTTCAGGGGTGCGGGTCACCGGGCTTGAGCAGTATATCGCCGGTCCCTATTGCACCATGCTGCTGGCCGATACCGGGGCCGAGGTCATAAAGATCGAGCGACCGGGCGGCGGCGACCCGCGCCGCCAGATGCCGCCGTTCGCCGAAAAGGACGGCCGCAAGAAAGGCGCCGGGTTCATGGGCTATAACCGCAACAAGAAAAGCCTATGCCTCAACCTGCGCGATCCCAAGGGCCAGGAAGTCTTCAGAAAGCTGGTGGCGAGCTCGGACGTGGTGGTCGAAAACCTGCGCCCCGGCTCGATGGCCAAGCTCGGCCTCGGCCACCGCGAAATGCGCCGGATGAATCCGCAACTGGTTTGGGCGATCATCTCGGGCTTCGGGCAGTTGGATGGGTATCGGGGGCCTTATTCGGACCGCCCGGCCTTCGACATCGTCGCCGAAGCGATGAGCGGGATGATGAACCTGGTCGGCTATGACGACAAGCCGCCCAGCGGGACCGTCTACGGCATGGCCGACATCGTGTCCGGGATCATCGCCGCCTATGGCGTCCTGCAGGCGCTTTTTATGCGCCAACGGACGGGCCGCGGGCAGCTCGTCGATTCGGCGATGCTGGATAACCTGCTCAGCCTCAACGAAACCATGGTCACCCTTTATTCCGTCGCCGGCCAGGAACAGAAACGCGGCGTGCCGACGGTGTTCTTTCCCCGCGGCGCCTATCAGACCAAGGACGGCTATCTGGCCGTCCACGTGCCCGACAACATCATCTGGAAACGTTTTTGCGAAGTCATGGAACGGTCCGATCTGATCGACGACGAACGCTCCGCCACCAGCCCCGCGCGGGCCCAAAACCACGGCTTCCTCGATCCCATCATCAGTGAATTCATGGCCACCATGACCCGCGACGAGGCGGTGGGGAAATTCAACGCCCACGGGGTGCCAGTGGCGCCGGTTTATACCGCCGAGGACGTCTTCGCCGACCCCCATATCGAAGCCCGCGGCATGTTGATGCCCATCGACGATCCGGAGGTCGGCACCTACCGCTTCGCCCGCACCGCGCCGATGCTGGAAGAAAACGCCGAACTTCCCCGCAACCCGGCGCCGTCGCTCGGTCAGCACACGCGGGAGATCCTCGAAGGATTGCTGGATTATTCTTCTTCGGAAGTCGATGCGCTGCGCGACCATGGTGTCGTCGAGACCGGCGAATGATCGGCCAAGGAAAAGACCCCCGAAGGGGCCTTTCCATCCACTCGTCTTAAACCTTCCCTCTCAAACTCGCCGGGGTCCCCCTTGAAATCTTTTGCCTCAGCCGCCCTCTATTATTGTCGGTTCGCAGAACTGGCGGCGGCGTTTCAGCTTGCGGCACATGGCCTTGGCCGCCGCGGCGTCCTTCAGTGGCCCGGCCTTGAGCCGGTAATAGGTCCCCTTATTGCCCAGGTTGACGCGAACCACCTGATGCTCGAGGCCGCCCAAAATCGCCTTATGGGTACGCTTGATCTGCTTCCAGCCCCGGTTGGCCTGCTTTCTCGAACGGAACGAGGCCAAATGGATGCCCGGGCTGGGGCCTCCGGATTTCATCATCTCCCTGGGCTTCGACCTTGCTTCCTTGGAGGCCATGGCAACGGGCGCCGGCGGCGGTTGTTTCGGCTGCACCGCCTTTTCGATGGCCTGGCGCTCCTTGGCGTACTCGTCGGAACTGAGGTAGCCGGTATCGCGGAGCTGTTCGGGGCGGCGTACGGCATCGGCGGCCTCCATCAGGCCCCGCGGCGGCGCCTTGGGGTTGGCCACCACCACCGGCGCCGACGGCATCAAGGCATCGAGGATCATGTTGCGTTCGGCCGCGTGCTGGGTCACCGAAATGGCACGCATCTCAAGTGCCCTGCCGATGGCGCGAAGGCGCCCGGTTATCTGCTCCGTGGTCGGCACCGGCCGGTCCAGGCCGGCTGACGGCGGCGGCGCCGTCTGCGGTGTCAGGGCGCCGATGTTGGCGCGCCGCCGGGCATTGAATTCTTGCTGGGTGACCAGCCCCTGATCGCGGAGCGCCCGGATGGTGGCGAACCGGGAAATCACGTTGGCATCGGCGCCCACGAACTTGCCGATCGCCGGCGCCGCCGCCCTCGCCGCCGATGGCGCCGCCGGGGCGGGCGAACGGCCGAGCATGACCGAACTGCTGGGCGCCGCGGACACCCTCGGCATCGGCGGGGCCGTGGGGGCCAGAACGCCAGGTTGACGGCTTCCCCCTCCGGCGGCGGCGCTGCTCATGGCGCTGGTGACATTGCCGCTGTCGAGAAGCGAGAGGTTGACGCTGGCGATCTGGGACGCCGGACGGGTGGAAATATTGCTCCAGACGATAAACTGTTTCGATTCGTCGGGCCGGATCGCCAGTACGGCTTCATACATTTCCCGCGCCTTGGTCAATTGGCCGGTGTTCTGGTAAAGGATTCCGGCCCCCAAAAGGGCATGAATGTCCTTGCCGTCCCGCTTCAGCGCCTGTTGAAAATGACCCTCGGCGGTGACGTAATTACCCTTGGCCAGCTCGGCGATACCGAGTTCAGCCAGGTCATTATCGCGGAGCGGGCTGGCCGACCAGAAGGAATCCCTGAACAAATTATCTTGAAAAAAACCGCAGGCACCGAGGCCGGCAGCAACCAGCACCACGAACGAAATGCGTAAAATCTGCCCTCTCACGCTCGACTTCCCCTGTCCGGACGGGACGCATGGGCCGTTCCCAGCCGGTAAACTTCGAAATCTCCCCCATACCACTAGGTATAGTAGTTGAATTAGTATTTAAATACTAATGTTTGATGGGCCGATGGCAACAGGTAATTGTCCCTTGGGGCCTAAATTGGTCCCAATTCGAGGGAAATAAAGCTCCTAAACCCCGTCCGGGGATGGCCGATCAGAACCAAAAAGGCCTTCAATCGACATCGATGGTGATGCGGATTCCCTTCTCCGGCACCGCGAACTTAGCTTGCTCGAACGAGGGCGGTCCCAGGAACGCCGGGGCGCCGTTGGAAAACCCATAATCCTCCAGCAGCAGGCCGAGGAAGCCCTGGTCGAAGGAGCCGTTAGCGTTCTCGTCGTGAAAGACGGCAACCGCGTAAGAACCGGGCGTAAGGTCCTTGAAAACGGCGACGGCGCGGCGCCCGGCAATCGGCACGTTGGTCCCCCGGAGGCGGCCTTCGTCATCGGGAAAGGTTGCCGGGTTGTCGTAAAGGGCGAAATGGACGTTGCCGTCATCGGAACGCAGCCCGACGACCTCGACCGTCAGCTCGGCGCCCAAGGCGGCACCGGGGGCCGGGCCGGCGGCTGCAAGCGTCGCCGCAATCACCAAGACGCCGAAAACCCGGTCGGTGAAGGCGTCGATCCGGTAGATGGGCCGGGGCTCCCTCATCAGGACCGGCCCCGTCAAAGCGCCTCTTCGACGGCCTTGCCAAGCTCGGCGGTCGTTGCCTTGCCCCCCATGTCGGAGGTCTTGACGTCTCTGGCCTTTATCACTTTCTCGATCGCCGTGACGATCGCCGCCGAGGCCTCTTCCTGGCCCAGGTGTTCCAGCATCATCGCCGCCGACCATATCTGTCCGATCGGGTTGGCGATGCCTTTTCCGGCGATGTCCGGGGCCGAGCCGTGCACCGGCTCGAACATCGAAGGAAAGTCCTTTTCCGGGTTGATGTTGGCCCCCGGCGCGATGCCGATGGTGCCGGCAATCGCCGGGCCCAGGTCCGACAGGATATCGCCGAACAGGTTTGAGCCGACCACCACGTCGAACCAATCCGGGTTGCGGACGAAGTGGGCGGTAAGGATATCGATGTGGAATTTATCGGTGGAGACGTCCGGGTATTCGGCGCCGATGGCCTCGAAGCGCTCGTCCCAAAAGGGCATGGAATGGATAATGCCGTTGGACTTGGTCGCCGACGTCAGGTGCTTGCGCTCCCGTGTCCGCGCCAATTCGAAGGCGTAGCGCATGATGCGGTCGCAGCCCTGGCGGGTGAAGATGTTCTGCTGCACCGCCATTTCGGCGTCGGTTCCCTGATAAAGGCGGCCGCCGATTTGCGAATATTCGCCTTCGTTGTTTTCGCGCACGATCAGGAAATCGATATCCCCCGGTTCCCGGCCCGCCAAGGGGCATGCCATGCCTTCGAACAGGCGCACCGGGCGTAGCGCCACGTATTGCCGGAATTGACGCCTGATGGGGATCAGCAGACCCCACAACGAAACGTGATCAGGCACCCCCGGAAACCCGACAGCGCCCAACAGGATAGCGTCATGGTTGCTGATCTGGGCCAGCCCGTCGCCGGGCATCATGGCGCCCTCTTTGGCGAACCTTTCGCAGCTCCAGTCCTTTTCGTCAAAGGCGCAGGCAAAATCGAACTGCCGCCCCGCCCCCTCCAGCACCCGGATGGCTTCGGGCACCACTTCCTTGCCGATCCCATCGCCGGGAATGACGGCGATTTTATAGGCCTTGGTCGTCATCTTGGTTCCTTTTCGTCCGGCGGATGCCGAAACAGTTGTCGAATTTCTCCAGCCCCGCCTTGCGGTAATAATCCATTCCGTCCGGGGCGGAAAGCAGAAGCAGCGCCACCTTGCCGCCGCCCGACGCTTCCTGGGTGCGGCGCATCAGCTCCTTGCCGATGCCCTGGCGCTGGCATTCCCGGTCGACGGCCAGATCGGACAGGTAACAGCAATAGGCGAAATCGGTGACCGAACGCGCCACGCCGACGAGCCGCCCTTCGCCGTCCCGGGCCGAAATCACCAGATCGGCGTTTTCGACCATGCCCCGGATGACGCCGGGCTCATCCACGGGGCGGCGCGCCGCCAGGCCAGAACGCTTCAGCACATCGACGAATTCTTACGTGTCCAGGTCCTCCTCGATGGCGTAGGTGATGGTCATGGTATTCCTTTCCTTTTGCTTCGAAGTCACCGGGCGGAACCCTATCACCTCCGGGGGGCGGGGAAACTAACCCAAAGACCTTGGTTGTTCCCCGGCGACCTGATGCGGGAACTGGAATACGAGGACATCGCCGAGCCCCTAGAGCTGACCGACGAGCAAGTGACGTTGGCGGTCGAGATGGACGGCCGCTACCGCGCCGTCACGTTGGACGCCCCCCACGGCTGGATCATCTAAGAGAGCTACGGCGACTGGCTCATCGACCAGCGCCAGGCCCGAAAACGCTTGGGCCTCTGGTCCGACGCCGACGCGCCGAGCCCGCCGCCCTATCCCGTCGGCACCTCGGATGAGGAGTACTATTCCGGCATGCGCGCGATGCGCCAGTGGAAGGACTACTTCGGTATCAAGCGCGATTACACCGGCAAAAAGTCGGTGCTGTAATCGTCTTTCCGGGGAAATAATCTTCCCCCGATGGTTTCGTTGAATAATTTCTCGATTGGCGTTTTGCTGATCGTTGTCGCGGCGGCTTTATTTCCGCAACCAACGAACGCCGCCCAGATCAGAAATTGCGGCAAGGAAATCGAGGACGACTTCAGGAAGTTCAAGCAAAAAATGCGTTTCCAGGGATTCGGCCGGGACTTGAACACCAAAAAAAACCTGAAATTCACCCGGTAGCTGGAAGCCGCGCACAAGGAAGTCGTCAAGCACGAAAAAGCCCATGCCAAGGCCGCGGGCCGGTGGGGGAAAAAATAATTTACCGCTATTTCGACTATTGGGGGGAAAAGTACGCCGTCGCCGGGTGCGTGCCGTTGAGGTCCAAGATGCCGGCAAAAAAACGTCCTGGATGCCGCCTTGGCCCCGGACGATCCCTCAAAATGGGACAAGAAAATCGCCAAAGACGCCAAGCGGGCGATCAACCTTGAAAAGGAATACAAACGACTGAAGGCTGGGCTGAAAAAATGCGACACAAAGCCTTCCTACCAGAAAAAACCAAATGCAAAAAGACGACCCGCAAGCGCCTCAAGGGGCACCCTTTCCTGGAAGTTAAATCGCTGTATAACTGGTAGCGCCCTGGCTGGACGGGCCGCCTCAACCGAGGGCTCTTGCGAACAAGTCCTTGTCGGCATTGCCGCCGGACAGGATCAGCCCCACCCTCTTGCGGGCCATCTTGTCGCGTTCCTTCAACAACGCCGCCAGCGGCGCCGCGCCGGCGCCTTCGGCGGCGTTATGGGTATCGGTGAAGTAATGGCCCATGGCGGCGAGGATTTCGTCTTCCGATACCTTGACGATCCGCTCGGCGCCCCGCAGGATCACCTCGACCGCCGCCGGGTCCGGCGTCCGGCAGGCCATGCCGTCGGCCAAGGTATCGGACGAATTGGTCGCCACCGGCTTGCCGGACTCGAACGACAGCGCATAGCAAGGCGCGTTTTCGGCGACGACGCCGACGATCCTGGTCGTCAGGCCGAGGCCGTCCCGGGCCGCGATCAGCCCCGAAATGCCGGACCCCATGCCGATCGGCACGTAAACGATATCCAGGTCCGGTTCGGCGGCAAGGAACTCCAGCGCATAGGTGCCGACGCCTTCGATCAGCCACGGATGATAAGGCGGGATCGCGCGAAGCCCCTTTTCCGCCGCCAGCCCGTCGGCGTGTTCATAAGCCTCCTGGAAATCGTCGCCGTGTTCGATCAGGTCGGCCCCGAAAACCTTCATGGCGGCGTTCTTTTCCGGGTTGTTGCCGAACGGCACCAGGATCGTCGCCGGGATCCCGGCCAAGGAGGCGGCCAAGGCGACGCTTTGGCCGTGGTTGCCGCGGGTCGCGGTAATGACCCCGGGGCAGTCGGGTTGCTCGGATTTCAGCCTGTTCATGTAATTGAGCCCGCCGCGAATTTTAAAGGCGCCGATGGGGGTGTGGTTCTCGTGCTTGACCCAGACCTCGGCGCCGGTCCTGGACGCCAGCAACGGCCAGCGGATGTGTGGCGTCGGCGCCATGTGGCGGGCAACCACGGCGCGGGCCGATTCGAGTTCGTCAAGGGTGGGCAGGGCTGCATCGGGCATGCCGGTTTCTCCTCTCTCTCTCTCCCTTCTATAACAAACCTAAGCGGTATCCTGCGACCATCAACCATAGCTTCTTGACTCCGGCGCATTCATGCATGCAATGTATACAATGTAATTAATGTATACATTAGAGCTTTGACATGGGTTCAAACGCGGCATTGTCGTTCCGGGTCGATCCGAAGAAGGCGCGGGCCATCGATGAACTGGCGAGGGCCACGGACCGGCCCCGCTCTTGGCACCTGGAACAGGCCCTAGATGCCTACCTGGAAGCCGAGGCTTGGCAGGTCAAGCGGATTGATGAAGGATTGACGGAGTTGCGGGCCGGTAAATCGGTTGCCCACGAGGACGTCGCCGCCTGGCTCTCCCGGTGGGGCGCGTCCGACGAGGGTGAGCCGCCTGGATGACCATCGTCTGGTCGCCAACCGCCGTCGAAGACCTGGAACACCTCCGCGCCACCATTGAACAATACAACCCAAGAGCGGCGGCGAAAGTGGCCAGGGCGATCCTGCGCCGCGTCGAAAGCCTTGCCGAGTTCCCGGGTATGGGGAAGCCCGGCCGCATTCCCCATACCCGCGAACTGGTCATCCCGGATACGCCTTTTATCGTGGTTTACACGACCGTCGAACAGACGGTCCAAATCGTCACCGTCCTTCACACCGCCCGCAAGTGGCCGCGATAGATCACATCGCGTCGGAGCCATCGCCAAAAGGCCTCACCGTGTGCGCATGGTTCAACGGCCCGTGGCCGGCGCCGTAGCCGGGGGCGGTGCGGATGGCTTCTCGTACATATGCCCGGGCCCGGATGACGCAATCCCTCAACTCCATCCCCTGCGCCAGGCCGGTAGCGACGGCCGATGCCAAGGTGCAGCCGGTGCCGTGGGTGTGGGGGGTGTCGATGCGGGGGCCTTCGAAACGCTCGGCGCCGTCGGCGGTGACCAGGACGTCGGTTACGGTATCGCCGCCCAAATGGCCGCCGGTCACCAGCGCCGCCCCGGCGCCCAAATCCAACAGGTCTTGGCCGGCCGCCTCCATGTCGGCGACGGTGGCCACCGGACGCCCTATCAGCGCCTCGGCCTCGGCCATGTTGGGAGTGACCAGCGCCGCCCTGGAAACCAAGCGCGCCTTCAGGGCCTCGGCCGCGTCTTCGTCAAGCAGTAGGTCCCGGGCGGACGAGAACATCACCGGGTCGACGATCCAGGGAACGCCGCCCGCGTGCTCCTCAAGCGCCTCGGCGGCGGCCTCGATGATCGGCGCGTCGGCCATCATGCCGGTCTTGACCGCATCGGCGCCCAGGTCTTCCAGGGTGACGCGGATTTGATCGGTGACGAACGCCGGCGGCGGCTTGTGGACGCCCTTGACACCGAGGCTGTTCTGCGCCGTCAGCGCGGTGATGGCGGTCATGGCGAACCCGTTCAATGCCGTGATGGTCTTGATGTCGGCCTGGATTCCGGCGCCGCCGCCGGAATCCGAACCGGCGCCGACAAGCAGCCGCCCTTTCATGTCCATGGC